>Ga0070741_10008000_pt1 | contig 21482 bp, 10 predicted proteins | sample Coa_R1_4_FD_66440 | JGI IMG/M metagenome (GOLD analysis project Ga0070741, IMG submission 66440) | Surface soil microbial communities from Centralia Pennsylvania, which are recovering from an underground coalmine fire - Coalmine... | ecosystem: Environmental > Terrestrial > Soil > Unclassified ... | reverse complement strand
GTCCAAAACGCAAGCGCGACACGGGCGCGGGCCTCGAGAACCGAAGGTTTTGGAGTGCGGCAGCCCTCCCCATGAACCTTAAAATTGGTTCGTTGATTACTAAGCACTTGCATGTTTCGAGGTTCAGGGGTTCAATGCGCGAATTCTTCGGGGAATTCTCTGCCGCTTTTCTGCCGCTCAACACCGAATGACCGACAGATTTAATCACACCCCTTGGCGGAGATTAGGTGCTTCGCCCCGCGGCACCACGGCACCGTATTTGCTGTCCCTTCTTGCACCGGAGCGGAAAAAACCCGGGCCAGGACTGCACAAATTCGACAAATACCAAGCAATGAGCAAAACGACTGGGCGTCGGGAAATCGCTGGCACCACGCTGGCGGCTCAATTGTGGGCTTGGTCTTTGCGTTCGCCGGTTGTTGGCAGGGTTCTACTAATTCTCGCCATAACCGGCATGGTTGTCCTTTTCTACACAATAGAAAACAAGCTGGGCCAGCGCGCTTGGAAAAGGTGCAAACAGGCGCTCGCAGCACAAGGCGCGGTGTCGGATGAAGGAGCGCAGGCTTCACACCTGATCCCGGATGAGCTCAATATCCTCAAAGTGCCTGAGATGTCGGAATGGTTCCTCGGCCAGGCCCCAAACCTATTAGTCTCCCGCTTGAACGCGGCCCGGAGACAAGCACAAGACAGCTCGGACTTGATCGAAATCACCATTGTCGCCCCGACAAACCGGACGGCTTTGGCTGGTTCGAATCTCTGCCTTGATTACGACCCGCCGCTACTCGGGCTTGCTGATGCAATGGAACCCGGCGCTGCTGCGGATCCGCCACAAGTGATTCCGCTTATCGTTATGGATGCGGTGCCGCTATCGCTTGCCATTAAGAATCTCGCCTTGCAGGGCGGCCGCAAGTATGTGCTCGATTCGAATATCATTTCCTCCTGGGAAAAAGCGGGGCTGCCAGAGCCAACCGTCAATGTTCGGTGGGAAAAGGTAACGGCCTTCCAAGCGCTGATGGTGTTGCTGCAGAATTACAATCTCGCGTGGCTGGAAAATCCAACCAACCATGTCGGTCGTATCTCTATCAAGTCCGGATTTTCCGGCCTGGTTCAATGGACCCCTTCCGCCCGTGAGCAGATTCAAAAGATTGTGGCGCAAGTCTCTTCCCTCACTTCTCCCGACGTCCGTACCCTGAAAGCCGGCCAGGGCTTTGTCTTGTATTGCCAGGACGACCCCGACGCGGGCACGCCCATCCACCGCGCGCAAATCACGATCCGCTCCGCGAATGTTCCCAGTGTGAAGGAGGTCGAAGCATTTTTTCCAGGCGCCCTGCCGCGATTCCGGGGAACATTGCCGTTGCGGGCCTTGCCCTCAGGCACCAACACCTTTCGCATATTCGCCGATCCTCCCCTCTTTTGCTCCGCCAAGGATTACCTGGCGCAGACCGATCCCTTCAAACCTGAATTTGATCTCATGCGCGAAGCTTTGAAACGGCCTTACGCCCGCGTCGATGCCGACTATAGCCGCACTCTGCTCACTCCGCCTCGCAACTATGTCAGCGCTCGGGTTGTTTCGCAGACTCTCGCCACGCGCGCGCAAGCTTATCTTTTGCTTGGCCAACCCGAACAAGCTTTGCGGGAATTGACACTCCTCCACGATTTATCGGCGGTGGTTGAAGCCGAACCGCTCAGCCTGGTCTCCGCCATGATCGAAGTAGCAATAACGGGTCTATATGTCGACGTAATCCACGACGGTTTGCGCCTGGGCGCCTGGCGCGACTCAGAATTGGTTGCGCTCCAGGGACAGCTTGAAAAAATCCATCTGGCGCCATTGTTCGTAAACGGACTTTCCAACGAACGGTGGGCGATTTGTCGGACCATCGAGACCGCCAGTGCCAATGATTTCGCCACCGTATTCGACCCGAACCATGCGCAGGGAAGCTTGCGGCAAAAGCTCATGAGCCCGGGCTTTTGCCTCCTGACCTTCGGGCCGCGGGGCTGGCGATACCAAAGCATGACGGCGTGCGCTAAACTGATGCAAAGCAGTATCGCCTGCTTCGATCACCGAACTCAAACTCTGCGACCGGCCGCCCTGGAGCGAGCCGATACCGATGCCGAGTCGGCTTTTCAACGCCGCTCCCCAAGAACCACCTTGGCCTGGATCGCCATGCCTAGCTTCTTCCGCGCCTGGCAAACCACGTCTCATCGCCAAACCTCGGTGGACCAGGCGTTCATCGCCTGCGCCCTCGAACGCTTTCGCCTCTCCCGGGGCGAGTATCCGAGTGACCTGGCGTCCCTCACGCCTGGATTTGCCGAGCGCATCCCCCGCGCGATCATCAGCGAAGACGGCTTCCATTATCGGCGAGTCGATGCCAGCCATTTCACTCTCTATTGTGTTGGCTGGAGCAAAACCGATAGGAGCAAGACTGAACCCAGCAATAATTCTCTGGCGCAATATGCAAAAGGGGATTGGGCTTGGAACTAATCTGACGCTCGAATCCGGCTTTGACAGTGCCTCTCAAGGGACGCTCAGGTGGGCGCGCATCCACAGCAAATCGATGTTATTCGCCGAGATCATCGTAAACTGTTTCTTCGTCCCTTCCTGCCCTGAAGCCTGAGGAGGTTGAAATTCCGCCGTCCGGTAACGATGCATCTCGGCGTGTCCGTCCGCGAAGGAGAGCGCCCCCGAACCCGCATGATAGGCGGCCGGGAAATTGGGAATCTCGTCCATCTTCAGATATACCAGGAATTCGCCATCGTCGATGCTGTCGTCCCGTTCGTCAATAAAGACAAAGGCCAGGCTCGGAGATATGCCGGTAATGTCGCTCATTTTATGAAATGATTTGCCATCGAACGCGCCATTAGGGGTGCCCATGGCGACACTCATGGAAACACTCCGGCACAGCGGGTAGCGGACTCCACCCTCAGCGCAAGTGACGTGACTGGCGGCGCAGCGGTATACCCCGGCAGCCTTGAGGTATGGGCCAAGCGTGGCCCATTTGCCATCCAGGAACAGGGCGATATTGGTATTGTCGGGTGTGTTGGCGGTAATGGGGTCGAGCCAGCCGGAGAGCCAGTTCTCATTTTGCACATGTGCCTGCTCATCTTGCCACACATTTTGAGCCACGGAATCATTGTTGTCCTGCGCATACATCAGCCAGGCCAGTTGTATCTGTTTATAGTTACTCATGCATTGGGCCGCGGTAGCCTTGGCTTTGGCTCTGGTCAGAGCCGGCAGAAGCATAGCGGCCAGGATCGCGATGATGGCAATCACGACCAGCAGTTCGATCAAAGTAAAAGCGGACGGAGGGCAGGATTCATTCCGGTATCGCGAGGCGAGGTTGCCTTTCGGGGAGGCGATGGCAGTATTCACGTGCGGCAAGCTGTTTTTTTACATCCGTCCTGCACTGGGGAACCTGATGCAATATTGATAACATCAGCGCTCCTAAAGGGTAAAGTAAAAATAACTCCAGCCCAGGGTTGCGCTGGGTTGCGCGTGCATTTTCGCGCAACTCTGGGTTGAAAACGCACCGGCACAGTCAACCTCAAGGTTGCGTCTCAAGCCCCGGCACAACCCCTTCAGGGTTCGTGGATCTTCTCGGAGGCCAACCCAAGGTAGCCCGGTGCCGGGCAACCCCTACGGAGATACCACCACGCGGTAAAACTTATGGGGCGCCGCATCGCCTGCATCCGGATCGGTCACGCTCAGTGATTGGCCCGTGCCCAGCGAGGAGCTGCCCAGGTTAAACCACGGCCCATGAGCCAGATCGGTTGTGGATTGAACCTGATAGTGGACCCCAGCGGCCGCGCGCCAGCTCAGGGTGCAGTTGCTCCCCGATCGTTGGATCGACTGGAAGCCCAGACTCGGCAGCGGCTTGACGCTGACGTCGTCGACGCCAAACCCGGAGTTGTCATTTTCAGCGGCCAGCTGCAGGGTGGTGGTGCTTTGCGTTGCGGTTACCAGGAACTGGAGGTTAGTCCAGGGCATGACTCCGGGAGCGTTGACGCTGAATAGAGTGTTGCTGATGGTTGCCGTGGCGTTCCAGTTGACCGCAAAACGCTGGCCTGTGCCCTTGGTCGGGTTATTGAGCCAGAGCGATACCAAATAACTTTGCCCTGGAACCGTGGCCAAGCTCTGGGACAAAGTTGCCACCTGCGTATCTCCCAGAAAGGCGCCGTAACTGCCCGAATGCGCCACGTTGTAGCCATTCCCGTTCGCTTCGACCGCATTGTAAACCGTCGAGCCGGTGGACGCGTTATTCAGAATCCCGCGGCCGGCCAGGGTCCAGTCGCTGAAATCGCCGGTCTCGAATCCGCCGTTTTGCAGAAGCGATTGCCCAACCCGTAAGGACACGGCGAGGCTCTGTGATCGATGCGATACCTGGTTTGAGAACAAGAGCGTTCCCGAGTAGCTGCCTTCAGCCAATTCCGCCACCGCCTCGGGAATTTGCACCTGCAAAGCGGCCCCGGCGTTTGGTGGCAAAGTCCCGCTCGCCGGAGTCAAGCTTAGCCACGCGGGTGCGCTAAGCAGCGACCAATTCAAAGTCGCACTGCTCGAATTCGTCAGCTCGATCTGGCTGCTATTGACGGTGAACGGACCACCCTGCGCCCCCGCCAGCGTCAACCCCGAGGCTGGAACGATGTTTAATTCGTCCGCGGGACCAGCCAAGGCGGTAATCAAACCCGCACCAGCCGGGGTTCCCCAGCCGGTGCAAAGGTCGTATCCCGTCACTGCATGAAACGCGTTGGCGCTGCCAGACCAGGTATTGTCCCCGCTGGTCACATCATGGAAGACAGCGGAATAATTGGGGCCGGTGGCCAAGGCATAAATCGCAGGATTGATAAATCCGATAGTTGGTTTGCCCAGAGCGACCGCCTGCTGGTTAATGACCGCAGCCAAACCCGCCCATAAGGGCGCGGCACAACTCGTCCCGCCGAAGGCCCCGTTGCTCCCGTTCCCATATTGCACGAAAATGTTCTCCGCGACACAGGCCACGTCCGGCGTGTTGCGATAACTCGATGAGCCGCCGGCGGCCGTTAAATTCACGGCGCTTTGCCACGCCGGAATTGCGTAATGCGAACTGATCCCGCCGCTGCTCCCGACCCCCCCGCCGCGGTTCCACACCGCTTCAGAGCCCCAGGCGCCGCTGCTCGTGTTCAAGGTCGTCCCGCCTACGACCGTAATGTACGGACAATCCGAAGGCGAATTGGCTGCGCTCGGATCATCAACCGTGCCCGCGGGAAATGCGTCACTGTCGCCCGAAGCGGAGAAGAAAGACTGCCCTTGCGCGGCCATCTGCTTGAACAGGTTGTCGGTGGTGGTCTTGGGGCCGCCGCCCCAGCCCCACGAACAGCTCAATTGCTTGATCTCGCTGTGCGAAGCCATGGCGCTGAGAATGTCATTTTGGAAACCGGTGGCCCCTGCTTCAAACAGAACGATCTTCGCCAGACCCGGCGCCATGCTCACGGCCATCTCGATATCCAGTGATACTTCCCCATTGCCGCTGTTGGGACCGGTGGTGGGCACGCCGTCGTAGCCGTCCAGCAGGATCGTCTGCAGCGGCACTTGAGGCAGGCCCGCTGCCAATTCATATGCCGCTATGTCGGTAGCATAGAACCCGTCGAACTGCACCAGCCCAAGTGTTTGGCCCGCGCCGGTCAGGTTCACTCCGGGCAGATAAGCGGTCCGCAAATCATTCCCCCGGTACGTGCCGCCTGGGCCGGAACCGGAACGTGGCACTGCGGCGCCGGCGGCGGATTCCATCCGAACGCTGAGCGGGTGTGGCAAGATGTAATCGTTCAAACCGATCACGTCCACGACCGGAAGGTCAACCACCACAGTGGGCTCGACGTCGGGGGCGTAAAAGTCCCGAGATTCGGTGGGATGCTTGAAACGGCGCAGCGTTAGATTAAACGCGTGTTGCACATCAGCGACGGAGCCATTGACGTCAAGCACCAGGCGATTCTGATGGCGCCCCGTGATTTTCAAATGATTGTGTTGGGCGAAAGCGACCACCTGTTCGTACTGGTCGCGGGTCGGCCCAAAGCGCTCGGTAAACTGGTCCGGAGTCAAGTATTGCCCATATGCTGGGTCTTTCGGGTCATAAACTCGTTTTAGGAAGACTTCCAGTCCGGCTGCGTCTCTCAGAGGCAACCCGATGGCCAGACTCATGTGGTCGGTGGCGACCATCTTTCCCTTCGGCGCCAATTGCCGGGCAGGGTCGGGCAGGTGGCCTGGCAATGATTTCAGCCCGGCACTCGCTCCAAAAGCTTGCGTGGCCGCGAGGGCCAGGTAACACAGCGCGGGACAAGCGCGTTTAGACAATGGTTTCTGTACGTGATTCGTTTCTGCTGCCGTCATGGTTAACTAAGTTCATTAAGGAGCAAGCTGCACCACTTAGAGCGTGTTTTAAAAAAACCGGCCAGGCCGCGGGGGCCTGGGTTTGGAGTCCCGCCTTAAGGCGGTTCGGCGCCGGGCCGCCTAAAGGCGGGACTCTTAACCGAATTCTAAAACACGCTCTTACGCTTCTTCCACGGCGCTTGCCTTACCCAGACTCAGCTAAATGCGGCTGGACAAAAACTTACAATGGGACCTTTTCACCTCCCCAACCGTGGAGCGCTCTTCTGCTCCGGCCGGATATTCTACCACATTCTCCGCATCTGTCAGGTGGGAAATTGGAAGATTTTGTGAGGGGTCAGTGAGGAGGGGCTGTGGGGCCAGTTCGCACTTTTTCCCGCCTGGAAACCCGGAAAAAGTGTCGCACTGATAAATCGCCAAACCCCCGCCATCACTGACGGATTATGAGATTTTTCAGAAACTGGCAGGGGGCCCGGCGTTCATATTCGAGGGCTGCCGGCTGCAGCTGGTTTGCCTGGATCGTACGCTGTCCCGAGCGGGAAAAACTTCTGGCCATGATAAAATTTGTGTAGCCACAGCGCTGATTGTGCTCTAAAAAGAGGTCGCGCGAGTCGGATTCGGCAGACCCCTCCCTCTCCCTCCCAACTCTGCCAGCGGCTCGCGCATTTATTTTCGTTCTTCGTCCGCGACTCAGCCTCGGGCAGCTTCAAAATTCCCGGGGCGGCGTGCCGTGTCAGGGTGTCACGCGTGCCCGAAAGTATTTTTGAGCAACGCTTGAGCTGGTATCCACAGGGATCTCCACCTGTCGGAGAGTGTTGCTGATGGTGGTCAAGGGCTGCCAATCGATAAGGTTGGTTGAACCCTGGATTTGGAATGCCGCACCCCATGGGTTTGTCAGGATAAGAGTCCATTTACCTGCGGTTGGCCGGGTTGACCAAACCCAGCCGCCCGCGGAGTGCAACCCGTCAGGACCGCCGACGGTCAGAATCGTGCCATCGCATGAAAGACTGCCAAAAAACCTCAACTCGGCTTTGTCCGTCGGCAGCGTGCACTGATAAGTGAAAGTTCGCGGGGCTGCATCTGAAAATGGTCCCCACTTGACTTTTCGACCCCCGATATCCAACTGGCCGCCTTGGGAAATGTTGAAAATGCAGGACCCTGGCGGAACGGATTCTTCGAGAGCAAAAGCGAGGGTCGCGGCACCGGGATGCGATTCCAGTTGAACCTCGACTGAGCCGGCCGGCCCCGCCCCCGGGGAAATATGACGGGTCGCCGAGCCGGCTTGCGCCGGAGTTTCGGACTGGGGCATTTGTGCTCGCAAAAGAACATTTACCCAACACAACGGCGGGGCGTATGTGGCATCAACCGTGTACTGCTCCCCGCCTCGCCAAAGGGCGGCCGCGCGGGTAACGTACTCAATGGGAATTACCTCCGGCTCAAGCCGCCAGACGCCTCCGGTGCGCCATGCGGCTGCATAAGCCGTCACCTCGTCCAATTCCATCCGCCAGTCCGCCGGGCTGCTGTCTGCCGGATGTGGAATGACAACTGACACTTGGTCATCTCCGGTGATCGGAGTGCTGAGTCCATCGGCGGAGGCTTTCCCGCTCACATGACCGATGCCTACGAAGCCCACGGGCGGCACGGAGTCGTAGGTTAACGTGCGTGCCTGGTGATCGAAGAAAGGCCCGAACTTCACTTTTCCGGTGAACTGGTCGAAGGCGCCATCTTGGCCGATATTGCCGGCCGACCACCCGACGGGTTGTTGCTCCTCGATGGCATAAACACTGACCCCTGACTCAGGCTCCGCGACGAGGCGCACCGAATTGCGGAGGATGGTGCGGTTTACGAAACTGCCGGGGCCGGGCGGTTTGCTCAAAACCGTGACCAGCACCGGGGTCGTAGTGGTCGTGCGCCCGGCGCTGTCGCTCGCCGCCGCGGCGATCATGTGTGCGCCAGCCGGAGCGTTACTCCACCCTAGAAGATACAGGTACCGCCTGGAGCCCATCACCTCCAAGCCCCTGCCGAGCGGCACATTATCGACGAAGAACTCGACGTTCGTTAAATCTTCAACAGGATGCTGTGCATAGGCGGCGAGAGCGATTCCCGAACCCGAATCGAGAACTGTGCCGTTGGTCGGGAAAAAGAGCCGCACTACCGGGGCGTTCTCATCAAAGCCAGGACCCGGTCGGGCCAGGAATTCCGAGCCAATGGGCGAACTTCCATTTTCCGGCGCCGGCGCGCCCGGTATTTGCCAGGCCGCTCCGAAATTATCGCCGCCCCATCCTTCCTTGTGAAGTCCCTCGACGAAATAAAGCTGCCCGGCTTCCAGCCGAATGGGCGACGAGATATTCTCCTGATTTGTCCGGCCTGAAGCCGGCCCCGTCCAGGTTCTTGGGAAAGCCCACTCGGGCTCGAAAGCAATACGCGTTTTGTGCGCGGCCCAGGGATCTGTACTCAAATAAAGTTCCCCCTGGTCATCCGAGGCTAAATAGAAAACGTACTCGCCCGACAGCGGTGGCACCAAAAATCCCGTGACCCGCTCGCCGTAATTGTCGCCACTGAGAGAAGGGGTCTCAAAACTATCGACGGAGCCGAGGAAATCAGCCTCGTCTGGAAACTTCGCGGCCGTGACCAGGTCCTGGATCAGGACCCCTGGTACGTTGGTGTAAAGTTGACGTTCGAGCTGGCCGGGAATGATCCCTGATTGGTCTTTGCCTTGAGCCGCGCACCAGGAAGCGGCGGCGGACGCCAATCCCAAACACAAAACCGAGCGCACAATTGTCACACGGAAACTTGATTTCATAGTTAGTCAGGAGGTTTCAACGCCAGAATAGGATCAGGTATTTCATCCGAGCATCGCACCAGGCGACTATAATCAGATACGCTGGTGTAAATATGACAATGCACCAGTCCTGCTAATTGTCAATGGCTGCGGCGTCTGCGGGTAGACCCCATCTAGGTTGTCGATGCGTTCGGAGTATCATAGAGAATGGCAACGAACAATGAGGGGCGAGCAAAGGAGAAGACTTCAAATGTCGCCGACGAGCTGGACAGCATCAATTCGCGAACGCGGCGTCGTGGTTCGCAGCGCCTCCGGCGGCGAATGGAAGCAACCATTGAAGCCAAAACCCAGAAACGCCGCAGACGCGAGGCTCCGGCGTCCTCCGCTTGGAAAAAATAGGCGCGGTGCGGTAGGCGAACCGCGAATGGACGCTAATGAACGCGAATTCAGAGGACGGCTGAGCAGGGCTGAGCCCGTTGCCAACCGTTGCCACAATGCCACAAAATAGCTCTTGCCTGGCGTGAGTGAGCACCCTATATTGCGCGCTCTTTTCCGAAGAAAGCGGAAGCACACATATGCGACGTCCAAAAGGCATCAAAACGAAGAAAGCGGCAGCCAAGCGCTTTAAAATCACTGCCAGTGGCAAAGTACTGCGTCTGAGCGCGGGCCGCCGCCATTTGATGCAAACCAAGAATCCTAAGCGCCGCCGAAAACTGCGCGGCAGCACCGCTGTCCATTCGACGGACGAGTATCGCATCAAGCAGAACCTTCCGTTCACCCGCTAGTCCATTTCTCAACGCTTTGACTTATGCGCGTAACTAACGCACCTGCCTCCCGCAAACGACGTACCCGGATGATCCGAGCCGCAAAGGGCTTTCGGATGCGCCGTTCCAAACTGTACCGTTACGCTTCCGATGCGGTCGATCACGGGCGGCAGTATGCCTTCCGCGATCGCAAAGCCAAGAAGCGCACTTTTCGCGCGCTGTGGCAGATTCGCATCAACGCCGCCGCGCGTGCCGCCGGGACCACCTATAGCCGTTTTATGGAAGGCTTGAAGGCCGCCAAGGTCGCGCTGGATCGCAAGATTCTAGCTGACATTGCGGCAACGGATGCAGCGGCTTTTACCGAGTTGGTCAAGATCGCCCAGGATGCTTTAAAGACCAAGGCCGCCAAGGCCTAGGCATCGACGCAGCATCCCGTTTCCATTTCCCACGATGGGCGACCGCGACCGGCTCGCCCATTTTTGCTTTTCAACCTATGGCAGGATTTCTAGACGACATCGAGCCTATAAAAGCCGCCGCGCTGGCCGAATTCAGCGCGACGCCGGATCTGGCTGCCCTTGAACAGGCGCGCGCCGCTTTCCTGGGTTCTCATGGGCGCTTTACCGCGCTGATGAAACAAATGGCCGCACTGCCCAAGGAAGAAAAACCCGCGGCGGGAAAGGCCATCAACGTCGCTAAAGCAGAACTGGAATCGGCGTTTGCCAACCGGCGCTCCGAACTGGAGCTCAAAGCCGCTCTGCCTAAGGAAGCGACGGATTTCAGCTTGCCGGGACGAAGAAGGGTTTTGGGCAAGCTTCATCCACTTACTCAAGTTACGGAAGATATCGTCCGCAGCTTTCGCAAAATCGGGTTTGTGGTAGCCGACGGTCCGGAAATCGAGGACGAATACTATTGTTTTGATGCGTTGAATACTCCGGCCGATCACCCGGCGCGCGACGCCCAGGACACGTTTTATGTGAGCCCCGCCACGCCCGGCGCTCAGCCCACCAACCTGCTGCGCACGCACACCTCTTCGGTCCAAATCCGAGTGATGAAAACCCAGAGCCCGCCGGTCCGGATTATTGTTCCGGGACGGGTTTATCGCCGTGACAACGCCGACGCGACGCATAACCCCACGTTCCACCAGGTAGAGGGATTATACGTTGATCGCAAGGTAACGGTTGGAGATCTAAAGGGCACAGTAGAATTTGTGTTCAAAGAACTGATGGGGCCGGAGACCCGCATCCGTTTTCGGCCGCATTATTTCAGCTACACTGAGCCGAGTTTCGAGATCGATTTCAGCAGCGCGCTGACGCGTAAGATGGGCAAGGAATGGCTGGAGATCGCCGGGTGCGGAATGGTGCATCCGCAGGTGTTCGAGAACGTCGGTTATGATCCGGAGGTTTGGACCGGCTGGGCGTTCGGCTTTGGGATCGAGCGGATCGCAATGATCCGCTACGGGATTAATGACATTCGACTGTTTTACGAGAACGATTTGCGGTTCCTGAGGCAGTTTTGATTCATGAAAGTCACTCTCAATTGGCTCAAACAGTACGTAGCTTTCGACTGGTCGCCGGAGGTGTTGTCTGAACGCCTGACCATGCTTGGTATCGAGGTGGAAGGCGTGCAGAAACTTGGGGGCGAGTTCCAAGGCATCGTCGTTGCCCAGGTCATCACCCGGGACAAACATCCCAATGCGGATAAACTTTCACTTTGCCGAGTGAATGACGGGCAGGGAGAGCGCCAAATCGTGTGCGGCGCGCAGAATTTCAAAGCCGGCGATAAAGTGGCGCTCATTCTGCCTGGCGCTACACTGCCGGCTAAACCCGGCGCCGAGCCATTCACGATTAAGGTCGGCAAGATTCGGGGCGTTGAATCCCACGGCATGATGTGCTCGCCGCAGGAGCTGGGACTCGCCGATGAGGTGGACGGCCTGTTGATCCTCCGCCAGGACGCCAAGGTTGGACAGCCCTTTGCCGAGTATCTCGGCCGATCCGGCAGCGACGTCGTTTATGACCTCGAGATTACGCCCAACCGCCCAGACCTGAACAGTGTGATTGGGATCGCGCGCGAGATCGCCGCTCTAACCGGCAATTCGCTTCGGTTGCCCGAGGCAACGCCGATTTCGACCGTGGGCACCGGGCATTCAGTCGCCGAGCTCGTGAGCGTGCGCCTCGAGGATCCGGAGCTGTGCCCGCGCTATACCGCTCGCATCATTCAAGGCGTCAAGATTGCGCCCAGCCCGGATTGGCTGCGCAGCACTTTGGAAAAGGTAGGCATCCGCAGCATCAATAACGTCGTCGACGTCACCAATTACGTGATGCTCGAGACCGGCCAACCGCTGCACGCGTTTGATTTTCATCTGCTCGTTGCCCCGGCCGGACAACTTCATCCCACCATTGTGGTGCGCCGGGCCAAAGACGGAGAAAAATTCAAGACCCTGGACGGTCAGGAACGCACGCTGTCGAGCCAGATGCTTTTGATTGCCGACGAAACCAAGGCTGTCGCCCTGGCCGGTGTGATGGGAGGCCAGAACAGCGAGATCGATCTCCACACCGCCGACGTGCTCATCGAGAGCGCATATTTTAAGCCGCAGAATGTCCGAGCCACCTCCAAGAAACTCGAGTTGCGGACCGATGCCTCTTATCGTTTCGAGCGCGGAGCCGACGTGGGGATTTGCGACTGGGCCAGCCGGCGCGCGGCGCACTTGATTCTGCAAACGGCTGGAGGTTCTCTTGCGTCCGGCGTTGTCGATGCCTATCCGCAGCCGCCTGAGCCGAAGCAGGTCACGCTTCGGCACCAGAAGGTCAAGGACCTGTTGGGAATCGAACTCTCGCCCGAGCAAATTGACGGTTATCTAGAGCAGTTGGAATTGAAAGTGATCGGCCGCAAACCACGTCCAGTCGGCGCCGAAACAGCCGCAGGGGAGCCAAGCACTTTCAGGATCCCAACCTTTCGCGTCGACCTTAAACGCGAAGTGGATCTCATCGAAGAAGTCGCCCGGCTTTATGGGGTGGACCGGATTCCGGCCACCGTGCCGCGCGGAGCCATTGGGAGCAACGATTTTGACCGTGTTCACGACCAATACGCGGAAGCACGTGGGATTTTGGCCGGGCTGGGATTGTTCGAAGCGCAGGGCCAGACGCTCATTTCGGAGGCGTCGGCCAAACTGGTGTCGGGCACCGCACCGGTGTCTTTGGCCAAGCCTCTAAGCAGCGATATGAATGTGCTGCGATCGAGCTTATTGCCCGGCTTGCTGGATAGCTTGCGACACAACATTAGCCACAAGGTTTATGATGTTGCGCTGTTCGAACTCGGGCGGGTTTTTAATACGCCAGCGGGGCAGGGAACCTCACCGGCCAAGCCCGGCGCCACGAGCTTCAGCAGTACTGGTGAGGAACGCAGGCTGGCCATTGCGCTGACCGGCCAGCGGAGCCCCGTTTTCTGGTCGGGTGACGATCGTGGCGCAAAGTTCGACCTTTACGATCTCAAAGGATTTCTCGAGGTGTTCTTTGAACATTTCGGACTGCGGGGAATCACGTATGCCGCCGCGACTGAGGGCAGCACCTTGTTTTTGGAATCGGCGTCCATTCAGCTTGGAAAGTTTCAGCTCGGCAGGTTTGGTCAATTGTCTCCCATCCTCGCCCGCCAGTATGATCTCAGGGACGCCGTGTTGTTGGCCGAGTTGAATTTCGATTTGCTCCTGGCGCGACGCAACAGTTCCAAGACATTCCGACCGTTGCCGGCGTTTCCGCCAATCCGACGCGATATCGCTATGGTTCTGCCGGAAGGCACGACAAACGACGCGGTCTTGCAGGTTGTCAAACAAGCCAAGTCGGCCAACCTTGAATCGGTGGAGTTGTTCGACGTGTTTCGCGGGAAGAACGTTCCGGCCGGACAGAAGAGCTTGGCCTACGCTTTTATTTATCGCAGTGCTGAGCGCACGCTAACCGACGCCGAGGTTAATTCGGCTCACGAGAAGTTGGTCGAGCAACTGAAACAGAAGCTCCACGCAACGATTCGCGAGTAGACGCCCTTGGCCGATCAGTCGGCGCTCAGCCCAACGCGCCAGCGTCTTGGAGTGCGGCGCTTTGCGCCGCTTTTGGAACCGAACGGTAGGTAGTGTGCGAAAGAATCTCAATCATTCGCCCCTTCCTAGCCCCCCAAAAGCGCCGCACAGCGGGCGCACTCCAAAACCTTCGGAATCCTCAAAGCCCCGTTTCGGGTTGGCACATGCATTGGGACGATGAACCTGCCCCAGTGCTTGGCGCGCCAGCGTCTTGGAGTGCGGCGCTTTTCGCCGCTTTTGGAACCGAACGGTAGGTAGTGTGCGAAAGAATCTCAATCATTCGCCCCTTCCTAGCCCCCCAAAAGCGCCGCACAGCGGGCGCACTCCAAAACCTTCGGAGTCCCTCAAAGCCGCATTTCGCTTGGCACATGCATTGGGACCATGAACCTGCCCCAGGACTGGCGTGCCAGCATCTTGGAGTGCGGCGCTTTGCGCCGCTTTTGGAATCCAACGGGGAGTGACGCGAGAGAATTTCAATGAGATGCCCCTGGTCCTGGAATGGGTGGCCCCGGATGATTAGGCGGGCCAAGGCGTGGCTCCAAAGTCAGAAAACCGTTTTGCGTGGTAACGACGCGATAGAATCTGCTGGTCGCGCTGCTTGCCTGAGGGTCGGTTAAATAAAGAGGAGAAGAGGTGCAATAAAACCCGTAAGAGAGTTGCCAGTCGACCAGGTTCGTCGAGAACTGGAGGGCGTAGGGAGTGCCGAAGCTCCCATAAACCGGAAACACGAAGGACCCGTTTGGCAGAAAGCGGCCCAAGCCTACACCGGGCGGGTCCGGAGCGCTCAGAGCAAACTGAATCGTCGAAGAGGCTTTGTTATTGTCTCGATCGGTTTCGTAGAGCGTCGCCGCCACATCGCTCGCGAAGGACAATACATACTGTCCGCTCTGCATCTCCGGAAGCTGGAGGATGTTGGTGCGCCAGTAGCCTTCGCCAGGCTGCAGCGTGAGTGTTTCAAGCCGTGAGATCAAATCGCGGCTCGGCCCGGGATAGCCCGAAGAACTTACCGCTTCAGAGATGGTGTCGGTCCAGGACCCGGTTGCGGCGCCCAGGCCCTGGTTTAACACATGCGAAATCAGCGTAACGGTCGGCTTTGCGGTGCCGATCACGAGTGGCGGCGCTTGAAAAACATCCACCGCAAGGTCGGCAGGTGCCGAAAGATTCAACGAAAACGGGGACATCACGACATTATTTGAAAGCTGTTCTTCGCCCAGGCTGTTTCCTTCATCGGTTACAAAGATCAGAAAATAATCGGCGCTGTCGACGACCTGCAGATTAACAGTGTTCGTTTCCCAAAGGATTGCGCCAGGAGCCAACGAATTGCTCCGGGCCCACCAGCCCACTTGCCTTGACTGTTCGTCGAGGAAAGGAGTTTGAGACAAGTAAACCGCATCAGCCCAGGCGGGATGTCCCGCGGCCATTCCCTGGCCCTGATTGGTAATCCCGACGACGAAGGTCAGCGTCGGCCACGGCTGACTGGCCATCTGCGTTGGTGCTTGCCAGGATGCGATTGCCAGATCGGGGTACTGAACTGTGAAATCCAGGGGCACCGAGATTTCGTTGTTCGCTGCGTTCGATTCGTCCAGTCCATATGCGCCTGCCTCGAAGATCAAATGGTAATGGCCGCTGTGCGTCAGGGGCAATTGGACCAGGTTCGTGCGCCAGTAAGATCGCCCGGCGGAAACAAAGTTTGTTTCTTCCGTCTCCAGCACAAACTGTTCGCTGCGGCCGTCGAACGTGGAATTTGTGGAAATAAAAAGCGCATCACCCCATCGATCCCAATAAGGCCCAGGCGTCGCGGCTCCGGGTCCGAGGTTAGTCACACCCCAGACGATCGGCACAACCGGAAACGGCGGCGCGGTTATGCTCGTGGGAACCTCCAAGGCGATGGGAGCAAGATCGGGCGATTTGAGGTCGATGACTGCCTTCGCGGTAAGTGTGTTGTTGTCGAGCACCTGCTCATTCATGAAATCGAAGGCATTAACGGTCAAAACCAGCGAGTAAGTTCCACTCGTGTTTACCGGGACCCTGACAGTATTGGTTCGCCAATAGCTGCCGCCCGGGAGGATCGGCCCGGTCTCGGCCCAACTGCCAAGAAAATAAGAGAGGCTGTTCGTGATTGTAGGCGTCGAAAGTGAGAGGTTGTCGGCCCAGGGCTGCGAACTCGTCCGAGCGATGCCGGGGCCGAGATTGGTGATGCCCCACACGATCGTGAGGTATGGCCCGCCGGATTGCGCCGAGTCGGAGACTTGAAGCGCTATCGGGGCCAGGTCGGGCGGCGTGATGTTTAACGTGATCGGCGTCGCCAGGTTGTTGTTGCTCTTGTCAGATTCAAACGGGAAAACAGAGCTGTCATCTACCTTCAGGACCAAGTACTGGTCGCCCGTCAGCCCGGCCGGCAACGCAAAAATATTGGTAAACCAATAGTCAGTTCCCGCCGGGACATCGTGTGACTGGTACTGTCCTCCCAGAAACAGCCCCAGCGCGGGATTGTCCGGGTCCGCAGTTAGATAAAGACTATCCGACCACCACGCGGGGGCGGCTCCGGGACCCTGATTGGTCACGCCCCAGGCGATCGTGACCAGCGGGCTGGTAGAATCATTCACCACGCGGGGGGCGAGCAGAGCAATTGGTTTCAAGTCCGCGTACTGGAGATTAAAGACGATGGGCGTTACGGCGATATTGTTGGACTCATCCAGCTCCGGAATCCAGTCGTTGGCATCGGTTTTGAAAATCAGGTAATTGGTTCCGCTTTGCGTCAGCGGCAACTGGAAAGTGTTGGTGCGCCAATAACTGCCGCCCGGCTGCAGCGGTCCAGTCTCGCTCGTGCCCTGCACAAACCGATCCGCTCCGTCGAGTTCGGGGTCGTCCGAAAGAAAAAGCTGATCATTCCAATACCCGTACAAACCCTGGGCCAAACCGATTCCCTGGTTGGTTACGCCCCAGACCAGGGTGACTCGCGGGTTTGGCGGGCCCGTCACGACGGCGGGCGCTAGCAGTGCCACCGGGGCAAGGTCCGGAGGCTCCAGGGTGAAATGAAATCTGGCCTCGAGAAAATTGTTGGTCTCGTTGGACTCCGGCAACCCATTAGAGTTGTCCGCCTGCAGGAATATGTAGTAATCCCCACTTTGGGTCAGCGGAAGCTGTAACGTACGAGTTCGCCAGTACATGTGCGCCGCTGAAACCGGGCCGGTTTCATACTCGGGGTTCCCAAACGGAATGGCGCTATAGTCAGCCACGGGATTCGAGGATACATACAGTTGATCGTACCAGGAATCCCATCCGATGGCCGGTCCGGCGCCCTGGTTTGTCACCCCGTACGAGATAACGACTTTCGGATTGGGCGGTCCGCTAATTTGGCTCGGCACCGAAAGCAGAATAGGGCTGAGATCCGGCAGGCTGACTTTAAAGGAAACCGGCACGACCAGCGTATTATTCGTCAAGTTTGCTTCGTAAATCGACTGATAGCTGCCATAGCCGGCATTCACTCGCAAAGTCAGGTTATAGGTTCCATCTTGCGTGATCGGGACGCGCACGGAATTGGTCACCCAATACAAACCTCCCGAAGGAATGGGCCCGTTCCGATAGCTTGTGGCCACTGAGCGCGCCGAAAATTCGGGATTTCTTTCGGAAGACACATCGAGTTCGTCGAGCCAGCTGCCCAAGGCCGGCCCGGGCCCCAGGTTGGTCACGCCCCACGACACCAGCAGGCGCGGGTTGGCAGGTCCATCGACCATGCTCGCGACTTGCAGTCCGAGAATGGCCAGGTCCGGCGGCAGAATCGTGATCTGGATTGGCAACGAAACGACATTGTTGCTCTCATTGAGCTCAAACAAGTTGTCGTCGGCATCCGTTTTCAAAATCAGGTAGTAGATGGCGGAGGTCGTTACCGGCAAGGTTACCGTGTTGGTGCGCCAATACCTGTCACCCGGCATCAACAGTTGGCCTTCGCCGTTTCTCAACACCGGTATTGCTGCATAGTCGAGCGTAGGGGTGCGCGAGAGGAACAGTTCGTCGGTCCACCCGCCCGAAGCACCGGCCGCGCCGAGGCCCTGGTTGGTTATGCCCCAAGCGACAGTGAGGGTTGGGTTGGGCGGCCCGCCCAGGCGCGACGGTCTTTCCAGCGCGATGGGCCGCAGATCCGGTGGTTCAATCACGAAGGTGATCGGAACCATCGCGACGTTATTGCTTTTGTTCAGCTCGTAAATCTGGTTGTACCAGTCAACCTGGACAAAGAGGTAGTACGTTCCGCTGATGGTCACCGGAAGGCGCACCGAATTGGTCTGCCAATAAACGCCGCCGGGATCCAGGTCGCTCGGGTGGGCGAAATCGGTTGCCAGTTGGGCGGAGTCGAGCGTGCTGTTGGTGGAAATCCAGATGGCATCGCGCCAAGTACCGTGTTGAATCGCCGGCCCAATGCCCTGGTTGGTCACGCCCCAAACCAGGGTAATGCTCGGGTTCGGCGGGCTGGTGACGGCGCTGGGCGCCAATAACAATAGAGCGGCCAGGTCCGGCGGCTGGATGGTAATGTTGATTGGTTTGCTTAAGATGTTATTGCTGGGATTGGATTCAAAGACGGTATTCCAGGGATCGGTTTGCAAAATCAGGAAGTACGATCCCTCGGTCACAATTGGCAATGTTACCGAGTTAGTAACCTGATAAGTATCGCCCGGCCGCAATGGGCCTGGTTGATAACTGGTCGTGAGCGGGGAATCCATTCCATCCAGGACATTGTCCGTGGAAAGAAAAAGCGCGTCGCCCCAGCCTCCAATTGCCGAGCCGACGCCGGCGTTGGTCACGGACCAGGAGACCGTCATGACCGGGGTAGGGGGACCTGTGAAATGAGCCGGCGCCTGAAGAGAAAGCGGAACCAAATCGGGCTGCAAGATCTTGAATGAAATGGGCAGCGTGACCACGTTATTGGCTTCGTTGGACTCGAAGAGCGCGTTGTCGGCATCGGCCGCAACACTCAGGAAATATGTGCCGCTCTGAATTGCGGGCACAGTGATTTGGGCCTGGATCCGATAACTGCCCTTTGCGGGAAGCGGACCGTTGGTGTATGTCGACCAGATTCTGACTTGGGAGCCATCCATCACACCGTTCGTGGAGAAGTATACGGCGTCCGACCAGCCTGGAGAGATCGGCAGTGAACCTGGCCCCTGGTTGGTGACCGACCACGACAGGGTCAGAACGGGATTGGGAGTCGAAGTCACAAGTGTGGGCAGGCTTACCCCAATCGGTGCCAGGTCACTGGGTAGAACCGTGAAGTTGATAGGCACGATGGTCACGTTGTTACTTTTATCCGATTCGATGAGGGTGTTGTTCTCGTCTGCCTCGAGGACCAGGTTGTAGGTGCCACTTTTGGTGAGCGGCAATTGGAGGGTGTTGGTGTGCCAAAACGCGGCTCCGGGGAGCAACGGACCGAAATCCAGGTCGGCGGTACCCGTATCCCACCAGTTTGGCGGGAAGTTGGTGGAGAAAATGGCGGCGTCATACCAGGACCCGAGCGCGGCGCCTACTCCCTGGTTGGTCACGCCATAGCTGAACGTGAAAAATGGATTCGGAGTAGTGGTTACTGTTCTTGGGATCCTGGAGCTGTCTACCGCCAGGTCAGGCGGCTGGATCAGGAAAGTTATGGGGGTTACCAGGGTGTTATTGTCTTTATTGGTTTCAAAAAGGAGGTCGAACTCATTCACCTTTAAAATCAGGTAGTACGTCCCGCTCGTCACAATCGGCAACAGGAGTTGGTTGGTCTGCCAGTACTGCCCGCCGGCATCGATCGGACCGAGTTCGCTCGTTGAAAGCAAATAAATGGCCGTTGAATCGAAGACCGCGTTGGTCGAGAAATAGAGCGTGTCCCGCCAGGTATATTTGTCGATGGCCACGCCCGGACCTTGATTGGTGATGCCCCAAGCCACGCTGACGATGGGTCGGGGCGGGGTGACCGTCGGCCCGAGCACTTTAACGGCCAGCGGAGCCAAATCCGGGGGCAACACGTGGACTGTGATCGGCAGAGCAATTTGGTTGTTGTTGGTATTGGCCTCAAACAAGTTATTCCATTGGTCCGCCACCAGGACCAGATAGTAGGTGCCATCCTGAGTGACGGGCAATTGCACTGAATTTGTGCGCCAGTAGAAGCCCCCGGGCGGGACCGGACCTTGCTCCGAACCGAAGGTAACCGAGTAGTCGCCCGGTTCAAAAGTGGCATTGGTCGAAAGGTATAGCAGATCGCTCCAAAACCCGAGGGCGGTGCCGCTGCCTTGATTGGTGATGCCCCAAACCACGGTGATGCTGGGGTTTGGCGGCCCGGTCACTACGGTTGGCAATTGCAATGCGATCGGGGCTAAATCCGCGGGTGTCGACTGGAAGTCCAACGAAATTGCCAGGCGATTGTTGCTCTCATCGGACTCGGCGATGGTGTTACCCCAATCGGATCTGAAGATGAGAGAGTATCGGCCGCTTTGGGTGATGGGCAATTGAAACGCGTTAGTACGCCAGTAACTTCCTGCGGCAGCGAGCGGTCCGTAGCTCTGCTGCAATTGTACAAAGCTGGCGTCGAGGTCCGGAACCCCATTGGACGCGACTAGAATTGAGTCGAACCAGGAGCCTGAGGCGGTGCCTACGCCCTGGTTTGTCACTCCCCAAATTACGGTCACAACCGGGTTTGGGGGAGACACTACAGGGTTGCCGATTTGCGCCGCGAGTGGGAAAAGATCGGGCAGGTCAGCCGCCAACGAGTGGGTGGAAATAAACGAAGCGAGACCAGGCAAAAAAACGACCCAATGAAGGATTCGGCCCCGCATTCCGAGACCATCTACCACTCGGAATTGGCATAAGTCAAGCTTTCTCAGGCCTCCATGGCGTTAGAGCATTTAAATCAGTTTAAAACTCAGCGCCGTTACCTAAACCGCCACAGATGAGCGCAGATAGCAGGATAAGGCGCCAACAGAATCTCTTCACATCCAGCTTATTACAAAAGCGGCAGCGGCAGCGCAAGCCAAAGTCATGTCCGTACACGGCTGGGCTGAACCGAGTCTCCTGCCAGCCCTTTCAGGCCGCTCGCATTCAGGCGCAGCACTACCCAATCACGCATGGGTCGCGCGCCCAGTTTCTCGTAAAAATCCAGCGCCGGTTTATTCCAATTCAGTGCCGTCCACTCGAATCGGCCGCAGTTATATTCCACGCCGACACGTGCCACAGCTTCGATGAGCGCCCGACCCAAACCTTGCTTCCTGAATTCCGGCCGCACGTAGAGATCTTCGAGCCAGATCCCACGTCGCCCGACGAAGCTTGAAAAGGTAAAAAAGTAGATGGCATAGCCGGCCAGCTCGCGGCCTTGCCTTGCGAGGAAGCCGCCGGCAACGGGCTTGGTGCCAAAAAATGAAAGCTCAAGATCCTCTACTTTGGCTTCGACCTCCTGTTCGAGTTTCTCGAACCGGGCCAGTTCCCGGATCAGGGCTAAGAGGTCCGGGAGTTCGGCGGGTTGAACTGGATCGATGGTGAAATTCATGCGGCGAG
>Ga0070741_10007999_pt1 | contig 21482 bp, 18 predicted proteins | sample Coa_R1_4_FD_66440 | JGI IMG/M metagenome (GOLD analysis project Ga0070741, IMG submission 66440) | Surface soil microbial communities from Centralia Pennsylvania, which are recovering from an underground coalmine fire - Coalmine... | ecosystem: Environmental > Terrestrial > Soil > Unclassified ... | reverse complement strand
TCTTAATCTCCTTTTTCTATTCAATAACGAATGTTGTTAGCCTTCGTAACATCGTCGAACGAAGTACTGCGAAATCGACACCAAACGCGAGATTTTTGTCACATCATTTGGGGCTCATTTCGTAGAACGAGATCAAGTCAGGGCTGAACGTGTCTCAACGAAACAAACTAGCGACCCTCCAGCTTCACAAGTGCACCACCCTGTGCCGCGCTTCGTTGGGCCGCGTCCATGAATGCAAAAATCTCCAGCGTTTCCGCGTTCGATACCGGCGGCGTCTTCGTTTCCATGAACTTGACAATTTCGCGCACCAGCGCCGGATAACTAAACGAGATATCCGGCATGGCATTCAACTTCTGGTTTTTCAGGTACGCGACGCCACCATAGCGTCCATAAGGACGCTGCAAATGGACAGTTCCCAAACGCCCATCGCTCCATTTGCCAGTGATTACATCGGAATCGGGAGACGATACTCGCGACACTTCCACGCAACCCATGCCTAAGACTGTGTAAAGCATTTCGATACCGTGAATACCGTACCAGGACAGGTCGAGTTGATGATGCGGCTCCAGAGGCCCGGGGGCCCACATCATCGCACTCACCACATCTGGGCCCCGAAGCTCCGCAATGGGGCTATACCGCAATGAAGAGGCGCTGAACCACGGAATGCCGCGTTCGCGAGCTAACCGCGCGATCTCTCGCGCATCCGCCAGCGTTGAAGCCAGCGGCTTATCGATAAAGACTGGCTTGCCGCATTCTGCCGCCTGTTGAAACTGCTGCAGGTGAGGCCGTCCGTCTACGCTTTCGAGCAGCAATCCATCCACATCAGGGCAAAGTTGCGCAATGGACTCTACTATTTTGACGCCCCATTTCTCCTTCAACTCCGCCGCGAATTGATCTACGCGCTTGGCGCTTTCTTCAATATCCGGACTTCCGCCTCTCCACGCGGCGACGATGTGCGCTCCGGGCACATGATTGGCATCCTTAGGGTCATTGAGCACTCGCGTGAAAGCGGTGGCGTGCGACGTATCCGTGCCGATAATGCCGAGCCGCAAATCAGCCGCCGTAACGAAACACACACACGTTAAAAGGAGCCAGAGCATTCGCCGGAGATACATTCTCGAAGAATACCGTTCAGGAAAATTAAAACGAACTTCCGCGCAATTCGAACTTGCGCGACCATGCACAGTTTTGCCGACGTGGTAATTTAGGCAACTATGCCCGAGTATCTGTTGCAAGACTTTATGAACGAGCGTGGCTATGTCGCAAGGCAAGGCAGACCCAAAGCCACGGAGGCTGCGGTTGCGCTGACTGCCGATGGACGTGTGGTATTCGGCGATCCCAAAACAGCACGTGCGACTTATGCCAAGACTACATCAAAACTTATGTATTACGACGATGAAGTCGAGCGGCAGCGGCGGTTGGTCTGCGATAGCGCTCTTGGCCAGCTCATGCTCGACAACCCGAAATTTGCCCAACCAGCAGTGGATCTCGTCAGCCGTGGCATCGAAAAGTACTGGCAAACGTTGAGTAGCCGGCTGTCTGGACCTGAGGCCTTTAAGAAAATCGTGGAGGTCGATGGCAAGTACGTTTCTAATCCCACCAGTTTCGGACGCCTGCCGGTAGTGCAGCCGTCGCAGACGGAGGTGAACCAGTTCAAGGCTAAGGTAGACATGTGGCTCAGCTCGCTCAAGGGCAACGATCTTCCCAAAATCATGACTCTTCACGACACGTTCTTAAAGATTTATTGCAGTAACGAGACGGGCGCGGGAAAGCCGATGGAAATGGCGACGAAATTTGGGTTTCGCGAGGATTGGTACGAAGGAAGTTTACGCGGCCGTGAGAACCGGCCGAATACGAGTTATACGCAGTCGGCAATGCCAGGGCTGATTGGCAGCGATTTCACGATTCCTTTCGGTCCTTCGCTCGATCGCAGCGGAATTGACTTCAACAACATGCGGCTTGAATCGCGCAATCGCGGCACCGATATGTTCATGATCGCGGCGCGCGCGATGCGGCCTGAGTTTCGTAAGGTTCTGGGAGAAAGCAATCTGGTGTTTGCGGCGTCGGCATCCGGCACCACAAGCACCTTGCTGACGAGCGCCAAAGTTTTTGAGCCCTCAATCGTCAACAATCCTGATTCCACCAAGCAATATCTGATGGGCTGTGTCGCGTATCTGGTTGGCGGCGGCATGCACACCTGTCACGAAGTTTTCTATACAGGCGGAATTGCCGGTCTGACGTACACCACAGGAAAGTACATCGATATGTTGCCGCGCACGTTTACGGCGTCACGCCTGTACGAACATTGGGCAGAGGAATTTTGGGACATTGTTCGCCCCGATCGGTCATCTCCACGATAAATAGCGGGACTTCCATCCGCAGCCGCAAGGCGCAAGCCGCTAACAACTCTTGACGGAACGCGGGAAGGCATCGGGGTCGCGCTCGTCGAGCGGACCGTCCACACACTCCAGGTCTTTCTCAATTGCCAGCTTCAACAAGCTGCCGCTGGCAGCCAGTTCGAAATACATTCCGATGGCATCGGTGCTCGCCCAGTCTCGAACGTTTGCGGCCGGGATGACGATGCGAAGGGTTCCCTCTCTAAACTCGGCTAACGGCACATCGGAGGGTACGCTCTCCAACGTATACGCGAACCGGCTTTTACCGGGAAAATCCACGTATTCTTTTAAAGGCAAGCCCGTAGAAAGATTCTCGACTTCCCGTCGATTCACGCGCAAACGAAGGCTGTTTTGGCGAAAGCGCAACTTCACTTAATTCGAGTGTAGCCGCCAATCCCCCGAATAAACATTCATGCGGCCACTACGCACGAAGCCAAGCAGCGTTATCCCGTGCTCGCGCGCCGTTTCAATCGCCAGACTCGATGTCCCCCCGATGGCAGCCAGCACCGGCGCACCCGCCATCAAGGCCTTCTGGACGAGCTCGAAACTGCTGCGGCTGCTGAGAAAAAGAATATTTCGGGACAGCGGGATACGTCCTTGCAGTAAGCACCAACCAAGCAATTTGTCGAGCGCATTGTGGCGGCCGATATCTTCGAACATCTGTTCGATCTCGCCCGATTCATTAGCCAACGCCGCCGCGTGTAGGCCGCCGGTCTGCGCGAATCCCGATTGCGAAGCAATTAGCGCCGCAGGGAGACGTTCGACGACTTCGGGTGTGATTCGCAGTTCGTCAATGGAATATTCGGGCAGTTCGCGGGTAAGAGCTTCGCGGCTGCGCTTTCCGCAAATACCACAACTGGCGCCGACGAAATTGTTTCGTCTCATGCGCCACGTATCGACATCTACACTGGACGCTAGTTCGACGGCAATTTCGTTTGATGGCTTAACGCCGAGAGATCTGATCGCGAGGATATCATCGCATTTCACAACGATGCCTTCCGACAAAAGAAATCCGGCGGCGAGTTCCTGGTCGTGTCCAGGAGTTCGCATCGTAACTGCGAGGCTCTCGGTACGTTGTGATTCCTTGACCCAATACGTGATGCGGATGCCGAGCGGTTCTTCGGCGGCGACGCTGTCGACTATACGCTCGCTCTGATCCTGGGAAATGCGCTTGACGTCGAAGCGGCGGATAAGCGGCTCAGACGCATTGTCCATGATTCGCAGACTCAACTCGAAGGAAATCAGGCAGCGCCGGGTTCGGCCACGGCTACCGGCATCAGCGATTCGTCCTGTACGGTCACCTCACGTACGCGTTGCATCAGAATGGCCGCCAACATGAAGCAGATTCCACCGACGATCAACGCCTTCATACGATCGTTACCAAGGAGGTTAGCCATGATCCATCCAAAAACAAGCGACGAGACTATCTCCGGGAGCACGATAAAAAAATTAAAAACTCCCATGTAAATCCCCATCTTGTTCGATGGAAGGGCAGCGGCCAAAATCGAATAGGGCATGGACAAAATACTGGCCCACGCAATACCGACCCCGATCATGGGCACAAACAACAACCATTTATCGTGAATAAGCGCAATCGACAGCAAGCCAATACCGCCTAACGCAAGGCATAGAGAATGCGTGCCGCGTTTCCCTAACAGGCGGACGACCCACGGAAGAAGCGGCGCCACCAGAAAACAAACAGCGTTGTAAACGCCAGAGCAGTAGCCGGCCCAGATAACGCCCTCCGTGTACGCAGCTTCTGACGTTGATTGTGCGCCGAAGACATTGTGCGCCACGGCAACGGAGAAATACAAGAACATGCAGAACAGGCCAAGCCACGTAAGAAATTGAACCAGCGCTAACTGGCGCATCGTCTGCGGCATATTGCGGACGGAATAAATAATTTCGCCGAAATCGAAGCGCTTGGCATGTTTCAGCCGCACGATTTCTTGAGCGCTGGGAGGATATTCCCTGGTCGTCGAAATCGTCACGATGACAGCGATGATGAATGCTGCTGCGCCGATCCAAAACGCAACACGCACGATCTCTGGAATGCTGTGAGCTGCCGTCTGGCCGGCTGCGGGAATAAATCGTTTTAGCAGCATGGGCAAGTAAGCTGCGGCGACGCTTCCTAGCCCGATAAAAAAACTCTGCATGGTAAAACCGCGAGCGCGTTGTTCATCGGGTAGCATGTCGGCGACAAAGGCGCGAAACGGTTCCATGCTGATATTGATTGACGCATCCAGTATCCAGAGCAGCCCGGCCGCCATCCAGAGCACACCGCTGAGCGGCATCAAAATCAGTGCGCACGAGGCAAGAATCGCGCCTGCCAAAAAGAAGGGCCGCCGTCTTCCTAATGGTCCCCAGGTGTTGTCGCTCCAGTGGCCGATGATCGGTTGAACGATGAGTCCGGTGAGTGGAGCGGCGAGCCAGAGAATAGGAAGTTGGCTCGGTTGAGCCCCCAGGTATTCGTAAATGGCGCTCATGTTGTTCATCTGAAGCGCCCAGCCGAACTGAATACCCAGGAAGCCGAAGCTCATGTTCCAGATTTGCCAGAAACTGAGATGAGGCTTCTCCATTCGCGCGAGGCTTCATCCCAGAAGGTAGCAGAAAGAGGGGGCGGGACCGGCAATGCTACCATCCCGCCTTCCGAAATTTGAAGTTCCGCCGTTACAGCGAAAGCAGGTACTGAATCAAATCGCGCTTCTCCTGGCCGCTCAAGCCCAGGCTGAAGCAACTGTTGTAATGATCCACGACATCGTTCAAAGTCGAGAAGCGCCCATCGTGGAAGAAGCCGCCCTTCTGGTGCGTGAATAAGCCCGCCAGAGGAGCCGTGCGGTACCGATGATCTGGCGCACGGTCCGCTTGGAAGGAGTCGATGCAGATCTCATCCGGCGTGTGCAAGTCCCATCCGGGCTCGGTCCAGAGCGGTTCCACATGGCAGTTGTTGCACTTCGCTTTTCCGCTGAACAACTCGTCGCCGCGCTTAGCCGCTTCAGGGTCGAAATCTTTACCCGGTTGTGGCTTGGGAGCCGCAAGGGAGAGTTGGTAAAAATGCAGCGCCGGAAGTTTACCTGTGATGAGATCGTCATCCGGATTGATGTGGGGCAGATCGCCAAAGCCATTTGCCGCCGCGATGGGGAATTGATCTGGATTATTGAGCCGAGGATCAAAGAATCGGCCTTTCCCGTGCATCTCCAGATTCGCTACAAATGCATTCCAGTAAGGGATAGAGCCCCATCCGGTCCAGGTATGCAAATTAACGCCAGCGAGACCAAAGGCCGGTGGAATTAGCGTGGCAGCTGACTTTCCATCCGGACGGAAGCCTTTGCCGTCCAAGAGCACTTCTGCGTCGAATTTGCCCGGCCCCCACGCGCCGAGCACTTGCTTTAACGCCGGCACATCAATGTGCAGCAGGTCGGCTATCGGATTCAGGTTGGGAGCTAACGAGACAATCGCGCCGACATTGAGATCGCGGTTTGCCCAGCCATCAAGACGGCGGCCAATTCCAGGAGCAACGGCATCATCAACTGTCGAATGACACAATGCACATTGAATTCCGACGGAATTAAGATCGCCCATTCGATCGAAAAATCCGGTCAGACCCACCACAGCATTCGCTTTGAGTAACGTAAGCGTAACCGCAGGGTCGTCCAGATTCACGGGGCCGGCCTGAATTTGTTGCACAAGGTTCCCCGGCAGTGCGTCCGAATCCACTTTTAGACCTACGGCCAACGCGGTTCGCGGGCTGACGCCTGGACCAACCCCGCCAAGTTTTGCACCTTCGATGGCCTCATGTAAATGCAGCGAATCGCCCCAAAATGCCTGATCGCCAAAAGTATCGAATCGGAATGTTTTTCGTCCTTCCGAAATCATCTTCTGAGCGTTCTTAGTCACGCCTACGTGATCGTCGTCATGGCTTGAGTTGTCGTCGGCATATGCTTTTCGCTCGAAGCGTACTGCCAGAAGAGCTACGCCCAACATCACAATCCACGCGCCAGCCGATACCGCTGATCTCTTGTGCATTGCAACTCTCCCTTTCGGCCCCTACAGAGTGGGCCAACTTGCACAGGTGACAACATCCGCACATCGAACTTGTAAATTTGTTGTAAAGAGCGACCACTGGAATCCTCTTCTTGCAAAGACACTGAACGTCGAAAATGTCCGGAGCGCGCCAACTCGCTAGAATTTTCAGTAATGCCTAAACTCCTTTTTGTTTTTGCGCTGATCACAGCGCCCGTCGTGTGGAGCGCCGCTGTGGACCAAAAGGATGTCGAATATGCAAACCACAATGGCAAGGCGCTCTTGCTGGATTTGCACGTTCCTGATGGGCCGGGGCCCTTTCCGGCCGCAATTCTGGTTCATGGCGGCGGGTTCGATGGAGGAAGCAAGAGCACAAATGTCAGGCCGCTATTCCAGCCGCTGGCGGATGCAGGATTTGCGTGGTTCAGTATCGACTACCGGCTGGCGCCAGAAGCACATCTACCGCAGGCAGTTGAAGATGTCCGCAGCGCAATCGAGTGGGTAAAAGCGCACGCGACGACATATCACGTGGATGCGAATAAATTGGCTTTGATTGGCGAATCAGCGGGCGGATTCCTGGTGAATTACACAGGTACGCGTGAGACGCCGGCCACCAAAGTTGCCGCAGTGGTGGACTTCTATGGACCTTCCGAATACGGCAAATTGGCACTGCTTCGCCGGGAGCATCCGGAGCAGTTCGACATGGCAAATATCAACGGGCATGCTGCGCATGGCGGGGGCATTCACTACATGGGCGTGGACGAATTGAACGATGCTGGATTAGCAAAGCTGCATCAAGAATCGCCAATCGGCGCGGTACACAAAGGGATGCCGCCGTTTCTTGTGATCGCCGGGAATAAGGATGATCAGGTCGCTTACTCGCAATCAAGGGAATTCTGCGAGGCGATCCGGAAGGTGGATACGGGTTGCGAGCTAATTACAATTGAAGGCGGCGGACACGGGATGTCGCGATGGAAGGACGCCGATATGCAGCATTGGAAGCCGGAGATGATCGCGTGGCTCAAGAAGACGTTGCGTTGAAGAGGGCGCGTTACAGAATAGTTCCGCTCAAATAGTCATTGCGAAACTTGCCGGCCGGATCGTATTGTTTCGCGAGGCCTCTGAAATCAGGCAATTTTTGATACTGCGCCTGCAATCGCGAAGGCCGCATCGTGAACAGCTTGGCCCAGTGTGGGCGCGCATCGAAAGGAGCGAGCTGCTCTTCAATTAGCGGTAAAAGCTCCTTCACGGCATTCCATTCAGGCTTCCAGGTAAAGTGAATGGTCATTGAAGCGCGTTGATAGCACGGGCTCATCCAAAGATCATCCGCCTCTATCGTTCGCAACTCGGTAATGAACAGATGGGGCGTCACCTCGTTCCGCAGGCGCTCGACGGCAAGAATGGCTTCGTAACCTTTGGCGCGCGGCACGAAGTACTCCGACTGCAATTCGTCGCCGCTGCTAGGCGTGAAATTCATACGGAAATGCGGTAAGCGCTCATACCAAGGTCCCGGAATGCCTAGCTGTTCGGTACAGTTTTCGGCAGAATGGCCGGCAAGTGGGTGAAGTTTGCGAGTTGCGAGTTTTGCGCCAAAGAATTCAGGCTCGACAGGACGCGAGCGGCCCGGTTGAACGCGGCTCTTGATCCATACCTGAGTGGCACGATGATTCTGCCAATCGGTAAAGAGACTGACACTATATCCAGCCGAAAAGATTTCGTCCAGGTGATGCTGCAAGTGATCGAACGAAAGATTCTCGTAAACGACCTGGCGCATATCAAAGCGCGGTTGAACGTCAAGAGTAAGCTTTGTGACGACGCCGAGTGCGCCTAAGGCAACGATGGCTCCGTGAAAGCGGTCGCCGTCACGCTCGCGCGAGAGAGCGACAAGATCGCCATCCGCCGTTACCATTTCCAAAGCCGAAATCGGAGTTGCTAAATTGCCGTTGTGGATGCCGGAGCCGTGGGTGGCGGTTGCAGCAGCTCCGATAACAGATACATGAGGCAAGGAAGCGAGATTATGCACCGCGAAGCCCTTGCTGTCGATGTACGGGCAGAGATCCCCGTACTTCAGGCCTGCTCCAAGGGTCACGCTGCGCGCCTGCGAATCCACGGACATCTGATTGAAATTCTTTAGCGAGATCTGCTCTCCACGGGTGTCGGCAATGGAATTGAATGAATGTCGTGCACCGAGCGGTTTTGCTTTATTCGAGTTTCTTACAATTTGCCGCAGCTCTTCGACCGTTTGTGGCGTGTGCAGCCGGGCAGCTCGATATTGGTAATTGCCGGCCCAGTTTTTACGCGGCGCGCTTTCTTGATCGTGTCCTAGAACGTTCGATAACATGCCGCCGGCAACAAGAGCGCCGGATGTCTTGAGGAATTGTCTCTTATCCATTAGATTTCCGCGCGCGTCCTTATGAGCCGGCGAGCTTCTTGCTCGCGTACGGCCGGGCGAATGCAGCGGGCGGATTGTGCGCGTTGGTTTGCGCGGCGATCTGATACGCCTGTTTTGCCTTGGCTTGGTCGCCGAGTTTTTCATAGGTCATGCCAATGAGGCACTGAATGAAAGGATCGCGCTGGTTTGCTTGTTGCAAATCCTCAAGAGCCGTCTTGTAGTCGCCCGTGTAAAAGGCCACGTAACCGGTCAGATAGGGTAGAAAATCTGTTTGCTGTTGGTATAGGTTGGCGTCCTTTTCCTTCATGTCGGCGAGAACAGACTTTGCGGCGGCAACATGCTTTTCCGCTTCGGCTTTCCGGCCGCGACGGGCGGCGAGGCGGGCCTGCGCGTGCTCCCAACGAAACTCCCAAAGATCTTTGCGCCCGGGGGAAATATCGGGTTCCTGAAGGCCAAGATCATGGCCTTCCTTATAAAGCTTGGATGCGGTATCCAGATCGCCGTTATCTATACAGACCCGCGCGGCTTCATCGGCCATTTCTCCCTGCTGATAGAACGCTCGGCTGGCATCGTCTTTCTCTTGCGTCTTCCAGTAATCGATTACAAGAGCTTCGTATTCAGCCGTTTTCTTGCAGTTGCCTTCGAACGCCCACGACATAGCCATGGCGCGTTCGGCATTTGCTTTTGCGGCAGGCGTAGGCGCTGTCTCTATCGCTTTTTGAAAGATCGCCCGAGCCTCAGCGCCCTTTCCATCCAGATCAAGCCGAGAGCCTTGGCGAAGCGCTTCATTTTCCGGACCTCCCCGGCCTTGCGGAGGTCCTTGGGCGAGAAGCGCCGATGCGCAAGTAAGCGCGAGAAGAGACAGACGAGGTAGTCCTCTCGTGTGAGCCATAGCAGAGATTATATGCGTGAGTTCGAGATTCCGCGGCAAAAACTAAACGAGATCGCCCGCTTGCAAGGGCAGCCGGCGAATGCGCTTCCCGGTCGCGGCGAATATTGCGTTGGTGAGCGCGGGCGCAGTTGGTGGAAGACCCGGCTCGCCAATTCCTGTCGGTGCAGCAGTGCTCGGCACGATATAAACCTCGATGAGCGGGGTTTCTTTCATTGATAGGGTCGTGAATTTATTGAAGTTGCTTTGAGCTGCCCGGCCAGCCTCAATCGTGATCTGGCTCTTCAAAGCGGCAGTCAGGCCGTAGACGATTGCGCTCTCCACTTGTGCGCGGATGCCATCCGGGTTAACGGGAACGCCGACGTCTACAGCGGAGACGATACGCTTCACTTTGACTTGGCCATTTTGAACCGCCACTTCTGCACAGTTTGCAACATAGCTTGAAAACGAGTAATGCGCCGCAATTCCACGCCCTTCGCCCTTCGGCAACGGCTTGCCCCAGCTACATTTTTGGGCCGCGGTTTGCAACACAGCTTTGAACCGAGCCGTGTCGAGCGGGCGGCCGCGCTCTTCAAGCGCATTCTTAACGAGTCTTGCTTCGCCGAGTTTCTGGATCCGGAACTCATAAGGATCAGCGCCCGCGGCGTGAGCCAATTCATCCACGAAACTTTCCATCACAAAGCCGATTACGGAGGCCTCGACGGAACGCCACCAGGCCCGGGGGACCGCGGAAGCGGCAGGAAGATATTCGAGCTTGTATCCTTTGCTGAGGTAAGGCATCTGCAGAGTGCAGCCTAGTTCGCTCGATTCGGGCGCTGCTTTAGGGCTGAACCACTCAGCGATAGAGGTGGAGGTGTACTTGTGCTGCCAGGCAGTGATGTTGCCCTCAGCATCCACAGCGCCTCGCATGCGGTGATAAGAGGCGGGACGGTAGAAGTCGTGCGTCATGTCATCTTCGCGCGACCAGACAAGCTGCACAGGCTTCCCGACACGTTTTGCAATTTGAGTCGCTTCGGCAGGAAAATCGCCTTGATAGCGGCGTCCAAAACCACCGCCCATAAAGGTTGTATGCACTTCGATTTTGTCGGGTGACAAGCCCGTCAACTGAGCAACAACTCCCTGCACTTGATTCGGCGATTGGCTGGGCGCCCAGGCCCGGGCGTGATCGGCTTCAACGTGAACCGTGCAGTTCATGGGCTCCATGGTGGCGTGAGCCTGGAACGGCAACTCGTAATCGCATTCAATTTTTTTCTTGGCAGGCGCGGCAGTCAGAGAAGATTCGACATCGCCCTGGTTGAGGACAACCTTCATGTTCGAATCGACCAGTTTGCGAAATTGCCGGCGCAAGCTTTCGGTGCTTTCCGAGATGGCAGGACCATAATCCCAGTCGATCTTGAGCTTCTTGCGCGCTTCCATGGCTACCCAGGTACTGTGAGCCACAACAGCGACACCGCCGCAGGAGTGCACTTCGGCGATAGCAGGGATTTCAAAGACATCTTCAACGCCGCGCATCGCTTTGGCCTGAGAGGCGTCAAAGCTTTTCACCTTGCCTCCGAAAACTGGACACCGGGCGACGACAGCAAAGACCATTCCTTCAGGCCGCATGTCGAGACCAAATAACGCGGACCCGTCTACTTTCGAGGGAATGTCGGTGCGCGGAAGCGACTTACCAATGATCTCGAAATCCTCGATTCGCTTGAGCTGCACTTTATCGAGATCAGGGACGGGCAATTGGGAAGCAGCTTCGACGAGTTCGCCGTACGTTAATTTGTCCGAGCCATGCCAGACCGCGCCATGGGTGGCCCGGCATGATTCCGGCCCAACGTTCCACCGCGCGGCAGCAGCGGCGATAAGCATCTGACGGCCTGCAGCGCCTGCTTTGCGCAGAGGTGTAAACAACGTGGTGACGCTGCCGCTTCCGCCGGTGCCTTGATTGCCGAACATGGGGCTGACGGAGGCGTGCTTTACTTGCACGTCTTTCCAATCCACTCCGAGTTCTTCCGCGAGAATCATCGGCAGCGACGTCGACACGCCCTGCCCCATTTCGGATTTTGAGTAACTCAGGGTAACGGCGCCGTTTTGATCAATTGCAATCCACGCCTTTAGCGGATTAACAACGGGCTTTTCGGGCGCGCCTTTCGCCGGCGGCTGCGGTACTTCGAACGCGATGACCAGCGCGGCTCCAGCCTGAGCGGCGGATTTTAGTAAGGTGCGGCGAGAAACCGCAGTGGCGGCGCTCATAACTCACCTCCCGCCGGATTCCCCGGTGCTTTGCCCGAACGCATCGCCTCCGCCGCATTTAGTATCGCGGCGCGGATTCGTTGAGCGGTGCCGCAACGGCAGATGTTATTGGACATAGCCTCGTCGACATCGGATGGCGAAGGATGTGCGTTCTTTTTGAGGAACGCAACGGCCGTCATGATCTGGCCGGATTGGCAATAGCCGCATTGCGGCACCTGGTGCTCAATCCAGGCTTGTTGAACGGGATGACTGCGATCCGTCGACAGGCCCTCGATGGTAGTCACTTTTTTGCCGGCGATAGAGGAAATAGGAAAGACGCAAGAGCGAACCGCTTCACCGTTGATGTGAACTGTGCATGCACCGCACGCGGCGATTCCGCACCCGTATTTCGTGCCGGTCAAGTTGAGTGTGTCGCGCAACACCCACAAGAGCGGTGTTTGGGGGTCAACGTCGACAGACGTTTGCTTTCCGTTTAACTCGAACGAGATTGCCATGCCCGACCTTCCTTTCAAGACTGGCTGGATCTCTCAAAGATATCGAATTCTAGAGTCGCGTGGATATTCCCGAAGCTGTGAAAAACGAGTATAATTTTCGCCATGCTCCGCCGTCTAGTTTCGGGAGTTTTCATAATCGCCATGGTCACCATGGCTGCCTCCTCTGCGAATTTTGCTGGAGATTACACAGGGATGTTAGGCCCCGTACATGTGACGCTGCATTTGGTCAGCGGTCAGGATGGTCAACTGACCGGGACCGCGGATAGCCCGGAGCAAGGGATGTCGGGATTGCCTTGCTCTAACATTCACATCGACGGGCAGGCGCTCAGTTTCAAGGTGCCCAACGTCAATGGCACATGGACCGGATTTCTGAGCGCCGACGGAAAGTCGCTGTCCGGGACATGGAGCCAGGGCAGCCCCATGCCTCTGAATTTCACCCGTATCACCGCAGGCGGCGCGGTTAGCCCCGGGGGACCGGGTGAAGTGAATTGGGATGACTATACGTTCAAATTCGACCCGAGCGGGACCATGGCACAGGTTTTTCAGGGCGGCAAGATGGTAGGGACGATTTTGACGGTAAACGGGCAGCAACGCGTTGTTGCGATGCCGGGCACCGATGCGGCCAAGCTGCAGAAATCCTTCAGCGACTACAAAGCCTTTAGCGCGCGCACTCATACAGGAACTGCGCCTGAAACCGCAGCTCCGGCAACGGCAGTTTCGGCAACGGCAGTTTCGCAGGCTCCGGTTCCCGCGATAGCGCCGGCAGCACCGGCCCTGCCGCAGCCGGGAACCGCGCTCGGTTTGCAGAACAACGGCAAAGCCGACCCCACAGGCATTCGTTTTGACGACGCCAATCACACTATTACCGTGCCACGGACCGACGGCATGACCGTTACGTTCGTCGGACAAGATGTGCGCATCGACGACGCTCGGGGACCGGAATTCGTTCTCAGACATCAGAAGGGAGGTACCGGACGGTTTTTGGAGAGGACTTTCGACCATCGAAACGATATTGGGGGAAGTCTTTCGGGTGGCGGTATCGAGTTTTTGCACGCTAGCGGAGGAATCATCTACGACTCCGGCATGGGAACTTACGGAGGCACGGTCCAGGAGGATAGCCGGGTGAGAACCGCCAAGCAGCTCTCAATCATAGCCGTCGATGCTGCGGACGCGGTCCGTACGATCCCAGGTCACGAGAAGTTCACACCGCCCGGTTACAACACGTTAAAAGAAATCTCCCAATACCGCTTGCGATCTGACGGCTCCCGATAAGTCGCGGGCGCCGGGGCACGGGCCTGCAAGCGTTTGGACATGTCAAGATAGCGAGATGTTTAAGCTGTGTGCCCTTGCGCTTATTGGAGCTAGTGCTCTTGTAGCTGCGTCATTGATGCCGCCCGAGCAGGATCAGAGGCTGGCGCGCGAGATCTACAAAGAGATGGTCGAAAGCAAGTCTGGCTTCTCGACTGGACCCACTACGCCGATAGCGGAAGCCATGGCGACGCGATTGAAAGCCGCGGGCTTCCCCGCGTCCGACATTTTTCTGGGCGGCGCGATTCCGAGAAAGTACAACCTGGTCGTCAGGTATCACGGTACCGGCGCGCGCAAACCAATTCTGCTGCTGGCGCATATAGATGTTGTGGAGGCGAAGCGGGAAGACTGGAGCATGGATCCGTTCACCTTCATCGAGAAGGACGGATATTTTTATGGCCGCGGCACTTCCGACGACAAGGCTCAGGCAGCAGTATGGATTGCAAACCTGATCCGCTACAAGCGCGAGGCGTTCAGGCCCGACCGCGATCTGATTGTGGCATTGACTGCGGACGAAGAAGGCGGCGGCCCCTACAACGGCGTGGATTGGCTGTTGAAGAATCATCGTGATTTGATTGATGCCGATTTTTGCCTCAATGAAGGGGGCCGTGGCGAGATTATCGACGGTAAACGCGTAGCAAATGATATCGGCTTGGCGGAAAAAACCTACGCGGATTTTCGTTTTGAAGTACACAACAAGGGCGGCCATAGCTCGCGGCCGGTGCCTGACAACGCGATCTATCATCTGGCGGGAGCGCTGGAACGCCTGTCGAAATTCGGCTTCCCCATGCAGTTGAACGACGTCACACGCGCGTATTTCGCAGAGATGGCAAAGATCGAAAAAGGGCCGATGGCCGGAGACTACGCGCAAGTCGCACAAGGTTCGCAAGAGGCAATGCAACGCGTAGCAGCGAAATCGCCGGGTATGAATTCGATGCTGCGCACCACGTGTGTAGCGACGGAACTGGAAGGCGGTCACGCGCCGAACGCGCTTCCCCAACTAGCCGCAGCGAACGTAAACTGCCGTATTTTCCCCGATGATACGGTGCAGTACGTGTTAGACACCTTGAAGAAAGTTGTGGCGGACGATCAGGTCCTTGTGACAATCAAAACGGACGAAGGCAAAGCACCGCCTTCGCCGATGCGCCCCGATGTGATGAAAGCTTTCTCGCAAATAACGGATACCATGTGGCCCGGTGTTGTAACGCTTCCCAGCATGGCTACAGGCGCTTCCGATGGCCGTTATATGCGGGAAGCGGGAATACCGACTTACGGCGTGCAAGGGTTCTTTATGGACGTGAACGACGTGCGCGCGCACGGACGCGATGAGCGCATGCTAGTGCAGTCGTTTTATGAAGGACAGACCTTCTTATATGAGCTTGTGAAGAAGCTGTCGAGTGCTCAGGCGAAATAACGCTTGGACAATCCGCCGGAGGCGAGAAACGCCGCAACCAATTAGGAGATGCTGGAAGAAGACGTCGCAATGAACAAACCCTTCCACCTGATGACCCCCGCAGAACGGACTGCTGCTCGGATCGCCCAAAATCGTGCTATTTCCGAAAAGATCGCGCAGAGTAAGAGCCAACCACCTCCTGTCCAATCTAATGACGAATACAGTCGAGCCACTCCGGAGGAGCGAGCGAAACTCGGAGGCGTGATCCGCAAGGTTCAACGATAGATGATAGATACTGTTCTGCGTTAAGGTGTTGCGCAGGCTACGTTGACAAAAGCCGCCGTATCCGTTATCTTGAGAAGCGCGTAAGATCCTTCCGGTCACTTGACTTACTTCGGCGCGGCCCACCTCTAACGGTAAGCAGTTCTCGATTCCCTCAAATTGATCTGTAAGGTTTTGCAGCAAGAAAGCGAGAACTTATGAAAGAAACTGGAACTGTGAAGTGGTTTAATGCTTCGAAAGGGTTTGGATTCATCGCCCGCCAAAACGGCGAAGATGTATTCGTCCATTTCTCGGCCATTGAAGCGGGCGGGTATCGAAGCTTAGATGAGGGGGCGCGCGTTTCGTTTGTGGTGAAGAACGGGCCCAAAGGACTTCAGGCCGAACAAGTAACATTAGCCTAGAATCCTGCATCTCTAAATCTTTTTTATAGCGCCAGCACCCAGCCAGGCGCCCAACGATGCGCACCGGTTATCTCGTGCGCACACTAAAACGGCAGGGCAATTGCCCCTACTATCGCAGCATAGTGTTCCGCTCAAGAACGAGCGAGCTGCTATCCGGCGAAATAACGCTCAGACATCCGGCGCAGAAAAGCGAGTGATTCGGCCATCTCCTCCATGCCGTTCATGCCGTCTTCAATACTGACCCAGCCCGTGTATTTGTTTTCGGCAAGGATACGGAAGATGGTGTCGTAATCGTTCAGGCCTTTGCCGGTGACACCGTGGCGCAGATTGGGTGAATAGCCCAGTGTGCCGTCGCTTTGGCGAAGTTCCTCAAATGTCGTGCCTTCGGCGAGGTAACGATCGCTCGCGTGCATGCTGACCACACGGTTGGCGATGTCGTTAAGCAGATCGATAGGATCGTCACCGGCGACGATTGCGTTCGAGGGATCGTATTGCACGCCGAAATTCGTGTGGTCGGTGATGGAATTGACAATCGCGACAAAACGCTCGCGCTTCTGAGCAAATTCCGGGTATCTCCAGAAGCCATCTTTGTAATGGTTCTCCATACCGAGAATGATCTTGTGCTCGCGCGCCACAGGCAATACGGATTCGATGCCGTGAACCACCCATTCGCGGCCTTGCTCCCACGATACTTCGGGATAGCGTTGGCCGCTTAGCACGCGGCAGACAGCGCCGGGACCTCCGAGGCGTGCGGTGACAGCAATCATCTCAGCTTCGCGATCGATAGCGCGCTTGCGTAGGTCTTCGTCCGGTGCTGTGAAATCAGGCGAACAGCAGAGCATGGGCATCGCAAAACCCGCCGAGCGAATCGCGTCGGCCACCGAATTAAGATAAGCGGGCTCAAGCGACGTCAAAAAGCCTTCATACATTTCGAGGCCGTCGGCGTCCAGCGAACGCGCCATGCCGATCCAATCGAAAACTGACATGCGGCCCAGCGAGATGTCTTCGAGATAGCACTTGGGAAAGGCCGAGATTTCAAGCGGCATCAGGTGGTGAGAACCGCCTTGACGTATTCGCCGGCTTCCATTTTTTCGAAGCAGTCCCGCCAGTGAGGCAGGTCGCAAACACGGCTGATGACGGGATCGAGATCGAGCTGGCCGGAGACGATCATTGAAATGACACGTTCCCAGATAGGCCAGTTGTGAGAGAAGCTGCCGGACAAAGTCAGGTTCTTCTGCACCAATGGGTCGAGGCTGAACGGCATGGGCTGCGGCCCCCAGCCGACTTTTATGATTTGCCCGGCGGGGCGTACGTTTTCGAGCGCAATCTGCAGAGTGGCCGAATTGCCGGAGGTATCGATAGCAACATCCACACCGAGACCGTCACCCACGCCAGCGATGTATTGGCGTACACCGCTGTCTAAAGTTGTATCCGCGCCTATTTGACGGGCAACTTCGAGACGGTGCCGGTCGGCAGGTAAACCCGCAACAATCACTTCTCCCGCGCCGCTGAGTTTTGCCATCTTTGCGCACAACAGGCCGATAGGCCCGGGCCCAATGACGAGCACGCGATCACCAGGGCGAATATGCCCGTTGACACAGACGGCGTTGTATGCGACGGAGCAAGGCTCCGTGAGCGCCGCCTTGTGGAACGGAACACTATTCGGGATTCGATGCAAACATCTTTCAGGCACGCGAACGTATTGCGTCATCGCGCCGTTTACGCCATAGCCGAATCCGCGGCGCGAAGGATCTAAATTGTAGAGGCCGGCGCGGCTAAGCGGCGAGGATTCATCAATGACCGCTGCGGTTTCGCTAACTACGCGATCTCCTTCTTTAAATGCGCGAACGCTGCGGCCGAGCGCGGCGACGGTTCCGGCAAACTCATGACCAAGAATACAGGGGTAATTGACCGCCCAACTATGCGAGCCACGCCATTGGTGCAGATCGCTGCCGCAGATACTGACAGCTCCCACGCGCAACAGCACGTCATGGTCGCCAATCTCGGGGACCGAAACTTCACGCAGTTCCACGGAAAGTGGGTCGCGCGCGTAATTTACAAGCGCCGGCATATTGAGCGTGCTCATGCGTGAGTCTCCCTTGCTGTAACGTTGACTTCACCATACGCGTGGACTTTATCGCAGATGAGGCGCAGCGAATCTTCCACTTTGCCGGAAGCAGTTTGAAAGGCGTGGGCGTCGATGGCCAAGGGCGCGCCGATGACCACCATTGGCGCACCATAACGCGGACTTTCAATAGCCTGCTCAATGGTGAGGCCGCCAACCGCCTGAACTGGAATGTTCACTGCATTCACGATGGCGCGAAGCTGATCGAGCGGTCCGGCCGTGTGAATGCCTCGTTTGCGCCGCAACGTGCGGTAATCGTACCCAATGTGATGAACGATGTAATCGCACCCGAGATCTTCAAGTTGCTTTGATCCAGAGACAGGATCAGGCATGTTCATGTTGTCACCCATCACTTTTACGCCGTAATCGCGACCGGCTTTGACGGCCAGCTCGATGGATTCACTATGTGCCTGGCCCATGACAACCACCATGTTTGCGCCCGCCTTCGCCATCAGTTCGGCTTCAAGATAAGCGCCGTCCATAATTTTTAGGTCGGCCACAATCGGTACATGAGGAAAACGGGCGCGGAGTTCTCCCACGGCATGGGCGCCTTCAGCAAGAATCAGGGGAGTACCGGCCTCAAGCCAATCCACGCCGGCACGGAGCGCCATTTCGGCAGTGACTAAAGCTTCTTCAGTAGATATGAGATCGAGGGAAAGTTGAACGGTTGCTTGCATCGATAGAGAGGGTTCGCCTGTATTCTAAGCGAAGCTGCTCCGATTTCCGATATTCTTTCGGGAATGGGCAACGGAACACAAATGAATTCGAGTCTTTCAGTTGTACTCATCGTGGGCCTGATTGCGGGAACGCTGGATATTGCCGACGCACTGATCTTCAGCGCTTTGCGGGGCACCATGCCCAAAACGGTTTTTCAATACATTGCCAGCGGATTGATTGGCCCAGCTTCGTTTCGCGCAGGTTCGGCCTCGATTGTGCTTGGCCTGGTTCTGCATTTCGTCATCGCGTTGATTTGGACAGCAATTTTCTACGCAGCGAGCCGTAAGCTCTCAATTTTGTATCGGCGGCCGGTCATTTCCGGGCTGCTGTATGGCGTAATCGTTTATCTAATTATGAACTGGGTGGTGCTTCCGCTATCGAGGATTCCACATCCGAGAAATCCGATTACGCTCGCTTCGAGAATCAATGGAGTGCTGGCGATCTTGTTTTGCATTGGATTGACGATTTCGCTGCTTATTCGCAAGTACGCGGGCAAATAAATTGGACGATTCCAGTAGTTAGGGCCATCGGCGGAACTTTCAGCCGCGAGTTACGTCTAAGCGGGAAGGCTTTCGATGGAAACTCTTCTTCGCGATGTTCGTCACGCGGTTCGCGTGTTTCGCCAAGGCGGCGCCTCGTTTACGATTACTGCCGTTGTGGCGTTAGCTTTGGGAATCGGCGCTAATACCGCGATTTTTTCGCTGGTGAATGCAGTGTTGCTGAAGGAACCGCCATTCCCGCAAGCGGACAGAATCGTGATGATGCAGACGAAGACGCCTCAAGGCAGCTTTAATGGAGCATCGCCGGCGAAGTTTGTCCATTGGACCCAACAGACCGATGTGGTGGAAGACGTCGCCGCATTCGGCAGTGGCGTCTTGAATTGGACAAATGGCGAGTTGCCGCTACAGCTTCGATCCGAACGGGTGAGCGCGAACTTCTTTCGTTTGTTCGGCGTTCCGTTCGTGTTCGGACGAGGGTTTACGGCGAAAGAAGATAGGCCAGGCGCGGCGCCGGTTGTAGCGATCAGCGAAGGATTGTGGAAGAGCCGGTTTGCAAGCGACCCGAATATAACCGGCAAGACGATGTCCCTCGGCGGTCAGCCACATGTGATTACTGGCGTGGTGGCGACTCGATTTGACTTTCAGGATTTCGGTCCGCCTGCGGAAGTTTGGGTGCCTTTTCAGATCGATCCAAACACAACCGACCAGGGCCATTACTTTTTGGCGGCGGGACGACTTAAAGACGGAGTAACGCTGGCTCAAGCGAAGGCACGTCTGGACGCTTCAGCGGCGGCATATCGCCACAAGTTTCCCGCTGCCCTGGGACGCGGCCAGAGCTTCGATGCGCAGACCTTAAAAGCCTCGCTGGTGCAAAGAGCGCAGCAATCTATCTGGGTTTTGGCCGGTGCGGTTGGATTTGTTCTGCTGATAGCTTGCGCGAATGTCGCAAACCTCTTGCTGGCACGCGCCGAAGTTCGAAAACGGGAACTCGCGATTCGCGCGGCGCTGGGAGCCGGCCGCGGCCGAATTGTACGGCAATTGCTGACCGAAAGCCTGCTCTTAGCTACGGCGGGAGCAGTATTGGGACTCGCATTGGGCCTGATCGGTATTCGCGCTTTGTTGTCGGTAAACACCGCCGGGTTACCGCGTGTAGGCGTGGACGGAACGGCGGTGACTTTGGATTGGCGAGTGTTGGTGTTTACGGTGGCGATTACTGTACTCACGAGCCTGCTTTTCGGATTATTGCCGGCGCTCCGTGGCGCGCGGACGGATCTGAACGTCACAATCAAAGAGAGCGCCAGCCGGTCCGGCAGCGGTTTCCGCCAAAATAAAGCGCGCACAAGCCTGGTGGTGACCGAAGTTGCGCTGGCCGTGGTGCTGCTGGTTGGAGCAGGACTGCTGATTCGCACCGCGATTGCTATCTACGCAGTGAATCCAGGCTTCGATACGCGCAACGTGCTGACCATGCGCATGTCACTGGCAAGCGGGCAATATAACACCAGCACTGCCATCGAACAAATGATCAAGCAGGTGACAGATCGCCTGAACGCGATCCCGGGCGTAGAACTGGCAAGCGCTACGTGTTGTGTGCCGCTAGAAGGCGGATATGGGCTGCCGTTTCGCGTGATGGGCCGCCCGCTAACGGACGCTCCATTTCACGGAGGAGGGGGCTGGAAGACGGTTTCGCCAGGATACTTCGAAGTTTTTCACATACATGTAATTCGCGGCCGCACATTTACGGAACGCGACAATCACACCGGCACGCCGGTAGTGATCATCAATGAAAGCATGGCGAAGCAATATTGGCCCAAGGGCGATCCGTTGCAGGATCGCATTCTGATTGGGAAGGGCATGATGCCGCAGTTGGCGGACGAGCAGCCGCGGCAGATTGTCGGAATCGTAGCAGACCAGCGCGATGGATCTTTAAACCAAAATCCTCAGGCAGAGATGTACATTCCGAATGGGCAAGCGACGGACGCAATTCAGGCTCTGAACATGAAGCTGACACCGCTCGCTTGGGTAGTGCGAACGCGCGGCGAGCCGATGAAGCTTCGTGGCCCAGTGGAAGATCAGTTGAGGCAAGTCACCGGGCTGCCGGTGTCGGATGTGCGCGCCATGGATGAAGTTGTTTCACGCTCGACGTCGCGCGAACGCTTTCATATGCTGCTGATGAGTGTATTCGGCGGCGTGTCGCTTCTGTTGGCGGCCATCGGAATTTACGGGCTGATGGCGTATTCAGTAGAGCAGCGTACTCAGGAGATTGGAATCCGCATGGCCTTGGGCGCGGAGCGGGGAAATGTGCGCGGAATGGTGATTCGGCA
>Ga0070741_10007998_pt1 | contig 21484 bp, 8 predicted proteins | sample Coa_R1_4_FD_66440 | JGI IMG/M metagenome (GOLD analysis project Ga0070741, IMG submission 66440) | Surface soil microbial communities from Centralia Pennsylvania, which are recovering from an underground coalmine fire - Coalmine... | ecosystem: Environmental > Terrestrial > Soil > Unclassified ... | reverse complement strand
TCACAGACACGAACGCTCCGCCGACAACGAACCAGAAGAGATTGCCTTCCAGCCCCCAAGTCTTGCCGGCGGAGTCGTCCGCGCTGTTTGTCTCCGTAAAGCGCAGCTCGTATTTCGAGGTGGCGCTCATTGGAACGCGCCAACGTCAACGGTTGAGCTGTCGATTCCGAACGCGGTGAAAAGAGCTTTCACAATGATCGGGGCGCCAGCGATGATCAGGCCGCCGATAATCGAGAGCTTTCCCGCGTCCGTGTCACCGCGCCGGATGGCGAAGCCCCCGCCCACGACGCAAATAGTTCCGAAGATGAAGCCGATGAGCATGACAATGCCCAGTGCCTTGCTCGCGCCACCTGCGAGGTCGCCGGTAGTTTGCGCAAGAATCGGAATGAAGTTCGCTGCGAAAAGTTTGGTTTTCATGTGCGCGTAGTTTTACCGCGGGCAATGCGGTGTTTGCGGAAGAGTAGCGCCCAAAATCGTCGAAAGCGTGCTTTCATGTTCGAGTGAACATATTTCACGCTTCCTTCGGGTCGAGAGAAAATTGATCTCGTTGCAGTGATCGCGCGTTGTGGAATACGGCACCGCCCAGCCTGCCGAAGCGGAGGCCAAGGGACAATGCGCGATGACTGCATTTCTGGAAGGGCGAGCAAAGTCTTTGAGCTTCGTAGTGAGAAGCCGCGAAGCGGAAGTGGCAACGGAGAAGTTCAATGTCTTTGCGGAATAGGGTAGGATCATCCCTTTGAACATGAATCAGAATCCCGTTTTGCCGCGTCGATTCTTTGCAGCAAGGCCGTGGGGCGCTCCATTCCGCAATTTCATTGAAGACCGAGCCCGTTACGACGATCCATCTTTAGGACAATGATGTCGGGTTCGATGTCACGGTAAGCGTGTATGGGCCTCTTTTATTCATTGGTAGTCCTAGTTCTGATTTGTTATGGAATAGCAGGAATCATCATCGTGTGTTGGCTCTTTTTTCGGGGAGTAAAGCACGGTTTTTCGTGGAAGGGCGGCGCGAATGGCAGAGACTGGAGAGAGGCTTGTCGGGAAAAGAGAACTGCAAGCCACACCGGCTGGATCGGCATTCAGAGAACAGAAACCCAAAGCGTGGACACGTTCGAGCAGGATGCAGCACGGCTGATTGTCATGGTAGCACGCATCGGTTTCGCGTTGGCAATTCTGGTTGGGCTGGCCATCGTTCTGTTCCTTCTGCTAGCAATGTCCAGATGAGCATGATTTTAAAGCCGAACTCCACTCCCCAATGAATTTATCTGTTGAAGAATGAGGTAGTCGGGTACTCCGTTACGCAATTTCATTTGAAGACAGTGGCCGCTACGATGACCCGCCTTCGTGCAGTGATGTCGGATTTTATTAAAGCTCGTTTGAATGCACGATTGAAAAGCAGCGAATGAACGACCGCGAAAAATTCTTCAAGTTATTTGGGCGTCTGAACTCGCTCGCCGAGCCGATCCCTTGGTCCACGGCCGTATCACATCTCGTCGAGTGGCTCGCGTGGAACCCAAAGCACATTCTTGGAGTCTCGAAGCTGGAATATGCCAGGCAGATTGTCGACTGGATCGAGGGTAGCGCGGTTCGGACCGGCGCACGCGACGAAAAAATAGAGTACGTGAAGCGGAAACTCAAAGAACTGGCGTGCGGCGAGCCGTGCGAGCGATATGCACCTTATAAGTATACGGTTGCATCTTCTAGAGAAGCCCTCCGTCGGACAAAGTTTTTTTCTGAGGCCTATCTCAACGAGGAGTTCGACATTTTTTGGAGTTTGGTGAACGACAAATATCTTGACGCGTTTTATCGGCAGTTCACGCATATCAGCGGCGGCGGCAAATGGTCAACGCACGGTGATAGTGGCCTGTTCCAAGCGAGCACCGGTGTCAGGAATATGGAGATCGACAACTTGAGCTATAACGAAAGGGAACCCCTCCTTATCGCTAATGAGCTCAAGCTGGGAGGGCAGAAGAACTCAGACCAGATCTTGAAATACGCGTGGGTCTTCAAGGAGTTGCGCGAAAGGAAATTCATCGCTCCCGAGTCGCGTTTCCTTCTGCTCTTCATTGTTGTAACCAATGACGACAGTCAATGGGACGCCCAAATCAAACGGGAACTGGCCTTCTGCGAAAACAGTTCCAAGAGAACCGCGCGCGCTGCGTGTCAACCAGACGTAATCGAAATTGTCAGATCTGCTGAAATTAAGAGCACGACTTGGAGCGACGTGATCAAGTTTAACGAAAAGTATAGCGCGAAACTTGATCCAAAAAGCCAGCAGGTAGAGATCAAGTTGGTCTGGGGATTTAACGAGTCACTCAAGGCGAAAGCTTTCATCCAGGAAAATTAACGGGTAAAGAGCTTGGGCCTAAGGAGCCAGAGGCGAGACTGTTGGTCACGCGCCGCTGATGGATCGTTTAGGTGAACGTCCATCACGGAGAATTTCCATTCACAACGACGGCTCTGTTCTCGCCGTGGCGCCTCTGCGAAGCCGTGTTTTCCATCACTTCGGCCTTTTGTTCGGTTCCTTCATCAACGGCTGCGGAAGCCTGGTTCTTTGTAATGTCGAGTGCAGTCACGATCTCCTGCTGACGTTTCGCCGCTGCGGCGAGTTTCTCTTCGTGCTCGAAAGGTTGCTCGAATTGATTCGTTAGATCGACAATCTGGCGGCGGGATTGTGCGAGATCGGTTTCGCGTTCGCGGAGTCGATCTTCAATGCTGTCGAGCGCATGTTCTAGTGACGCGATTGTACCGGTCGGACTGTCACTAACGTTGGCGCGGTAGCTGTGTTTGCCGTGGATCAAGAGCGTCGCGCGTTCATCGAACCTCTCAATCGAGATCGGAAAGCCGCCGATGCCGCCGATTGCCTTCGTTGATTCGAATGGCTTTAAGGCTGCCGCGAGGAATACAAGCGCGCGACCCGCTTTAACGCGGTCCGTGAACGTCTCGTTCCTCACGGTCATCGCGAAGTTGTCGCTGCGCGTGCTAATCCGCGTCCGCAAATCTTCGCGGATGTTTGCGATTTCGCGTTCCAATATCACGCCGTTGTTGTTTAGCCCTCGAACGCGGTAGCGCATTTGATATAGACTTTCTGCGTGCTGCTTTTTCAAACGTGTCAGACGCATAACTTCCGCATCAATCGTCGCCTTTTCGATCACGAGCGGATTGCCTGACGCGATGGCTTTCACCTCGGCATACGTCAAAGCGGTAGAATCCACGTCCTCTGCGCGTCGCATTGTGGCGTCGCCCGTCATGACCTGTGAAATGAAGCGACATTTCGTTTCCAGCGTTTGCCACATGTACGCGTCGAAGCTGCCTTCGGTGACATAGCGGAAGATCTTCACGTATTCGTTTTGATTGCCTTGGCGCAGAATTCGGCCTTCGCGCTGCTCGATATCGGCAGGTCGCCAGGGCGCATCGAGATGATGCAACGCAACGAGGCGGGTTTGTACATTCGTGCCTTCGCCCATTTTTGCTGTGCTGCCGAAAAGAATGCGGACTCTTCCCTCGCGCACTGATTTGAAAAGCATCGCCTTGGATGCGTCGTCGGTGGCGTCCTGCGCGAACGCGATCTGATCCGCGGGAATGCCGCGCGCGATGAGCTTTTCGCGCACGTCATTATAGACAGAGAACCAGCGGCCGTTGGCCTGCGGAGTGGAAAGATCGCAAAAGACAAGCTGCGCGCCTTTCGTCGGCGCGGATTGTTGCCAAATGTCGTAAATTTTTTCGGCCGCCTTATTAGTCTTTGAATCTGGATTGTCGCGGACGTGTGGAAGCACAAGCCGGAGATCGAGCGCCGCTTTCCGGCCTTCGGTGGTGATCTTGAGCATGTTGTCGTCACGAGGATCGACTCGACCGCTTTTGATTAGCTCTGTCCGCTTCACGAGTTGATCGACAAAGCGTTTCAACTCCAGGCTGCACGGAGCGCTGATAGTTATCGGCCGCCCGTGGTCGAGTTTCGGCACGGGCAACTTCAGCATTTCGCCTGTTTGCACATCTGCGACCTGCCGGAATTGTTGCATCAACTCGGGAACGTTGACGAATCGCGCGAAACGGCTTTGCAAACGGTAGCCGCTCCCGTCGGGGCTCAACTCCATCGATGTCACGGTTTCGCCGAATGTTCCTGCCCATGAATCGAAGTGCTGGAGCGAATTGCGACGTAGCGTGCTCATCTGCAAGTAGCGTTGCATCGTGAACATCTCCGCCATTGTGTTCGAGATTGGTGTGCCGGTGGCGAAGACGACACCGCCTCCTTTGTTTCGGACCTGGATATGCTGGACTTTGAGAAAGAGATCGAACGCACGCTCCGATGCGGTCTGCGGCAGACCAGCAACGCGCGTCATTTTTGTGACGTAGAATAGGTTCTTGAATCGCTGCGCCTCATCGATGAATAGCCGGTCGATTCCGAGTTCTTCGAATGTGAGTGTGTTGTCTTTCTTGCTGTCGGCCGAGAGCGCTTCAAGTCTCGCGGTTAGTCGCTTCTTCACGCGCTCCAATTCTTTCACCAGTCGCGTACCGCGATCGGCGCGCTCCTCGCGAATGGCGGTTTCGATTTCGTCGATTTGCGCTGCGATGAAATTTCGACGCGTGTTCAGAGAGACCGGGATTTTTTCGAAGCTCGAATGTGTAACGATGACGGCATCCCAGTTGCCAGTCGCAATCCGGCTGAACAGACGCGCGCGGTTACTCGCTGTGAAGTCTTCTTTTCCGGCAGCTAGAATGTTGGCGGTGGGATAGAGCGTGAGCAGTTCGGAAGAGAACTGAGCGAGCATGTGGTTCGGCACGACGAACATCGGCTTCGTCGCCAGACCGAGCCGCTTCAGCTCAATTGCGGCTGCAACCATCGTGTAGGTTTTACCTGCGCCGACCACGTGTGCGAGCAGCGTGTTATCGCTCTGGACGATTCGCCAGACGGCATTCTTTTGATGCGGGTGCAGCGCGATTTGTTGGCTGCTCGACGGCAGCGTCAAATGACTGCCGTTGAAAACACGTAGACGCACCGAGTTCAATTCATCATTGTATTTTCGGCATAATCGCTCGCGGCGTTCATCGTCTTCCCAGACCCACGTTTTGAAGCGCTCTTTGATCTTTTCCAGCTTGTCGCGCGCGGCTTCAGTTTCCTGCGCGTTGATCACGAGTGTGTCGTTGTTCCGATCGCGATTATAAACTGTCGGCGTTTTGAGATTCAACGCGTCCTGGATTAGTTCCAGTGCTGAATAACGCAGCGTGCCCCACTCGGTCGTGTTCGCGACGGTGCCGCGTGCGTTGAAATCACCTCGTACGAACCATGTTCCCAACGTCGCTGCGTGCGAGACGCTGATGCCTTCGGTATCGAGGAGCGATTTGGCGAATGCCTCTACATCGTCAGACGGAATCCAGACCGCGCCAAGTCGGGCATCGATTTCGGACGCGGTGAGGTCGTTAGGCTGAACAGCTTCCAACGCAGAAACATTCTCAATGTAGCGTGGCTGCGCGAGAGCAGAGGCGCGCGCGGTAGTGAGTTTGGCGCGAACGTCGCCGGAGAGATACTGGTCGTCAGTTTCCCATTGCTCCGTTTCAGGATTGTGAAAGACGAGACCTTTCAGTTCCGGCAGAAACTGCTCCGTGCGACAACCAATCAATGTTTCCATGTACTCCAGATCGACGCCGCCTTTCTCGTTGAGGGAGAACACGAGGGCATCGGCTGCTGATTCTGCCGCAACCGTGCGTTGCGGTTTCTGAATCGTGCGTTCATGAAAGATGGCAGCTTTCGCCGCGCGCTTGGTATCGGAGTTGTAATCTTCGAGGGAGCAAAGGAGCGGCAGATCAGGGTCACCGCGAAATGCGCGGCGATTGGCGCTTTCGTTGATGGCGCCGAAGCGGGCGACGAACTGGTCGTAAACCAAACTAAGTCGCAGGCGGGCATCGACAATCTCTTCATCGGTCAAATCATTTAGCTGCGTGCGCAGCACTTCGCGGACGGCAGTGCGAACCTTGATGAGTCCGCGAATTCGGCGCGCCGTTTCGTCTGGCAGATTGAGAATTGGCGTCAGTGTTACACCCGTGCGGATCGCAATACCGCCGTCGTGCAACGTGAACGCGTTTTCTTTCACGTCATCGGGCGCGATCATTGTCTCGCTATTTGGCGGCCCGGATGTGTTTCGCTCCGCGCTGCGGTAGATTCCTTGTGGTAACGAACCCACAGCTTGAACGAGTGCGGCGGAGAGATCGCGTTCATCAGCAACAAGCGCAGGCTCGTTGCTGCGATACATCGTTCCGGCATTCGCCATGTGGCCGAGCATCATGTGCGGATTCGCGGCGAAGTATTCATTGATCTGAAAAACCACGCCGTCGCGATTTGCGTGCTCAGTAAGATCTAGCCACCTGATACCGTTCGGCCGTTCGCCAATTGGCAATCTGCGTAGGAAGACAATGTCGGTGGTGACCTCGGTGTTGGCGTTTTGCTTAAACGCAGTATTCGGCAATCGAATCGCGCCAAGAAAGTCCGCCTTATCGCTGAGATAAGCCCGGAGATGTGAATTCACTTTGTCGAGCGTCCCTTTCGAAGTGACGAACACGACTAATCCGCCTGGTCGCACTTTCGCGATTGCCTTCGCGAAGAAATAATCGTGAATCAGAAAATTGTGCTCATTGAATTCGGGATCATGCAATTTGTAGTCACCGAATGGAACATTTGAGATCGCAAGATCGAACCAGTCGTGCGGCAGCGCGGCGACTTCGAAACCTTGCATGCGGATGTCCGCGCCCGGGTACAGTTTTCGCGCGATACTCGCGCTAAGAGGATCGATTTCGACGCCGGTAATTTGTGAGCGCGCCTGCATTTCAGCGGGCATGAGACCGAAAAAGTGGCCGACTCCAAGAGCCGGTTCGAGCACGCGACCATGTTTGAAACCGAGCCGTTGAACGGCATCGTATATTGCGGAGATGACGGTCGCCGACGTGTAGTGCGCATTGAGTGTAGAGGCCCGAGCGGATTCGTACTCCTTGGTTGTCAGCAATCGCTTAAGGCGCTCGCGTTCTAACGCCCATTCGTTTGATGTTTGATTGGCGAAGACCTGCGGGATTCCGCCCCAACCGACATATTTTACGAGAATGCGCTTTTCATCTTCGGTCGCGTCGCGCGCTTCCGCATCCAGTCTGTGCGCAAGCTCGATGGCTGCAAAATTGTCGCGGCACTTTTGTTTCAGCGAACCTCGACCGAGCCCATCCTCCGCGCGGATGCGATAGTTGTTCGCGTTTAGAGATTCTCTTCCGGTGGCAAGAGAATGTATTTTTCTCGAATCATCTCCCAGGCGCGATCGTGTGCCTGTTGCGGAGTCAATTTCTGTTCCGTTTCCAATTTCCGCGTCAGCGCTTCCATTTCTTCGATGGTTCTTTCCTGCGCCTCGAATAGAGCTTCCATTAGCGTGCCCTTCGTCTCCAGTTTCTGAACCATCTTCGGCCGAAACTCCCGCCAGTGTCGTTCGGCCATTAGTCCGTATTGAGTCAGATAAATTTGCTTGCTCACGACTCCGGGCGAAATCGAATAGATTGAGTTGATCGTCGCGACTCGCGACCTGTCCGTTTCGCTTGAGCATACACGACGAGCGCCCAAGTCTCGCCTACGAAGCGGGATGACCTGCTCCGCGTTTGGAGCGATTCGGAAATGAGGCGCATTATGCGCTCGGCTAGATGCTCGTCAGGCAAATTTCCTCGCGTGGCTGAGCGAAGCCGCAGTGATCGCGCCTTGTGGAATACGGCACCGCGCAGCCCGCCCGGAGCGGGGCCAAGGGAGCAATGCGCGATGACTGCATCTCTGAAAAGGGCGAGCAAAGTCTTTGAGCTTTTGGAGGGAGGAGCCGCAGCGCGGAAGGCCGGAAGGAGAACGCTCAATGTCTTTGCGAGATGGGCGATTCGGAAATGTGCGGTTCCGAAGATTAGACACCGGAAATTGGACATCGAACGAGCCTGTTCGATTCGCGCAGAGATGCGAGATAATCGGTTAGTCGACGAATCGTTGGCTCATAGCGGATGATCATTCCGACCTCGATATTTCGACGCTGTGCGGCTTCCGTGAAATTTGCGGACGTAATAATCGCCGCCTTTCGATCAACAATGACGCATTTGGCGTGCAGACTCGCACGGTCACTGGGAGATTCGGCCAGCGCCCGCGGATCGTACCAGAGCTCAGGGAGATTTGGCCATGGCCAATGTTTGGTTCGGAATTCTTGGAGAAACCGGCGCACGATCTCGCTTTCTAACGACGTGTCTCCGAACGGACGGCCGATGTTCAAGCAAAAGATAACTTTCAAAGAAGCATCATCTCTCATTCGAGCCATTAGTGGCTCAAATAATTTCTTTCCATTGTGAATGGCGTAGCCGACGAGCAGAATTTCTTCCTTAGCCTCAGATACTAAAGTTTGGACGACAGCGGCAGTGTCCGCAGTCGGGACACCTTCAACTTCCGGCCCGGAAAGAACTAAGTCATAGATTACTGCCGGATCTACTGATTGACGGCGCGTTTGGAGGATCGCGTCGGCCATGTGAGCGATGTGCTCGGACTTCATGCCTGTTTGCGCCAAATTCTCCAGATAATTCGCCACCGATGCGGCTTCTGAACCGGTGATTTGCTCGATCACTCGGCGGCTCAGTCCTTTTGACAGCGCGCCTTCGCGTAGCGACACAGCGAGCGCAGCAAGGCTAGCGTCCGAAAGAGTGAGGAATGGATTGGCGGTCACGACGCAGACGTGAAAAATTCCGCGCCGCTACCCTCTACCGTGGGGACCAAGCAACCTCGATCAAGGAAATCATTGTGCTGTTCACATGATGTTTCGGCAATCAGCAAGCAGCCGTGGCACGCGCTGCCTAACAATGGCTGATGATCGTGCTCGGCGGGATAATGGTGGGCGCAAACGGGATCGTTAGCGCATAAAACGGCGATATCCAGGGCACGCCGCATGTGCTTCCTAATTTCTCGACCGGATTCAACGAGACCGCCGAGCGTGCCTTCAGCGTCTGATGACCCCGTATAAATCAAGACGCCATAACGTCCTGGAGCAGCATATATTCTCTCGCGCAACGAGGATGCAGGATAGCCGCATTCTAACGATATCGCGGTGATGAGAAGATGAGATAACGAGTGGAGCATGTAATACGGCGCTCCCGGAAATAGGCGACGGCTGGCGTCATGATCTTTCTTCCAGAGTTCAAACCCGGTCGCTAATTGACGTGCCCGAGCTTGCACAGCCGGTCTTGCGAGCCACGAGGCGATAGCATCATTGTTAAACAAGAGGAAAATACCTTCCCCTAGATTCTCGACCGCCGGTAGCCAGGATGTATCGATTGCCAAAGGCGCTCGTTCAACGTCGAGTTCCAATTCTCCGTTGATGTCCGGCCCAGCGGCCTCGAAGCGCGTAAACCCGAGTAAAGCTACAACTTCGCGCAAACGATGAACGAGAATTACGCGCTCAATCGGGGCCATCCACGGAGCCTGCCACAGCGCCGGCGCCAATCTCCGCGCGAAAAAATCGCCGTTGGGGACATCTGACCCCAGTTCTTCAGCGACAGAACTTAGGGCATCAAATTCAACTTCCTTAACTGGCCGATCGATACTGTCAGATCCAGCTCGGACGCGCGCAATCGATGCCCAAACCGTTTCGTCGTCTAAGCCTTGTAATTTTGCAGCGAGGTTTGGAATTTGCCTAACCATCGCAAGTTTCTCAGGAGAATCGACGATAGAAAGTCCTGCATCCCACGCCGAGCGCACGATATCATCTACCGGTGTTCGCGAATCCGGTATAGAGATCACGGACATGAGTTGTGGAAAATAAGCATTACTGGCGCTGCGAATGAGCAGACGGTTAGGAATGCCGCAGGATTCTCGGGTCCCTCTACCCAGCCAAGGGCGCGAACCATTGCAGTTTCCGAGAGCTTTCAGTTCCTGACGTGCGGCTTGACTCATCACACGCTCTTTCCCGCAGTCGCATACAATCCAGATTTCATCCAGATCCCCGCTCGTTCCGCGCTCCTCAATCCACAAGCTACGGGCGCAAGCCACTGCTGCCCCGTGCACAAATGCTTTCCAGTCGATGTCTCCGATGTGGCCTCTTTTGCAGGCGCGCACGAAGCGAACCGGAACAACACCGTATCTTTTCCCGTCATCCTCTCGGAATTTTCCGCTATCAAGGCTGTTGAGATGTACGAGGCGCCTCCGTCGAATTCCGCCCTTCACCGGCACCGTGTTTTGAACGATGAACCATTCGGGAAATCTCCAGCCGACGACGTCGGGATGAATACCCTGAGGTACATCGCTAGCGGGAGGCGGTCGTCGCAACATCAAGGTGTTTCGTCCGAGAACGAGACGCATTTTTGCAGTCAGTCTTTCCTCGTTGATCGTCGGGATGTGGCTGGGATCGTAATTCCAATGATCTAGCCCGCCGACAATGACAGATGCATCAGGTAGGTCGACCATTGCACCAGGTCCGAACGTGGTGATAAGCTGGCTCGTTCGAAGTTGATCTTTGTTCATTCCCAGTCGTTCAGGTTTTTCACGGTAAGATCCACCGAAGGTTCAACGTCTCGCATTGAGCGATTCGCGCGGAATCGCTTCCGAATTGGCGGAAGATCACCTAACTCAGGATTCAGCGGCTCATACAGAAGCCGCTTCGCGGCTCCGACTTCGACCTGATATTGAAGTCGCGTGTTTGTGTCTTGGAATCCACTCGCGATGTTCATCCAGTCGTCAAGCAGGCTGGTACAACGGTGAAGGACCTTGTCCCTGAGCGTTTGTGCTGCCTGCGGACTTAGCGTGTTTGTGTGGTTGCGTGCGCGGTCGGCGAAGCGCATCGCAAAATTCGTCAAGCTATTGCGCAGTGTAAGAATTTCGGTCGCCCCCAGCGGAGGCGTCATGTTGCTCTGACCCTGCCGCGATAGCGCAACAAGTGCAGCAGCCAGCGCGCGATCCAAAGCGCGCGGAGAAAATGGCGTGACGCTCATTGCCTCAACTGCGCGATAAAACGTCGCGTGGTAAGTAGGAAAGCGTTCGTAATGCGATCGGTCCCGTGGCTTGTGAATATTGAGCAGCGTGACAACCAATCCTGGCCTGTCCGGATCGCGACCGACGCGACTGGTTGCTTGAATGTATTCGGCACTGGTCTTTGGCTGTCCCAAAACGACCATTAATCCTAGCCGAAGAATATCTAAGCCCACTGAGATCATGTTTGTCGCTAAGGCGACATCGACATGGTCGCTTTCATGAAACGGCTGGGCGAGTCGCCGTTTATTTGTGGCAACTTCCGCGGTCGAAACGCGCGAGGTTAATTCCAACACCTCATACAGAATGTTTCTGTTGCTGAATAGCTGGTCCGCTGGATCAACCCGACGACGACGCCCGTACTGAGCGACTCGAGTTCTAACCTCATCCTCAATAATGCGCCGACTTCCGCCCAATTCGCGAAGACTGTTAAAATAACCGAGCAAAGTCATGTAAGGGTCGGCGGGGTTTTTGCGATTCTTTTTTCCGCCCTCTCGTTCGTAGGCTGTGCGCGCAGCGCTTAATAGAGCAAGCGAGGATCGCAAAAGAACGACTTTCAGACTGCGTCCTTGGGCGGCTACGCCGATGTAGAGCCGGGCAGGGGTAACATTTGATGGTTCCGTTTTCGCAAAGAAGGAATCTCGTCTGTCCGGTCCTGGCGGCGGGAATACTGCGACTTCATTTCGCTCGAATAACGCTCGTACTTGGGAATCCGCCCGCCTAACAGTTGCGGTACTAGCAATAATCTTCGGGCGTATCTTTTTGTCTCCAACCTGCCGACTCGACAGCTCGTCAATCGCTGTCTCGTAAATTCCAGCAATCGTGCCGAGTGGACCTGAAATCAGATGCAGTTCATCTTGAATGATCAGATCTGGTCCTGGCAAGGGACCGCCAAGTGAAGTGCCGCGGCCGGGATCGCATGGCCCATAGAATCCCTCGTTGTCGTACCGGTCTACCAAACCAAACAGAGTTCCTGTTTCGCCTGTCCAAGGCAGAGCCGCGAATTTATCGACTGTCGCGATTATGAATGCAGGTAGGCGACGATAGATTGGCTCGTCTACTCCGACGATTGGCAAGCACCGATCACCGGAGAAGTCGCACTGGTGATTTACACAATGCACTCGCAAATCCTGTGGCCGAGCTGGAGGACTCGGCACGAGCCGAAACGATTGACCCGTAAATTTTGTTCCGCACCACGGACAGTTTTCTAATGGTATTGGTGCCGGTTTCCGGTCGTCCTGCATGAACCGACGTGTTTTCCGGTAAGCAGTATTGTCGGCGCCAGGCCCATCGTATCCTTGATAACCCATCCGGTTCGGAGTTGCCGCAGACCCGACCCAAAGTCCGATTTCGAAAGGCCAATCTCCAAGTTTCGCGCGATCTTTTTCGCGCTCCAGTTCTAGCGCACACAAGAGCGCGGCAGCGCGCCCAAGTTGATCAAGGGTCAAAAGTCGCAGCGTATAGCGCATTAGAACGCTCATGCCGGCCGACCGAATACCCGGATGCATGAGCCTCCGGTACACCATCGTAAATGCAGCGAGACCCAGATACGCTTCCGTTTTTCCGCCGCCCGTTGGGAAGAACAGCAAGTCAACGAGTTCTCGATCCGCATGCAATGGGTTCGCGACGCTGCGCAGCGTCATCAAGATGAACGCGAGTTGAAAGAGACGCCACGTAGGTGATCCGACAGCGTCCGGGGATGTTTGTTGTTGCATTGCTTCGCGCCGCCGCGCCGCTGCGGCCATTGCGCGGTTCGCGATTTTGAACGCGTCGAGGACGGATGCGTCTTTCAATGCTTCGATGCCAGCCTCAATTCGATCAGCAGCGTAATCTGCCTGTTTAAGAAGCTCTTGAGCAGTCTGCATTCGTTGTTCGTCGAGGTCAGGGTATTTGCCCTTCTGTTCTGAAATCCACTTTTTGTACTGCTCGACGATTGGCATGAGCTTCGCCTTGGCGTCGTTCGCGTCCGCCAGTTTCGAGAGCTCCTCCATCCCAAGTTCCACCTGAGAAATGTGTGCCGGAGCAACCCGCTCAACTTCTCCAGAGGGCATCCAAACCGTCCGCACCTCGAAACATTTTCCGCCCGCATCAACCTGCGCCGACGCAGATACACCATGGCCGACTGCGAATTCATATACATCGCGATATTGCAGATCGGCCACGCAGTCGTCCCATTCGCCAATCAATTCACCCGACGCCCAGCCACGGAGATCAGGTCGCGGCACAAACGGCACCGGCGCATTTACAATTAGCCGCGCTTGAAATGCGAAAGATTTATATTTCCGATCAACATCGGGTAGACGCTTGTTAACGAGAAAAAGGGAGACTGATCGTGTGTCTGGAGGCAGTCGACCTCCAGGCGTGACGGTTCGCACTGTAGCCGTGATCAGTAACCCTGCGCTCTTAGGCACCTCGAATGTCGCCGGTTTCGCACCTGGTGCTGGCAGTGTTACCGCGACGGCTTCTTCCCGAGAAATGCGGCGATAACCTCGCTTGGGTTTCGCAGGAGTCCCATTGCTCGCGCCGTAAGCAGACGTTTCATTCTCGGGAACGGTATCGGATTCGATCTGCGTGGTTCCGGTATCGGCCGGTTCTGAATCCTTCTCTGTTCCTTCAAAGCGGTAATCACCCCACTGAACGATCACACGCAGTTCTTTAACAGACGGATCTACAAGTACACTGACGCCCATTGATGAAGGCAAGACACTTCGACGCGCAGCGGCTCTGTCGGGCGGTGAAGCATCGTCTGTCGCGCCAGTATCATCACCGAAGTCCAATTCCTCGGTGTCAGTTTCGTCGCTGCGTTGTTCAATCGGCGCTTCAGTAGGAACGAGAAACCCCGACAGGTACCAGCGTGAAGGAGGATCACGCAATAATTCGTTAGCGAATGGGTGGTCGTTATCTGGTCCCACCAAGTCGAGCTTTAAGGCTTCGACAATTTCGCTGCGAATTTGTACGGATGTCATTTTCGTTCGGAACTTTTACTACAATATTTCCGGGCTAATATGCGTTGATTCTTTGCGCGACTTCCTGCGTTTGGTTGCGACTCCCAGCTTATCGAGTTTGCCAGCGATCTTTTCCCGCTCCGCACGTTCAGCGTTCAGTCTCGAGAGCCGGGCTAGAACCTCATCACGCACCGCGTCGGGCCAACGGTAGCGCATACTCTTGGGAATTGGATCGCCTCCCTCTGGGGATTCGTCGAAGTAGTCGGGGATGAATTCGCAGTTTGTTGGGATGTCGCTCCAGTTATAGACAGCGAGGACCGTTCGGTCTATCGCACTGTGTAGTTCGCGCAGACGCAGAATATCAGGATCGCGTTCGGCCGGATCGTGGAAACGGTTGTAGGTGGCGGTAAGCCCCTGATTATTGCCCATCATCAACGCTGCTCGAAACTCGTAGTACTCTCGCCCCACGGTTTCCAGCGCAGCACCCGTCTCCCAGTGCTCAGGGAATGGGAAAGTCTCGAAGCAATCACTCGGGGTATAACGCAGGTCATCCTTCAATGATGAAGCAAAAGAACGAACCCAAGTTTCATGAGTGCGCGATTGCAAGACAGCGAAACGTGCGTAGGAATCATCAACTATCGCTGGATGCGGCGAAGCAATCACCACGTCGGATGCAGCGAACGCGAAGGCAAGATTACCCGAGGTGAATGGATGCATTAACACGCGTGACACATGTCGCCGTGCTGCGTCAAGACCGGGCGTCGTTCGACCCCAGTGCCACCAGAATTGCTTACGTCGCTGTCCGTCAGCGTTGTTTGAAAGCTTGTTCCGCTGAGGGCGTACCTTTTCCTCTAGTATCTTTATCAGGTCGGGCCATTGCCGTGCTTCGTTCTCCGTCATTTCGCCGAAATCGATAACATAACGTGAAGGGGTTTGAGTTGGACTCCGAAGCATTTCCTCACCACCTAAATATGGCCGGATGCGTTGAGCATTACGCGGATCTCTACGCACGAGTTCATTCATCGTAGAGATCGGCGTAGCGTCGGGATCAGTGTCGTCAAACGTAAAGCCAGCCCCGTATGGATAACCGCCAGTGAATGCTAAATCCGCATTTTCGGACAGACGTTCAGGGTCCTCATCTGTCCCCGCTGTCCGCAGAAACGCCGTGATAAGTTGAACTTCCCGGCCATCCAGAAAATAAGGCATCGCCACATTGGCTTTGGTTACATGAACAACACTGACGATCACTGCGGCTGCTCCCGGCCATTTCATTCGACGCGTTGCGTCGTAGATTATGCCTCCATCTCGGCGAATCTGGCGAAGACCAGCGGCCCGCGTATCGCCTTGCGCAATCGTATTGGTCGCTACCAAACCAAAGGCTCCAGCCTTGTTAAGAAGGCGAAAGGCTTTGCGATAAAAATATGCGCAGAGATCGGCTTGCGCTCCAGCAGGGGCATAGGTTGAAGTTAGGTAAGCAAGGTAGGTGTCTCCCAAAGCGCCTGAGAGATTTTTGCCGCCCATAAACGGCGGATTGCCGACGATCGCATCGAATCCATGTTTCTCTCGGTCGAAAACCTCAGGGAACTCGATTTCCCAGTGGAACGGCGAGATCGGCTTGTCCCAGCAATCGCCCATCTGTACTTCACCCCGGAACGCGGCGAGATCACGGTCGAGTTGCAAAAGCGAGGTAAAATTAGCGCGGCGCGCCTCGGCTGTGGCTTCGCCGAAACGAGCTAGTGCTTCCTCGCGTCTCGCGTTACGAGTTTTCGCGGAGTCGCCTTCGAAGAAAGCGCGGATGCAAAGGTCGCCAGCGCGGCGCACTTTCTTCAGCTCGTCGTCAGCTGCATCGAGTTTCTGCCGCTTCAGCTCCGGCGAGACGAAGTCACTACCGTCGAGAATTTCTCGACGGTATGCGGAAACGCGTTCGATGATCTTTCCCAATTCATCCTGGCCGAAAACCAATTGATCGATGCGCGCCTTATCATCCCAATGAAATCGCGTGATCTGTTTACGCGATAATCCAACAAGGCTGTCGCCAGACCGAAAAGCGTGATCGAGAAACGTGAACGGATGATCTCGCGCGAGTGTACCAAGCCAAAGCGAAAGCTTTGCGAGATCGGTGGCCATTTGATTGCGATCAACGCCGTATAGACAACGCTGCGCCACGATGCGACGGGCTAGAAGAATCTCGTCTTCATCGGCCGGGAGGGATGGTCTTCCGCCGTGTTGCCCCCACGCTTTAACAAGCGCATCGCCGAGCTGCCGACATGTCTCTACCAAAAAGGCACCAGAGCCCATCGCGATATCGCAAATTTTGAGCTCTAAGATCTGTTTGGGAGTTGGGTTATCACCGAGCTGTTTGAGCACAGGCCCGAGTGTCTTGCGGACAATCGGCTCGGTCAGTGCTCGCGGTGTGTAATGCGAGCCTGATCGACGCCGTTCGTCTGTAGGCTGAAGAAACAGACCGCCAGGATGGACAACATGCGGCGTGGCTTGCCGCGCGATCCGTTTTTCGAGCGCGGCAAGAAGCTCATCCAATGTATTAGCTTGCTTAAATGCCGTCGCAGCCGTGCCGGTCAGTTCTTGGCCAGCGTGTTCTTTTAGCCATTTAGAACGATCGCTCCCATTCTGCGAAAGCAGTTCATCGACATTAATCGCAATCGGTGCGGCGACCTCAGTCTTGTGTTTCCGTTTTCCAATCAGCGCGATTGTTTGACCCCGCGCTATTTCAAGTTGGAATCCCATCACCGTCTGATAAACACTTCCAACTTCTTCGACATCGAGAGTGCGGTAGGACAATCGTTCGCCTTCAAGTACAAGAAGCTTTTCTAGAACACGGAAAACTGTGCCGTCGCTAACAAGCGGAAGACGCGGATCGGTTAACGATCGACCCTCAAGAAATTTGAAGCGGTCTGGATCGAAAAGATACCCGCTACGAGCGGGCATTTTCATCTGCGGATGTCGGCACCCGTTATGAATGGCGCGAAATAGGGCGAGAAGCTGCGCCCACGCTCCGTACCGATGATCCATCGTGTCAGGGTAACGCTCAGAGTCGCTGCGCAGTCGCTCAAACAAACCGTGAACGGAATAGTGTCTTACATAGAGAGGGGAGGCCGGCAGCAAACCGCGGTCTTCAGCGAAGAGAATGAAAACCAATCGAAGGAGCACGGTAAGTAGTCCGCCATACACATCGTCGGAATGCTGTTCAAGTACGTCACGAAGCAGTTCTCCCTTTGTGTGTTGATTGGCAGATTCGAACCCGCGGAGAAGCTCATAGAGACAGTCCAGAACCTGCCGTGCCAGCGCGCTGGAGACTCGACTCTGGTAATCCCGACTTCGTTGAAGGAGAGCGGGTAACCGCGCTTCGTTAGGCGCGGCAAGCAGTCGATATCGGTTGAGTAAAAGATCGAACGCCGCCAAAATCGGCCGCCCGGATACTTCCGCCATGGCTGCGATCGGAAAAGTGAGCGTCCCCGACGTTTCGCTTGGCGGTTTGTATATGAGACGAATTTGGGTTCCGTTTGAAAGCAGACCGATTGCAACGCCGGTTTCGCGCATGAGACGCTCGAATCGCTGACTTGCAGAAGCCGACCAGCCGCGTTCGTCTTTTGTGTTGCGCGCATCTAGATCAGTACCAAGCGGCAGCGTCTGAATAAGTAAAAGCCAAGCTTTGTCTGGCTCTTTCGGACGCGGGTCTTGAAATGCGAAGCTCGGACTGAGTGTTTCCCCGAATTCCGAAAGCGAAATACTCAGTGACTCGGGTAAGGGTTTAGTCCCGTTTAGTCCGTAAAGACAATCTGCAGGCCATTCAAGAAAACCAGTAACGAATTCGCCGAAATCCTTGATCGCTGGTACGGCGGCACCGTCTTTGTGTTGGATCTCGTTAACGAAACGCAGAAACCGCTCTTGCAACGCGATGTTGCTTTTGGGCAGGAGAACTTGTGAATCGACGAGGGCCGCAGGCGACACAACAAGGCCGTCCGGCTGAAGATAGCCAAGCCATGCTTGATGGTCGCGTATCGCCGGATCGGCACTCATAGAACTAGCGGCGTATTTATCGACGCCTTCATCCTGTTACCGGCCAGAGATACGCAATGCCGAGTGGTTCAATTCGAAACGAAGTCGTCTTGTAGAAATCCAGAATCCGCGCCGGCTCCAGTCGGAGATCTTCTTCGACATTCTTAAGCCACCGTTGCCAATAACGGCGGTTCGACTCGAACTGTCTCCGCTCGGTTTCGTTAGGCGTATCTGTGCTCGAAAGGTTCAAATAGGTTTGGAGGTCGGGCGATTTCCCAAACTCGGTAGCAACGCGCCGTCTTTGATCTTCAAGAATTTTCTTAATCGCCTCTGATTCAATCCGACCACGTTCAGCTAACCGAGCTTCTGCATCAGTTCTCGCGGTTTCACCACGCTTTTGAAGATGGGGCAAAAGTTCTTGGATATCGCGAGCGATGGAAGCCTTCAGTCGATTAATGATTGTATCTGATATCCGACTTGAGGTGCTTGAACTCATGGCAGTTTCGAGCAGCTCCAAGGTTTTGGCTTCAGCCTCCCGCGCATAGGGCGAAAGCGCCTCACGGCGATTATGTGATTCCGTCCATCGCGCGGTAACGGTCAAAATCTCGTCATGGAGCCGCGCCGCGCCTGCGCCATAAAGCGAGACGCGCCCCAATAAGATTACTCGTGGAATCGCGTCGGCGCTTTGCGCAAGACATGCGCGGGACAGATCGTGATGGATAAACCCCTGCGAAAGAAAGCGTCCGAGGAGCCGTTGGACGACGCGATGTGAGAGATGGAGTTGGACAATCTCATCGTCGATACCCTCCGGCGCGGAAAAAACGACCGGAAGAATGGGCGATTCTTTTCGCCAGGAAAAGTCGCGCTTTCCGTTCTCTGGAGGGGCTCGAAGCGTCTCGAGCGTGGCCGACCAAGTCGGGTCGGCGCCGTGCCGCGCGTCTAAATTTGGGAAGACGTAGCGCGCGGGCCCCCCATTCGATGAAGCAATCGGCTTAAGGGGCTCACTCCCGAGAATTTCGAGTGAACATGAAAGGGCATCACGAAGCTGATCCGCCTCCAGGCCGATCCATTTTCTGGCGTCATTGATGCGCGTGCGTAGGCTATCGATTTGCGTTTCAAGGGCGTCGCGACGCTCACGCGTGGCTTCGAGTTCTTCTTCGGCAACGGTGCGTTTTTCAGAATCGAGTCCCGCGTCGAGAATCTCCTTTTCAAGCTTATCAACGGCGTCGTGGTGAATGCCATGGCGAAGGCTCGTGGCGAGACGGTCCTCTAAAACCTGAGCGAGGCTTCCGAGTTCGCGCTGAATTGTTTCGGTTTTTCTTACAAGCGCGCGTAACACGCGATCTTCCGGGCGTTCTGTGTAGACGAAATAATGACAGAAAACCTGCGGAGAAGGCTGAAGCTTGCGGTCGACTCTTCCATTTCGTTGTTCAAGTCGACTTGGATTCCACGGGACATCGATGTGAAAAACATGATGGCAATGGGCCTGCAAATTGAGTCCTTCGCGTGCTGCATCAGTCGCAACGAGGATGCGAACCGGGTGTTTGTTAGGCGGAAGATTAAAATCTCGTTTAATCTCCTCCCTTTTTGCCGGTGGCGTTGGCCCGTGGAAAACCTGAACGCGATGTTCGGCCAGATCGGTTCCTGCGGTTGCAGATCTAAGCATCTCCACAAGATACCGCTTGGTGTCGTCGTATTCTGTGAAGACGAGAATCCGAATATCAGTCCACTTCGCATTCTCCGTGGGGATGCCCTCCCCAGGCACGGACGCACCTGAACACATATTTTTGCGAATCCATTCGATAAGGCATCGGACACGTGCATCGGGCAAACCGCGTGCGCCGTCAGCAATACTGTGCATTTCTTCCAGCAATGCTTTCTCGCGCTTCACGTCAGCGTGAGCTTCGTCCCCCATGCTGATTTCAGTGGCGTGCTCGACTTGCAAATCTTCCAATGCCTGAAGGTCTTCTTCCGGCAACTGAGAACGATCATCCTCGCGATCGATGGAATCGGAAAGCAGATCGAGGTCCTGCATCGCTTTCCGCGCCAGATCTTCTTGAGACGCAATTTCTTTTTGCCATATGCGCTCCATTGTCCGTCGATGAACAGCCAGCGTCCGCGCAAACGCCTCGATCGATGACAAAAGTCGCTGCTGGAGATGGGTGACGAGCAACCCCGCTTCGGCTTGTTTTCGCCTTGTTGCGCCCGCCATTCGGACAGCACGAGTTTTCCGATATTCCTCCAGCAAACGCGAGAGCAGGAGCTCGGGTGCATCAGCAGCAACGCGATCTGGCCCTAAATCAATCTGGACCACTTTACGTTCCGGGAAACCGCCCTCTAACTGCCGGATGTCCTCTTTCAGTCGCCGAACCATCACGTTATCGAGATTGGCTTTCACCACTTTCACTCCTCTCGTGAAACGCTGCGGATCGAGGAGTTCGAGCAAGGCACTAAAACTGTTCGAGTGGCCGTTGTGCGGCGTAGCCGAAAGAAACAAGCGGTGCTCGAAGCGTGAGGCAATATCCCGAATCGCGCGCGTGAAACGCGAATCGATTGCATAACGAGAGCCGCTGGAAGGAGCAGCGTGATGTGCTTCGTCTAGAATGAGAAGCGAGCCGGGTCGGAGGTTGTCCAGCCAATCGCGTAACGGCGCCGTGTATGCTTCATCAATGAGAAGATTGTGTGAGACAAGAAACCGGGGATACGTGGTCCAGGGATTCACTCCGTATCCGCGCTGCTGTCGAACGCGCTCGACGTAGCTGCGATCTAGAATTTCGAAAACTAATCCGAAGCGGGTTTCCAATTCGTCTTTCCACTGCCCAAGCATGGACGGAGGACAGGCAACGACGATCTCACGAACACGACGGCGAAGAAGCAATTCTGTAGCGATCAGACCTGCTTCGATAGTCTTTCCGAGGCCAACATCATCGGCGATAAACAAGTTAACCCGAGGGAGCAAAAGCGCCTTTCGCAACGGTTCCAATTGGTAGGCGTCAACACGTATCCCGGCGCGAAATGGCGACTGGAAAAGTCGCGGATCAGTTGCCGTGACGCAGTTCCAGCGAAGGGTACGCACATACGCGCTGAAAAACCGCGGATCATCAAATCCGCGCCGCCCAAGGGAAGTCCAGGCTGTCTCGTCTAGGATCTCGGTATCAAGTTCCAGCTCCCAGACGACCTCGACATGCTGCCCTTGAGCATCATCGTCGAGGCAGGCCAAACGAACGATTGTGGCTCCCGCCCCATCATTTTCGACATCTTCAACAAGATAGGCGCGTGTCCGCAGTCGGACGACTTGGCCTACCGTCGGCAATATCATATTGGACTGCGTTTCCGGCATAAGTTTGCACGATGGCGCGGACCGGAACTTTACCCCACCAAAGGCGTGAATTCCAAGCCGGAGGTTTCGATGAGCAACCGACGTTAATGGAAGCGATGAAGTCTTGATTTCTTTCGCTCTGACGGTGAGGCTGATACATGCTCGTAGATGCTCGGCCACAGATTGCCGATGCTC
>Ga0070741_10007997_pt1 | contig 21486 bp, 21 predicted proteins | sample Coa_R1_4_FD_66440 | JGI IMG/M metagenome (GOLD analysis project Ga0070741, IMG submission 66440) | Surface soil microbial communities from Centralia Pennsylvania, which are recovering from an underground coalmine fire - Coalmine... | ecosystem: Environmental > Terrestrial > Soil > Unclassified ... | reverse complement strand
GGCCGGAGCCTCCGCTTCGGCAGTCGTGCGCAGCCTCACCGACCGCGCGTCCTTGCCCCTTCCCGCCACCAGCTTCCGAGGATCGTCGAGCTCCCGGCCGCGATAGAAGTAAAGGCTCGCGTGCTCGGTGAACACACCGACGCCGCACACGTCCTCGCCGCCGAGCGTGTACTTCGCAAGCTTCCACATCGAGCTGCGCGAGCTCGGCCGCTTGCTCTGGTATGGCACCTCGTCGGCCTTCGGGGCGATCGTCTTCACGGATTGCCGCACCGCTCGCACCACCGGACGCGTGGAAGGCGGAATCTCGCTCAGGTGTTGCGCGACGGTGATGGCTGGTCGCGTCGCCACGAATCGATATTAGGCCTGCGTCGGCGCCATGGCTCCCGAAGGTTGCCGCTGCGACCGCCTGCGCAGCTGAATGGCGAGGTAGATGCCGGTGAAGACGGGGGAGAGCACCCAGATGACGACAGCGATGAGCAGAAGCGCTTCAACCGCGAACTGGACTATGGCCGGCTGGGCCATGAAACCGGTGCAGGAGTGATAGGGATTACCTGCGGCATCGGTTCCGCTCATGCACGTCGATCCACCGGTGTTTCCGATGAGGAAGAACAAGGGCAGGCCGAAAAAGACTCCGATGTAGCCACCCGGCGGAACGAGCGTGCCGATGAGCTTGTCGCGTACCGACCACGCCGAGGACATCCAGAGCAGGATCACGCCGACGGGCCAGACGACTGGGGTCAGGACTGCGGCGGCGATGTCGAGCCAGCCGGACGTCCATATCGAGCCGTGCGCGACCGACATGGGCAGAGATGCGGCGGAATCGGGGCGCGCGGCCGAGGCCACCTCGGCAGGTTCGCCGAGGCGGTCCAGGACGTTCAGGACGTCGGAGTCCGACTCGTTGGGGATGCGCCCGCGCGCCTCCTCGATGTGCTCGCGGATCTCATCGAGGATCTCCTGCCGGCGGGCGCCAGGCAGGCCGCCAAGCTCCAGCTCGAGCTGCGCCAGGTAGCCGGCCACGATTCTGTCGCCGTGCGGTGCGCTCACTTTCTCCCTCCGTCCTTCAGGATGCTGTCGACGCCCGTCCGAAACCTGCCCCATTCCTGGTGGAATTCGTCGAGGGCGGCGCGACCGGCCTCGCTGATCCGGTAGTAGCGGCGCGGTCGACCCTCCTCCGACTCGCGCCACTGGCTCTCGACCAGGCCATCGGCGCGCATCCGGCTCAAGAGCGGGTAGATCGTGCCGTCCGTGCTCAGGAGCCCGTCCACCGAGCCGAGCATCTGGACCAGCTCGAACCCGTACCGCCACTCGCGCTCGACGAGTGCCAGGACGCAGTAGGCGAGCACGCCCTTTTTCATCTGTGTCGTGAGCTCCGCCGATGGCATCGCGAGCATGGTAATGCAAGCTAGCTTGCATTACAAGCTATGCGCAGGAGTCCGCTTCTGTTGCGAGCTTCTAGGTGCGCGTCACGGGCACGCGGCCGGCTGGCGCAGCCAGGCTTGCCGCCCAGGATTGTGCGCGCTCGAGCTCGCCGCTCGCGAGCAGCTCCTTGTCGTGCTTGCGTCCATTCCCGCCGAGACGGTCGGGCTCCATGAAGAAGCTTTGCGGCTCGTCCACCATCGCCGCTCCGGCGTGCTTCAGGCGCCTGGATATTTCAATCGCGGCCGAGCCCGAGAAGAACAGCGCCATCCGATACCGCGTGTCGAACGCAACGGCTGACACGCCGCGAAGGCTGCGCCGGGGAATGCCATCGAGGAACTTCTGCATGGCGGGGCTTGCCTGGTGACGCTGTGTCGGAGCGCCGACGACCAGAAGATCGACTTCTTTGAGGTCAGCAAGGTCGACCGCGGTCGCCCGGACCATGCGGACCGTGTAGTGCTGCTTCAACCCATCGGCGATCGCGCGGGCGACCCATTCGGTGTTGCCGTAGACGGAGTCATAGACGACGACTGCTTGCAAATCGCTCACCTCCACAGCGAGTCTGTCGGCCCTGCCGCGCGTGGCACAGGGCCGAACGTCCGTGGAGGCGAAGGACGTAGTGCCGCCCATAGGATTGACGGATGAAGCAGGCGACCGCCGTTCCTCCGGTACCCGAAGAACGGCCGCACGTCCTCGAGGCGCACGGCGACCGCCGCGAGGACCCTTACTACTGGCTGCGCGAGAAGCGCGACCCCAAGGTCATGGCGCACCTCGAGGCGGAGAACGCGTACGCGGACGTGGTGATGGCACCGCACGCGGAGCTTCAGGACAGGCTGTACGGCGAGATCAAAGGCCGTGTCCAGGAAACCGACACGTCGGCGCCGGTGTTTCACCGCGGTTACTGGACGTACACGCGGACCGTCGAAGGGCTCGATTACGAGATCTACTGCCGGCGAAGTGGATCGATGGATCAGCCGGAGCAGGTGATGCTCGACGCCAACCTGCTCGCGAGAGGCCACGACTACTTCGAGCTCGGCTATGTCGAACGGAGCCCCGACGAGAACCTGCTTGCCTACGCGGTCGACCTGGACGGCTCCGAGAAGCACGAGCTGCGGTTCCGCGACCTGCGCGGCGGGGCCGACCTGCCCGACGCCATACCAGGCGTGTACTACGGCTCCGCCTGGTCGGCGGACAGCGGGACGTTCTTCTACACCAAGCCGGACGGCACAATGCGTCCGTACCAGGTGTGGCGGCACCGCAACGGCACACCGGTCGCCTCGGACGCGCTGGTTTTCCAGGAGGACGACGAACGTTTCGAGGTATCAGTCGAGCTCAGCAAGAGTGGGCGCTACATCTTCATCGCCACCTCGAGCCAGGTCTCGAGTGAGTGCCTGTTCTTGCGCAGCGATGACCCGGAGGGATCGCCCACGCTGATCGAAGCTCGGCGCCAGGACGTCGAGTACTCCGTCGACCACCAGGAGGATCGCTTCCTGATCCTCACCAACGACGGCGCGACCAACTTCCGTTTGATGGCCGCCCCGCTCGCCACGCCGGGGCGCTCCGCGTGGACCGAAGTCGTGCCCGAAAGGCAAGGCGTGAGGCTGAACTTCGCCGACGTGTTCGCCCATCACGTCGTCCTCGGCCAGCGTTCCGCCGGCCTTCAGCGCCTCGAAGTGCTCGACTCGGAGAGCGGCGATCTGCACCTTGTCGAGCAACCCGAGGCCGCCTACACTGCGTTCCCCGGTTCGCACCCCGAATACGACGGTTCGGTGATGCGCTTCTTCTACACGTCGCTTACCTCGCCTTTCTCGGCAGTCGACTACGACATGGCCACGCGCGAGCGCAACATCGTCAAGGAGCAGCCGGTCCGTGGGGGGTACAACCGAGACGACTACGTTTCGGAGCGCGCGTGGGTGCCCTCTCACGACGGGACGAAGGTTCCCATGTCACTCGTGTACAGGCGCGGGTTGGAGCGTGACGGTTCGCACCCTGGACTGCTCTATGGCTACGGCGCCTACGAGGCGTCGATCGACCCGATGTTCGACCCTGCACGACTGAGCCTGCTGGATCGCGGCTTCGTCTACGCCATCGCGCACGTTCGGGGCGGCGGCGAGATGGGGAGGGAGTGGTACGAGAACGGCAAGTACCTGGCCAAACGCAACACGTTCGACGACTTCATCGTGTGCGCGGAGTACCTGGTCGCTCAGCGCTACACGAATCCGCGTCGACTCGCGGCTCGTGGAAGAAGTGCCGGCGGGCTCTTGATCGGCGCCGTCGTCAATGCGCGCCCGGATTTGTTCGCTTGCGCCGTGGCCCAGGTGCCGTTCGTGGATGCGTTGACCACGATGCTCGACGACAAGCTTCCGCTGACGGTCAACGAGTACGAGGAGTGGGGCAACCCGAAAGACCCGGACTTCTACCGATACATCAAGAGCTACTCGCCGTACGACAACGTGAGGCGGGCCGACTACCCGGCGATGCTCGTCACGGGCGCACTCAACGATCCGCGGGTCTCGTACTGGGAGCCCGCGAAGTGGGTGGCCAGGCTACGCCGGCGCAACACCGGGGAGCGGCCGATCCTCCTGAAGACCCAGATGGGCTCCGGGCACATGGGCCCTTCGGGGCGCTACGAGTCATGGCGCGAGGAGGGGTTCGTGATGGCGTTCCTCATCGGGCATCTCGGGCTTGACGCAGGCTCGAGCGCGGGTTAGGCTAGGTCGAGAACTACACCCATCCGGGTGTGTCTATCACTCAGGTCAGGAGCGTGTTCATGGGCGTGACGAGAACGAGAGGCTTCGCCTTCCGGGGCGGAGCGCGCCCATCCGCGCACTGTTGAGTCCGGTCAGCTAGCCGAAGACTAGAAACCACAGGCACTCAAGGGACCGTGCGGTAGTTGGGCACCGCCACGGTCCTTTTCTTTTTGCCGTCCACTTCACCGGAGATGTCATGAACTCATTCGCGATCGAGATCAGAAAAGTCAAAAAGGCGTTCCGCAGCCGGGAGCGCGAGGCACGCACGCCCTGGTGGCGTCGCGCCTGGAAGGACAAGGTCGCGCTCCACGAGCTCGACCTGACCGTCGAGGCCGGAGGCGTGGTCGGCATCCTCGGGCCCAACGGGAGCGGCAAGTCCACGCTCATCCGGATCCTCGGCACGCTGCTGACGCCCGACTCGGGCACCGCGATGGTGTTCGGCTGGGACGTCGTCGGCCAGCCGGTCGCCGTGCGCCGCCATGTCAACCGGGTGTCTGTCGAGGCCGCGTTCTTCAAGGAGCTGAGCGCGTGGGAGAACATGCTCTACGCGGCGCGCCTTTACGGCCAGGGCAGTGGCGGGACGCGCGAGCGAGTCCTCGAGATCCTCGAACGATTGGGGTTGGCTCCCGAGATGGTCGACCAGCCCATGAAGGAGCTGTCGCGAGGGCAGCAGCAGAAGGTGGCGATCGCGAGGAGCTTCCTGACGGCGCCCTCGCTTCTGCTCATGGACGAGCCGACCACGGGGCTCGATCCCCGGTCCAAGAAGGAGGTCCAGGACCTTCTTCAGATGCTGCGGGCCGAGCGCGACGTCACGGTGCTCCTTTGCACGCACGACATGGACGAGGCGGCGGCACTGTGCGACCGCGTCCTGATGATGGATGGCGGGCGCGTGCTCGCCGACGGAAGCCCCGCCGAGCTGATCCGGACGTACGGTGACGGCGAAGCCGCGACCCTCGAGGACGTGTTCATGCGCCTCACCGGCAAGAAGCTCGACGCCGATGCCGAGGAGGAGGTGCCCGCCTGATGAGCGCCGGAGTACGGCATACGGAGCTGAACGCGCTGTTCGGGTTCACCGAGCGGCAGTTCCACGTCGTCAAGCGCTACTGGGTGTGGGAGATCGTGTGGCTCTTCTACAGCCTGGTCAGCGTGCTTTCGATCGGGTATCTCGCATCCGGGCTCGGCGCGCTCGGCGCGCACACCGGCTCGTTCGACCTGCGCCGTGCCCAGCTCTATCTCCTCATCGGGGCGCTGCTCTGGGGCTATCTGTCGCTTGTCTTCATGGAGGCGGCTTTCGCGATCTCCTGGGAGCGCTGGGAAGGGACCATCGAGTACACCTTCATGGCTCCGGTGCGCCGGATCACGCATTTGATGGGGATCTGCCTGTTCGCGATCGGCTATGGCCTTGCCCGGACCTTTGTCGTCCTGCTGATCGCGGCCGCGATGTTCAACCTCGATTTCTCGCATGCCAATATCGCCGGCGCCCTGGTCGTGCTCGCCGCCTCCACGCTGCCGCTCATCGGGCTGAGCATCCTCACGTCCGTGCTGCCGTTGCTGTCACCGCAGAAGGGGGAGCAGATGTCGTTCGCGGTCCAGGGCTTCATGCTCCTCGTCTCGGGCGTGTACTACCCGCTCAGCGTGCTGCCCGAGCCCCTGCGGATCGCCGGTGCCATGAGCCCGCTGACCTACGCGCTGAGCGGGATCCGATCCAGCCTCCTGGAGGGGGCCGGGGTTGCCGAGCAGCTTCCCACCGTCGGCATACTGTTGGCCATGGGCGGGGTGCTCATCCCGGCGGGATTCCTCGTCTTCGGTTGGGCTGAAAAGAGGGCCAAAAGGCTCGGCCTGCTCAAGCGGAGCGGGTAAAGAATCGTTTGGAGTGGGGGATTCCAAAAATTCCTCACCACCAAACTGATGTTCGGCGCTATCACTATTCGACGCCCTATCTAGGGCTGCGTTCGCGCCTAACCCCTAGATGCTGTGCTCGGGCATGCACAGTGCCCCGAAGCACCCTCTACATCTTGTGGTAAAGGTATTGACAGGCTGTGGGGCCGTTGTTACTGTCTGCGGCGAATCGCGGTGATGAGTGGGGAGAAGTGGTGAACCCGGCAAACGCAGAACCATACGTCGCACCCTACGTCCAAGTAAGGCACGCCATACACCTCCTCTACGCCACTTCCCCTCGCTCCCGCGATGAGGCGCTCCGGCCGGACTCGAACATCAGGTTCGACAAGCACGGCAACAGGCTGCCCCTCGAACTCCACGGCTGCGGCTGCAGCCTGTGCGCCCGCCGCGAGCGCACCTCACGCGGCTTCTGGGAGTCGAGATGAGTGTTTACCGGGGCGCATCGGGCGCGCGTGGACGACAAGGGCAGGCTGGCGATCCCGGCCGGCTTCCGCAAGCAGCTCCCCGAGGGCAGCTTCATCTCGATCGGCCAGGACCAGACGCTCGCGATCTACCCGCCGGACCTGTGGGAGGCGCTCGCGCAGGAGCTGCGCAGCCCGCTGCCTGGTCCGGACCAGCGGGCCCTCGCCCGTACGCTCTATCCGATGTCGAGCAGCTTCGAGCCGGATGGACAGGGGCGGGTGAGCCTGGGCCCGGAGCAGAGGCGTCTCGCCGGGATCGAGACATCCTCGACGGTGGTGGTGATCGGGGCTGGGTCGAGGGTCGAAATCTGGCCCGAGGCGCGATGGGACAGCTACAGCGCAGACGCGCAACCACATTTCACAGAGTTCGCTGACAGGGTGATCTCCGGACATTAGTCCGCACGTTCCAGCACTTTCACAAGAGGTAATAGAGCTGCTCCAGCCCCGGGTGGGGGCGGTCGCGATCGACTGCACACTCGGGCACGCGGGTCATGCCCGCGCAATCCTGGAGAGGATCACGCCAGGCGGCCGGCTGCTCGGGATCGATCGAGATCCGCGAGCGGTCGAGTCCGGCCGGGTGACGCTGGCCTCGTTCGGCGAGGCCGCGGAGGTCGTTCACGGACGATTCTCCGAGCTCGCCGAGCTGGCCGCGCGGCACGGCTTCGCGCCGGCCGACCTGATCCTTTTCGACTTCGGGCTATCCAGCGAGCAGATCGACGACCCTGAGCGCGGATTCAGCTTCCGCGGCGAGGGGCCGCTCGACATGCGGATGGACCCCGATACCGAGCTCACGGCCGAAAGGATCCTCAACACCGAGAAGGCCGCCGAGATCGAGCGCATCCTGCGGCAGTACGGCGAGGAACGTTGGGCCCGCCGGATCGCTCAGTTCATCGTGGCGCGGCGCCCGCTCCGCACCACCCGCGATCTGGCTTCGGCCGTCGAAGCCGCAGTACCCCGCCAGGCGTGGCCACGTGACATCCACGTGGCCACGCGAACCTTTCAAGGACTGCGCATCGCGGTCAACGACGAGCTCGGCGAGATCGAAGCAGGACTCAGAGCAGCTCTTACGACACTCAAACCCGGTGGTCGTATGGCGACGATCAGCTTCCACTCCCTGGAAGACCGCTTGGTCAAGTCATTCTTCAACGTCGAGTCCAAAGACTGCATCTGCCCACCCCAGCAGCCAGTCTGCACCTGCGGCCACCGGGCCACCCTCCGCATCGTGACCCGACATCCGGTGCGGCCCTCCGAAGAAGAGGTGACGTCCAACCCCCGCGCCCGCTCCTCGCGATTGCGGGTCGCGGAACGACTTCCGAACAAAGACTGAATCCACAAAGTCCCGGTGGCCGGCCGACCCCTCCGGCCACCGGGCGCCAACGCCGATCCAGCAACTGCAATACGTCCAAGCAAACGATGAGGCAAACGATTTGACTTCAACCCGAATACTGGCTCGGCGGCGCCTGAACGCAGGCGGCGCGACCACGCATGTCACCGCGCCGCCGCGGCGGCGCCGGCGGACACGCGGCTTCGTGCAGGTCGCCAGCGCGGCCGCCAGCGAGCGGCTGCGGCTCAACCGCTTCGGCCACGCCTACCTCGGTCTCGGCGCCGCGGTCATCGGCGTGCTGTTCTACCTGGCGCTGGCGGCCCAGATCACGCAGGCGTCGTACGAGATCTCGCGCCTCCAGGACCAGCAGAGCCAGCTCGTCGCCGAGCAGGACCAGCTGCAGTACCAGGAGGTGACCCTGCACGCCCCCGCCCAGGTCCAGCAGCAGGCCGCCTCGAGCGGCATGCAGCGCGTGGTTCCGTCCAGCTACGTGACGGGACAGCCCGTGGCGATAGACCTGCAGGCGCCGGTGGGCGCATCCGCGGGCGACTCCAGCCCGCTTTGGATGCGAGCGGTGGCCGCGGTCGTCAACACGGTCGGCAACACCCGCGACGTGATGGCGGCGGCCAACAAGTAATGAGCACGAGGGCGCTCGCCTCGAGACGCCCAGGACGTGTCGAGCGTGTCGGTTCAGCCCGGATCCGGATCCTCTCGATGCTGGCCATCGCCCTCGTCCTGGCTGGGATGGTGTGGTCGCGACTCGCGTACTGGCAGATCATCGAGCACGGCCGGCTGACGCTGCAGGCGCAGGCGCAGTACCGGGAGCTCGTCCAGCTGCCGGCCGTTCGTGGAGTCATCTTCGACCGCAATCTCACGCAGCTGGTCGTCAACACGACGGTGTACTCGGCCTTCGTGTCGCCCGACCAGATCACCTCGAGCGAGCGCGGGCCGGTGGCGGACGGGCTGTCGTCCGTACTCGGAGTGGACCACGCGAAGCTGATGACGATCCTTCAGTCGAACGCGAAGTTCGCATACGTCGCCCGCCGCTTCTCCAAGGACAAGGCGGACAAGCTCACCGCGCTTCAACTGCCGGGCGTGGGGCTCGAGAACGAGACTCAGCGCTCATACCTGCCCGGCATCTCGCAAGGCACGACTTTGGCCGCCAACCTCCTCGGCTTCGTCAACTACAACGGCGACGGCCAGTACGGGCTCGAAGCCAACTACCAGCACGTGCTGGCAGGGACGCCCGGCTACATATCGAGCTACAGAGACCTGGCCAACCGTGAGATCGTGCTCGGCACGCACACGCACCAGGACCCGGTCAACGGCCAGGACCTCGTCCTCTCGCTTGACGCGAACGTGCAGTACGCCGCGGAGCAGGCGCTCGCCGCCGGCGTGCAGAAGGACAACGCGGAAAGCGGCAGCGTCCTGATCATGGACCCGCAGACCGGCGGCATCGTCGCGTGGGCCGACTACCCGAGCTACAGCGCGAACAACTTCACGCAGACGGACCCCGCGGTCTTCAAGGACGACGTCAACGACTACGTGTACGAGCCCGGCTCGGTGATGAAGGTGGTGACACTCGCCGGTGCGCTCAACGTGGGCGCGATCCAGCCGAACACGGTGATCAACGACCCCGGCTACGTGAACGTGGGTGGCTACCGCATCTACGACTGGGACCGCCGCAACCACGGCAACATCGACTACACCTACGTGCTCGAGCACTCCCTGAACGTGGGAGCGATGAAGGCGATGCAGGCCGAAGGCCACGACGCTTTCTACAAGAACCTCCAGGCGTTCGGGCTCACCTCGCCGAGCGGGATCGATGTCGCGGGTGAGAGCTTCGTGCCTCCTCCGTCGGCGGCCCTGATGGCTGACGCGCAGTACGCGACGACGTCCTTCGGTCAGGGCATCGACGTCAACATGGTCCAGATGCTCGCGGCGGTCAACGTGATCGCCAACGGCGGACGCTACGCGCCACCCCATGTCGTGGAGCGCATCGGCACGCGCCTGAACCCGATCCTGCTCCAGCCGCAGCGCCAGGTCATCAGCCCCGCGGCGGCGGCCCAGATGACGACGATGATGGAGCAGGTCGTCCAGCACGGCTCGGGATGGACTTCGAGAGTGCGCGGCTTCGAGCTGGACCAGACCGGCAAGACGGGAACGTCGCAGATCCCCGTGAACGGCCAGTACTCGCAGGACGTGTGGGCGTCGTTCGTCGGATTCCTGCCCGCGCAGCATCCGCGCTTCACGATGCTGGTGGTCATGCGCAAGCCGCACTACCCAGGCGCCGACCGCGACTGGACACTCAACGACGGCTACCTGACGGCAGAGCCGACCTGGCAGAAGATCGCGCAGGCGATGGTCGTCGACTGGCACATCACGCCCGACAAGCGCTGACGGCCTCTCATCGATGGCCGGGAGCGGCGAAACTTAGAGCATGAGACTCAGCCTCCTGGAGATCCTGGAGGCCACCGGCGGCGGAGAGGTCGGCGGCACCCAGGTCGGCGAGACGTTCTCGTCCTTCCACACCGACTCGCGCGAGGTCCGGCAGGGCGGAGTCTTCTTCGCGCTTCGCGGCTCGCAGATGGACGGGCGTCGGTTCATCCACGACGCGATCTCGCGCGGCGCCGCCGCCATCGTCGTGGAGCGCAAGACGGATATCCCCACCGGGATCGTCGAGGTGGTCGTTCCCGACTCCTGGAAGGCTCTCTACGCCGTCGCTTCGTACGCCCTCGCCCGCGTGAATCCTCTCGTCGTCGGGGTCACGGGCAGCAACGGCAAGACGTCAACGAAGGAGATGGTCGCCGCAGTCCTCGGCTCGCGATTCGCGGTGCACCGCACGCAGGGCAACCTCAACACGGAGACCGGCGTACCCCTGACCCTGCTGGGCCTCGAGCCGCATCACACCGCGGTGGTGCTCGAGATGGGCCTGCAGCACGCCGGCGACATCGCAAAGCTCGTGAGGCTGGCGCCCCCGGTGATCGGGATCGTCACCAACGTCGGCACGGTGCACATGGAGTTCTTCGACTCACGTGAGGACCTGGCGAAAGCGAAGGGCGAGCTCGTGGCCGCGCTTCCGGAGTCCGGCCTGGCGGTGCTGAACGCGGACAACGAGTTCTTCCCGCTTCTCGCCCAGATGACCTCGGCGCGCATCGCAAGCTTCGGCCAGGACCGCGGCGACTATCGGGTCGCGGGCTACCGCCCCCTCGCGGGCGGAGGAGCCGAGTTCACCGTGCGCGGCACTCCCGTGCGAATCTCGCTCGACGGCCGCCACCAGGCGCTCAACGCCGCGGCGGCACTCGCCGGCGGCGAATTTGCGGGCGTCCCCATCGAGGAGGGGGCCGCGGCTCTCGCCGAAGTCAAAGTCGAGCATCGGCTCGAGGAGACCACGACCCCGGGCGGCTACATCCTCGTCGACGACGCTTACAACGCGAGCCCCGAGTCGATGCTCGCCGCCTTCGATACGCTGGCCGAGAGCCCGCGGACAGGCCGGCTCCTCGCGGTGCTCGGACGGATGGGCGAGCTCGGCGCCCTCGCCGAGGAGTCCCACCGCAGGGTCGGCCACCGCGCGGCCGAGGTCTTCGACGCCGTCTGCGTCGTCGAAGGCGACCATGCCGGGCTCCTTGCCGAGTCCGCCGGCGCGGAGCTCGTGCCCGACGGGGCGGCCGCGGCCGCGTGGGTGCGGCGCAACGCCGCGGAGGGCGACCGCGTTCTCGTCAAGGCGTCGCACGGCGCGCGTCTCGACGAGGTGGTGAGGGAGCTGACCGCTACTTGATCCTCGACGCCATCACGTTCTTAGTGGCCTTTGTCATCGCGGCCATCCTTTACCGGCCCTTCATCGAACTTCTTCGCAAGCTGAAGGCCGGCCAGGTGATCCAGGCCGAACTGCCAGAGAGCCATCAGAAGAAAGCCGGCACGCCGACCGGCGGCGGAATCCTGTTCGTCGCCCTCGCGATCCTGGGCGGCGTTCTGTCGACCTTCGCCGGCCACGAGGGTGCGCTGCTCGCGACCTCCGGTCTGGTCGCGGGCGGCCTCATCGGTTTCGCTGACGATCGCAGCAAGCTGCAGGTCGGCGCTCGAGGCATCCCCGCCCGCTTCAAGTTCCCGCTTCAGGTCGCGTTCGCATCAGGACTGACCGTGGCACTGATGATGACCGGCGGCCTGCACCAGCACTGGCTGCCTGCCGAGCCGCTTCTGATCGTTCCGCTCACCGTGGTGGCGATAGTGGGGACGGCGAACGCCGTGAACATCACCGACGGCATGGATGGCCTCGCGGCGGGCCTCAGCCTCATCGCGGTCGCGATCAGCGTCCTGCTCCTGCCCGGCGCGCCAGCGGGAGAAAAGGCTGTGGCGATGACGCTGTGCGGCGGGGTCGCCGCGTTTCTCGTGTTCAACCGCTACCCGGCCCGCGTGTTCATGGGCGACACCGGCGCGCTCGCGATCGGTTTCGCTCTGGCGATGATGGCCGTCCAGCAGGGGTGGCTCCTATTGCTCCCGATCGTCTGTCTCGTGTTCGTGCTCGAGACGCTGTCTGTCATGATTCAGGTGGCTTACTTCAAGGCCACAGGCGGACGTCGCATTTTCAAGATGACCCCGATCCACTACACGTTCCACCACGAGGGTTGGTCTGAGAACCGCATCGCGCTCACCTTCTGGAGCGTGGGCCTGGTCTCGGCGCTGGCCGCTGTCGGGGTGGCGCACCTGGCCAGTTGACGGCCCTCGTCGTGGGCGCGGCGCGCAGCGGCGTCGCGCTGGCGACCCACCTCGTCCTCGAAGGCCGCGACGTCCGAGTGACCGACCGCAGGACCGCACAGCAGCTCGAGTCCGAGCTGGCGCTCATGCCGGGGAGCGTGGAGCTGCGACTCGGTGGCTATGACTCGACGGTGCTCGAAGGTGTGGACATCGTCTACGCGAGCCCCGGTGTGCCCTGGGACTCCGACCTGCTCAACGAAGCGCGCTCCCGGGGCATCAAGGTGTCGAGCGAGATCGACCTGTTCCTGAGCCTGTGCCGGGGCACGGTGGTCGGCATCACCGGCACCAACGGCAAGACGACGACCACGGCGCTGACGGGCGAGGTGCTTTCGGCGGGCAAGCGCCCGGTGATCGTCGGAGGAAACATCGGCGACACGGTGCTCGACAGGGTCGAGGAGATCACCCCGCAGCACTGGGTCGTGCTCGAGCTGTCGACCTTTCAGCTCGAATCCGTGGAGCGGCCGCACTTTCACGTCGGGGTCGTGCTGAACATCACGCCGGACCACCTCGACCGGCACAAGACGATGGAGCGGTACGCCGACCTGAAGGGACGCGCCATCGAGTTCGCGGAGCCGCAGGATTTCGCCGTCCTGAACGGGCGCGACCCTATCGTGCGCGGTCTTGCATCGCGCACCAGGGCGCAGGTCGTGTGGTTCGACCAGCACCAGCCCCTGCCGCCGATGCCTCTGCCCGGCCGGCACAACATGGAGAACGCGCTCGCCGCGGCAGCCGTGGGCCGGATCGCAGGTCTTAGCGACGACGTGATCGGCACCGCCATTCGCAAGTTCAAAGGCGTCGAGCATCGTCTCGAGCTCGTGGGGGAGTGGTCGGGAGTGCGCTGGTACAACGACTCGAAGGCGACCAACCCCGATGCGGGCCGCGTCGCGATCAACGCGTTTCCAGGCGCGCCCGTGGTGCTGATCGCGGGCGGCTACGGCAGCGGGTTCGAGCTTCACGAGTGGGTGGCGGACGTGCTCGAGAAGGTCGACGCCGTGGTCCTCATGGGAGCGTCGGCTGACCTGCTCGCATCCGAGCTCAAGGCCCACCCGCGTGTGCGCAGAGCCATGGACCTCGAAGAGGCGGTCACTTTCGCCGGGTCGCTTGCCCAGCCGGGCGGCGTCGTCCTCCTGAGCCCCGCCTACAAGAGCTTCGACATGTTCAAGGACTTCGAGGACCGCGGGAACCAGTTCAAGGAGCTGGTCCGGAGGCGGTTTGGGGAGTGAGCTCGACGATCAGGGAGCGGCCCCAGCCCGACCGCCTGCTCCTGTTCACGACCGTTCTGCTGTGCGCCGGCGGCCTGGTGATGGTCACCAGCGCGAGCGTGGCCTTCGCCTACACCCAGCACCAGTCGGCCTTCTACTACGCCGAACGTCAGGCCGTCTGGATGGCGATCGGATTCGCGGCGCTCCTGCTGCTCGCGCGCATCGACTACCGCAAGCTGCGCCCGCTCGCGCCGGCGGGCGCCGTCGCCGTCGGACTGCTGATGATCCTCGTCCTCGTTCCGCACATCGGTGTGACCGTGAACGGCGCGCGGCGCTGGTTCGAGGCCGGCCCACTCGGCACCTTCCAGCCTTCGGAGCTGGGCAAGCTGGCGTTCGCCGCGTTCATCGCGCACTGGATCGACCAGAACTCGGGGCGCATGGGCGACTTTCAGAAGGTGTTCGTCCCTTTCGCGGCGATGCTCGCCGGCGTGCTCGTCCTGTTGATGCTGCAGAGAGACCTGGGCACGGCGATCGTGATGGTCGGCGTGTTCGTCAGCGCGTACTGGGCAGGCGGCGGCCGGCTGCGCCACATCGTCCTGCTGCTGGCGGGCCTCGGCCTCGGCTTCGTCGCCGTGACGCTGCTCGAGCCGTACCGTTTCGCACGGCTCAGCGCGTTCAAGAATCCGTGGGCGGACCCTCTCGGAGCCGGCTTCCAGGCGACGCAGTCCCTTTACGGACTGGCTTCGGGCGGGTTCTTCGGCGTCGGAATCGGGCATTCGATCGAGAAGTACGGCTGGCTGCCGGAAGCCCACACCGACTTCATCTTCGCCATCGTCGGCGAGGAGACGGGGCTGATCGGGACGACGCTCGTCATGCTCGGATTCCTCGTCTTCGGGGTCCGCGGCTACCGCGCGACGCTCCGGGCGCCAGACCGCTTCGGCATGGCGCTCGCTGCATCGATCACGACCTGGATCACGTTCGAAGCCCTGCTCAACATGGCGACGGTCACGAACACGCTTCCGATCACCGGCGTTCCGCTGCCCTTCTTCAGCTACGGCGGGACGGCCGTGGCCACATCGCTCGCCGGGGTCGGCGTGCTGCTGAGCATCGCGCGCCACGGTTCGGGGTCCGCTTTGCGGAACAATCGCACCAGTGATGAGACTTTTAGTCGCGGGCGGCGGGACCGGCGGCCACCTCTATCCGGCGCTCGCGGTCGCGCGCGCTCTTCGGGCTGAGGAACCGGATGCGCCGATCCTCCTCGTGGGGCGCAAAGGTGGGCCCGAAGAGCGGCTCGTCCCGGCGGCCGGCTTCGAGCTGGCCACCGTCACCGTCCGCGGCCTGGACCGCGACGCCGCCTGGAAGAACCTCGCCCTGCCGGTGCTCATCCCCGCATCGCTCGTCGCCGCGCTGCGCATCGTCGATCGCTTCAAGCCGGACGTCGTGCTCGGGATGGGTGGCTACGTGATGGCCCCCGCGGTCGCCGCGGCGCGGATCCGGCGCGTTCCATACGTGCTGCATGAAAAGGACGTCAGGCCCGGTCTCGCGACTCGCATGTTCGCGGGCGGTGCGGCGGCGATATGCACGACTCTGCCGGGCACGGAAGCGCGCCTCAAGGGGCGAAAGGTCGTGATGACCGGCGTGCCTCTGCGCGACGGATTCGAGCGGCGGACTCCGGCGGTGCCGCCTCGACGCCTGCTCATAACCGGCGGAAGCCAGGGGGCGCGCCGGCTGAACCAGGCCACGTGGTCGGCGCTGGACCAGCTGTGCGACCGCTTTGAAGAGGTCGTGCACCTGGCCGGTTCGCAGGGCGCCGAGGGCATCGCCCAGCACGCCCGTCGCGGATACCGCGGCCTTGCCTTCGCGGACGACATGCAGGCCCTGATGCGCGATGCGGACATCGTGGTGGGCCGAGCCGGTGTCGGCACGATAGCCGAGGCGGCCGCGGTCGGCCTGCCGATGGTGCTGGTACCGGGAACCTTCGGCGGCGGCCACCAGGAGGAGAACGCCGCGGCGATGGTCGCCGCGGGAGCCGCGGTCCGAATCGCCGACGACGACCTCGACGGATCTTCGCTGGTGAGCACGCTCGACGGGCTGGACGCGGACCGCCTGCGCGCCATGGCCGCCGCTTCCGCGTCGACAGGCCGGCGGGATGCCGCCGCGCGTGTGCTCGCCGTCCTGCGCGAGGTGGCAAGGCGATGAAGGTGCACCTGATGGGCGCGGGCGGAGCCGGTGTCTCCGCGCTGGCGCGCGTGTTCCTCGCTCGCGGCGACGAAGTGAGCGGGTGTGACATGAAGGAGTCCGAGACCACGACGGAGCTGGAGGAGGCCGGCGTGACGATTCGCATCGGTCATGACCCCGAGCACGTGTTGGGCGAGGACCTGCTCGTGTACTCGGGCGCCATCAAGGGTTCCGCCGAGCTCGAGGCGGCGCGACGGATGGGCCTCAAGGTGTTGAGCCGCGCGGAAATGCTCGCGGAGCTGATCAACCAGACGGACTCGATCGCAGTCGCCGGCACTGCGGGGAAGACGACAGTCACTCACATGCTCGGCCACATTCTCGTCACCGCGGGTTACGACCCGACAGTGCTCGTCGGAGACGGCGCGAGCGCTCGGGCTGGCAAGTCGCAATGGCTTGTCGCGGAGACAGACGAATCCGACGGGACGCTCACGCTGCACCACCCGCACCGGGCCATCGTCACGAACATCGAGCTCGATCACCCCGACCATTTCCGCGACGTGAGCGCGGTCCGCGACCTCTTCCAGTGGTTCATCGAGGCGCTGCCCGAGGACGGGCTGGCCGTCCTCTGCGCGGACGACGAGCTCGCGCGCGAGCTGAGGCCAAAGGCCAGGAAGGTGACGTACGGCTTCCGGCAAGGCGCGACCTATCGGTGCGAAGGCGAACGGCCCTTTCCGATCTACCGCTCCGGACAGCTGCTCGGGCACGTGAACCTTCGGCAGCCAGGACGGCACAACATCCAGAACGCCACGGCGGCCGCGGCGATGGCGCTCGAGATCGGAGTCGGGTTCGCCGACGTGGCAGGCGCGCTGCACACGTTTCCGGGGGCCCACCGCCGAATGGAGTTCCTCGGCGTCTTCCAGGGAGCGGCCGTGTACGACGACTATGCACACCACCCGACGAAGGTGCGCGCCACCATCGATGCCGCGCGCGAGCTGCGGCATCGCCGGCTGCTCGTCGTCTTTCAACCGCACCGGTATTCGCGGCTCCACGCGTTCATGCACGACTTCACGCGCGCGTTCGACGCCGCGGACCGCGTTCTGGTCCTCGACACCTACGCGGCCGGGGAGGACAACCTGTCCGGAGTCCAGGCCGCCGACCTCGCGCACCAGATGCGCAATGCCACGTACGTCGGCGACTTCACGAGCGCCCGTGAAACGCTCGAGCAGCTCGCGGGTCCGGATGACATCGTGCTGTTGATGGGAGCCGGCGACATCAAGAACCTGGGCCATGACCTGGCGCACAAGGTCTAGGGTCGCCTGGCTGCGCGAGCAGCCGGGAATCGTGGAGGACGCGCCACTCGCGTCACACACGTCGTTCGGCATTGGTGGTCCGGCCGAGTTCTTCATCGAGCTCGCCAAACCCGAGGCGATCGAGCGTCTCCTCGACGGATGTGTCGAGCGCGGCATTCCGTACCGGCTGCTGGGCGCGGGCACGAACCTTCTGATCGCCGACCGCGGAATCGAAGGCCTCGTCATCAGGGTCGTCAACCGCGAGCACCACGTGCAGGGCACGCGGGTGCGAGCCGGCGCCGGCCTCAAGATGATGCGCCTGGCCCGCATCGTCGCCGACGCCGACCTGCGCGGTTTCGAGTTCGCGATCGGCGTTCCCGGCACTGTCGGCGGCGCCGTCTACCAGAACGCAGGCTGCTGGGGCCGGGAGCTTCGGGAGGTGCTGGTCGACGTCGAAGGGTATGTGCCGGGACATGGCGCCCGGACGTGGAAGGTCTCCGAGCTCGGCTTCGGCTACCGCACCTCGGCTTTCCGGGACGGCGCGCTCCAGGGCGCCCTCGTGGTGGCCGCGACGATCCAGCTGGAGCGTGGCGATGGGGAGGAGGCGAAGCACGCGATGGCCAGGCTGACGCGAGAGCGCAACGAGTCGCAGCCGATCAAGACCAAGAACTGCGGAAGCGTGTTCAAGAATCCGCAGGGCGACTCGGCGGGGAGGCTCGTCCAGGCGGCGGGTCTCAAGGGCCTGCGCGAAGGCCATGCGGTCGTTTCCTCGATGCATGGCAACTTCATCGTCAACGAGGGGGGTGCGACCGCCGCCGACGTGCGCCGGCTGATCGACCGCGTGCGAGCCGAGGTGAAGAAGCGATTCGGCGCCGAGCTCGAGACCGAGGTCGAGATGGTGGGACGCTGGAAATGAGGATCGCGGTCCTTCGCGGCGGCAAGTCGGCGGAGCGCGACGTTTCGTTGCGGTCCGGCGCGCAGGTGGCGAAGGCGCTGTCGGCCCTGGGCCACGACGTGGCGCCCATCGACCTCGACCTGGGGACATGGGACGTGCTGCGCGACGGCGGTTTCGAGTGCGTGTTCAACGCGCTGCACGGCCGTCTCGGCGAGGACGGCACGGTGCAGGGCATGCTCGAGCTGCTGAGCCTTCCATACACCGGCTCGGGTGTCCTCGCTTCGGCGCTGTGCATGGACAAAGCGCGCGCCGGCAAGGTGATGGCCGGGGCTGGGCTGCACGTGCCGGAATTCGAGGAGCTCGAAGTCAAAGAGGGCGTCGCGGCCGAGGTCGTGGAACGACTGGTCTCGCACTTCGGCCTGCCCGTGGTCGTGAAGCCGGCGCGCGAAGGCTCCACGATCGGGCTGACCATCGCCAAGGACGTGGATTCGGTCGCGAGCGGCCTTGTCCTCGCCGCCCGGTACGACAGGCGTGTCCTCGTCCAGCGTTTCGCGACCGGGACCGAGATCACAATCGGGGTGCTCGCCACGCCTGAGCTGCAGGTGCTTCCGACGTTGGAGATCGTCAGCGACAACCCCGTGTATGACTACGACGCGAAGTACACCGCCGGAAAGTCGCACCACATCATCCCGGCGCGCATCCCGGAAGCGGCGCGAAAGGCCGCCTCCGAGGCGGCCGCCCTGGCCTTCACGGAGCTCGGCTGTTCCGGGATGGCGCGCGTCGACGTGATCGTCGACGCGGCCGGTACCCCCTGGCTCCTCGAGGTGAACACCGTGCCTGGCCTGACCGAGCTTTCGCTGCTTCCCGACGCGGCGCGCGCCGCCGGGATTTCCTTCGACACGCTCTGCCAGCGGCTGGTCGACCATGCGGTCGGCCGCCACAAGCGCCACATCGGCCCCACCACGCAATGAAGTTCCGCCGCCGCCGCTCCCTCGTTCCGCGACCGGCCTGGCCTCGGGACCTCGAGCGCACGGAGCCCCTTCGTGGGCAGGTGTGGACGCGGTCCGAGCGAGGGCTGCGCGAGCCCGACGTGCATTGGGCCTGGCGCGCGCTGTCCGCGGGCGCCGCCGTGGCGGAGGTGGCGCTGCTCGCCTGGTTGTGGTTCGGCCCGGCGCTGTCGGTGAAGACGGTCGAGGTGACCGGCTCTCAGCACCTGACGGCCCAGCAGGTCGCCCACGCGGCAGGCCTGGACGGCAGCGCCTCGATCATCTCGATCGACGGGCTTTCCGATCGCGACAGGCTTCTCCAGCAGGTGTGGGTCCGGACGGCGAGCGTGCAGCCCGAGCTGCCGGGAAACGTGGTGGTGCGCGTGGCGGAATGGCAGCCCGTGGTCGCCTATCACGCGGGCGGCTCGGCGAGCGTCTACCTGCTCTCCAGCCAGGCGGTGGTGCTCGGCTCGGGCGCCGGCGGCGCGCTGGTTCAGGTGCAGGGCCCGGCGGGTCCGAACCCGCGAGTCGGGGACCGGCCGCTCGATCCGACGTTGCTCACGGCGCTCGTCAACATCCAGCGCGACTTTCCATCCCTCGTCGGCCAGAGCGTGGCGGGCTTCATCTTCGACTCCTGCGGCGACCTCACACTTGTCGCCACACGGGGCTGGAGGGTTTACTTTGGCCGCGTGCTGACACCCGAGGAGTTCACGAGCCTGAACCAGAAGCTGGCCGCGCTCAAGGCGATCGCGGGCAACGGCAACGTCAACTACGGCTCGACCGACCTCGAGTACGTCAACGTGATGAACCCGGCGGAGCCTGCCGTCGGATACCGCTCGAAGGAGCCGGCCGCCCCATCGCCGGCACCCGGCGCGACTCCGGGTCCGTCACCATCACCGAGCCCGTCGCCATGCAGGTGATCGTCGTCGCGGCTCTTTTCGCCGCCCTTGGGGTGGTGCTCGGCCTGCTCTCGCCCGTGACCATCCCGATCACCTACGCCCGCTACACGGCGGTCGCGCTGCTGGCCGCGCTCGACTCCATCTTCGGCGCGTTCAAGGCGTACATCGCGGGCACCTTCGAGCCGCGCGTGTTCTTCAGCGGCCTGATCACGAACATGACGCTGGCCGCGGGCCTGACCTACTTCGGCGACAAGCTCGGCGTCGATCTTTCGATCGCGGCGATCGTGGCTTTCGGTGTGAGGATCTTCAACAACCTGGGCGCGATCCGCAGGCACTACCTCTAGCCGCGCCGCACGGCGACCCGGTGCTGTCGTGAGACGCCGGCTTCGCGAGCTGTTGACCGCCGGATCGTCCAGAGCGCGGCCATCGCGGCGAGCAACGTCGCCACGCCCCCGAGCGCCATCGCGGCCCGCGCTCCGAAGTGTTCCGCGATCAGCCCCACGAGGGGACCTCCGATGGGAGTCGTCCCGACGAACAGCATCACGTAAAGGGCCATGACGCGCCCGCGGAACGCAGGGTCCGAGTTGAGCTGCAGGAGGCTGTTCGTCGTGGCCTGAAATGTGATCATGAACGCGCCCATCGGGAGCAGGATCGCGAGCTCGAGCGGCAGCGACGGCATCAGCGCCGCCGCGGTCATCAGAGCGCCAAAGCCTGCCGCCGCCATCACCAGCACCCGCTGCGTCGGGGACTCGCGCGACGCGGCGATGAGAGCCCCCACCAGCGATCCGACGCCCATGACGGAAAGCAGCACGCCGAACACCTGGGCTCCGGCGTGGAACTCTCGAGTTGCCATCAGCGGCAGCACCACGTTGAAGTTGAACGCAAACGTGCCGACGACGGCCATCAGGAACAGAGGAAGGCGGAGCTCGGGTTTGGACCATGCGTACTTGAAGCCCTCGACCACCTGGCCCCGCGCTCGCTGCAGCGGAGCGCTTCGGTGCAGCTCCGCCGGGCGCATCAGGAACAAACCGGCCACCACCGGGATGTAAGAAAGGCCGTTGTAAAGGAAGCACCACCCCGTTCCGACGAGCGCGATGAGGACTCCCGCCACGGCGGGTCCGAGGACGCGGGCTGAGGTGAAGACCGCGCTGTTCAGGCTCACGGCGTTGGGAAGCTGCTTGCGCCCGACCATCTCGACCACGAAGCTCTGGCGCGCCGGAGTGTCGAACGAGTTGACCATGCCGAGTCCGAACGCGAGTGTCCACACCATCCACAGCTGGACTTGGCCGCTCAGGGTCAGGCCGGCCAGGATCAGGGCGAGCCCCGCGGCGCACGACTGCGTGATCATCACGAGCTTTCGCTTGTCGGTACGGTCTGCGATTAGCCCACCGAAGCTCGCGAACAGCAGGGTGGGGAGGAACTGGAGGGCCGC
>Ga0070741_10007996_pt1 | contig 21486 bp, 16 predicted proteins | sample Coa_R1_4_FD_66440 | JGI IMG/M metagenome (GOLD analysis project Ga0070741, IMG submission 66440) | Surface soil microbial communities from Centralia Pennsylvania, which are recovering from an underground coalmine fire - Coalmine... | ecosystem: Environmental > Terrestrial > Soil > Unclassified ... | reverse complement strand
GAAGGCGGCATGGCCACGGTGTACGGCGCGATCCATCCGTTCATCGACAAGCGCGCGGCGGTGAAGGTGATGAGCGCCGCGCTGTCGCTCGACGTGAACGCGGTCGCGCGCTTCGTGCAGGAGGCGCGCGCGGTCAATCGCATCAAGCACCCGAACATCGTCGACGTGTTCTCGTTCGGCCGGCTGCCCGACGGGCGCAGCTACTACTTGATGGAGTGGCTCGACGGCGTCTCGCTGGCCGAGCGGCTGCGCGAGCGCGAGCTCGAGCTCGACGAGGCGCTGGCGATCGCCGAGCAGGTGGCCGACGCGCTCGAGGCGGCGCACGAGGCGGGCGTGATCCACCGCGACCTCAAGCCGGCCAACGTGGTGCTGGTGCCGCTGCGCGGAGGCGGCGAGCAGGCGAGGCTGCTCGACTTCGGCGTGGCCAAGCTGATGGACACGGGCGCGCCCGAGCGCGGCTGCACGCGCGAGGGCTGCGTGGTCGGCACGCCCGACTACATCTCGCCGGAGCAGGCGCGCGGGCGAAACGTCGACGGGCGCACCGACGTCTACGCGCTCGGCGTGATGCTGTTCGAGATGGTCTGCGGCAAATTGCCGTTCGACGCCGACAACCCCATGGACCTGATGCGGCTGCACCTCACCGAGCCGCCGCCGAGCGCGCGCGCCACGCGGCCCGGATTGCCGCGCGAGCTCGATCGCTTGATCGCGGGGCTGCTCGACAAGCGCGCCGAGGGGCGGCCGTCGCTCGCGGAGGTGCGCGCGGCGATCGCGGGGATGCGCCGCGCGCTGGCGGCGCCGCGGCCGGCGCGTCGCTCGGTCAAGCCGCGCGTGGCGCTGAGCGCGGCGCTGCTGGCGGTGCTGGTGAGCCTCGGCTGGTGGGCCTCGGGCGAGCCGGCGAGCCGGCGAGCGCGGCTGGCGGCGCGCTTCGTGCCGATCGGCCGCTCGGCTAAAACCGATCAAACGGCCGTTTCTACGCATTCCGCGCCAGCGCCGCTCGAAGCGCGCGAGCCCGATCCGCCGCGCCCGATCGACGCGCCGGCCGCCAAAGCGCCGGGCCCGCCCGCCGCCGATCGCGCCTCGCACCACGCGCACCATTCGCCGCGCCACCTCTCCAAGCGCGTCGATCGCGACTACCTCGTCGATCCGTTCGGCGGGCGGCCGTGAGGCCGCGCGCCCACCCGCTCACGATCGCGCTCGTGCTCGTGCTCGCGCGCGGCGCGTCGGCCGAGCCGAACGACGGCGCCGTGCGCGAGGCGCGCGAGCACTACGAGCGCGGGCTGCGCGAGTACAACCTCGGCGAGCTCGACGGCGCGATCGCCGAGTTCAAGGCCGCGTACGTGCGCTCCGAGGCGCCGGGCCTGCTGTTCAACCTGGCGCAGGCGTATCGTCTCAAGCGCGACACCGAGCGCGCGCTCCTGCTCTATCGCTCGTACCTGCGCGCGCTGCCGAACGCGCCCAACCGCGCCGACGCCGAGGCGCGCATCGCCGAGTTGGCGGCGCTCGTCGAGCGGCCCGCGCCCGCGCCGGCGGCGCTCGCGCCGTCCGCTCAGCCGATCGCGATCGCCGCTGCGCCGAGCGCACGCCGTCCGGGCCGGCCGCTCGTCATCTCGGGCCTCGCCGTCGGCGCGGCGGGCGTCGTAGCGCTGGCGGTGGGCGTCGCGCTCGGCGTCGACGCGCAAGGCACCTCCGACCAGCTCTCGCGGCTGGCGGCGCAGCGCGGCGCGTGGAGCGACGGCGCGTCGCGCGCGTATCAGTCGGCCGCGCGAGAGGCGACCGCCGCCACCGTGCTCGACGCCGTCGGCGGAGTGGCCGCGGGCACCGGCGTGCTGCTCACGCTGCTCGGCGTGCGCGCGAACCGCGTCGCGTCCAAGCTGGCGGTCACGCCGTCCTCCGGCGGCGCGCGGGTGGTGGCGACATGGAATTTCTGAGAGCGCTCGCGCCGCTCCTGCTCGTCGGCTGCTCGTTCGCGCCCGATCTCGGCGACGGGCAGCTCCAGTGCGCGCCCGGCGGCGGCTGTCCGCCCGGCTACGCGTGCGCCGCCGACGATCGCTGCCACCGCGTGACCGCGGGCGACGGCGCCGCCGACGGCGCCGCCGACGGCGCGAGCGCCCCTTCGGCCGATCTCGCGTGCAAGCCGTCGATCATGATCTGCATGCCGGCGCACGACAAGCACCCGTGCGGCCTCATCGCCGACGGCTGCGGCGGCCTCGTCGACTGCGGCATGTGCAACTGAAACCGCTCGGCTGAAACGCCTCGGATCGGCTATTTGCGCCAGACGCGCAGCCGCGACCAGCACACGTCGTTGGCGAAGAACACGAACTCTAGCGTCCCGAAGCGCACGCGCTCGCCCGACAGCAGCACGCGCGGCGGCCCCTTGGGCTGAAGCCGCTCGCCGGCGACCCACGTGCCGTTGCGCGAGCCGGCGTCGGAGATCTCGAGCTGCCCCTCGGTCGTGCGCACGTAGGCGTGGACCTTGGAGACCTGCACGTCGGGCACCACCACGTCGTTGTTGTTGGTGCGGCCGATCGAGATCATCGACGGGAACACCGGCTGCACCTTGCGCACCGGCAGCACCAGCGGGCGCGCGGCCTCGACGGGCGGCGGCGCGCGCGTCGGCGTCTTCGAGTCGTCGATCTCCAGGTGCACGACGGTCTGCGACGGGCCGGTTGGGCGCTTGAGCACGTCGGCGCCGACGAAGAAGGGGAACGGACAGCGGGCGACGAATTGTTCGCGCGTGGTGATTTGCGCCAGCTCGTAATAATCGACGGTCTCCATTCGGCCGCCGACATCATAACTCAGAACGTGAGCGCCAGACTGCCGACTCCCGCGCGCAGCGTGACCGGCGTCCGGCGCTCGCTGGCGCCGCCGACGATCCACAGCGGCACGCCGGCGGTGAGCACCGCGGTCGACACGCCGCCGACGGCGAGCTGCGCGTCGACGAGCTGCGAGCCGCGCGGCGACGAGAACTCGGCGCCGCCGGGCGCGGCGTCGGCGCGGTACTGCTGCCACGCGGCGACCGAGAGGGCGATGGTTGCGACCATCAGCGCGGCGCCGATCGCGGTCAGGCTCATGCCGGCGATCTTCACGCGGCGGCCGGTGCGCGGCGAGAGCGGCTCGCTCACCGCGACGACGAGCAGCGCGATGCCGGTCGACAGCGCGACGGTGCCGTTCGCCGCCATCAGCTGCGCGGTCAAGCCGAGCTGGAAGTTCTCATCGGTGTGCGCCTGGTGGCGCTCGTCGAGCCCTTCGAGCGCGATGCCGAGCACCGGCGCGATCGCGCCCAGGATCAGCAGCGGGCCGATGGCGACCAGGCTCGCGCCCGAGACGCGCATCGCGATTTTTTCGTGGCGCGAATATTCGGCGCGCGCTTCGGCGCCGGCGGAGAGCACGGTGGCGAGCGCGAGGGCTTTGACCAGCAGCGTTTTCATGCGCGGCCGATAGAGCAAAGGTCCGGCCAATCGGAAGCGGCGCGCTACGCCGTGTGATCGGTGTCAGCTTTCGCGCGAAACTCGACGCGCGGCGGTCGAAGCTCGCCACCCTTGCCGCGCCGCGGCGCCGCCATTACAGTGCCGCACCATGAAGCGATACCGCGTGCTCATCGCCGACGAGCTCTCGCCGCGCGCCGTCGAGATCCTGTCGCAGCATCCGGATGTCGACGTGGAGATGAAGACCGGCCTCAAGGGCGCCGCGCTCACCGAAGCGCTGCGCGGCGTGCACGGCCTCGCGGTGCGCAGCGCGACCAAGGTGACGGCCGAGGTGCTGGAGGCGGCGGGCGACCTCAAGATCGTCGGGCGCGCCGGCATCGGCGTCGACAACATCGACGTGCCGGCGGCGTCGCGGCGCGGCGTGATCGTGATGAACACGCCGTCGGGAAACGCCATCACCACCGCCGAGCACGCGCTGTTTCTCCTGTGCTCGCTGGCGCGCCACATCCCGCAGGCGACCGCGTCGATGAAGGCCGGCAAGTGGGACAAGAAAAAATTTCAGGGCAGCGAGCTGTTCGATAAAACGCTCGGGATCGTCGGTTTGGGCAACATCGGCCGGATCGTCGCCGATCGCGCGCTCGGCTTGAAGATGAAGGTCGTCGGCTACGATCCGTTCCTCACCACCGAGGCGGCGCAGCGCATCGGCGTCGAGCTGTTGCCGCTCGACGAGATCTGGAAGCGCGCCGACATGATCACCATCCACACGCCGCTCAACGCCGAGACGCGCGGGCTCGTCGGCGCGGCGGCGTTCGCCAAGATGAAGGACGGCGTGTTGATCGTGAACGCCGCGCGCGGCGGGATCGTCGACGAGGCGGCGCTGCTCGCGGCGCTCGACGCGGGCAAGGTCGGCGGCGCGGCGCTCGACGTGTTCGCCGAGGAGCCGCCGCCGGCGGGCCATCCGCTGGTCGCGCACGAGCGCGTCATCTGCACGCCGCACCTCGGCGCGTCCACCGACGAGGCGCAGGAAAAAGTCGCGGTCGAGGTGGCCGAGCAGCTGCTGGCGTATCTCACGCGCGGCGAGGTGAAGAACGCGGTCAACGTGCCGGCGGTCGCGGCGGAGCACCAGCCGCGCATCCAGCCGTATCTCGAGCTGGCGGGAAAGTTGGGCGCGCTCATCGGGCAGCTCACCGCGGGCGTGACCGGCGTCGACGTGGAGATGGTCGGCGACGTGGCGGAGCTCGGCGGCAAGCTGATCCCGGGCGAGGCGCTCGCCGGATTTTTGCGCCAGCACCTCGATGTGCCGGTGAACGCGGTCAACGCGAAGCTGCTCGCCGGCGATCGCGGGCTGGCGATCTCCGAGACGGTGCGCTCGCGCGGCTCGAACTTCACGTCGTCGATCACGCTGCGCGCGCACGGTCCGCAGGGCGAGCGATCGGTCAAGGGCGTGGTGTTCTCGACGGACGCGGGCTACGAGCCGCGCATCGTGCGCATCGATCGCTTCTATCTCGAGGTGGTTCCCGACGGGCGCGTGCTGGTCTTGCGCAACGAAGATCGGCCGGGCGTGATCGGCGCCGTCGGCACGCTGCTCGGCGGGCGCGGCATCAACGTGTCGCGCATGCAGGTCGGCCTCGACAAGGCGCGCGCGCAGGCGCTGCAGCTCTGGAGCGTCGACGGAAACGTCGAGGCGGCGACGCTCGAGGCGATCCGCCGCGTGGCCGGCGTGGTCTCGGCGCAGGTGGTGACGCTCTGACGATTCGGCTGCCGCCGGGGGTCCGCGATCACCTGCCCGCCGACGCGCTCCGGCGGCGCGGCATCGTATCGGCGCTCGCCGCCGAGCTCACGCGCTGGGGCTACCAGGCGATCATCACGCCGATCTACGAGTACGACGAGGTGCTCGAGCGCGGGTTCGCCGACGGACGCGGCACGCGATCGATGCGCTTCGTCGAGCCGTCGTCGGGCGAGATCCTGGCGCTGCGTCCCGATCTCACGCCGCAGGTGGCGCGGCTGGTGGCGACGCGGCTGCACGACGAGCCGGGCCCGCTGCGGCTGTTCTACGAGGGCAGCGTGGTGCGCATGCCGGGCGCGCGCGAGCTGTACCAGGTCGGCGCCGAGCTGATCGACGCCCCGCAGCCGGGCGGCGATCTCGAGGTGATCATGCTGGCCGAGTCGGCGCTGCGGGCGGCGGGCGTGGACGCGCTCAAGCTCGATCTCGGCCACGCCGCGCTCGCGCGCGCCGCGCTCGACGACCTCGGGCTCGACGAGACGCGCGAGGCGGAGCTGCATGCTGCGCTGCAAAAAAAAGACGGCGCGCGCGTGGCCGAGCTGGCCGAGGCGGCGAAGATCTCGCCGCGCCGGCGCAAGCTGGTGGCCGCGCTGCCGTCGCTGTACGGCGGCCCGGAGGTGATCGCCCGCGCGCGCGCGCTCGCCGACGGAAAAGAGTGCGCGCACGCGCTCGACGAATTGGAGCTGCTGGTCGAGCGGCTCGGGGCGATCGGCCCGCGCGAGCGGCTGTCGATCGATCTCGGCGAGGTGCGCGGCTTCCACTATTACACCGGCACGCGCTTCGCCGCGTACGCCGACGGCGCGCCGGGCTCGCTGTTCGCCGGCGGGCGCTACGATCGTTTGGTCGAGCGCTACGGCCGCGCCGCGCGCGCCACCGGGTTTGCCGTCGACGTCGAGGCGGTGGCCGCGCTGCTCGCGTCGCGTGCGCCCGCGCGCGCCGGCGGCGTGCTGGTCGCCGGCGAGGCGGTGCTGGCCGCGCGGCTGGCGGCGCGCTTTCGCGAGGCGCCGCACCACGCGCGCGCGGTGCTCGATCTCGACGAGACCACCGAGTCCGACGCGACGCTGCGCGAGCGCGCGGCCCGCGCCGGCCTCACACGCGTGGTGATCGTCACCGCCGCCAAGCTGCGCTGGTTCGACGTCGACGACGGCGGTCGCGGCTCGCTCGCCGGCGCGGCGCTCAAACGGCTGCAACAAGATCCGAGCGCGCCGCTCGACGCGCTCCTTCCACCGAGGTAAGGTTCCCCCCCGATATGGCCAACGTGGTGATCGTCGGCGCCCAATGGGGCGATGAAGGCAAGGGCAAGGTCGTCGATCTCTACACCGAGTTCGCCGACGTGGTGGTGCGCTTCGGCGGCGGCGCCAACGCCGGCCACACGCTGGTCGTCGACGGGCAGAAATTAATCACTCGATTAATTCCGTCCGGCGTCCTGCGCGGGCGCGGCAAGCGCTGCGTGCTCGGCGACGGCATGGTGATCGATCCGCAGACGCTGCTCGAGGAGCTGGGCGCGCTCCAGGCGCGCGGGCTGCTCACCGACGACAAGGATCTGATCATCTCGACGGGCGCGCACGTCATCCTGCCGCTGCACCGCGAGATCGATCGGCTGCGCGAGTCGGGCAAGGCGGCCATCGGCACCACCAAGCGCGGCATCGGCCCGGCGTACGAAGCCAAGATGGCCCGCCGCGGCGTGCGCATGAGCGATCTGCTCGACGAGAGACGCTTCCGCCCGCTGTACGAGCACAACGTCGAGGAGATGGGCGCGTGGCTCAAGGCGCGCGGCGGCGAATTGCCGCACCCCGACGCGGTGGTCGAGGAGTACCTCGGCTACGGCGAAAAATTGAAGCGCTACCTCGCCGACGCCTCGCGGCTGGTGCACGACGAGATCAAGCGCGGGCGCCACGTGCTGTTCGAAGGCGCGCAGGGCGCGCTGCTCGACGTCGATCACGGCACCTACCCGTTCGTCACGTCGTCGACGACGATCGCCGGCGGCGCGTGCACGTCGATGGGCATCGGCCCGACGGCGATCACCGCGGTCATCGGCATCGCCAAGGCGTACACCACGCGCGTCGGCGGCGGGCCGTTTCCGACCGAGCTGACCGACGCGCTCGGCGATCAGCTGCGCGAGGCCGGCGGCGAGTACGGCTCGGTCACCGGCCGGCCCCGTCGCTGCGGCTGGCTCGACGTGGCGGCGCTGCGGCTCGCGGTGCGCTGGAACGGGCTCGCCGGCCTCGCGCTCACCAAGCTCGACGTGCTGCGCGGATTGCCGCGGATCAAGGTGTGCGTCGGCTACACGGTCGACGGACCGAGCGACGTGCGCGACGAGCTGCCGACCGATCCCGCCGAGATCGCGCGCGCGCAACCATTCTATGAGGAGCTCGACGGCTGGGAGGCCGACACGCGCGAGGTGCGCGACGTCGCCGCGCTGCCGCCCGCCGCGCAAAAGTATGTCCGCCGCATCGAGGAGCTGGTCGGCGTCGGCGTGACGCTCATCTCCGTCGGGCCGGGACGCGCCGAGACCATCATGCTCAAGAACCCGTTCCGGTGAGCCGCCGTGTTCCGCGCGCCGATCCTGATCACCGCCGCCATCGCCTTTGCTTTCGGCTTGGGATTCCTGTTCTTGGCGGTGCGCGGATGCGGCCCCTGAAAACTTTTGAAGCAAAAGACCCAAGGAACCAATCGCCTTGCGAATCTAAATAGGTAGACGTAGAATCTTGCGATCACTCGCAAATAGGAATCGCTCCGATTCACCGCAAAGGGGAAAAGCTTCATGAAGATCGTTTGCGACAACTGCGCCACCAAGTACTCGATCGCGGATGAGAAGGTCCGCGGCAAGGTCTTCAAGATCCGCTGCAAGAAGTGCAGTCACATCATTGTGGTTCGCGGTGGCGAGTCGGGCGCTCCTCAAGAGGCGGCAGGCAGCGACGCGGCGTTTCCCGGCGACGACGGCGCGACCCTGGCGGCGCGCGGCGGTGGCGCGCCGGCGCCGATCGGTGGCGGCGGCGCGGGTGAGGCGGTCTGGCACCTGGTGGTGGATCGCGAGCAGATCGGCCCGCTGACGCCGGCCGAGGTTCGCGCCAAGTTCGCCGCCGGCGAAGTCGACGTCGAGACCTACGCGTGGCGCGAGGGTTTCGCCGACTGGCTGCGGCTCGGCTCGATCGAAGATTTCCGCGACCTCGGCGCGGCGGCTCCTGCGCCGGCGCAAGAAGAGGGCGCGACCCGGCGCACCGACACGGCGGATCTGTTCGCCTCGTCGAGCGCGTCGGACGACGGCGGCGACGGCGCTTCGGATCTGTTCGGCGGCGGCGGCGCATCGGCGCCCGCGCCCGCGGCGCAGCCGATGGCGGCCGCGCCGGCGGAGTCGTTCTCGTCGGGCGGCGGCGCCAACCTGTTCGGCGCGCCCGAAGAGGCGCCCGCTCCGGTGGCCTCGCGTCCGGCGCGCACCTCGTCGCCCGGCTTCTCGGCGCCCGCGGCGCAGTCGAACGGCGGCGGCGCGCAGGCGGGCGCGGACGCGTCGGGCCGCATGACCGGCCAGCGCAACGAGAACTCGGTTTTGTTCTCGCTCAATAATTTGCAGGCGCTCGCGTCGGGCGGCGGCGGCGCAGCGGCGCCCAAGCCCGGCGTCGACACGCGTCCCGGCTTCGCCAACTCGCAGACCGAAGGCTCGGGCCTGATCGACATTCGCGCCATGGCGGCGTCGACGCTGGCGGCCTCGCCCGCGACCGGCGGCTCGTCGAAGTCGGAAGATCCGGTGAGCTTCTCCGCGGCGCCGATCTTTTCGCCGATGGCCGCGCCGATCCTCATGCCGGCCGCGCCGTCGGGACCGCCCAAGTGGATGTGGGCCATCCTCGGCGTCGGCGTGCTGGCGGTGATCGGCATCGTCACCGTCGGCGTCCTGCTGCTCACGCGCAAACCGGCCGAGCCGCTGGTGGCGCAAAACAATTTGCCGGCCGCGGGCACCACGCAAGGCGGCACCGCGCAGCCGGCCGCGAACGGCACCGCACCGACGGGCGCGCAGCCCGCGGCGACCAAGCCGGCGGCGGAAGCGGCCAAGCCCACCGACGAGGCGGGCAAGCCGGCGGCGAAAGTCGACGACCCGGGCGCGCACGCGAAGCACGGCGGCGCGAAAGCCGAGAAGGCGCCGAAAGTGGAGAAGGGCACCAAGGTCGCGAAGGCCGACTCGTCGCCCGTCGCTGCGCCGGCCGCCACGCCCGCGCCCGAGGCGGCGCCCAAGAAGAAGAAGGGCGGCGACGCGCTCGATGATCTGCTCAACAACGCCTCGCCCGACAAGCCCGCCGCCGCGCCGAAGAAGGCCGCGCGCGAGGAGTCGTCGGGCGGCGGTGGCGACGACTCGTCGCTGCCCGACGCGCTGACCAAGAGCGACATCCAGAGCGGCATGAGCAAGGTGCGCGATCGCGTCAACGGCTGCTACGGGCAGTACCACGTGCCGGGGCTGGCGAGCGTGCAGGTCACCATCGGCAAGAACGGCCGCGTGTCGAACGCCAACGTCACCGGCACCTTCGCCGGGACGCCCACCGGCGGCTGCCTCGAGAAGGCGGTCAAGACGGCGAGCTTCCCGCCGGCGAAGAACGGCACGACCATCACCTATCCGTACGTGTTGCGCTAGGCGCGACGCTTCCGCAAAACCAACGCTGCCGCTACTGCTGCGACGATCGCGATCGCGGCGCCGACGATCCATGGCCAGCGCGCGCTCGGCGATGACGATGACGATGACGCCGTCGCCGCGTTCGCCGCCGTCACGGGATTCGCGCGCGCGGCGAAGCGAAACGTGATCGATCGATCCTCGAGCGCGCTGAACTTCGGCCCGCGAAACAAAAACTTCGTCTCGCGCTCCTCGCCCGTCGGCCCGCGGTGCGCCGCCAGCAATTGCGCCGTCGGCGACTCTTCGATCCGCACCTCGGTCTCGCCCAGCTCCGGCAGCGCCGTGCGATCGTCGAAGCGCACCTCGTGCGCCCCCGCGCCCGGCGCCGGCACGCGCGCGATCAGATCGATCGAGAACGGATTGGCCTGAACCTCCGCGCCCGCCAGCCCGACCTGCGGCTCCTCGAACTTCAACGTCACGCGCGCGCCGTCGACCGTCAGCTCGATCCCGCGCGACGCCTCCTCCGCCAGCCGCGCGCCGAGCGCGCGCGTCTCCGCGTCGTCGAGCTTGCCGTCGCGGTTCGCGTCCGCCGCCCGCCGCGCCGCCAGCGCCGGCGCCGCGCCGTACATCACCGTGTACGCCAGCCGCAGCTCGTTCGCCGACAACAGGCTGAGCTTGACGTAGCGGTTGGTGAGCGTCGCCGAGAACTCCGGGTGTGCAAGCGCTGTCCCCGACGCGCACATCCACGTCACCAAGTTGACGATCACGACGCGCGATGCGATGCTGGCCGCGCTCCACAAATTCTTGGAGGGATGCATGCGGGGTCCGTTCCTTCTCCTCGTCGGCGCCACGTTCGCGCTCGGATGTAACACGAAGGCCGATCCGTTCAAACCCGTGCCCGAGTGCAAAGGCCCCACCGTCGTGCCCTTCATGGGCGACCGCCAGATGGTGGTCTCCGCGCTCGCGATCGCCGACGCCAACGAAGGCTTCGACCTCGACAAGAACGGCACCATCGACAACAAGCTGTCGGCGCTCGGCGCGCTCGCCAACACGCAGATCACCGCGACCTTCATGAAGGCGCACAGCATCGTGATCCCGATCGAGCTGTGGGGCTACATGGGCGAGACCAACGACGCGTGCACCAAGCTCGCCTTCTACGTCGGCAAGTTCAACAAGGACCGCGACGGCGACGGCAAGGACACGACGTGGGATCTCTCCGGCATGTTCCCCGCCGGCGACTGCCTCGACACCGATCCCAACGTGCGCCCGAACACCGACGAGACCGGCGCGCGCGCGAGCAACCGCCTCGACGACGACTGCGACGGCTTCGCCGACAACGCCACCAAGGGACAGAAGCCGTCGGGCGCGCTCGCCGACATGGATCTCGACGGCGACGGCTACTCGCTCTCGATGGGCGACTGCGACGATCGCAACGACGCCACCAACCTCGCGCTCGCCAAGAGCCGCCACCCGGGCGCGAAAGATATTTGCGACGACGGCATCGATCAAGACTGCGACGGCATCCCCGACAACGATCCGTCGTGCGATCCGTTCAAGATGAACGACGTGAAGGTGCAGGTCACGCAGATGTCGTTCGATCCGTCGAACAACCCGCTCATCACCTTCAAGGACGGCTTCGTCACCAACAATCAATTCACCGCCGGCCCCGACCTGTTCAACTTCTCCGCGCCGTTCCAGAACATCAACATCAACCTGCTGCTCTCGGGCGCGCACCTGCAGATGGATCTCGCCGACAACACGTCGCAGAAGCTGACCACGGCGTCGAACGGCCTGCTCGGCGGCGTGATCGAGGCGGTGACGATGGGGCAGATCACCGGCATCTCCGCCGGCACGTTCATCAAGCCCGACCAGTCGCTGCTCGACGCCATCATGCTCGGCGGCATCGCCGGCGTGCTCGGCCTCGACGTCGACAAGGACAACCATCCGCTGGTCGACATCGACGTCGACGGCGACGGCATCGAGACCTTCTGGCAGGCGACCCCGACGCCGGGCATGAGCGCCCACGTCGACACCTGCAAGGACGGCGACGGCACCATCATCACCTCCACGCCCACCGCGCCGTGCGTGCTCGCCAAGGACGCCAAGGGCAATTACCGCTTCGTCGACGGGCTCTCGATCGCGCTCAAGTTCAGCGCGGTGCCGGCCAAGATCGACCCGATGATCATCCCCAAGTAACGCAAAAGGAGAGCGCGCGAATGGCGACCGAGGTGAAGGCGCACATCACCGGGACGGTGTGGAAGATCGAAGCGCCCGCCGGCAAGTCGGTGAGCGAAGGCGACACCGTGATCATCCTCGAATCGATGAAGATGGAGATGCCCGTCGAGGCGCCGTGCGCCGGCACGGTGCGCGAGATCAAGATCAAGGAAGGCGAAGCCGTCGACGAAGGAAAAGTCCTCGCCGTGATCGACGAGGCGTGATCGATCGCCAGCGCTACCTCGACGAGACGCGCGCGCTGTTGCGCCTGGCGGTGCCGATCCTGACCACGCAGCTCGGCATGATGCTGCTCGGCGTGGTCGACACCATCATGGTCGGCCACTACTCGGACGTCGCGCTGGCCGCGGTCGCGCTGGGAAATATTTTTTCCTGGGGCTCGATGATCCTCGGCATGGGCACGCTGCAGGCGCTCGATCCGCTGGTGGCGCAGGCGTGGGGCGCGGGCGATCGCGACGCGGTGTCGGCGTCGCTGCAGCGCGCGCTCGTGCTCGCCGTGCTGATGTCGCTGCCCTACATGCTGCTGTTCCAATACGCCGCGCCGGTGTTGCGCGCGCTCGGGCAGAAGGAGGAGGTGATCGCGGTGGCGGCGCCGTTCGTGCGCGCGCTGACGCCGTCGGTGCCGGCGTTCTTCCTGTTCGTGGCGGTGCGCCAGACGCTGCAGGCGATGAGCGTGGTGCGGCCGATCCTGATCGCGGTGGTGGTGGCGAACGTGGCCAACGTGTTCGGCAACCTCGGGCTGATGTACGGGCGCTTCCGGATGCCGTCGCTCGGCGTGCCCGGCTCGGCGTGGTCGACGACCATCTGCCGCTGGCTGATGCTGGCGGTGATGATCGCGCTCGCGCTGCCGAAGCTGCGCGACATCTGGCGCGCGCCCGATCGCCGCCTGCGCGCGCTCGCGCCGTACGGACGCATGCTCGCCATCGGCGTGCCGATCGGCTTGCAGTCGGGTTTGGAGATGTGGGTCTTCACCGCGGCCGGCCTCTTGATCGGCTCGATGGGCGCGCTGGCGCTGTCGTCGCACCAGATCGCGCTCAACCTGGCGAGCCTGTCGTTCATGGTGCCGCTCGGCATCGGCCAGGCGGCGGCGACGCGCGTCGGCAACGCCATCGGCCGCGGCGATCCCGACGGCGCGCGCCTGGCGGCGATGGTGGCGCTCGCCGTCGGCGCGTCGGTGATGGTGATCTCGGCGCTCCTGTTCTTCACCGCGCCGCTCGAGCTGGCGCACGTCTACACCGACGACGCGCGCGTCGGCGTGGCGGCCTCCGAGCTGATCTCGATCGCGGCGCTGTTCCAGATCTTCGACGGCACGCAGGCGGTCGGCTGCGGCATCTTGCGCGGCGCCGCCGACACGCGCGCGGCGGCGGTGATCAACTTCGTCGGCTACTGGATCCTCGGCCTGCCGATCGGCTGGCTGCTGGCGTTCCGCTTCGGCCTCGGCCCGCGCGGGTTGTGGTGGGGCCTGACGACCGGCCTGGCGGTGGTCGCGCTGCTGCTGGTCGCGCGCGTGGTGCGCCGATTTCAGGCGCCGCCGCCACCTGTGGTATCTTGAGCCATGCCGATCTCTCGTCGCTGGCTGCTGGCGATCCTGCTCGGCGCGCTCGGCTCGTGCGACTCCGGGCCGGTCGGCGTCGGCCAGCAGTGCGCCTCCTCCGAGGAGTGCGCCGCCGGGCTGGTCTGCGACTTCGGGCGCATGCCGCACAGCTGCCAGCAGACCGACTCGCTGACGCGCGACCTCTCGGTCCGCATCATGGACGGCGCCGTCCCCGATCTCACCGGCCTCGCCGACCCGTAACCTTACACCGTAAGTCGATCCGCCTTACACCGTAAGTCGATCCGCCTTACACCGTAAGTCTCGACGGGAAATCAGCCGGCGCGCAGGAGCGCGACGGGGAAGTCGGCGAGCAGCTCGGCGAGCGCGAGGCTGCCGTGGCGCGCGGCGACGCGCTTGCCGGTGACCACGTCGGTGAAGCTGTCGGCGGCGCGCAGCTCCTCGGGGAGCTTGACGCGGCCGCGCCACGGCACGTCGTCGCCGGCGTCGGCCCAGCGCATCACCAGCCGCGGCGCCACGCAGATCGCCGCGCGCAGCGCCCCGTCGCGCAGCCCGGCGCGCGCGAACGCCACCACGCGGCCCGCCTCCGGGCCCTCGACCGCCAGCGGCAGGTACGCGCCGCGCGTGAATAGCTCCGGCTCGGCGCGCCGGAAGCGCAGCGCCTCGCGCGTCAGGAGCAGCTTCGCCCGCCCATCGCCGAGCGCGTCGCCGCGCGAGATCTTGCGCGCGTACGCCGCCCGTTGCGCGCCGCCCTCCTGCGCGCGCCGCTTCACCTCGTCGAGCAGCCGCGCGCGCAGCGCGAAGTCGACCGGCCGCCGATTATCCGGATCGACCAGCGACAGATCCTCCAGCTCGCACCCCTGGTACACGTCGGCCACGCCCGGCGACGCCATCTTGATCGCCACCTGCGACAGCGACGACCACCGCGCCGCGCGCGCCACCCGCCGCTGAAACGGCGCGAAGTCCTCGACGAACGCGCGCGACTCCATCACCGCCAGCGCGAAGTCGCGCATCGCCGACTCGTACGCCTCGTCGGGGTTGGTCCAGCTCGAGCGCACCTTGGCCTCGCGCAGCGCCTTCTCCAGATACGCCGTCACGCGCGCGCGGAAATTTTCGCCGGCGCCGCCGTCGGGCCACGCGCCGATCAGCGTCTGGTAGAACATGAGCTCGTCGTTGGCGTCGGGCGCCGGCGCGCCGTCGACGTCGCGCTTGAACCCGCGCGCGAGCGACGCCCAGCGCGCGAGCCGCGCCTCCCACTCGTCGGGGATCTCCGACAGCGCGTCGATGCGCAGCCGCACGTCCTCCGAGCGCTTGGTGTCGTGCGTCGACGTGGCGTTCAAGCTGCCGGGCCAGTGCTCGAGCCGCTCGCGGTTCGCGCGATGAAACTCCTCGACGGAGACGCCGAACGCCGCCGGATCGGCGCCCACCTCGTCGAGCGACACCAGCCGCTGGTACACGTAGAACGCGCTGTCCTCGAGCGCCTTGGCGGTCACCGGCCCGGTCACCTGCTGCAGCTTGCGCACGAACTCGACGCGATCGCGCCGCGCCTCGTCGGGCAGCTCGGCCGGATGGCGCAGCAGCAGGATGTCGCGCAAAAATTGATAGAGCGATCGATTGAGGCTGAGCGAGCGCCGCTGCGCGCGCGCGATGGTCGACTCGATGTACTGCCGGTCGCGCTCGTCGACGTCGCCCGGCCCGGTGCCCTCGACGTAGGTGCGGTAGATGGGCAGGCACGCCACGTACTCGGCGAGCGCGCGCCCGAGCGCGCCGAGCGTGAAGTCGCGCGTCCGCCGATCCGCCTCGCTGATGCGGTTGAGCGCGTGCGACAGCACCGCCAGCTCGCTCGCCATCGACGAGGCCATCAGCGTCTTCTTGGTCTCGTAGACGAGCTGGTTGAAGTCGATGGCGCGGCCGATGAAGCGCGCGTACAGCGCATCGAACGCCGGCCGATTCTCGGCGTCGACGAACAGCCCGTTCACGCAGCCGAGGAACTCGTAGCCGGTGGTGCCGTCGACGCACCACGACGCCGGCATGCGCTCGCGCCCCTCGAGGATCTTCTCGACCACGACGTACATCGGCTTGCGCGGCAGCGAATCGCCGTCGAGCGCCGCGTTCACGCGCGCGCGCAATTCCGATTCCAGCGCAGCAAACTCCGCGTCGTCGCCGCCGTCCGCCTGGTGCAGCGCGCGCGCCCGCTCGACGAGAAACGCGACTTGCAGCGTGCGAAAGTACGCGGTCGGCGTGTAGAGCCCGTCGGGATGATCGATGCGCAGCCCCGAGATCTCGCCGCGCCGCACGAGCCCGAGGATCAAGCGGTGCGTCTCGGCGAACACCCGCTCGTCCTCCATGCGGATCGCCGCCAGCGAGTTGATGTCGAAGAAGCGCCGGTAGTTGATCTCCTCGCCCGCCACGCGCCAGTGCGCCAGCCGATACGCCTGCGCGTCGAGCAGCTCGGCCAGCAGATCGAAGCTGCGCGCGTCGCCCGGCCGCCCGTTGAACGCCGCCACCGCGTCGTCGACGTGGCGCAGGATGCGCGGGCTCGACTCGAACAGCGCCTGCAAGCGCCGCTTGGCGACCTCCTTCTCGCGCGCGCGCTCGACGACCTTTCCCGGATCGACCTCGTGGCGCGGCGCCAGCTTCTCGAGCGCGGTCAGGATCGACAGCAGCTCCTGGAGCTGGATGTCCGCCTCGCCCAGCTCCGCCTGCAGCTCGTCGATGCGGTGGCGCAACAGCCGCGGCACCGAGCGCGGCGAGATGGGAAACCGGTGCTCGAAATATTCCAGGGCGAACGCGCCGCCGTCGCGCGCCAGCCGCAACTCGCCGCGCTCCAGCACCGCGCCGTACTGATCGCCGAGCACCGGCACCAGCACCTTGTTCTCCAGCTCCAGCTTCACCGGCCGCCAATCGATGTCGAAATACGGCGCGTACACCGACGACGGCCCGTTCTCCAGCACGTCGAGCCACCAGGGATTCGTCGGCCCGATGCCCATGTGGTTGGGCACGAAGTCGACCAGCAGCCCGAGGCCGAGCGAGCGCGCGCGCGCCGCCAGCTCGGCGAATCCCTCCGCGCCGCCGAGATCGGCGCGCAGCTCGCCGTACGCCACCACATCGTAGCCGTGCGGCGATCCCGGCGACGCCGGCAGGATCGGCGAGAGGTAGACGTCGGTGACGCCCAGCTCCGCGAGATACGGCAGCACCTCCGCCGCGCGGCGAAACCCGAACTCGGGCGTGAGCTGCAGGCGATACGTCGACGCGGGCCGCCGGCTCACCAGCCGGTCGTCGCGCCGCAAGCGCTCGAACAGCCGCGCCACGCGTTCGTCATTGGGCGGATTTTGCATGCCGGTGACGACGGTCTAAGCGCGGCGCGCGCCCATTCAATGTTAAAGTCGCGCTTCACTTCAATCGGGGGCCTTCATGCGCAAGCTCGCGCTCTGCGTCGCCGTCGCGCTCCACGCGTCGCCGGCGGCGGCGTTCTGCGGATTCTTCGTCGCCGGCTCGAACGCCAAGCTGAGCAACAACGCCTCGCAGGTGGCGCTGCTCCGCCAGGGCAATCACACGGTCATGACGATGTCGAACAACTACCAGGGCCCGCCCGAGAGCTTCGCCATGGTGGTGCCGGTGCCGGTGGTGCTGCACAAAGAGGACGTCAAGACGCTGCCGGCCGACGTGTTCGATCACATCGACGCGCTGTCGGCGCCGCGCCTGGTGGAATATTGGGAGCGCGATCCGTGCAAGCCGCCGGTGACGATCTTCCCGTCGGCGCCCGGCATGGCCAACGTCATGGGCGTGGGCGGCGGCGGCGCCGATCACGGCGTCAAGGTGGAGGCGCGCTTCGCCGTCGGCGAATACGAGATCGTGATCCTCTCGGCGCGCGACTCGGGCGGGCTCGACGCGTGGCTGCGCGAGCAGAAGTACCACATCCCCGACGGCGCGGCCGGCGCGCTGGCGCCCTACGTGCGCGAGCAGATGAAGTTCTTCGTCGCCAAGGTGAACATCCAAAAGGTCCATCGCGACGATCATGGCGTGGTGGTGCTGTCGCCGCTGCGCGTGGCCTTCGAATCGAACGAGCTGCGTTTGCCGGTGCGCCTCGGTTTATTGAACGCCAACGGCAAACAGGATTTGATCGTCTACATCCTCCATCCCACGTCGCGCTACGAAGTCGCGAACTATCCCAACGTCTTCATCCCCACCAACCTCGAGGTGGTCGACGAGGTCCGCAAATCGTTTCCCGCGTTTTATGCCGAATTATTCGATCAAACGTTAATCAAAATGAACGGCAAAGCGGTGGTCACCGAATATGCGTGGCAAACCAGCTCGTGCGATCCCTGCCCGACGCCGCCGCTCGAGCCGAGCGACCTCGCCACCCTCGGCGGCGACGTGGCCGGCCAGGATCAGCCGCGCGCGCAGGGCGGCGGCCTCGGCGGATTCTACGGCGGCGGCACCGGCTGGGTTTTGACTCGTTTGCACACGCGTTACGATCAAAAGACATTGTCGGAGGATTTGATCTTTCGCGCCGCCAAACCGGTGATGGGCGGCCGCTCGCAGTGGAACGGCCAATCGGACGACGCCGGCGCCAAGATCGTCGAGAGCGGCGAGAACAACTTTCAGGGGCGCTACATCATCCGCCACTATTGGAGCGGGCCGGTCAAATGCGCCAAGCCGACCTATGACGACTGGAGCGGCGAGCCGCCGAACGGCGCCGCGCACGAGCCCACCGCCGCGCGCGGTCTCGCCAACGCGCCGCGCGGCACGGTCGCGCTCCCGAACGTGATCACCTCGCCCGTCCCCGCGCTCGGCCTCGCCGGCAAACCGCCGCACCGCCGCAAATAACCATCTCTGACATTCGCGCCCGGATTCGGGCGCGGGCTCGACGGGAATCGGCGCGAAATCGTTGGACGCGCGCGCTGGCGCGGTTCGTGTAGTCGCGCGGTGCGGCCGTGATCGCGGCCAATCGGAGGGGCGCATGAAGCGGCTGATTCCAGTGTTGGCGTTTTGCGCGTCGCTGTTTGCCGCGCGCGTGGCGAGCGCTTGCGGCGGGTTCTTTTGCTCGCGCGCGCCGATCGATCAATCGGGCGAAAAGATCCTGTTCGCCGTCGATTCGAGCGGCATCGAGGTCCACGTTCAGATCAGCTACACCGGCTCGGACGCCGACTTCGCGTGGGTGGTGCCGACGCGCCAGGTGCCGACGCTGTCGGTGGGATCGGACGCGGTGTTCAGCGCGCTCGCGCAGCGCACCGCCCCGCAGTTCAACCTGCGCTATCACGCGCCGGGGTTTTGCGGCTTCGGCGGTGAGGCGCAGAACGGCTCGCCCGGCTTCTCCGCCGCCTCCGATCTCGGCGTGTTCGCCGGCGACGGCGGCGCGCCCCCGGTCAACGTGATCTCGCAATCCACCGTCGGGCCGTACGACAGCGTGGTGCTGCAATCGAGCGATCCCAAGGCGCTCGCCACCTGGCTGCGCTCGAACAACTACAACCTCACGCCCGAAGCCGAGGTGCTGATCGATCCCTACGTCGTCGAGAACGACTACTTCGTCGCGCTCAAGCTGCACGCCGGCGCGACCGCCACCGACATTCAACCGATCGTCTTGCACTTCGCCGGCTCGGAGCCGTGCGTGCCGCTGCGCCTCACCGCCGTCGCTGCGATCAATAATATGGAGGTCACCGCGTTCCTCCTCGGCTCGGCGCGCGCGGTGCCGACCAACTTCTACGAGGTGCGCCCCAACTGGCTGCGCATCGATTGGCGCTCGGGCGGCTACAACTACAAACAGGTGGTGAGCGAGGCGGCGCTCGAGGCGGGCGGCAACGCGTTCGTCACCGAGTTCGCCGGCTCGTCGAGCGTCGTCGACGGCGCGTTCGATACCTCGCGCTACGATCTCGCTCTATTGCGCAGCACCACCGATCCGATCGCCTACGTTCAAATACTCATCAATGAGGGATTCACCGGCAATTCGTTATTGCTCGATATCCTGCGCAAATGGATCCCGGAGCCGCAGAGCTTGATTTCGCAGGGCGTGCCGGAGCAGTCGTTCTACAACAACCTGTCGTTCTATCGCGACGCGCTCGCCGGATTCGCGTTCGATCCGGTTGGAATGACCGACGACATCAACATGAAGATCGTCGCACCGCTGCAATCGGCGGCGGCGCTGTTCGCGCGGCTGCCGTACCTGACGCGCCTGTTCACCGAGATCTCGCCGGCGCAGATGACCAAGGATCCGACGTTCGCGTACAACAGCGAGCTGCCCGACGTCTCGAACCTGCACACCGCCGACGGCTACTACGGCTGCAACTACGACGACCCGGTCAAGATCGTCCTCGACGACGGGCGCTACGTCTACGTCGACAACACGGCGCAGAGCACGATGCTGATCGACTCGATGCCGGCCGCCGAGAGCTGGTACCAGATGGGGCCGACCGGGCTCGGCACGCTGGTCGGCACCAACGACAAGCAGATCAATAATTTTCTCGCGCAGCATGGGTTCAGCGGCTCGGGCGGGTGCACGGTGGCGCCGTCGGGCTCGCCGCTGGTCGCGTCGCTCGCGCTGCTGGCGGCGACGGGCGCGTTGTGGCTCGGGCTGCGCCGCCGCCGACGCTCGGCGTGATTCGCGCGCATTTGTTATCGTCCGCGGCATGAAATCGTTTTGCGCCGTTTCGCTGGCGCTCGGGCTCGGGCTCGGGCTCGCGCTCACGGCGCCCGGCTGTCACCGCGACCACGCCGCCAATCCGCTCGCGCCGCTCAATCCGCGCTGCCCGGCGGGCGAACCGCCTTTGGCGAGCTACGCCTTTCACGGCGATCGCGCGCGCACCGGCTGGAATCCACTCGAGACCCATTTGACGCCGCAATCGGTCGCCGATCCGTCCTTCAACTGGATCTGGGATTCGGAGCCATTCGATTCGGTATCGATCGGCGGTCAATCGTATCCGCCGCGTTTATATGCGTCGCCGTTATATCTCGACAATGTGATGATCTCGGGAACGCCGGCGAGCGTGGTGTTCGCCGCGACGTCGAACGCGTGGGTGTACGCGGTCAGTGCGTGCCGGCAAACCATCGCCGGGCAGGATCTGCCGGCGGGAAAGATCCTGTGGCGCACGCAGCTCAACAAACCGGCCGCGATCGCCGGGCTCGACGGCGGCGTGGCGCTCGGCGTGTTGTCGACGCCGTTCATCGACACGCAGGCCACGCCGCCGCGCCTCTACGTCGCGTCGGAGGACGCCGCCGCCGGCTGGCAGGTGTTCGCCGTCGACCTCACCAACGGCCAGGTCCTGCCCGGCTGGCCGGCCGACATCAATCCGTCGACGTTGAATCCGGTGAACGCAAACGGCCCGGCGTTGTTTCGCGACGCGCAATATATGTATCAGCGCGCGGCGCTCAATCTCAGCCCCGGCGGCGAATATCTTTATGCGGGTTATGGATCGCAAAACGATACCTCGCCCGGTTGGATGGTCGCGATCGATACGCGGCAGATCAAAGTCGTGGCCGCGTTTGCGGGCGCGCCGTCGGCGAGCGTGGTGTCGAACGGCGGCATGTGGGCGCCGGGCGGCGCTGCCGTCGACGCCGCGGGGAACGTCTACGCCACGACGGGAAACGGCGAGACCGGCCCGAAGCCGGGATATTGGGCCGAATCGTTATTGCGCTGGGCGCCGCCTTTGACATTGAGCGGGACCTATACGCCGTTCAATCATTGCGCGCTCGACGACGCCGATATCGACGTCGGCGGCGATTCGCCGATCTTGACGCCCGAATTGGGTTTGACCGCGTTCGGTAGCAAACAGGGAAACGTCTATCTGCTCGAGCACGACCTGCTGCCGGGCAAGCTCGACGCGCGGCTGCCGTGCTCGACCGACTCGACCACCGACGGGTCGCTGCTCCCGCCCGGCCCGCAGCCGCAGTTCAACGCACG
>Ga0070741_10007995_pt1 | contig 21487 bp, 14 predicted proteins | sample Coa_R1_4_FD_66440 | JGI IMG/M metagenome (GOLD analysis project Ga0070741, IMG submission 66440) | Surface soil microbial communities from Centralia Pennsylvania, which are recovering from an underground coalmine fire - Coalmine... | ecosystem: Environmental > Terrestrial > Soil > Unclassified ... | reverse complement strand
CAACCCTTTAGCACGGCCGGCGCTGTCATTGCTTTGCTCGAACCTCCCTTCGGATAGCCCGTTGTTGGCGGTGGCAAGTGTGTTCAACGTGTTCCACCTCTGGGCGGCGGGGGTCCTGGCCATCGGGTTGGCGCGCCTGGCCAAGGTTGCTGTGATGGAAGCCGGCTTTTGGGTTTTCGGGTTCTGGATCTTTGCCCGGATCGGACTGATTATCCTGTCGTAATGGCGTGCTGTCCTCAGATTGAGGCAAGCACCTTCTCCAAGAACTCGCGGTTGGCGCGGGCATTGGCGGTGGTCTCGTCAGCAGTCGCACCGACTTTCACTCCCTCGACCATAATCGGGCCGTTGAATCCGGCCGCTTTCAATCGCGTGAATACGGCTTTGAAATCCACTTTGCCCGTGCCGAATTGCGACATGACTTCTCCCTTGGGCTCGGGACAATCTTTGGCGCAAAAACCGGTGACATATTTGGCGATGGGCTCGAGTTCGGCCACCGGGTCTTTGCCAGTATAATAAATGATATTGCCGGCATCATACCAGATGTGGAAATTCGGGTGGGATACCTTTTGCAGGCAACGCAGGATTTCCTCCGAGGCGCCACTGCCGCCGCCATGCGGCTTGAGCACGATACGGAGATTGCGCTTTTCCGCCTGCGCGGCTGCGTCGGCCATGAGGCGGTAAAAATCGTCGTAATGACGCGGCTGATCCACGCCGAACGTGAGCATGAATTGAAGTTCCAGCCGGGCGGCGTTTTCAATTTGCTTGCGAAGGTCGACAATGTTGTCCGCCAATTCCGCCTCCGGCCGAAAACGAATCGCCGTCATGTTGACCGTCAGTCCGCGCTGAGTAATCCGCTTTTTCAAACCGTCGAGGTACTCCGGAGTTGCCGCCGAGGAAGTGAAGTGTTCGCCGCGATGGCCGGAGAGCAAACCAGTTACCTTGTAACCGGCGGCGGCGATGCCATCCAGAGCATCATCGTAACTCCAATTGGTCCAGGCGCGGTTGAAACAACCGATCGGCCACTCGGTTTTTTGGGCGGCCAGGAGTGTGGCGCGGGGCAGGGCAGCCAGAGCCGCGCCGGCGAGGATCGAAGATTGAAGGAAGGTTCGGCGAGTCATGGGTCGAGTATTTTCTTTAAGCCGGCAAAGGGCAAGCGCACGTCGAATTGAAAATTGCCGATTCTGCGATTGCAAATTGCAAATTGTCGGAATGGGGCGGGTGGGGGTAAGTGTAGGGCTACGAATCGTCACATCCGTCACAAGCCGGTTTTACCGAGGGATTTTTACTCTGAAAAGGTCACAAAAAGGTCACAAGGGGTCACAAATCCGAGCCATTCAGGCGTCGCCGGTTGGAACAATTCCAGCGTTTTCAACCATGAGGATTACAGTGCGCTCCGGCGCCCGCGTGCGATGCATTACACCTCGGGGAACGACAAAGCCCTGGCGGGGCGCCAACTCCACACTGCGGCCCTCCAGATCGATGATGAAACGGCCTTCGATGACGAAGAAAAACTCGTCATCGTGATCGTGTTTATGCCAGTGATACTCGCCTTGCATGACGCCCAGTCTCACGACCGAATCGTTTACCCGGCACAGGGTTTGGTTGTACCACTGGTCGGTACAAGCGGCGATCAGGGCTGGCGCATCGACGATTTCGAGGGCGGGATACAGGACGTTGAGGTGCGTGGCATAGGGGAAGGTTTTTGCGTTGCTCATATGCTCTAAGCCGGAACGATGCAATTGAGACCACGGATGGACACGGATAAACACTGATGGGGACGCACTGAAGCGTACGACCCGCACCATCGATCTCGGCCCCCCCGCCGGGTGAACAGTGCAGATGCCGAACCGGGTGATTTTGTTGCCTCGGCATCCGTGGTTTTCAACTGCATGCTTACGGCTAAGTTGCTGGATGTTTAGGACACAATAGCATGTTCAGTTCAAAAGCCTCAAGGGCGCACTCTTGCTTTTCTTGCTTTAGAGACTGTTTTAATAATGGTCTTCGCGGCGAAACCGCCGTGGTAGATGGCGGTTCACCCAGGGCGGCGGCCTCGGCGGCCTGGTCCTGCCTATTGTCTTGCCGCCCCTCGCGGGGCTCCGGAGCCTCTGAAATCCTGGCTTTCTTGCTATCGCCTCTAATCGTTTTTAAATATCCTTTTCCCGCGTGGACCGGCCTCCGCCAAGCATTCCGGATTACGAGTTGCTCCGGCCAATTGGGCGCGGCAGCTACGGCGAGGTTTGGCTGGCGCGCAGTGTCACCGGCGTTTATCGCGCGGTTAAGATCATCTACCGGCACCAGTTCGAGGACGAGCGCCCGTTCGAGCGGGAGTTTGTGGGGATCAAAAGCTTCGAGCCTGTTTCACGCGCAAACGACAGCCAGGTTGACATCCTGCACGTCGGGCGCAACGACAGCGCCGGTTATTTTTACTACATCATGGAGTTGGCCGATGATGCCAGCGCCGATGAGCTGCCCCTCGCTGCTTTAATTCCTGAAAGGTACCTTCCCAAGACGCTCAAACAGGTTCTGGCCGTTCGCCACCGGCTTGTGGTCAGCGACGCCTTGCCCATCGCAATCGCTCTGACCGATGGCCTGGCGCATCTGCACGCCCATGGGCTTGTTCATCGCGATATCAAGCCCTCGAACATCATTTTTGTAAATGGACGGCCTAAACTTGCGGACATTGGCCTCATTACGGCCAGCGATGCCACGCAATCGTTCGTCGGCACGGAAGGTTTCGTTCCGCGGGAAGGGCCCGGCACGGCCCAGGCGGATATCTTTGCCCTGGGCAAGGTGCTGTACGAGACCTGCACTGGGCGTGATCGGCTGGAGTTCCCGTCCTTGCCTGAAGACCTCGAAACCTTGCCGGACCGGGCGGAATTGGGCGAGTTCAACGAAATCCTGCTCAAAGCCTGCGACCCGGACGTCTCGATGCGGTACGGCTCGGCCGCTGAGTTGAAGAGCGATCTCGAACTGGTCCGCGCTCAAAAATCGGTTCGGCGCCTGCGAACGCTGGAGCGTACGGTGCGACGCGGGCGAAGGTTGGGAGCGGCGGCCATGCTGGTCGCGCTCATTGTTGGGATTGGCTGGTACCAGAGCCATCGGTTCAATCGAATGGCGGCCTCGCAACTGGCCCACGTTTACGTAAAAAACGGACAGGAGCGACTCGAACAGAATGATTGGCTGGGAGCCTTGCCCTGGTTTGCCAAGGCGCTGGATCTCGAGAAGGCTCTGGGCGATCGGGAAGCGGCGCATCGGTTGCGCCTCGCCAACACTTTGGAATGGTGTCCGCAGTTGACTGCTCTCTATACGCACTCGCAGCCAGCGCGCTATGCTTTTTTCGACGCGGATGCGCGCCGCGTTCTGTTGTGTGAGCAAGGCACCACGGCCCGCATCTGGGATCCGCAAACCGATCAACCCTTGACGCCAGAGATGGTGCATGGCGGCCAACCCTTCCTGGGTATCTTCAGTCCGGATTCAGCCCGAGTGGCGACCCTGAGCCGGGGCGAGGGTGCCGCGCGGCTCTGGGATGCGCGAACCGGCTCCCTTCTCGGCCGGCCAATTCTTCATGGCAAACAGGTAGGCGCAATTATCTTTAGTCCGGACGGCCGCTGGCTTGCTACCGCCGGGGAGGATGGCTTGGCCAGGCTCTGGAACGCGGCTGATGGAAGCGAAACCGGGGCGGTCTTCTCTCACGGGGCGCCAATCTCAATGCTGGCTTTCAGCCGCGATGGCCAGCGATTGCTGACCCTGGGAGCGGCAAAAAATGCGCCTGCTTATGTTTGCCTCTGGGACATCGCAACCGGAAAAATGGTTGGCGAACCTCTCAGGGAATCCGAGTCTATCAATGCGGCTCAGTTTACTCCCGCAGGCGAAGCAATCGTAACGGGAACTGCGTCGGGACGGATTTGCCTGTGGACAGTTGAACCAGGCCGGAAGGCTGGCTGGCGGCAATCGCTTGATCGGGCTGTCGTTCGCCTTAGCGTCAGTCGCGACGGCCGCCGTTTGCTCGTCACTTCCGATTGGTCCGCCCGTCTGCTGGACGCGCACACGGGCGAACCGGTCGGGCCAGTGATTCAATCCTCCGGCATGTTGCGCTCCGCCGGTTTTGATCCCGAGGGAGCTCGCTTTATTTTAGCAGGAGAATCGCGCACCGCGCTGGTTTATGACAGCGAGACGGGGCATCCGCAGATCCCGGTCATAAAACACAGCGGCGAAGTCTACAGCGCTTTTTTCCTCAAGCAAGGCGGCGGCTGGCTTACCGCCAGCGCCGACGGAACAGTGCGGCGCTGGACGGCTTCTCAAGGAAACCAAGACGGGGCGATCTTCGTGCATCCACACAACGTGATGCATTTGCTCGTGACTCCGGACAGCCAGCGCGTTTTCACGGTCGATCAGGAGGGCAAGTTGAGGAAGTGGCCGTTGAGGGCTGGCGCCTCGGCACCCGATTCTGTGCTGGCCATCGTTCCAGCCCCCAGCGCTGCCGCGCTAACCTCGGACGGTGGCGTTGTTCTGGCCGTTGCGAAGGATGGCTCACTCGATGTGTTGTCGGCGGACAATGGTAACCTGATTAGCAGGCTGGCCACTTCGATCCAGGCGGCTCACCAGATTGTGCCTGGCCCTTCTCAGCCAAAGGCCGTTCTGTGCCTCGATGACGGGTCAGCCTTGCTGTGGGATTGGAAGCGTGGTCTGACCCAGGTTTTGCCCTTACCCCAGGCGGGGATCCCTGCGCAAGTGGCTTTTAGCCCTGACGGCCGAACACTGGCAGCGGCGGGTGGACGTGAAGTACTGCTGTTTCGGCTGGACGACTCAAGCTGTAGCATCGTCGCCCGTGTCCAGCACAGTGACCGAATCTGGCACGTCGGTTTCGACAGTCAGGGCAGGAAATTTCTCGCCTCGAGTGAGGATCGCGTGATGCGCTGGTGGAATCCGTCCAACGGCGCGGCGCTTTCTCCGCCCCTTCACGGCGATGGTGGGATCAGCTTCGCTGAATTCAGCCCGGATCAACGGCGGGTTTTCACCAGTGGCGCCAATTATGATGCGATGGTCTGGGACACCATGGCGGGGCGCCCGATGACCCCGCCCTTCAGGCCCAGGCCGGGGTTGCGCAACGCCACCTTTTCCGGCGATAACCATTGGCTGATCACGACCAGCAGCGAAGGAACTTTGCAGGTGTGGGATAGCGCGACCGGCGAGGCCATGACGCCGCCGCTGGCCAGTCTTGGCCCGATCACTTTCTGCGGGTTTAGCCCGGATGCGCGCTGGATCATTACTGTCGAAGACGGCAAAACAGTGATTTGCCGCCCATTCCTGTCGGAGCCAATTTCGCGTGAGCGTGCCACCGCCCAAGCTGCTCTTTTGGCCGGATACCGTGTCGATGACCACGGGCTTCTGGTCCCCCTTGAAGCGAACGAAAGTGCACGACTGGCAAAACAAACCTTTGGACGGTAAGTTTGCGCCGGCCCGGAACGCCGTAACGATGCAGTTCAACCACGGATGGACACGGATGAACACTGATAAAATAAGCGGATTGGCATCAACTCGGCTGACTGAGCTCGCATCACCGTTCAGGTGAACGGAGCAGCCTTCCATGAGATATCTTCTGCCCCTGTCTGCTCCGTGCGCATCGGTATTTATCGGTGGTTTTCAGCTGCATTGTTGGGCTGAAGCCGGGACTTGGGAGCCCCAGCCCTGCAGCCCTGGGGTTTCTTCCGAGCGGCCTTGCCACCGGAAGCACTCCCTGCTTTATTGAGTCCATGATCTGCACCCGGCTTTGGCGCATAGTGCTTTTGGGCTTCATGGGAGTCGGCCATCTCGGGATGGCCGGGCCGCTGACCACCGATCAGCAGCATTGCATTTCCAAAGGCCATCGGTTCGAACGACATGGCTGGATTTATCTCCACATTGAAGGCGAAGCGAAGGAGCGTGGCTTTCAGCACGGCTACCTGCTGGCACCGGAAATTGCGGAGGGGCTGCGAGTTTCGAAGGTCTGCTGGGAGTATGGCACGGCGATGAGTTGGCCCTGGCTGGTCGAGCGCGCTTCAAAAATGTTTGTGCCTCACATGGACGCCGAAAACCTCGAAGAATTGCAGGGAATCGCCGACGGGATGACGGCGGCCGGGCATACGGTAACCCGGGACGATTTGATCGCATATAACGGGATCATCGAGTTGACGGGCTATTGGTGGCCCACCGAGTTGAAGAAAATCAAAGACGAGCCGGCCCCGGCAGTGCGAGAATCGTGCAGCTCGTTCATCGCGACGGGAAGCATGACGCGAGATGGCAACGTCGTGCTTGGGCACAATACGATGATGGACTACAACGATGTTCTGCCGAATATCATTGAAGATATTCAGCCGACCCATGGGCACCGGATACTCTGGCAGACCGAACCGGGCTGGATCCATAGCGGCCAGGATTTTTTCATTACCGACGCCGGGTTGGTCGGATCGGAAACGACGATTGGTGGTTTTGAGGGGTTTGACACAAATACCGTGCCGGAATTTGCGCGCATGCGACGCGCGACCCAGGATGCGGCCAACATTGATGATTGGTGCGCCGTCATGCGCAAGGGCAACAACGGCGGTTACGCCAACGCCTGGTTGCTCGGTGATATTAACACTCACGAAATTGCCCGGCTCGAACTTGGGCTCAAACAAGTTGCCTTTGAGAAAAAGCGGGACGGCTATTTCAGCGGATCCAACGTGGCGGAAGATCTCAAGCTCTTGCGCTTTGAAACGGATACGAAAGAGACGGATATTCGCTCTTCCAGCGTGGCTCGGCGCGTGCGTTGGAAGCAATTGATGAAGCAGTATGCGGGCAAGATCGATTCGGGTTTGGCCAAGGAATTTGAGGCCGACCACCTCGACACCTACACGCATAAGAAAGACCCGAGCGGGCGAACGTTGTGCGGCCATTACGAACTGCAGGATCAGCCGGCCGGCAGTTGGCCTGGGGTCCCTTATGGTTGCTCGGGTACGGTGGACGGCAAGGTGGTCGATGCCAGGATGGCTAAGGCGATGAGTTTCGCCGCGCGCTGGGGCTCGGCTTGCGGTCGGGCTTTTGATGCCCAGGAATATTTATCGGCCCATCCGCAGTTTGATTGGATGGCGAACATTCTCAAAAGCCGGCCCAGCCAACCCTGGACTGAATTCAAGGCCGGAGAATAACGCGTTCCATGTCGTCGCTGAAACAACTCAAACACGAGGAGAAGCATATCGCGCTGCAGCGTCAGGCGATAGCCGAGCTCAATGCGATCGCCAGGGATATTGAACGCAGTGAAAAGACGATCCTGGCACTCAATCACGAATTACAGGCGGTGAACGCGAAATACCAGGGGCCGCGTAACACCCGCGAGGATGTGGCCTATCTTACAGGTTTGCTCGAATGCGCCAAAAAGAAGCTCGCGTGGGAAAAACAGATTTCCAGTCTCCAGAAACGCACGCCTTCGCTCATGGAACGGATGGGTGCGCTGATGACGGATCCCCAAGCCCCGCCATCGCCCGAGTTGCGCGAGCAGATGTTGAAAGCGTTGCAGGCAATCCAGGCCGCCATGGAACGGTTGCAGGCGGCCAATGGAGGAACGGTAGCGCAGGCGTCCTCGCCTGCGGGTTAGGGCGGCGTCCCGCCGCCCGAAGATCTTGTTGGCACCGAGACGGTGCCAACACCCGCAGCTGAGGACGGCTGCGCTACGTGTGCGCTGCTCCACGGCCAATCCTGTGGTAGAGCGCACAGTCCCGCCGACACGGGGTTCCAGATAACGTACTGACACAATCGGTGGAGATCATCGTCATCCCGGGCCAAATGATCGTAAGACTCCTGCTGCCAAAACGGTGCAACGCGTTTGTTCAGCACATTTTGTATCTCATGACCAGTGTAGGATTTCCACGAATGTAGAATTTGGCTGAGCGTGTTGGGCGGATTCGGTCGCACGACAGCGTGAACGTGGTTTGGCATTATTACCCAAGCGCTGAGTTGATAACGCTGATGGTCGAAATGGCACAAGGCCCCGGCCACCAGATCGGCGCACGCCTTGTGGCCCAAGTAGCATTTCCCGCGGCCCTCATCGAGGTAGTTGTCTACCCTGCTGGAATACCAGCGAAAGAGTGCTTCCTGCTCGTGCCAAGTGAGCGGGCGGTTAGCAGCGATCGCCGACTGGAGGATCCTCTCACGCTCCTGCCTGAACTGGAGCAGTACCATACTGGGGAGAGTTCCGGCGAGGCGAAAGGTGATGAAGTAGGTTCCGCCCTCACGTTTCAAGTGCGGCAGCACTCCGCGAAAGTGGAAGCCTGAAGTGAGCGAGCCCGGTTTGTCAGGTGATTTCATTTGTGTCAGTAGCGCAGGCGTCCCGCCGCCCGAGGATCTCTTTGGCACCGAGACGGTGCCAACACCCGCAGCCGAGGACGGCTGCGCTACTATACTGACATTAGTCCGCGGGTGTGGCTGGACGCAACAGGAACAAATGATCCTGCTACGGCCCCGCGCCTAGGCCTGGTTTTGCACCCACGCGTCGCTCGATCACCAGGTAAAGCGTTGGCAGCACCATCAAAGTCAGGAAGGTGGCCGACACCAACCCGCCGATAATTACGATTGCCAAAGGCCGTTGTGTCTCCGAACCGATGCCGTGAGACAAAGCCATGGGCAATAATCCCAGCATGGCCAGCAACGCCGTCATTAGGACCGTGCGCAATCGGGTCGATGCTCCCTGTAATACCGCCTCATAGGGAGCCACGCCTTCGTCCTGGAGTTGGTTGAAATAACTGACCATGACGACTCCATTCAGGACAGCCTGGCCAAATAGAGCGATGAAGCCGATCGCGGCCGAAACGCTCAATGGGATCCCAGTTAGCAGCAGAGCTAGAATTCCACCAATCAGCCCTAAAGGGACGTTGATCAAGATGAGCAAGGCGCTCTTGACCGATTTAAACGCATCGAACAGCAGCACAAAAATCAGGAACGTGCTAATCGGCACGATGATCGCCAGGCGTCGCATGGCGCGCTGCTGGTTTTCAAATTCACCGCTCCATGTGAGCAAATAGCCCTGGGGCAGGCTAACTTGTCTGACCCGCTGCTGCATGTCTGCCACGACGCTGCCCATGTCCCGGCCTTTAATGAAGACGCTGATGGCGGAAAGGCGGGTGCCGTTTTCGCGGCTGATATTCATGCTGCCGCCGAACTCGCGAAAATCAGCCACTTGTTCCAGCGGGATGTGCAGGCCATCGGGCGTATCGACCAGCACTTTTTTCAGGTTGGCCAGGCTCCGTTCGGCTTCCGGCAGCCGCACCACTACGCTGAAATGTTTTTCGCCTTCCCACAATTCGGTCGCCCCTTTGCCGGCCAGCCCGATCTCGATGATATCCTCCACATCGCCAATATTGAGCCCGTACCGAGCCGCGCGTTCGCGGTCGATGTCGATGATGGCCTGCGGAACTTCCCCCGCGCGATCGATGGCAGCGGTCTGGACGCCTGGCACATCGGCGATGGCGTTGAGCAATTCCTGCGCCTTTGCCCGCAGTTTAGCCGAATCATCTCCAAAGACCTTCAAGACGACCTGGCCATCGATCTGGGAAATGCTCTCGAGGACATTGTCGCGAATAGGCTGAGAAAAGCTGGTTTCAATTCCGGGCAGCGCGTCGAGATTGCGATCCATTTCCTCAATCACCTGCTCCTTGGTAAGACCACGTTTCCATTCTGAGGGCGGCTTCAAATCGACGAAGATTTCGGCCATGTTAATCGGTTTTGGATCCGTGCCATCCTCAGGCCGGCCGGCCTTGGAAATGACCGAGCGCACCTCGGGTGTTTTGCGCAGGATCTCTCGCATGCGGCGGCAATAGACCCTGGCTTGCTCGACCGAAATGCCCGGCGGCATGTTGGCATTGACCCAAATCGTGCCTTCGTTGAGTTCCGGAAGGAATTCGGTGCCAAGTTTGGAGGCCAGGGCCAGGCTCACCGCGAATCCTGAGACGGCGGTGACGATTACAATGACGGGGTGCTGGAGCGCCCAGCGCAAGCTGGACACGTACGGCTTTTTAATGAGCCGCACCAGGGCGTTTTCACCGTGCGGGATGTTCTTGCGGAGCAAAAACAAACAGAGCAAGGGAACCAGGGTAAGTGAGAAGACCAGCGAACCGACCAGCGCGCTGGTGACGGTCCAGGCCATCGGGGCAAAAATGCGGCCTTCGTGCCGCTGCAGCGTAAAAATCGGGATATGCGCCGCGATGATAATCAGCATGGAAAAGAAGGTAGGCCGGCCCACTTCGACGGTCGCCTGCTCGATGACTGTCGCGAATCGTCGCTTATCGTGTGGGTCTTTCAGCTCGCCCAATCGCCGAAAGACGTTCTCGACGACAATGACCGCGCCATCGACGATGATGCCGAAATCCATCGCCCCGAGCGACAGCAGGTTCGCCGGAATGCCGCGCCAGGACAAGCCGATGAAGGTCGCCAGGAGAGACAACGGAATCATCAGTGCGACGATGGCAGCGGCGCGCAAATTGCCCAGGAATAGCAACAGAACGAACGTCACCAGGATGGCGCCCTCGGCAAGGTTCTTAAATACCGTGTGGAGGGTGGTCTTAATCAGCCAGGTCCGATCGTAATACGAAACCAGTTTGACACCTTTAGGCAGGATGGAGTTGTTGAGGAGCTCGATTCGGGCTTTGAGAGCTGTGAGCACTTCGGATGGGTTCTCGCCTTTACGCATGACGACAATTCCCGATACCACGTCGTCTTGATCGTCCTGGCCCATGATTCCTTCGACCGGCACGTGGCCCAGAGTCACCTCCGCCACGTCCTTCACGAAGATCGGAGCCCCGTCGTGCGCCCCAAGGACGATCTTTTTGATGTCCTCCGGGCCGCGGAGCAAGCCCACGCCGCGGATGAGGTATTGTTGCGAGCCTTGAGTGACTTTGCTGCCGCCGACATTGGCGTTGCCGCGACCGAGCGCGGTGTAGAGCGTTTGCAGCGATAATCCGTAATAGCGCATTCGCGCCAGGTTTGGATTAACCTCGTAGGTCTTGACCAGGCCCCCATACGGGACGACGTCGGCCACACCGGGAACGCCGCGCAAGCTGCGTTCGACCACCCAATCTTCCAGCGTTCGAAGCTCCCGCGTCGAGTAGCCCGCTCCCTGGACGGTGTAACGAAAGATCTCGCCGATGGCAGTCGATAAGGGGGCTAGCTGCGGCTGTATCCCCTGAGGCAGGTCGGCCGTGGCGAGACGTTCGAGAGCTTGCTGTCGGGCAATGTTGTCGGTCGTATGGTCGTCAAAGGTCAGCATGATGAACGACAGCCCAAACTGCGTGTGTGAAAACATTCGAACCATGTGCGGCAAGCCGTTCAGCACCGTCTCAATCGGCATGGTGACTTGCTTTTCGACTTCCTCTGGCGCGCGGCCCGGGTACAGGGTGATCACGTTGACCTGGATGTCGGAGACGTCGGGAAACGCTTCAATGGGCAGGCTATGGAAGGCGGCCCAGCCGCCGCCGATGAAAAGGATGACCATCAGCACCACGAAGAGTGGTTGATGGAGAGCGAAGCCAACGATGCGTTTGATCATTTCAGAATCTGTTGAAGCAAAACGCACCCGTCGGTGACCACGCGCTGGCCGGCGCTAATGCCCGAAGCAATGGCGATTTGGCCTTGTTGTTCAGGACCGAGTGTGACCTCGCGACGAGCAAACTGTCCCGGCTGCTCCTCCACAAACACGTAGTGCTTATCCCCTTTGAGAAACACCGCCTTTTCCGGCACGCTGGCCGCGAAGGCCTGGCGCGGGTCGGGCAAAGTGATGCTCACAAACATCTCCGCCTTGAGATGGTGAGCCGAATTGTCGACCGTGCCGCGCACTTTGATGGTTTTGGTTGCGGGATCGATGAACTCCGAAACGACCGCCACCTGGCCGGTGAACACCTGGTTCGGGAACGCCCGAGCATTGAATTCGAAGGTTTGGCCGGGCTGAAGATGCGGCAGGTCGTCCTCGGTGGCGTCGATCACGATCCACAGCCGGGAGGGATCCGTCACAACAAAAAGCGGGGCCGTGATCTGAGGCATGTTGGCCAGCATTTGATCGGGCCGGACTTCCTGGCCGGGCGTGACATTGCGTTCGACGAGCACGCCATTAAGCGGACTTGGCAGCACGAAATTGCTGTTCGTCGCCGTTGCGAGTGCTCCGTAGATGGCGAGCCGCTGCTCGGCGCGTTCTTTCTCCGCCGCGCTGCTGGCATAATCGGCTTCGGCCGAGTCCAGGTCCTTGCGCGGAGCCGCACCATGTTCGAAGAGTTCTTTGACCCTGGTCAGAGAGCGTTCCGCACGGCGAAAATCGCTGGCCGCCTTGCGCAGTTCGGCTTGGGCCTGGCCGAAATCGCCCGATTGAATGACCGCCAGGGGCTGGCCATTGGTCACCGGCTGGTTTACTTCGGCCAGCAACGCGCGAACGATGCCGGCAAAAGGTGAGAACACGCGCGCCGTGGCATTTTCGTCCCAGACCAACCGGCCGGTGAGGCGCACGGCGGCAGAGTGCTCCGGTGTGACCGCCTCAACGCTTAAGGCGGCGGTCTGCCGAGCGTTGGCCGGAAAGGTAATGGTATCACCAGAGATCTTGGGCTCCGGTGCGGTTACTGGAGGGTCTTCACGTTTGCACCCAGCCAAGACAACGGACAAGGTCAGGAATAGAGCGGTAAAGAGTTTCATTTTGCTTGTGTGATGTCGCTTTCGGAGACGACGCTTCGCGCCGCCTTGAGATCCGCGGCGGCGCTGGCGGTGTCGGACAGAGCCTGGGCGGCGGCCAGCCGTACGTTATTGTCATCGCGTTCGGCAGTGAGCAAATCGACGAGGGAGGCGCCACCTTTGCTGTAGGCAAAGGCGATGGACTCGCGCACCTGGGCTGAGCGGGGCCGAATTAGGTCCTGGTATCTTTTCCAGCGCTGTTGCGCTTCCTGGTACGCAATTTCCGCATTGGCGAGGTCGGCCTGGGCTTGCGAGCTGACTTTGCCGAGGACTAGTTCGCTCTGCTGGCGAGCGGCCTCGGCTGCCTTGATATTTCCACGATTCTGATTCCAGAGTGGCAAGGGAAAAGACAGGCCCAGTCCGAGTGTATCCGGTCCGGGCGGCCCGGGCGGATTGCGTTCATAAAATAGCGAGAAGGTGGGGTCGGGAACACGAATCTTCTTTTGAAGCGAGACCTCGGATTCGGCTTTGCGCAGGTCCGCCTCTGCCGCCAAAACATCCGGGCGGGCGCCAGGTCCGGTGTGAGCTTCCAGCGTAGTCAGGGTGAGCCCAAGTTTTTCCAGTGAATCCTCCGCGACCCAGTTCCCTCGCGGCTCCTTGACTCCCATCAGCACCTCAACCTGGATTCGAGCCTGCGCCGCTGTAGCCTCGGCGGACTTGGCTTGCAGGTCGAAAACGTCCGCGTTGTTTTCAATCTGTTTGCGGTCCGCGTCGGAAATGTCACCCGCCTTGAACCGCGCTTCCGCGATATCGGCTTCGCGGCGCAGCGATCGTGCCGATTCCACGAGGACACGCTCGTTCTCATCCGCCAGAAGGGCGGCGACATACGCTTTGGTGATGCCTTGGTCCAACGAGCGGCGGGCGTCAAAAAAGCGTGCTTTCGCGGCAAGAATACCGGCGCGGGCCGAGTTCTGACGGGCATGGCGTTTGCCGCCGATCTCAACTAATTGATTAATGGAGACAATCGTGTCGTAACTGCGGTCCGACACGTTGTTGCCCAGTGGCGTGGCATTGCCGCGGGGATCGATCTTCATGGTCGACCACGATAGTGTCGGGTTGGGAAATTCCTTTGCGACCATTAATTGGGCGGCGGCGGCATCGATGCCACTTTTGGCGGCCAGCAAATCCCAGTTGCGTTGAAAGGCCAGGTCTTGAGCCTGTTTCAGAGAGAGACGCGTAGCCGGCGCATTGGGCGCCGGTTGGGCCTCATTCAAAACGAACACCGTCAGCAATAGTGTCAGACACCACCCTGGCCGGGTTCTCGTACTGGCGAGAAAGCGGTTCATCGAGTTCGACTCTTAGAACCGGCACAATAGCTGTTCGTTCGCGAACGGGTATTAGGCGGGGCCTATTTATTGTGTAGGGCGATGTACTACATCAAGCCTTGTCCCGGTTCTCGTGCCAGCGCATTGCTTCGCGCAGCAGTTCGGTCGCGCTGGCCAGGTTCAGCTTCTCCTTGATTCGCGCGCAGTAGGCTTGGACCGTTTTGACGCTAACTTTCAGGACTTCGGCGATTTGACGCGTTCCTCGGCCTTGGCCCAACAATTCGAAGACCTCCAGTTCGCGATCGCTCAGTTGTTCCACCGGTGACCGCCGGGGCAGGCCTTTGCCGGTAACCAACTGCGACGCCAGGGCGGTGGCCAACTGCTCGCTAATGTAGATGCCGCCCGCCAGGACCTGGCGAATGGCGGTGATGACCTTGCGGGTGGTTTCCCGTTTGACGATGTAGCCTTTGGCACCGGCCCGCAACGCGCGTTGGGCGTAATGCGACTCCTCGTGCATCGAGAGGACCAAAACTGCCGTTCCGGGCTGCGTTTCTTCAAGGTCCTTGATCAGTTCGATACCGGAGGAGTCTTTCAGGGAGATGTCGATAATGGCGACATCCGGCTTGAGCTGGAGAATGCCTTGCATCGCTTGCGGGCCGGTTTCCGCTTCGCCGCAAACGGTCAGGTCAGGTTGTTGATTGATCAGATTCGACAACCACTCCCGGACGAGCGGGTGATCGTCGACGAGGAAAATCCTTTTTTTGCCGGCGCTGTTTTCAGTGATCATGAGCGAGCAAGGGATCGCCTTTGCGGACACTGGGCACGGAGCACGCAACGATTGTGCCGCCCGTCGGCGCGGGTTCCACGGAAAAACTGGCCCCGATGATCGAGGCGCGATGCGCCATGATGCGCACGCCAAGTCCCTCAGTTTCCTTTAAATCCTCGGGTATCCCCAGGCCGTCATCTTCAACGGACAGCTTAATGACTCCGTGGTCTTCGGTAAGATTGATGCCGATTCGTTTGGGTTTGCCATGGCTGATCGCGTTGCGCACGGCTTCCTGCGTGATCCGGTACAAGTGCGTTGCCACGGCATCGTTATGGATTAACACGGGTTTATCGCATTCAAACACGCAACTCACTTTAGCGCCTTTAGTGATGTTGTTTGCGAGTTGTTGAAAGGCGGACATCAGTCCTTCGGCCTCCATTTCGACCGGATAAAGCCCCCGCGCGAGGTTGCGCGCCAGGTCGATGCCGTCCTCGACCATCGCCACCACCTGGGTGGCGTCGCCCGCTTCCGGCAGCGCTTTGGCGGCCAAGCGCTCGCCGAGGACCTGGCCGGCTAGCGCCGTCGCCGTGAGGTGCTGGCACAAGTTGTCGTGCAGGTCATGTCCAATCCGCCTTTGTTCGCGCTCGCTCACCTTCAGGATTTCCTCTTCCAACCGCTGTCGTTCGGCCATTTCGCGGGTCAGCGCCAGGGTGCGTTCGGCGACCCGGGCTTCGAGTTGTTTGTGAAGAGAACGCAGGTGCGTCAGGAGCCAGACCACGATAAAGTAAAACACCATCAGAATGACCGCGTTCCAAATCGGCACCACCAGGTTCGAGTAGTGCGCCCCTGCGGCCAGATCGCCGCCGATCCAGACGATTACGCTGAGCACCGACATGAGCAGCCCGAACCCTTTGCCAACGAACCAGGCGGCTAAACCTACTTCCAGGAGGTAAAACACCGAAAACAGCAGTTCGAACCCGGTCAGATAGTCCACCACACCGATTAGGGAGAGGACGAGCAATCCGGCAATGATCAAGGACGCGCGTGAACTGCGCTCAAGACTTTCAAGTAATCGAACCACGGCTGTATCGAATCACAATCAAGTCGGTAAGGAAATGTACTTCCTGAAGCTCCGAAACCCGGAATTAGCATTGACGTCCAGGGACTATCCTTTCAGCCTGTTTCTACCCTCTTAGGCCAACCGCCTGGAGTTAGTTCAGCATGAGAATCCTGCTCGCCGATGACCACTCGCTCCTGCGCCAGGGCTTGAAACAAATTCTGTCCGAGGAATTCCCCGAGGCAGAGTTTTGCGAAGCCGGAACCACTCAGGAAACCGTTGATTCCCTGAAGCAACCATGCGATGTCGTGGTGCTGGATGTATTTATGCCCGGGCGCAGCGGGCTGGATGTGTTGGATACGGTGCGGCAAATGAACCCGCGTCCGCCCGTGCTGGTGCTCAGCAGTGCGCCGGAGGAGCAGTTGGCGGTGCGTGTGCTGCGAGCTGGTGCGAGCGGTTACCTCAACAAACAAGCGGCGCCCGAACACCTGGTTCAGGCCGTTCGCAAGATCCTGCAAGGCGGCAAGTACGTCAGCGCGACCTTGGCGGAAATCCTCGCTGCGGATGCCGGGCGGGCCGCTGTCTTGCCGCACGAAAAACTTTCCGACCGGGAATTCCAGGTTATGCGCCTGCTGGTGTCGGGCAAATCGCTCAAGGAGGTGGCGACCGAGTTGTCGCTCAGCGCCAAAACAATCAGCACCTTTCACACCCGTATCTGGGAGAAGCTCGGAGTAAAGAATGACGTCGAGTTGGTCCACTACGCGCTCGAGCACCGTCTGACCGACCGCGCGACCGGTGGTGACATTGACGGATAGCGAGGCGCGGAGCTGCACTTGTCCTCAGGCTCGCGGAGTGTGTTTTAAAATCCGGCTTTGGCGTGGGCCTATGGGGTTCGGAGTCCCGCCTTCAGGCGGCCCGGCGCCAAAACCGCCTAAAGGCGGGACTCCAAACCGCATTTTAAAACACGCTCGCAAGCGATCTCGCACGAGCGCTCCCAAACGACCGGGCAGGTGTAGGCGCGGGCTTACAAAACTCTCGGCCCCGCCCCTATTCCCTCGCCGGCTGACTTTGGGTACGTTACGCCTCTGTCGGATGCCCGACGCCTAAGGTTGGCGGACATGGGTCCCCTGCTTTCTGTCCACGCTCGGGCGTCCGGCATTTGACCCGTTCACCGACTTTCCTCCTGGGGCGTGTTCCCCAATTTACACCCCAGCCATCCATGCGAGTATTTGTCCCTGTTAGCTGGAGTGATCAGGGGCGGGCCGATCTTCTCCAGCCTGAGGATGCACGGCAGTGCGTCACCGCAGCTACCCCTGGAAGGGGAAGAGCTTCAAAAGGCCATGGTTCAAATATTTCGCCGGAGCAGTAACAGCGTCGCCCGTGTTTCGTTGGTCGGCGGCTTTTTTGGTTTTTTCGGTCTCTGGGGTGTTGTGTACCTGGTTTACCGTTCGCCCTACACAACCAGCGTGAATGTCGCTCGCGTCCAGGAGGTTCCCTTCAGCCACGAACATCACTATTCGGGTCTGGGAATAGATTGTCGATATTGCCATACGTCAGTCGAGACCTCCTCCTTTGCCGGAATTCCGCCAACCGAGACGTGCATGACCTGCCATTCGCGCGTCTGGACGGACGCCCCGTTACTTGAGCCGGTGCGCCAAAGTCTGGTTCGTCGTCAGCCACTCCATTGGAAACGAGTCAATGATTTGCCCGATTTCGTCTTTTTCAATCACAGCATCCATGTCCAGAAAGGCGTTGGTTGCTCGACCTGCCACGGAAGTCTCAGCGAGATGCCGCTGACCTGGAAGGCTCACTCGCTGTACATGCGCTGGTGCCTCGATTGCCACGAAGCTCCCGAAAAGCAGCTCCGGCCCAAAGACCAGATTTTTAACATGACCTGGGAGCCCCCACCGGATCAGGCCACCCGAGGCCGGCAGCTTCTAATCGATTATCACATTGATCGCCAACGGCTGAGCGAATTGCGCGATTGCGGGATGTGCCATCGATGAATGTGAACCCACAAAAAACTCGCGTTTCGACGCCACCGCTGGATTGGCGCTCGATTCGTGCGGGGCTGGCTAACACACACGGCCGCAGGTATTGGCGCAGCTTGGAGCAGCTCGCTCGCACGCCGGCTTTTGAGAAAATGCTTCGCCACGAGTTCCCACTCGGAGCTGCTGAATGGCCGGAGGATCTCAACCGCCGCAGCTTCCTTAAATTTGCCGCCGCGGCTTTTGCCCTTGCGGGGCTCACGGCCTGCACCAAGCAGCCCACGCGTGAGATTTTCCCCTATGTGAATCAGCCGGCTGAGCTGGTTTTAGGCGAACCGCTCTTCTATGCGACCTCGATGCCGCTGGGCGGCTTTGCCACCGGCGCACTGGCAAAGAGCCGCGAGGGACATCCCATCAAAGTCGACGGCAATCCGGACCATCCTGCCGCGCTCGGTGGCTCGAGCGTTTGGCTTCAATGCTCGATTCTGCAGCTTTACGATCCGGACCGATCTCAGGCTGTGCTGCACAACGGTGATCTCAGTACCTGGGCGCGTTGTCTGGACGATTTAAACAATCTCGTTGCTGAAGAAAAGGGCAGGGGAGGCGCCGGCCTGCGGTTCCTCACCGAGACAGTGACCTCGCCCACCTTGGCCGGCCAGCTCAAGGAGTTGCTGCAACGCTTTCCCAAAGCCAAGTGGCACCAATACGAGCCGATAACTCGTGACCATGTGCGCGCCGGAGCAGGCCTGGCTTTTGGTGAAATCGTTGAAACGCAGTGCCGATTTGATGCCGCGGCGATCATTGTCTCGCTCGAGGCCGATTTTCTTTACACCCATCCCGATCGGCTGCGCTACGCGCGCCAGTTTGCGGACGGCCGGCGAATCAGCGCCGGGAAAAAGGAGTTGAACCGGCTCTATGTCGTGGAAAGCTCGCCCAGCGTCACCGGGACAATGGCCGACCACCGGCTGCCGCTTGCCAGCGCGAAGGTGGTATCATTCGCGAGAATTTTGGCAAAGCGCCTGGGTATCGCCATCGAAACTGCGCCGGCCGCGCCCCCCGAAATCCCAGCTCAATGGCTGGATGGCCTGGTCAAAGACCTGGAAGATCATCGTGGGACGAGCTTAATCGTGGCCGGTGAATGGCAGCCTCCCATTGTGCATGCGCTGGCGCATGCTCTCAATGACCGCCTGGGTAACGTCGGCAAAACTGTGGCCTACACCGAGCCGGCTGAAGCCAACCCGCTCGACCAGCTACAATCCATGAGCGAGCTGGCTCAGGACATCGGAGCAGGTAAAGTGGATAACCTGTTTATCTTCGATGGGAATCCTGCTTATACGGCTCCCGTGGATCTGGGCTTTGGTGAATTGCTCCTGAAAATAAAGCGAACGATTCACCTCGGTTTGGAATTGGACGAAACTGGCGCACGCTGCACCTGGCATGTTCCCGCAGCTCATTTCCTCGAGTCCTGGGGCGATGCGCGTTCCTTCGACGGCACCATTTCCCTTATCCAGCCGCTCATCGAACCCCTCTATGGCGGGAAGACGATTTACGAGTTGCTAGGCGCCTTGTCTCAACAACAACCCGCGCGCAGTGATTACGAGATCGTTCGTGATTTCTGGCGGTCCCAAAATAAATGGGCGGACTTTGAGAGCGGCTGGCGTCAAGCCCTCCATAACGGTTTCATAGCGAACTCCGAGCTTCAACCGAGGCAAGTGACACTCAAAGATCCCCAGACATTTGGAAGGTCAATTCCTGAGCCAGGCCAGGACCCGACAAGGCCCCCACTGGCGGCTCACCACGACGTTGCTCGCGACCAGCCGCGTGAAGCAGCCTCTCCAGTCGGGCTGGAATTTTCCGCCGACTCGGACGAAACCAGAGCTCCGGTTGGGCCTTTGGCGAGTGATGTGGAAATTTGCTTCCGGCCGGATCCCAGCGTGTGGGACGGTCGTTTCGCCAATAACGGCTGGCTGCAGGAATGCCCCCGGCCGGTCACGAAACTTACCTGGGATAACGCCGCCCTGGTTAGCCCTTCACTGGCGCAGCGCTGCGGCCTGGCTCAAAACGATGTCCTCGAACTGCGGGTGGCAGAGCGCCGGCTCCGGGCGCCGGTGTGGGTGACGCCTGGACAAGCTGAAAATTCCATCACCTTGCATTTGGGTTATGGACGGTCGCGCGTCGGACGGGTTGGCAGCGGAGTGGGGGTGAATGCTTACGAACTGCGCACAGCCGGCTTCCAATGGCTCGCTCCGAGAGCACAGGTGTTCAAGACGGCGGCTCGCCACCTGCTGGTTTCGACACAAACGCATCACAGCATGGACGACCCAGATCGCCAGGTGCTGCGCGAGTGTGAGTTGCGCCAATTCCTGGCCAATCCGCAGGTCATTAAGGATTCGGTCGAGCAACCCCCAACCGATGAAACGCTCTATTACCCCGATGAGTATCCCTACCAGGCCTATAAGTGGGGAATGTCAATCGATCTGAATACGTGTATCGGGTGCAATGCCTGCCTGGTGGCGTGCGAGGCCGAAAACAACATTCCATTTGTTGGCAAAGACCAAATCCATCGCAATCGCGAGATGTTCTGGATCCGGATTGACACCTACTACAAGGATTCGCTCGATAATCCGGGTTTTGCGCACATGCCGGTGCCCTGCATGCACTGCGAACATGCGCCCTGTGAATTGGTCTGTCCGGTCGAAGCGACGGTCCATGATTCCGAAGGTTTGAATCTCCAGGTGTACAACCGCTGCGTCGGCACACGCTTTTGCTCGAACAATTGTCCATACAAAGTGCGCCGGTTCAATTTCTACCAATACTCGCAATACCATCAGCCCAGCTTCCGGCCAATGTACAACCCGGAAGTGACGGTTCGTTGGCGGGGAGTAATGGAAAAATGTACTTACTGCATCCAGCGAATTTCGGCCGCGCGCATCGGTGCCGAAAAAGAGAACCGGCGCATTCGCGAAAGTGAAATCAGAACGGCCTGCCAGCAGGCTTGCCCGGCCACGGCCATTGTGTTCGGCGATCTTAACGCAGCGGACAGCCAGGTGGCCCGGCTCAAGCAACACCCTTTGGATTATTCCATGCTCGGCCAGCTCAACACCCGCCCGCGCACCACTTACCTGGCTAAAGTGGAAAACTCGCGGCCCACGTAATCGCCTCCACGCTCATGGAAACCATTCAAGGCTCAGAACCGCGACGGCATGTGCCGGGCACGCCCTTTCCCGTTGCGCCGCTTGGCTATCCGGTCGAACTGATCAGCCCGGCGACAACTTACGAGAATGTGAGCGACCAGGTTGCGGGGATCGCTCTGCATCATCCGCATCGCATGGTTTGGTTTGCCGGATTCACCCTGGCGTTTGGCTTATTCCTGATATTTTGCGCGGCCGTTTCCTATTTGTTCTATCGAGGGGTCGGTATTTGGGGGATCAACATTCCAGTAGCGTGGGGCTTTGCCATCACGAACTTCGTTTGGTGGATCGGGATCGGTCACGCCGGCACTTTTATCTCCGCTATCCTGCTGCTCCTGCTCCAGAAATGGCGCACGACCATTAACCGGTTCACCGAAGCCATGACTCTCTTCGCGGTAATGTGCGCCGGTCTTTTTCCTTTGCTCCATTTGGGCCGGCCATGGATTTTTTATTTCCTCCTGCCTTATCCGGATACGATGGCGCTCTGGCCGCAATTCCGC
>Ga0070741_10007994_pt1 | contig 21489 bp, 18 predicted proteins | sample Coa_R1_4_FD_66440 | JGI IMG/M metagenome (GOLD analysis project Ga0070741, IMG submission 66440) | Surface soil microbial communities from Centralia Pennsylvania, which are recovering from an underground coalmine fire - Coalmine... | ecosystem: Environmental > Terrestrial > Soil > Unclassified ... | reverse complement strand
AGACGACGTCGACCGCGCCGGGCGGCTCGAGCGCCGCCCGGATGCGACTCGGCCACCCGGGCGCGAAGAGGTCGTCGGCGTCGTGGAAATGGATGTACTCGCACTTCGTGCGCTCCACGAGCGCGTTCCGCGCCGCCGACAGCCCGAGGTTGCGCTCGCTGCGGACCGTCGTCACCGGGAACCGGTAGGTGTCGGTCACCGGCGGCGGTATCTCCGAGGCGTCGTCGAAGACCAGCACCTCGTCCGGCACCGCGTCGTCGCGATCGAGGGAGCGAAGGCACTCGCCGAGAAGCTCGCCCTCGTCGTGGTACGTGATGAGAACCGCGAGGGACACGGCCGGTGCGCCCTCAGGCGGAGCGGTGCCCACGCGAGGTCCCGCCGCCCGTCACCGCGGCCGGCCGCCCGGGACGCGACGGCGGACGGCCACGGCCCGGCGACCCCGCTCACGGACAGGCCGCATCGGAGACCAGGTGCGGGAGCCAGTCCGAGAGCCGGCAGGTGTCAGCGCGCGGCCACACGAGCCGGCGGGCGACGATCTGCAGGACCCCGGGGTGACGGACCGCGCGGAGGATGAGCTGCCGGTGCCAGTTGAATCGCGCCACCGATCGGATCAGCGGCAGCAGCCCGTCCTCGATCGCAAGCTTAGCGAGCAGGTCGAGGTCGGTTGGGGTCAGGCGGGCGGCGATCTGTCGGAACCAGACGCCGACCCGCAGCTCCCGGCCGAGGTGCACGCGCCACCTCTCCTCGTACGCGCCGAGCACCGACGCGGAGAACCGGCCCTGCCGGAACGCCTCTCCCAGGACGTCGGCCGCCCACGAGGCGCTCAGCAGGCTGTAGTAGATCCCGCCGCCCGTGGTCGGCTTGACGAGCCCGGCCGCGTCCCCGACGGCGATCACCCGGTCGCCGAAGGTGCGGCCGATGGGGGCTAGGGGGAGGAGCCGAGTGACCGGGGGCTCGGTCGGCCACTGGAGACGCTGGGTGCCGACGAGCTCGCCGATCAGGCCGCGGAGCGCCCGCCGCGCCCCGCTGGGGGCCATGACCCCGATCTTCGCGCGCGGCGCGCCGTCTCGCGCGATGGGAACCAGCCACCCGAAGCCCCCCGGTAGGAGCTCCGGCCGGAGCAGGACTCGCAGCTCCTCGCCGCTCACGGCGGCCGCCTCGGTCTGCGCGGACCCCATGAAGAGCGACGGCATCCCCAGTCCGAGCCCGCGCTGGAGATGGTAGCTCGCCCCGCAGGCGAGCAGACACACGGTCGCGGACGTCGTGTACGTCCCGGTCGGCCCCAGGACGTGCGCGCTGACGCGATCGTGCTCGACCGCCAGTCCGGCCACCCGGGCCCCCGTCCAGATGGTGGCCCCCGCCGCCCGAGCGGCGTCGCCGAGAGCTTTGTCGAACGCCCCCCGATCGATCACGCACACCTCGTCGTCGGGACCCGAGTAGACCAGCTCGTGGCCGGTCGGCGAGTGGAACCGGGCGCTGTTCGGCCGGCTCAGCACCGCATCCGTCGGGATCCCGGGCAGCATGAACGCTTCGGTCCCGAGGATGCCGGTGCAGTGCACGGGCTCGCCCAGGCGGGCGTGCTCCTCCAGCACCCGGACCGCGAGGCCCTGGCGCGCGAGCTGCTGGGCGGCGTAGAGACCGGCGGGGCCGGCCCCGACGATCAGGACATCGATGCCCATTGGCTCCTCGCGCACCGCGGACCGCCCCGCCGCCTCACGCCGGGCCGCGCCCGCTGACGAGACGACGGCCCGCGATGCCTCCGTACTTCGCGGCGAGCCGCACCGCGCGAAGCGGATAGTAGAGAGGAAACAGCCCCGAGGGCAGGACCACGCTGGTCCAGTCCCCCGGCGTGGTCGTGGTGGCGACGCCCACGCAGTAGCGCAGGCGGTCGCGCCAGCGCTCGCGGGCCCGGAGGTGGAACCGTATGCTCTCCCACGTCCCGGGCCAGGTCTCGGGCCGCGCACGCCAGCCCGCCTGGGTCCGCGCCGACAGCGTCCCGACCACCGCGTCCTCGTCGACCCGGGTGGTCACGTGCGCGGGAAGGCGCGCGTCGAGCACATCCCGGGCCAGCCGGAGACCGAGGTCGAGCAGGCGCCGCACCCCCAGCCTCTCGGCGTCGGCGCGGACCGTATCCCAGTCGAGCCCGGGCCGCGAGCGGATCAGCTCGGCGACGTCGCAGACCCAGCCGAGCCGGCGCCACAGATGCTTGCCGCCGTGCACCACGAGGGCGAGGAGCAGGTCCTCCGGCGACAGTCCACGGACGGTGCGCCCCCCGATCGCCACCTCTTCGGTCCGCGCCCACAGCCGCTCGTAGTCCAGGTGGAGGGCGAAGTAGCGTGGGACGAACGCCCACTGCACCTCCACGATGATGCCGTCGTCCGGACGCTCGAAGGGGTGCTCGTAGCGCGTCTGGATGAAGGCGGCTTCCTGCGCGGCCGGCAGGTCGTACTGCGGCCGGTACCCACGGCGCAGCAGCACGGCCTTCGCGGCCGGCACATCGTCACGCCGCACGAGGAGGTCGAGGTCGCTGAAGTCCCGGAGGCCCACGTGGTCGTACATCGACGCGGCCAGCACCGGCCCCTTGTAGGGGATGGCGCGGACCCCGCGGGCATCGAGCTGCCGCAGCAACGCGAGCAGCTCGGCCGTCAGCGCGACGTTCCGACGGGTGATCCGGCGAGCGTCCACGCCCAGCCGAGCCACGACGCGGCCGGGCACCGCGCGTGACGGCACCGTCTCGACGTGTCGAGCGAGCAACGGGACCAGACCGTGAAACGCCGCGCGCTCGACGACGGCGTCCCAGTCGCCGACGGCCCCCACCGCCTCCGCCCAGCGGGCGGCCTGGTCGGCAGGCAAGGCCGTGCGGGCACAGAGCCGCAGCAGCTCGGACTCCGGGTCGTCGGCTGGCGGGCGCCGGGGCGGGGCGGGCGCCGAGCTCGGCGGGCGCGTGCTCAGGCGAGGGCCCCTTCCAGTCGATCCAGGAGGTCTCCGAGACGTTCCAGATCGTCGGGGAACCGCACCCGAAACACCGGCACCCCCGCGACGAGCGCCAGGTACTGCTCGACCAGACGGCGCTTGCGAGCGGGATCGTCCTCGCTGAACGAGTGGGCGTGGGTCAGGACCGCCGACAGGGCCGCTCCGGGCGCCAGCCGATGGACCTCGACCGCGGTGCCGCGCGGGCTCCGCTCCAGCACGAACACATGGCTCAGCCGCCGCCGGCGGCCGCCGGATCGGTGGGCGGCCTCCGGCGCCCCGGGCTCGCCGTGGCGCGCGAAGTACGACGCCGATGGTGGACGCAAGCGCAGGCGGAACGACAGAGGGATCGCGTCGAGGCGGCCTTCACTCTCGCGGAACACCACCGCGTCGTCCGCCCACGGCGGGTAGCCGCGACGAGTCAGCCCGTAGGCGATCGTCGACTTCCCCGTCTCCGGCAGCGCGCAGAACGCCGCCACCCCTCGCCGACCGACGACGGCGCTCGCATGGAGGACCTCGCAGCCGAACGATTGCAGGGCGAGTGGCAGGACCGTCCGCCAGTAGGCGTCCAGGATCCGCCCGTCGGCGGCGCCGCCCGCAACGATCGCCGTGACCTCGTCCGGGGACGTGAACCGGAACGTCGCGAGATCGGGAACGTGGAGCCACCGCGCGCCGCCGCCCGAGTACCCGTAGAGGGCGATGCGCCCGTCGTGCGTGCGCCAGTGCCGGGTGGAACCGGCCGCCGCTGCCGGCGGGAGCGGCGGCATCGCCTCCGGAGTGACCGTGGTCAGTCGCGGGAGGGCCACGACATCACCGTCGTCGATGCGACGCCGCCGCACGTGGGTCAGCACGGGACGACTCGAGCGCTCACTGGTAGAACCAGGTCACGATCGTGTAACGCTCGCCGTGCGTCACGGGGGTCACGGCGTGCAGCATGTCCGACCGGAACGCGACCAGCAGGCCCGTCTCCGCGACGAGCGGCACGCCGACGGCCCGGAGCTTCGGGTCGTCGAGAAGACCCGCGAACGTCAGGAGCCCGCCGCCGTACCCCGGGGGATCCAGGGTCTCGCCGGGCTCGTTCAGGAACACCACCACCGAAACCTTGCGTGGACGCAGCCATGCGGCATCGCCGGGATCGTCCAGGACGTCCCGATGCGCCACGTAGAAGTCGCCCGCCCGATAGCGGAGGAAGCTCGGCTCCTCGTAGCCGGAGAGGGTGACCCCGAAATGCCGCTCGAGGTCGGGGGTGATCGCGGTCAGGCGATCCGCGACCAGGGCCTGGACCGTTGGGGACACGTCGGTCCCGGTGACCTTTCGGACCTCCTCGTCCACCTCCTTCGCCCCGGCCCGCAGGATCGTGGCCGCCTCGCCCACGGCGCCCCGGATCTCCTCCCGGAGCCGCTCGCAGGTCCCCGCGTCGAAGAAGGCCCGGACGTGCAGAATCCCGAAGTGGGCGAAGAACTCGGCTCTCGGCATCAGTCCGGCCGGAGGGGCCAGGCGGATTCCGGGGGCCGCAACGATGCCGGGTCCACTCGCCCTAACCGGGCTGGCCCGGCGACTTGCTCTTCGGCAGCGGCCCCTCCTGGCCCGCGGTGGTGATCGCCTTCCCGGGCGGATCCGCGCCCACGAGCTCCGTCACATGCCCGAGATAGTCCAGCCGCATCGGTTCCCACGTCTCCCGGGCCTCGGGTCTACCGGCGTTCGGGGTCTTCTCGGCGCTCGCGCTCATCGCTCCTCGCCTCCTTGGGTTGGGGGGTTACGAGGCGTGGGCCCGAGCCCAGGCCTCGAGGTTCAGCGGGGTCCAGACGTGGCGGAAATAGTCGACGGCATGCTGCGCGGCGAAGAAACCCTCCATCCGCCGCTGCAGTGCCGGCTCGTCGACCACTCCCAGCGCGCCCAGCGTGGGCGCGCCCCCGTGCTTCAGCCACGCGCTCGGCGCCTGGGTCACGAGGAGCTCCTGCTCCATGGGCGGCATGACCAGCTTCCGCTGCGTGTCGAATCCGAGCTCCGGGAACCGGCGCGCGAGCCGGCGACGCACGAGCCCCTTGGTCCGCCCGCCGACGCAATGAACGCTCGCCGGCGTGCGGTAGAAGAAGTCCACGAGGTCCGCATCCCAGTAGGGATGGAACATCCGCAGCCCCGTCCGGCGGGAGCGCTCGAAGTCGTGATCGAACGAGACGTCCAGCATCGGCCGCATCGCCGGCCCGTAGGATCCCGGGATCTCCAGCATGGCGAGGTCGTGTTCCACGTCGCGCGCGATCCGCTCCTCGAGTCCGCGCCGGACCGCGGGAGCCGGCGCGAGCCATGGCGGGATCTCGGCCACGATCGCACGGTGCCGGTGAGCCCGCAGCACGTCGGGCGCGTGCGCCCACAGTACGCGGCGGACGGGGTCGACGAGGAGCGGACGCAGGCCGCAGGTCCAGGTCGTGACGCGGAGGAACTGCCGCGGTTCCCAGGGATACGATCTCCAGGCCGCCCGCACCATCCGGGCGAACCCGACGACGTTGCCGGCCCGCAGGAGGTCCGTCCCGTAGAGTGGATGGACCGCCATCCACTCGTCGCCGCCGTCCCCGGTCAGGAGCACGCGACAGCCGTGCGCCTTCGCCTCCAGGCTGAGCGTCACGTATGCGGGAACGCTCGGGTAGAGGATCGGCCACGGCCACGTACGCGTCCAGTCGAGGGTCTCCTCGAGCATGGAGTCGTGGCTGGTCAGATCGCGGTATGACCGCGTGACGTGCGGCAGCCCCAGGCTCGCCACCACGCCGGTCTGGACCGGCATCTCGCCGGCGCCGACATCCGAGTGGTCCATGAGGAGCGCCAAGGGAACCGGGCGTCCGTCACGCCGGCAGACTTCGGCCGCCGTCAGCGCGACGCCCACCGAGTCGATCCCGCCGCTGAGGTAGATGCAGGACCGGCCCAGCGCCAGAGCCCGGCCGACCGCCTGCTCGAAGAGGGCGTCGAACTGCTCCCGCTCGTCGTCGCGCGCCCAGCGCCCCGGACGTTCCGGTGGGCTCGGATTCCAGTACCGCGAGACCCGTCGCCTACCCTGGCGCATCGCGAGCAACGAGCCGGCCGGCAAGCGCCTGACTGCCCGGAAGTACGTTTCCTCGAGCCCCATGCCGCGACCCATCAGGTCACTGGCCAGTGCGATCGGATCGACGCTGGACGAGACTCCCGGGTACCGGAGGAGGGCATCGACCGAGGTGGAGACGAGGACCGTTTGCCCGAGCTCGACATAGAACAGCGGATACATGCCCGTCCGGTCGCGGGCGGCCAGGAGCGAGTCGGTCCGGCCGTCCCAGATCACGAGGGCAAAGAGACCCTTCAGCCGCTCCAGCACGCCCTCGCCCCACCGACGGTAGCCGCCCAGCACGAGAGCCGCGTCGTCGACCGCCCGACCGGCCGTCTCCAGCAACTCGTGGTGGAGCTCCCGCCGATTGAAGAGGACGCCGTCGAAGACGGCTCCGCATCCGTCACTGGACGCGGTGGCCGGCCGACCGCGCTCGGTCTCGACGCGGACCCGGAGCGCGGGGCTCGTCCCGGCCGTGGCGGGCGTGAGGGTGGACGCCTGGTCCGCCTGGATCGCTTCCCGCTCGCCCAGGACGGCCACCCATACGCCAAGGTCGGTGTCCGGCGCGATCTCCGGCAGGGCCACCGGCCAGACGCTCACGCGGACTCCGCCACCACGAGCCCGGCGTCCTTCAGCGCCGCGACGATCGTCTCGATCTCCTGCCGGAGCTGCGCCGGATCGACGTCGAACTCGGCCTGCAGCTGCGCGTGGATGCCCGCGAGGTCCTGCCCGGCCGTCAGCAGGTCCCACAGGCGAGCCCCGGTCCGGTTCAGGCTGTGCATCCGGTTCGTCTGGAGGTTGACCAGGATGACCTCGTCGCCGACGCGTTGCGCCACCACCTCGGGCCCCTGTCGGAGGGGCCCCCCGGCGGGATGCCCGGACGAGCCAGCCGGCTGGCGTCCCTCACCGCCCACGGTCACGCCCTGGCCGACATGCGGATCGGGCGACTTCCCGTCGTCGGCCAAGATCGCCTGGCTGGTTGCGGAATTTTTCCCTGCTGACTGCCCGACGTCGGCATGCGAGTCCCCTCTTCCGTGCGCCCCCGCCACGAGTTCCGCTCACACTACCACAGGATTGGCAGCCACTACCCGCCGCGGCCTGCTCACGGCGTGCGAACCGCCGCGCTCCGGGAGAGGCGTCCAGTTAGCAGGGATCGTGCCACGAGATGTCCGCGGTCACAGGCGACCACCCGGACGCACTGGAAAGCCTGCCCAGGCGTTGAGCAGTCCCAGGGCCTCGCGGGAGACGGCCAGCGCATCCCCCGAGGTGCGCCACCAGTGGTCGGCATCGAAGGGTTCGTCCCGGGCGGCGCGAACGAGGATGCGGACCCGGCTGCCCGTGACCTGTCCCCACGCGATCCGCACGCGGCGGGTGTGCGGCTTCGAGGTGATCAGGATCACCGGCCGATCGACTCGCTCGCCGAGGCGGGCTGCCACCACTCGCATCTCCTCGACCGTGTTGCGGGCCCGTCCGTCGAGGACTCGGATCGCGCTCGCCGGCACCCCGAGGCGCTCCAGGATGCTCCGACTGCCGACGTCCTCGGAGATCGCCGCCAGCCCCAGGCGCGCCAGAGCAGCTTCCCGCGCCGGCGCCGCCGACCGGAGCAGCCAGACTTCCGGCGCCCACCCGGCAGCGTAGAGTGACGCCCCCTCGACGGCGCGGAACGGGAACCCCCCGCCCAGCACGACGATCGCCTCCGCCCGCTCGAGGCGATCCTCCACGACGAGCCAGTGTCCGAGATGCGCCAGCCCCCATGCGACGGCGACCGCCGCCACGACCAGGACGCCCCCGGTCACGACCAGCCCGCGCACCAGGCCCCGACGGCTCACAGCTTCCGTCCCCGTCGCTCCCACTTCCCCCGGAACGAGATCCAGAACGAGAGCAGGATGAGCTTCAGGTCCAGCCAGAACGACTGGCGGCGGATGTACAGCTGGTCCAGCCGGAACTTGTGCCGGCGCGGGATGTCGCGATCCGCGAAGATCTGGGCGAGTCCGGTCAGCCCGGGCCGGACGCGATGGCGGGCGTCGTACCCAGGGACCTCCTCGATGCGCACCGATCGTCCACCGCCGCGTACCTCGATCTCCGCCGGCATCAGCGCCCTCGGCCCCACGAAGCTCATGTCGCCGCGGAAGATGTTCCAGAGCTGCGGGAGCTCGTCCATCGCGGTCGCCCGGAGCACGCGGCCGACCCGCGTGATGCGGCGGTCGCGCTCGCCGGCCTGCCGCGGCCCGAACCGGCGGTCGGCGTCCGGCACCATCGACCGGAACTTCAGGCTCCGGAACCGGCGCCCGGCGAGGCCCACCCGGTCCTGGGAGTAGAACACGGGGCCACGATCCTCCACCTTGATCGCCAGCGCGATCACCACCCAGAGCGGGGCGGAGACCACCAGTCCGGCCGCCGCCAGGGCCACGTCGACCACGCGCTTGAGACGCGACGGGCGGGAGCCGGCCATCGCGCGCCGGCTCGCGACGACGCCTCGCAGCATCTGATCGTACGCGCGCATCTGAACCGGCCGGTCGAACTCCAGCGCCGCGCGGCGGGCGTTCTCTCCCAGCCGCTCGCGCAGCACCGGATCTCGGTAGAGCTGGAGCAGGCCCTCCGCCAGCGCAGCCGGGTCGCCGGGCCGGACCACCAACCCCGCGTCGTACTTCCGCGTGATGGCCACCACCTCCGAGTCCTCCTCGACCGCGGCGACGTACGGCCGGCCCGCGGCGAGGATCCCGTACAGCTTGCTCGGGACGATGTACCCGGCGAGCCCGGGCTTGAGCGAGACCACGAACACGTCGGCACTCGCGAACGACTCGCCGAGCTGCTCCTTCGGCGTGTACGGGAGGAACCGGACGTTGCGGAGGCCGCGTCGCCGCGCCTGCTCCTGCAGCGCCGGCTTCTTGACGCCTTCGCCCACGAACACGACCTCGATCTCCGGAAACCGCTGGAGGTGCGCCGCCGCGTCCACCAGACCGTCCAGGGCCTGGGACAGCCCGATGTTCCCGGAGTGCATCACCACGAATTTCTCACCGAGTCCGTGAGCCTCGGCGAACGCGTTCCGGCGCGGCCCCGGCGCGATCTCGGCGCAGTCCGTCCAGTCGGGAATCACCACCGTCTTGGCCGGATCGGCGCCCTTCTCGCCGACCAGCTTCCGCCGCATGGTCTCGCCCAGCACCGCCACTCGGTCGGCTCGGCGGGCGAGGAAGCAGGTGACGACCTGCAGTGCCCGCTCCACGGTTGCGCTGTGGAAGTCCTCCAGGAGCCGGGCCACCTCGGGGAAGATGTCCTTGAACGCCATGACGAACGGCACGTCGAAGCGCCGGGATGCGGCGTACGCCGCGAGTCCGATGATCGGAGGATCCGTGAGGGCCACCAGGACGTCCGGGCGATCGACCCGGAGGCCCGCCCAGCACGCCAACAGGAAGTACGTCAGGTAGTTGCTGAATCGGCCGGCGAACCGCCGCTTGGAGAAGCGTGTCCCGCGCACCCGCAGGACGTCGACCCCGCGGTACTGCTCGCGGCTCACCAGCCCCCGGGGCCGTCGAGGTCCGCCGGCCGCGGCGGGGGCGAGCGCGGCACCGGCGACGACCGTGACGCGCCAGCCGTGGTCCCGGACCAGCGCCTCGGCGAGCTCGCCGAGGAGTTGCCCGGTCGCGGTCGTGTCCGGATGGAAGGACCGGTTGAAGAAGACGACGTGAGGCCGGCTCACCGCGGAGGTCTCACCGCTCCGTCAGGCGGCGCTCCAGCGTCGCGCGGACCTGGTCGACGTCCTTCGTCGCGAAGTACCACTCGAGGGTGCGCCGGAGGCCTTCCTTGAACGCCACCTGGGGCGTCCAGCCGAGCAGCTTGCCCGCCAGCGCGTTGCTGGCGACGCGATTCATCGGGCCGGTCGGCATGTCGGGACGGAGCTCGATGGGCGCCCGATGGCCGCTGAGACGCAGCACCTCGTGGACGGCATCGATCACGCGCGTCCGCTCCGTCGTCCCCAGGTTGACCGCGGTCCCGTCGTCGATGTGCTCGGCGGCGAGGATCGTGCCGGCCACGATGTCGCTGACGTGCGTCCAGTTCCGGATCTGCTCCCCGGTGCCCCACACGACGTAGGGGTCCTGTCGGACGAATGCGCGCGCGATCATCGCGATCACCGCGTGGTTCTCGTGTCCCCGATCGCCGTAGACGGTGAAATACCGGCAGGAGGCGGCCTTCAGGCCCCACTCGCGCGCGTAGGCGCGGAGCGTCATCTCGCCCATGAGCTTGGCCCATCCGTACAGGTTGTCGGCGTCGTAGGGCGGCCCGACCATGTCCTCGGTGAGGTACAGCAGCTCCCCGGGATCCGTCTGGAGGTGGTTCGGGTACACGCAGCCCGACGAGGCGTAGACGACCTTGTCCACTCGCGCGTCGTGGCAGGCCCGGAAGAGCACGCCGTCCAGGGCCAGGTTCGTGGCGCAGGCCGCCTGGTGGAGGTCCACGTAGCCGCGCCCGCCGTGGTCGGCGGCCAGATGGAAGACGACGCTCATCCCCGCGACGGCCCGCGCGGGGACCCCGGGCTCCGTCAGGTCGGCTCGGACGAGCTCGATCGCCCCGCACCGGAGGTGCTCGCGAAGGTTCTCCTCGCGGCCGCTGCTGAGGTTGTCGACCACCCGCACCGCCGCTCCCCTCGCCACGAGCGCATCCACCAGATGGGACCCGATGAACGACGCTCCGCCCGTGACCAGCACCGGTCGTCCTGTCCAGCGCACCGTCGATCCTCCGTTCAGGGCGTTTCGGGCTTCTCGATCGCGTAGTGATCGACCACCAGCACGTCCATGCGTGTCCGGAGAAAGCACGCGAGCGCCTCGGCAGGCCGATGCACGATCGGCTCGTTCTCGTTGAACGACGTGTTGAGCACGACCGGCACCCCGGTCCGCTTCTCGAACGCCCGGATCAGCTGCCAGTAGCGCGGGTTCGCGTGGCGGCTCACCGCCTGGAGCCGGCCCGACCCGTCGACGTGGGTCACCGCCGGGATCACCGGCCGCTTGTCCGGCCGCACCGGATACACCTGGATCATGAACGGGTCGGCCACCGCCCCGACGAAGTAGTCGTCGACCGCCTCCTCGATGATGGAGGGTGCGAAGGGGCGGAACTTCTCCCGCAGCTTGATCTTCGTGTTGATGACCTCGCGCATGTCACCGCGGCGCGGATCCGCCAGGATGCTGCGGTTCCCCAGGGCTCGGGCTCCCCATTCCATGCGGCCCTGGAACCAGCCGACGATCTTCCCGTCGGCGATCCGCTCGGCGGTCCACCGGCAGAGGTCGTCCTCGGTCTCGAGGCGGAGCAGGCGGCAGCGCGCCGAGGCGAGATCGGGTCGGCATCGGTCGAGCTCCGCCGCGATCTCCGCCGCCGCAAACTCCGGCCCCCAGTAGGCGTGCTCCATCGTGAAGCCTCGCGGGCGCCCCAGGACCTGATGCCAGACGTGGCACGCCGCGCCGAGCGCGGTCCCGTTGTCCGCCGCGGCCGGCTGGATGAAGACCTCCTGGAACGGCGTGCGCTCGCGGATCTTGCCGTTGGCGACGCTGTTCATCGCGCACCCGCCGGCGAGGCAGAGCCGCGGCAGCCGCGTCCGGCGATGGAGCGCGTTCAGGAGGTGGAAGACAGCCTCCTCGAACACCACCTGGACGGACGCGGCGATGGCCTCGTGCCGCGGCTCGAGGGGCTGGTCCGGGCGGCGGGCCGGGCCGAGCAGCGCCTCCAGGGCCGGGCTGTACACCGGCTCGATCGTGGGCTCACCGTCCTCCCACGTCATGCTGGCGCCGCGCGGCCAGTGGGTGAAGTAGCGGAGGTCGAGCGTGAAGCCACCGCCCGGGTGAAGGCGCACGAGGCGACGCAGCCGATCCGCGTAATCCGGCTCGCCGTACGGCGCCAGTCCCATGACCTTGTACTCGTCGCCGTAGCGCCGGAACCCGAGATACTGCGTGACCGCCAGGTAGAGCAGCCCGAGCGAGTGGGGGAAGAAGACGTTGTCGACCACTTCCAGGCGCGGCCCCCGGCCGATGGCCTGCGCCGCGCTCACGAAATCGCCGAATCCGTCGATGCTGCAGCACGCGGCGGCGTCGAACCCGGACACGAAGAACGCGCTCGCCAGGTGCGCCGGGTGGTGCTCGACCGCGTGGAGTCGCGGCTCCACCTGCTCCTGGTCCAGCTCCAGGGCCCCGGCGATGGCCGCACCGATGGTCCCGATGCGTCGCCAGTTGCGGGCCCGCTCGGTCGCCAGCCGCGCCGACGGGCGGCTCCGGAGACCCAGCCACACCTTCCGGGCGAGATGCGCGCGAGGATCCCGAGAGACCGCGAAGTGCTCCACCTCGGCCGCCCGGACGCCGCCCAGCCTCAAGCAGGCCCGCATCGCCTCCCGCGGCACGCCTGCCCAGTGCTTGATGCGGGTGAACCGCTCCTCCTCGACTGCCGCCACGAGTCGGCCGTCGACGAGCAACGCGGCCCCCGCGTCGCCGTGGTAGGCGTTTATCCCGAGGACGACCACCGGAGCCTCATCCGTGGCCGGACGTTCGCGAACCCGCGGGGCAGTCTCATCGCGATCCCGGGCGCGCCTGGCGGCGCAGGTCGCTCAGGTGGATGTCGACCAGCATCCGGTACCAGAAGCCCTGGAGCAGGTGGAAGACAAAGCCCTCCCGGCCGTCCAGGAAACCGCCCCGCAGCACGTACCGGTACGCGAAGTAGGCGGCGGGGCGCAGGTACAGCGGGCAGCGGCTCCACAGCCGCTTCAGCCAGCGGACGCGCTCATCCGGCGTTCCGAGCAACCGGGCCGGGGCGGCGGGATCCGCCTCTCCCCACCGGCCCGAGAACTCTTCGCGGGCCTGGAGTACCGCGTACCGGGCGTGCTTCACGATCCACGCGGACAGGTCGGCCTCGTTCCGGTTGTCCTCGACGAGGTCGCCCCGCAGCACGCCCGTGCGGCCCTTGACGTAGAAGTGGTGGTCGACGAGGTCGCGCTCGTCGACCCACGCCTCGCCGCGCCGGAAGAGCTTCAGGATGTACTTCGGGTAGTAGCCACCGTGGCGGATCCACCGCCCCCGGAAGATCTGCTTCCGGGGCACGTAGTAAGCCACCGGCGCCGGCTCGCCGCCCCCTGCGTCGGCAGTCACCCGGGCGATCTCGTCCCGGAGAGCCGGGGTGACCCGCTGGTCGGCGTCGATCGCCAGCACCCAGTCGTGCACGATCGGCAGCGTCCGGAGGGCCCAGCTCCACTGCGCGGCATGGCTGTCGAAGGCGTGCACGACCACGGTCGCGCCGAACCCGCCCGCCACCTCGCGCGTGCGGTCCGTGCTCCCGGAGTCGACCACCAGGATCTGGCCGGCCCACCCCGAGACGCTGGCCAGGCATCCGGGGAGGTTGCGCTCCTCGTCGCGCGTGAGCACGATCACCGTGACGGGCAGGCGGGCTCGGGATCCGGGCATTCGGGCGCTCCGCTACGCCGCTCGCGCCCGGGCGACCAGGTCGGTGTAGAGGCCCACCAGCGTCTCCGCAACGCGTGGCCACGTGAACCGCGCGTTCACGAGCGCGCGGCCGGCCGCTCCCCGCTCCCGCCGGCGGGCGTCGTCCGCCAGCGCCGTCGCCAGGGTGTCCCGGAGCGCCGCGGGGGCGAGCGAGGTCACCCAGCCGGCGTCCGCCTTCCGGACGTCGTCGGCGAGGTTCACGGCGGCGCTCAGCAGCACGGGCACGCCACATGCCATCGCCTCCGCCGCCGCGAGCCCGAAGTTCTCCTGGTACGACGGTAAGGCCAGCAGCGATGCCCCGGCGAGCACCGCATGCTTCCGCTCTCCGTCAATCCATCCGAGGAAGCGAACGCGATCGGTGTCGCCGCGCGTCCTCTTCCGGAGCGCCCGGACGTAACCCGGATCTCCGTCGCCGGCGAGGAGCAGGCACCAGCGGGACAGCTCCGGTGCCCTCGTCACGTCGAGGAATGCCTCGATGAGGGGTTCGAGGCCCTTCTTCGGATGCAGCCGCCCCAGCACGAGCACGTACGGGCGCGCCCCGGCACGCCCCGAGGGCGCCTCCGCCTCCCCGCGGGAGTCCGCTCCCTCCACCAGCGCCGGATCGACCCCCAGCGGCACGACGGCCCCACGCGCCAGCCCCACGAGCCGTTCGGCCCGCCGACGCTCGTCCGCCGTTGTGTAGTGGATGGCGGCGGCCTGCCCCAGCAGTCGATCAACGCCGAGCCGCCACAGCGCCCGCTTCGCCACCCGCCGGCGGCGGAGACTCCACGGATCGAGCATCCCGAGAGGCCGCACGAGGTACGGGATCCCTCGCCGCGCCGCGGAACGCGCGGCGGCCAGGCAGGCGTGCGAAAACACGCCGTGCACGTGGACGAGGTCGAACGCCCCCACGTGGCCCTCGAGCCACCGCCCGAGCGGGCGCGAGTACTTCAGCGCTTCGCTCCACTGCCGGCGAAAGAAGATGGCGGGAACTCCGCCGAACGCGATGACGGTGCCGAGCGGCACCGGCAACCGGTCGGAGCCGTCGGCGTCGGTCGTCGCTACGAGGGTCTCGACGCCCACACCTCGGAGGGCGCGGCACATGCCGACCACCGCCGTGCTCGGGCCGCCGTACCGGGGTGCCACGGCGGCGATCACGTGCAGGACCCTCAGGCCCATTCAACGACCTCGACCCGGACCGGCTCCAGTGACAGCGCGGCCAGCACGCGGTCCTGGAAGTGACGGGCGGTGAAGTGCCGCTCGTACCGCTCGCGGGCCGTCAGGGACCACCGTGCCCACTCGGAGCCGGGTGACAGCAGGCGCCCGAGCGCCTCGGCCAGCGCCCCCGGATCACCGGGGTCGGCGGACAGGCCGGCCCCGGGCGGGTCGACCACCTCGACGCCCGCATCGAAGGGGCTGACGAGACACGGCCGTCCCAGCCGCATCGCCTCGACGTAGACGAGGCCGAACCCCTCCAGCCGGGAAGGCAGCACGAAGCAGCGCGCGCGCGCCAGCAACCGCTCCTTCTGGGATTCGGACACTGCCCCCCAGAACCGGACCCGCTCCCCGAGCCCGCGGCGTGCCGCGTCCCGCTCCAGGTCCCGGCGCAGGTCCCCCTCGCCGACGATCCACAGCGTCGCCTCCGGCTGGTGCCGGAGTACGAGCGGCCACGCCGCCAGGAGCTCGCGGTGTCCCTTGTAGTCCTCGGCGCGCAGGAGTCGACTCACCGCCACGGCGACCGGCGTCGGATCCGGATCCGCGGGCGGCGCCGGCAGCGCGGAGCCGATCCCGAGATGGACGGTCCGATGCGGCCGGGTCTCCGCCTCCGGCACGTAGGCCAGGAAGCGGTCCCAGGTGTGCCGGCTGTTGCTCAGGAACAGATCCACGCGCCTCAAGAGGCGGTGCGTCAGCCGGTCGGGCGGCCGCCAGGCCTCGATGCCGTGCAGGAACACGACCACGCGGCTCCCGCGAGCGCGCAGGAGCGGCACCAGCCGGAGCAGCGCGAGGTGCCAGACCAGCACGGTGGCGCCGCTCCAGCGTCCGCCCAGCAACCGCGCCATCGTGCGCAGGCGGCCCCACGTGGCGCCGTCCGGGCGGGCCGTGCCCCAGGTCAGCAGGCGCGGCGAGCGATCGGGCGGCGTCCAGTCGGCGGCGGCCTGCATGATCGCCTCCCAGGCCAGCCGCCCGCTCGCCTGGACCCCCCCGATGACGCCGGCATCGATCGGGGGAAACAGCCCGACGATGCGCGGGGGCCTCGACGAGCGCATCGCTAGGCCTCCCATGCCCGTGCCGATCGCGGGGCGGCGCTCCACCGCTCCCGGAACAGCCCGCGATAGAGGATCCGGTTGACAGCCAGCGTCGCCACGAGACTTGCGGCCGCCGTGCCGGTCACCTCGACGAACGCGCCGCCTACCTGCAGGATCGCGACTCCCGGCATGTACCAGAGCGCGAACGCCTTCCAATCCTCCCGATCGAGCGCCTCCCGGGCGCGGCGATCGATGATGGCGACCGCGGTGCCGATGATCAGGAATCCCACCAGGATCCCGGTCGTGCCGAAGTTGACGTACAGCTCCATGACCTGACCGATCCCGACGCTGGTGCCCTCGGCGAACCGGACCCCCGTGAACCGGGTCACGAGATCGCCGCTGCCCGCGAAGACCGGCTTGTCCGCCCAGACCGCGCGCGGGATGAGCGCGAGGAGCGAGTCGAGCACCGTCTCCCCGTAGGCGTACTCGTTGTCGCCGCGGGCCAGCCGCTCGACCGCCAGGCCGAGAAAGCCGTTCTGGTTGAGGCGGCGGTCGATCTGCCAGAGATGGACCTGGTCCGACGGGTTGAACCACTCCATCTCGACGATGGTCCCCCAGACCTGCTCGACGCGCTCGTCGAGAGGGCGCCCCCCCCACACCACCTCGCGGATCTCGCCCCGGTCACGCATGTAGCTCACGTAGAACGAGAGCCCCACGTAGCTGAGGAGGAGACACCCGGTGATGACGAGCGCCCGCGGCCGGAGAAATCGTGCGGCGAACACGTACACCACCAGCGCGGCGGCGGCGCCGTAGGCGAGGAACCCGGTGAACACGATCGTCCAGATGGGAAGAATGGCGGTCACCAGGAGCCAGCCCACCACCGTCCCGACCCGCCCCGTCCGCCACCCATGCCAGCAGGCGAGGCAGACACCGATGACCAGCAACTGCTGTGCGGCGCTCAGGAGCGAGGTCACCGTGGGAACGCGGCCCAGCACGGTGGCGAGGGCGCCATAGGCGATCGCCCCCGCGACGAGGTACACTCGGGCGAGCTTCGGATCCGGCGCGAGCGGTTCCGGGGCACGCCCGGGTGGCCGCAGGCTCAACACGACCGGCGCGACGACGACGGCGCCCAGCCCGAAGGCAAGCACGGCGTAGAGGCTCTGCTCGAAGCCCGCCTGGACCAGCCGCCAATCCTGCACGTTGTACCAGGGCAGCACGTAGATGCTGGCCCCCAACCAGTGGGAGGCCCAGAGGTTCACCAGGTACGCGAAGACCAGGCCCGTGGCCGGCGTCCGGCGCCGCGCGCGCGTGAACCCGATCGCGGCCCAGCACAGAAGCCATGCTCCCAGCAGCAGGACCAGGTGCGGCTCGTCCACGCCGGTCAGCTCCGCTCCCGTCCAGTCGCGTCGACGACGCCCCGGCCGGATCGATCAGCCGCCACGCCCACGTGCCCGTGTTCGACCCGTCCCGGCCCCCGATGCGGCCCGGCCGCCGCTGGCTGGCGAGCCCCGGCGTCCACGGATGGCGGCCGCAGCCGATCCGAGGCGAGGGCCTCCTCGAGCGCACTCGCCACCTCCGGGCCGTCACCGGGAATCGACGCCACGGACGCTTGGCGGACCATGCTGGCGAGCTCGGCGCGGTGCCCATCGCACCACCGAAGGCGCTCGACGAATGCACCCGCATCCCCGGCGGGCAGCACCCACCCCGTCAGGCCCTCCCGGATCAGGTCGAGCCCCGCTCCATTCCTGGTCGTCAGGACCGGCAGACCCGATGTCGCCGCTTGCTGGAGCACGACTGCGAACCCGTCCTGCAGGGTCGGCAGCACGAAGACGTCTCCCCAGGCGTAGACGTCGGGAAGTCGAGATTCCGGACGGTGCGGCTCGAAGCGGGCCCGGTGCCTCAGACGCCGCCGGAGCCCAGCGGCCTCCCGGGCGACGGCTCCGACGAACCGGAACTCGAATCGCCCGGGAGCGAGCCGCTCGATCACCTCCGCCATGTACGTCATCCCCTTTTGCCGCGAGAACGTCCCGACGTTCAGCACCCGGAGCGGCGCGCCGCCGGCGATGCGCGCGCACCGGGCCTCGATGACCTCCGGGGACGGCCGGAACCTGCCGCAATCGATCCCCGGCGGGACGATTCGGACCTTCTCGCCAGGCACCCCCTCGGCCAGGAACGTCCCGGCGGCGAACGTCGACAGGACGATCACTCGGTCGGCCAGCGCGTACTCACGCTCCTCGCGCGCGATCATCCATCGGCTCGGGCGCTGGAGCCGTACCCCGGTTCTCCGCTCTTCCTCCTCGAGGATGCGGGCCTGCGCGCGTATGTGCGCCGAACCGCGCACGACCAGTCGCAACGCCTCCGCCCGGCCGACGCGTCGCAGCGTCTCCTCCGCGATCCCGCTCCAGCACACGACGGCGTCCCAGGACTGCCGCGAGATCCTTGCCGCCGCCCACTTTCCGAACAGCCGATGGATCGCGGCCTCTGGGTACGCGTCGCGCGCCCACGTGTTGTGGAGGCGGGAGCCGATCCGCGCCAAGATCCCGTGAAGCGGAAAGCTGCGCACGCGGGCCGCGTCGATCCCGAACCGCGCCACCGCCCACCCGGGGTAGTTCGTGAGCAACACCACGTCGTGGCCGCGACGCAGGAGGGTCCTGACGTGATCGAACGCCACGAACCGCCCGTGCGCCGCGACCGCGAGCTTCATGACGCCGCGGCGCAAGGTGCACTGGACGCACGGCTCGCGAGCATGACACCGAGCCGGGCACCGTAGGTGTGCTCCGCCCCGCCGATTCGTCGGTGGAGCGCCCGGGCGAGCCGCTCCCGGTCGGCCTCGTGCGCGAGCAGCCACCGGGCCCGGTCGACGAGCTCGGCCGCCGACCGGAAGTACAGCGTGCATTCCCCATCGTCGCCGAGGAGCTCCCGGTGCTCGTCGGTCTCTTCGGTCAGCATGCACGCTCCGGTCGCCGCCGTTTCGAAGGTGCGCATGGCATGGCCGTCCCGGTTGGCCCGGCGGACCAGGCACAGCGCGAGCCGGGCGCCGCCGAACGCCTTCCGCAGCGTCGACCATTCCGCGTGGCCCCGCGCGTAGGCGCGCGTCGCGGGATACCGGTCCCAGTAGCCGCCGTAGAGCGCGAGGCGCAGCCCTGCTCGTCCCAGCGCCGCCAGGACGGGAACGCGGTCGGAATCGGCCCCGCCGGCGAACACGACGTCGGCGGCGAACCGCGCGCGCTCCGTCGACGCGGCCGGCGGCTCCGGGTAGTGCAGGTGCGGCGCGTAGGCGAACGGCAAGTACGCGACCCCTCGCCCCCCCGCCGCCCGCAAGTCGTCCAGCACGGCGCGCCGGGTCGAGAACACCTCGTCGTATGCGGGCAGCGCCTCGAGGAACCAGGGCGCCCGGTGACGGGGGTTCCACGGATCATCGGTCAGGTAATTGACCCGCCTCACCCCCAGTGCACCGATCGCTTCCAGGGTCGCGCGATCCACCGGCGCGATCCCCGTGGCAATGAGGTGCGTCGCCCGGCACGCACGACACGCGTCCAGGACGTGCTGGCTGAACCACCGGAGGCGGGTCGGTCGACGCCCGCGCAGCCACCAGTTGGCCCGCGCGATCCATGACGGGGCCTCGTACGCCGCCCGCACGTCGCAGAACGTGGTCGCCAGGCCCGATGCGCCGGCCGCCACCCGGAGGTGCGCCCCGACGTGGGCCGGGTCCCCGTTGCCCACGATCACGATCCGCTTTGGGTCGAGGCCACGCTCGGCCGTCACCACTCAGACCACCACCCGCGGAGCCGCCGCCGCGGCCTGGAACGCGGCCGCGATCCCCGCCGCAGCCTCCTCGATCCCGTAGGCGGCGACGACGGCCCGACACGCTATCCGGATCTCCCGGCGGCCGATCAGCCTCGCGGCTCGTCCGAGGGCCGCCCGGAGGTCCTCGACCGAATCGGCGCGAAACACCTCGCCGGTCGTGCCGGACCGAATCAGGTCCGGAACGCACCCGACCGCGTCCGATACGACGCACGGCACCCCGTGGGCGAGCGCCTCGTTGACGACCAGGCCCCAGGTCTCCCCGCGGCGGCTCGGGAGGACGAGGAGGTCCGCCGCGTGGTAGAAGGGGCTGAGCTCGGCCTGGTTCCGGAACCCGACGAAGCGGACGTCGACCGCCCCCCCGTTGCCACCGCGTGTCCGCAGGGCTTCGCGCGACGCCCCGTCGCCGACGAAGACGACCACCGGGCGGTCCCCGGTGGCCGGGGCGACAGGTCGCACGGCATCCAGCAGCAGATCCGGGCCCTTCCTCGCGACGAGCTTGCCCACGAACAGAAGGACCGTCCGGCCGTCGGCGACCCCCAGTTGCCGTCTCACGGCCTCTCGCAGCGCCACGCGCTCGGTCTCGCCGGCGCGGAACGCCGCGACGTCGACACAGTACGGCGAGAACACCAGCCGGTGCTCCGAACATCCCAGGTCTCGGAAGTGCTGGTACGAGCGCGCCCCGACGTAGAGCAGGCGCGCGCACCGCGCATACAGAGCGCGCAGCACCGTCGCGCGCGCCCGGCGCTTCATCGCGTTCCGCGCCACGGCATGATCGGTGGTCTCGGCCCGGAACAGGATCGGTACCCGATGGCGCCACGCCTGGAGGAAGGCGTGCGCGTAGAACGACGAGGCGTACCCGCACAGCATCACCGCCGCCGGCGCCAGGGCGGCGAGCGCCCGACCGAGGCCATGCGCCGAGACCGCCCGTGCCGACCCGCGACCGCCCCGGTCCACCCGCCGGAGGAAGCACGCCCGGTACCCGGACAACAGGTCCGTGTCCCAGGCGAAGCGTACGCCGAACTCGCGGTCCAGCCCGCCAGCGATGCTGAAGTCGGAACCGTAAATCGCGGTGACGGGGATCCCGAACCGCTGCTGGACGCACCGGTACACCGGCGCGTGGTACTGCACGGGATGCGTCTCCACGATCGCCAGCCCCGGCGCAGCGAGCCCGCTCACCGCCCGACCCTCGTGAGGCCGACGGCGGGGGCGGGGGCCTCGGCCGCCGGGCCATCCGACAGGAGCCGGCGCAGGACCGGCACGAAGGCGCGCTCGTAGTTCCACTCCGTCAGGACTCGCTGGCGGCCGCGCTCGCCCATGCTCCGCATGGCGTCCGGGTGTTCGAGGTACCACGTGAGCGCGGTCGCCACCGATGCCGGGTCGTCGGGGAGACACGGGCGCGCGAGCCCCAGCTCCACGAACAGCCGCCAGTCGGCCCGATTGGAGACCACCAGGGCCAGGCCACTCGCCAGGTAATCGAACGGCTTGTTGGAGGCGCCGACCATGGCCTCCTCGTTCGGATCCACCGTCGCGCGCGGCATGAGGGCGAGCCCGACGTCGGAACGGCGGCACCACGCCAGGAGCTCGGCTCGATCGGCGACCGCGCCGACGATCTGGACGCGGCCGCCGACTCCGCGCGCCGCCACGCGGGCCCGGATCGCCTCGAGGTATCCGCGGTGGCCGACCGTCTCGTAGCCGATCACGCGCAGGTGGACGGAGTGCGGGGTCAGCGCGAGCGCGTCGATGACGGTGAGGGGCAGGCGCACCGGCGTCAGCGAGCCGTGGTAGAGGACCCACAGCGCGCCCTCAGCCGGCGTGCGGCGATGCGGCACGACCTCGTCGAGCGCCGCGCAGTTCCAGACGGTCACCACCTCGGACCGCGTGCCGGTCTCCGCGCGGAATCGCCGGGCCCGGACGTCGTTCGGCAGCACGCACACCGCGGCCCGCT
>Ga0070741_10007993_pt1 | contig 21490 bp, 34 predicted proteins | sample Coa_R1_4_FD_66440 | JGI IMG/M metagenome (GOLD analysis project Ga0070741, IMG submission 66440) | Surface soil microbial communities from Centralia Pennsylvania, which are recovering from an underground coalmine fire - Coalmine... | ecosystem: Environmental > Terrestrial > Soil > Unclassified ... | reverse complement strand
TGCGCGCATGACGGTCGAGCTGATCCAGCCGATCGCCATGGACGAGGGCCTGCGCTTCGCCATCCGCGAGGGTGGCCGAACCGTCGGCGCCGGCGTCGTCACCAAAATCGTCAAGTAACGGCACCGCCGTCTAGAGACAGAGCAAGACCATGGACAGCACAAACATCCGCATCCGGCTCAAGGCCTTCGATCATCGCGTGCTCGACACGTCGACGAGCGAGATCGTCAGCACAGCCAAGCGGACCGGCGCGCAGGTGCGCGGGCCCATCCCGCTGCCGACGCGCATCGAGCGGTTCACGGTCAATCGTTCGCCGCACATCGACAAGAAGTCGCGCGAACAGTTCGAAGTACGCACGCACAAGCGCGTGCTCGATATCGTCGATCCGACGCCGCAGACGGTGGACGCGCTGATGAAGCTCGACCTCGCCTCCGGCGTGGACGTCGAGATCAAGCTCGGCGCGTAAGCGGGCATAGGGCAGGGAAGAGGGAAAGACCATGCGTTGCGGTCTCGTCGCCCAGAAGGTCGGCATGACCCGCGTCTTCAACGACGCCGGGGAACACGTGCCCGTCACCGTTCTGAAGGTGGATCAGCTGCAGGTTGTCGCCGTCCGCTCGGAAGAGAAGGACAAGTACAACGCAGTGCAGCTCGGCTATGGCAAGGCCAAGGTGAAGAACGTCACCCAGCCGATGCGCGGCCACTTTGCCAAGGCCAAGGTCGAGCCCAAGAAGAAGCTCGTCGAGTTCCGCGTCGCCAAGGACGCCGTGCTCGAAGTCGGCGCCGAGCTGGTGCCGAGTCATTTCGTGCCCGGCCAGTTTGTCGACGTGATCGGCACTTCGATCGGCCGTGGTTTCACGGGTTCGATGGTTCGCTGGAACTTCCACGGCCTCGAAGCCTCGCACGGCGTGTCGGTGTCGCATCGTTCGCACGGCTCGACCGGTAACCGCCAGGATCCTGGCCGTACGTTCCCGGGCAAGAAGATGGCTGGCCACTATGGCCACGAGCGCGTGACCACGCAGAACCTCAAGGTCGTCCAGGCCGACGACGAGAAGGGCCTGCTGCTGGTCTCGGGCGCCGTCCCCGGCCCGAACGGCGGCTACATCATCGTCAAGGACGCCTCCAAGAAGGCCCGCCCCAAGACCGCGCCGTACCCCGCCGGCCTGCGTAAGGCGGCGGCCGCGGCGGCTCCCGAAGCCCCTGCTGAGTCGAAGGGGGCGGCCGATGCCGCTCCGAAGGCTTGAGGATCAAGTCATGAAGATCGCGGTCAAAACCATCGAGGGCGCCAGCGCCGGAGAGCTTGAGCTCGCCGACGCCGTGTTTGGCGCTCCCGTCCGCCAAGACATCCTGCAACGCTGCGTGGTGTGGCAGCTGTCGCGCCGCCAGCAGGGCACGCACAAGACCAAGGGCCGTTCCGAAGTCACGGCGACGGCCAAGAAGATGTACGCCCAGAAGGGCACCGGCCGGGCCCGTCACGGCAACGAGGCAGCGCCGCAGTTCCGCGGCGGTGGCAAGGCATTCGGTCCGGTAGTGCGCAGCCATGCCAGCGACCTGCCCAAGAAAGTGCGCAAGCTCGCGCTCCGCACCGCGCTGTCGGCCAAGGCCGCCGAGGGCAAGCTGATCGTCCTCGACAGCGCGACCTTGGCCGAGCCCAAGACCGCCAAACTGACGGCCAATCTCGGCAAGCTCGGCGTCACCAGCGCGCTGGTCATCGCCGGTGCCCAGGTCGACGCCAACCTCGCCCGCGCGGCGGCCAACATCGCCCATCTCGATGTGCTGCCGCAGCAGGGTGCCAACGTTTACGACATCCTGCGCCGCGATACGCTGGTGCTGACCAAGGATGCCGTGAAGCATCTCGAGGAGCGCCTGCAATGAGCGCCAAGACCCCGACCGTCGTCAGCCGCGCGCGCATGTACGAAGTGATCCGCGCGCCGTTGATCACGGAAAAGACGACCAACGGCTCGGAGCACAGCCAGGTGACCTTCAAGGTGGCCGCCGATGCGACGAAGCCCGAGATCAAGCAGGCCGTCGAAGGCCTCTTCAAGGTCAAGGTGAAAGCCGTCAACACGGTCAACGTGAAGGGCAAGGGCAAGCTCTTCAAGGGTCGGCCCGGCGTTCGCAGCGACTGGAAGAAAGCGATCGTCTCGCTGGTCGAGGGCCAGAAGATCGATGTGACCACGGGCCTGTAGGACTAGGGAACGACGATTATGGCTCTCAAGAACTTCAAACCGATCACGCCGTCGCTCCGGCAGCTCGTCATCGTCGACCGTGCCGGCCTGTGGAAGGGCAAGCCGGTCAAGGCGCTGACCAGAGGCAAGGTCGATCCGGCTGGCCGCAACAACCACGGCCACATCACCGCCCATCACCGCGGCGGCGGTCACAAGCGCCGTTTGCGCACGGTCGATTTCAAGCGCCGCAAATTCGACGTGCCGGCGACGGTCGAGCGCCTGGAGTACGATCCCAACCGCTCGGGCTTCATCGCGCTCATCAAGTACAAGGACGGCGAGCTTGCCTACATCCTGGCGCCGCAGCGCCTGAAGGCGGGCGACGAAGTCGTGGCCGGCGAGCGCGTGGACATCAAGCCGGGCAATGCCATGCCGCTCGCCAATATGCCGGTCGGCACGATCGTGCATAACATCGAGCTGAAGAAGGGCCGCGGCGGGCAGCTCGCGCGCTCCGCCGGCACCTACGCTCAGCTGGTCGGCAAGGACGCGGGCTACGCCCAGCTCAAGCTGAGCTCGGGCGAGCTGCGCCTGGTGCCGGCCGAGTGCCTGGCCACCGTCGGCGCGGTGTCCAACCCGGACAACCAGAACATCGTGATCGGCAAGGCCGGTCGCACCCGCTGGCTCGGCCGGCGGCCGGTGGTGCGTGGCGTCGCCATGAACCCGGTCGACCATCCGCACGGCGGCGGTGAAGGCAAGACCTCGGGCGGCCGCCATCCGGTCACCCCGTGGGGCAAGCCGACCAAGGGCAAGAAGACCCGCAAGAACAAGGCGACGGACAAGTTCATCATCCGCCGCCGTCACGCGACGCGCTAGGAGATAGGCAAGTGGCACGCTCCGTTTGGAAAGGCCCGTTCGTCGAGGGCAGCCTGATCAAGAAGGCCGAGAAGGCGCGCGGCAACGTGCGCAACGACGTGATCAAGACCTGGTCGCGCCGTTCGACGATCCTGCCGCAGTTCGTCGGGCTGACGTTCGGCGTCTACAACGGCAGGAAGTTCATCCCGGTGAACGTCACCGAGGAGATGGTCGGTCACAAGCTCGGTGAGTTCTCGCCGACGCGCACCTTCACCGCCCACTCGGGCGACAAGAAGGTGTCGAAGGAGGCCTGATGAGCAAGCCCGCCAACAAGCGCCGCGAGTCGGACAACGAGGCCAAGGCCGTGCTGCGCACCGTGCGCGTCAGCCCGCGCAAGCTCGACCTCGTGGCCGCCACCATCCGCGGCAAGAAGGCCGCCGCGGCGGTGAACGAGCTCACCTTCTCGAAGAAGCGCATCGCGCAGGACGTCAAGAAGGCGCTGAATTCGGCCATCGCCAACGCCGAGAACAACCACAACCTCGACGTCGATCGCCTGATCGTGGCCGAGGCCTCGGTCGGCAAGAGCCTGGTCATGAAGCGTTTCCATACCCGCGGCCGCGGCCGTGCGGCCGGCATCGTCAAGCCATTCAGCCATCTCACGATCGTCGTGCGTGAGCGGGCCGAGACGGCGGAGGAAAAGTAACATGGGTCAGAAGGTCAATCCGATCGGTCTGCGCCTCGGCATCAACCGGACCTGGGATTCGCGCTGGTACGCCGAAGGCGGTGACTACTCGACGATGCTCCACGAGGACATCCACATCCGCAAGGTGCTGCGCGAGCGGCTGGCCCAGGCGGGCGTCGCCAAGATCGTGATCGAGCGCCCGGCCAAGCGCGCCCGCGTCACCATCCACACCGCCCGTCCAGGCGTGGTGATCGGCAAGAAGGGCGCCGACATCGAGAAGCTGCGCGGCGACCTCGCCAAGATGACCAAGGGCGAAGTGGCGCTGAACATCGTCGAGATCCGCAAGCCCGAGATCGACGCCACGCTGATCGCCGAGAACATCGCCCAGCAGCTCGAGCGCCGCGTCGCCTTCCGCCGCGCCATGAAGCGCGCCGTGCAGTCGGCGATGCGCCTGGGCGCCCAAGGCATCCGCATCAACTGCTCGGGCCGCCTGGGCGGCGCCGAGATCGCGCGCATGGAGTGGTACCGCGAGGGCCGCGTGCCGCTGCATACGCTGCGCGCCGACATCGACTACGGCACCGCCACCGCCTTCACGACCTTCGGCACGTGCGGCGTCAAGGTGTGGGTGTTCAAGGGCGAGATCATGGCGCACGACCCGATGGCGCACGACAAGCGCGCCGAGGAGTCGGCGCCGCAACGCACGCCGGCGCGCGTCGAGCGCACCGAGCAGAGGGACGCGTAAGAGATCATGCTGCAACCCAAGCGCACCAAATACCGCAAGGCCTTCAAGGGCCGCATCAGCGGCGCTGCCAAGGGCGGCTTCAACCTCGACTTCGGCTCGTTCGGGCTGAAGGCGATGGAGCCGGACCGCCTGACCGCGCGCCAGATCGAGGCCGCCCGCCGCGCTATCACGCGCCACATGAAGCGCGCCGGCCGCGTCTGGATCCGCGTGTTCCCCGACGTGCCGGTGTCGAAGAAGCCGGCCGAAGTCCGCATGGGCTCCGGCAAGGGCGCCCCCGAGTTCTGGGTGGCCCGCGTCAAGCCGGGCCGCGTGCTGTTCGAGCTCGACGGCGTGCCGGTGACGGTCGCCAAGGAGGCGCTCGACCTCGCCGCGGCCAAGCTGCCGATCAAGACGCGCTTCGTGGCGCGCATCGGCGCGTAGGGTTGAAGGAGTAAGCCATGAAGGCCAGCGATCTTCGTCCCAAGACCAAGGACCAGCTCAAGGAAGAGCTCGGCAACCTGCGCAAGGAGGCGTTCAACCTGCGCTTCCAGAAGGCAGGCGGCCAGCTCGGCAAGACGGCCCGCGTGCGCCAGGTGCGCCGCGACATCGCCCGCATCAAGACGGTGTTGGGCGAGAAGGCCGCGGGTTAAGGAGTTCATAGAGATGCCGAAGCGAATCCTCGAAGGCGTCGTCGTCAGCGACAAGATGGACAAGACCATCGTCGTCCAGGTCGAACGGCGCGTTCAGCACCCGATCTACAAGAAGTTCATCCGTCGCTCGAAGAAATACCACGCGCACGACGAGACCAACGCCTTCAAGGGCAAGGTCGGCGAGAACGTGAAGATCCGCGAGTGCCGTCCGATCTCCAAGACCAAGAGCTGGGAAGTTCTGGTCGAGAACGCCAAGGCTTGAGACACGGGCCAGGGACCAGGAACAGAGCAGTAACATGATCCAGATGCGGACCAACCTCGAGGTCGCCGACAATTCCGGCGCCCGCCGCGTGCAGTGCATCAAGGTGCTGGGCGGCTCGCGCCGCAAGTACGCCTCGGTCGGCGACGTCATCGTCGTGTCGGTCAAGGACGCCATCCCGCGCGGCCGCGTGAAGAAGGGCGAGGTGCACCGCGCCGTCGTCGTGCGCACGTCGTTCCCGCTGCGCCGGATCGACGGCAGCGCCATCCGGTTCGACCGCAATGCCGCCGTGCTGATCAGCAAGCAGGACGAGCCGATCGGCACCCGCATCTTCGGACCGGTGACGCGCGAACTGCGCGCCAAGAAGTTCATGAAGATCATCTCGCTCGCGCCGGAGGTCCTGTAGGCCATGGCCATGAAGATCCGCAAAGGCGACCGCGTGAAGGTCATCGCCGGCCGCTCCAAGGGCAAGATCGGCGACGTGCTGCGCGTGCTGGCCGCCGAAAGCCGCGTCGTGGTGTCGGGCGTCAATGTCATCAAGCGCCACACCAAGCCCGGCCGCACCGGCGAGGGCGGCATCATCGAGCGCGAGGCCGCGATCCACGTCTCGAACGTGGCCCTGCTCGATCCGAAATCCGACAAGCCGACCAAGGTCGGTTTCAAGTTCCTTGAAGATGGCCGAAAGGTGCGCTTCGCGCGCGCCTCCGGCGAAACGATTGACCGCTAGGAGTTCCGGGGCCATGGCCGCGCGACTGCAAGAGCACTACACGAAGACCGTCCGAGAGGCGCTCACCAAGGAGTTCAATTACAAGAACGCCTTCGAGGTGCCGAAGCTCGACAAGATCGTGATCAACATGGGCGTCGGCGAGGCGGTCAACGACCGCAAGGCCGTCGACGGCGCACTCGCCGACCTGGCGGCGATCACCGGCCAGAAGCCGGTCGCCACCAAGTCGCGCAAGTCGATCGCGACCTTCAAGCTGCGCGACGGAATGGCGATCGGCGCCAAGGTCACGCTGCGCCGCGATCGCATGTACGAGTTCATCGACCGCCTGATCAATATCGCGCTGCCCCGCGTGCGCGACTTCCGCGGCCTGAACGGCAAGTCTTTCGACGGCAATGGCAACTACGCCATGGGCCTGAAGGAGCAGATCGTGTTCCCAGAGATCGACTACGACAAGGTCGACATGGTGCGCGGCATGGACATCATCATCTGCACGACGGCGAAGACGGACGCGGAAGCCAAGGCGCTTCTCCGCGGCTTCGACTTCCCGTTCGTGAACTGAGGCCGGAGAACCGACATGGCCAAGACGAGTTCAGTCAACAAGAACAAGCGTCGTGAGAAGATGGCGAAGCAGTACGCCGCCAAGCGCGCCAAGCTGAAGGCGATGGCGGTGGACGACAAGCTTTCTCCCGAGGAGCGCTTCGGCGCCCGGCTGAAGCTTGCCAAGCTGCCACGCAACTCTTCGCCGACGCGCATCCGCAATCGGTGCGAAATCACGGGCCGTCCCCGGGCCGTGTATCGCAAGTTCAAGCTGTCGCGGCTCGCGCTGCGGCAGCTGGCGTCGCTGGGCGCGCTGCCCGGCGTCGTGAAGTCGAGCTGGTAACGGGAGTCCGTAGACCATGGCGATGACAGATCCCGTCGGCGATTTGCTGACCCGCATCCGCAACGGCCAGTCGGCACGCCTCGACAGCGTGACCGTGCCGGCCTCGCGCATGCGGTCCAACGTTCTCGATGTGCTCCAGCGCGAGGGCTATATCCGCGGCTGGTTCGAGGAAGAGCTGCGGCCCGGCGTCAAGGAGCTCCGCATCGAGCTCAAGTACGACAACGGCCGTCCCGTGATCAAGGAGATCAAGCGCGTGTCGACCCCGGGTCGCCGCGTCTATTCGAAGATCCGCGAGCTGCCGCGCCACTTCAACGGCCTCGGCATCTCGATCCTCAGCACGCCGCGCGGCATCATGTCGGATGCCGAGGCGCGCGCCGCCAATGTCGGCGGTGAAGTCCTCTGCAGGGTGTTCTGATCATGTCGCGCGTCGGCAAAAATCCGGTCGTCGTCCCGCAGGGCGTCACCGTCGACCTCACGGGCCAGGCCCTCAAGGTCAAGGGCAAGAAGGGCGAGCTGTCGCTCGTCGTGCATGACGATGTCGAGATCTCGAAGGACGGCGACAAGCTGAGCTTCAAGCCGCGCTTCGACACGCGGCGCGCCCGCACGCAGTGGGGCACGGCCCGCAACCTCGCGCGCAATATGGTGCAGGGCGTGTCGGACGGCTTCACGGTCAAGCTCGAGATCAACGGCGTCGGCTACCGCGCCCAGGCGGACGCCAAGAACCTCAAGCTGCAGCTTGGCTTCAGCCACGATGTCGAGGTGCCGATTCCGGCCGGCATCCAGATCAAGGCGCCGAAGCCCACCGAGATCGAGATTTCCGGGGCCGACCGCCAGCGGGTCGGCCAGCTTGCCGCCGAGATCCGGTCATTGCGCCCGCCCGAACCCTACAAGGGCAAGGGCGTGAAGTACTCGACCGAGACGATCCGGCGCAAGGAAGGCAAGAAGAAGTAGAGGCACGCCATGTCTGACCGCAACGCTCTCTTCGCCCGCCGCCAGCGCCGCACGCGCTTCGCGCTGCGCCAGGCCGCCGGCGGCCGCCCGCGTCTCACCGTCTTCCGCTCGGGCAAGCACATCTACGCCCAGGTCATCGACGACAAGAAGGGCGCGACGCTCGCCGCCGCCTCGTCGCTCGACGAGGGCCTGAAGAGCCTGAAGACCGGCGCCAACAAGGATGCCGCGACGGCGGTCGGCAAGCTGATCGCCGAGCGCGCCATCGCGGCTGGAGTCAAGGAAGTCGTCTTCGACCGCGGCGGCTACATGTATCACGGCCGCGTCGCGGCGCTGGCCACCGCCGCCCGCGAAGGCGGCCTGTCGTTCTGAGGAGTTAGCAAATGGCCCGTTCACCCTCTGGTTCCGGCCGTGGCCCGCGCGAGCGCGGGCGCGATCGCGACCGTGACGAAGAGAACGAACTGAAGGACAAGCTGGTCACCATCAATCGCGTGGCGAAGGTGGTGAAGGGCGGCCGGCGGTTCGCTTTCGCGGCGATCGTCGTCGTCGGCGACCAGCGCGGCCGCGTCGGCCACGGCGCCGGCAAGGCGCGCGAGGTGCCGGAGGCAATCCGCAAGGCCACGGAAGCGGCCAAGCGCGGCCTGATCCGCGTGCCGCTGCGCGACGGCCGCACGCTGCACCACGACGTCAAGGGCCGCTTCGGCGCCGGCAAGGTGACCTTGCGCGCGGCACCGGCTGGTACCGGCATCATCGCCGGCGGCCCGATGCGCGCCATCTTCGAGACGCTCGGCATCAAGGACATCGTCGCCAAGTCGGTCGGCACGTCCAACCCGCACAACATGATCAAGGCCACCTTCAAGGCGCTGGAGAAGCTCAACTCGCCGCGCATGGTGGCGACCCGCCGCGGCAAGAAGGTGGGCGACCTGCTCGGCCGCCGCGACGGCACCGCGGCCGACCAGGCCGCCGCCGAAGCCTCGGCCTAGGGAGAAGCACGATGGCCGCCGCAAAGAAGATCAAGGTCACCCAGACCGGCAGCCCGATCGGCCGCACGGACGATCAGCTCGCCACCCTGAAGGGCCTGGGCCTCAACAAGCGCCACCGCAGCCGCGTCCTCGAGGACACGCCCGCGGTGCGCGGCATGATCAACAAGGTGCAGCACCTGGTGCGCATCGACGAAGAAGCCGCTTAGGGATCGAACGATGAAACTCAACCAGATCGCCGACAATGCCGGCTCGCGGAAGCGCCGCATGCGCGTCGGCCGCGGCATCGGCTCGGGCAAGGGCAAGACCTCGGGCCGCGGCGTCAAGGGACAGAAGTCCCGCACCGGCGTCAGCATCCACGGCTTCGAGGGCGGCCAGATGCCGCTCTACCGCCGTCTGCCCAAGCGCGGCTTCCGGCCGCCGCACCAGAAGACTTGGCAGGTGGTCAATCTCGGCGACCTGCAGAAGGCGATCGACGCCAACAAGCTCGACGCCGGCAAGCCGATCGATGCCGCCGCCATGCTGGCCGCCGGCCTGTTCAAGAGCGCATCAGATGGCGTGCGGCTGCTTGGAAAAGGCGAGATCAAGACCAAGATAGAGGTGAAGGTCGCGGGCGCCTCGGCGTCGGCGATCGCCGCGGTCGAAAAGGCCGGCGGCAAAGTCGAGTTGCCGCCGAAGCCCGTCGCCGAGGCGGCCTGAACCCCTTCTCCCGCGAGGTTCCATGGCATCCGCCGCCGAGCAACTGGCCTCCAACCTGAACTGGGGCTCGATCGGTAAGGCGACCGAGCTGAAGCAGCGCCTGTGGTTCACCCTGGGCGCGCTCGTCGTCTTCCGCATCGGCGCCTACATCCCGGTCCCCGGAGTCGATCCGGCCGCCCTGGCCGAGCTCTTCCACCGCCAGTCCGGCGGCATCGCCGGCATGCTCGACGTGTTCTCGGGCGGCTCGCTCGGCCGCATGTCGGTGCTGGCGCTGTCGATCATGCCGTACATCTCGGCCTCCATCATCATGCAGATCCTGACGACGGTCGTGCCGTCGCTCGAGGCGCTGAAGAAGGAGGGCGAGGCCGGCCGCAAGAAGATCAACCAGTACACCCGCTACGGCACGGTGATCCTGGCGGCCTTCCAGGCCTACGGCATCTCAGTCGGGCTCGAGGGCCAGACCTCGTCGGTTGGCCCGGTGGTGCACGACCCCGGCCTGTTCTTCCGCTTCGTCACCATCGTCACCCTGGTCGGCGGCACCCTGCTGCTGATGTGGCTCGGCGAGCAGATCACCGCTCGCGGCGTCGGCAACGGCGTGTCGCTGATCATCTTCTCGGGCATCGTCGCCAACCTGCCCAACGCCCTGGTGCAGACCCTCGAGCTCGGCCGCACCGGCGCGCTATCGGCGCTGTTCATCATCGGGCTGGCAGCCGGCATCATCGCCGTGGTCGGGCTCGTGGTCTTCGTCGAGACCGCTCAACGGCGAATCGTCGTGCAATATCCCAAGCGACAGGTCGGTAACCGGATGTATGGCGGCGAGGCCTCGCACCTGCCGCTCAAGATCAACACGTCGGGCGTGATCCCGCCGATCTTCGCCTCCTCGCTGCTGCTCTTTCCCGCGACCATCGCCTCGTTCCAGGGCCAGGTCGGCGAGGGCGGCGGCGTCGCCCAGTGGATCGCCACCTACCTGTCGCACGGCACGCCGCTCTACCTCGCCTGCTATGTCGGCCTGATCGTGTTCTTCTGCTTCTTCTACACCACCGTGGTGTTCAACCCGAACGACACGGCCGAGAACCTGAAGAAGAACGGCGGCTTCGTGCCGGGCATCCGGCCGGGCAAGAACACCGCCGAATACCTCGAATACATCCTCAATCGCCTGACCCTGATCGGCGCGATCTATCTGTCGTGCGTCTGCATCCTGCCCGAGCTCCTGATCGCGCGCGGCGGCGTGCCGTTCTACTTCGGCGGCACCAGCCTGCTGATCGTGGTCTCGGTGACGCTCGACACGGTGACCCAGATCCAGGCCCATCTGCTGGCCCACCAGTACGAAGGCCTGATCAAGAAGGCCCGCCTGCGCGGCCGCGGTCGCTGAAGGGGACAGCGAGGCGATGAACATCATCCTGTTGGGGGCGCCGGGCGCCGGCAAGGGCACGCAAGCCCAGCGCCTGCAGCAGGATCTCGGCATGGTCCAGCTGTCGACTGGTGACATGCTGCGCGCCGCCGTGAAGTCGGGCAGTCCGCTCGGCCAGAAGGCCAAGGACATTATGGACGCGGGCAAGCTGGTGCCGGACGAGATCATGGTCGGCCTGATCGAGGCGCGCATCGCCCAGCCGGATTGCGCCAAGGGTTTCATCCTCGACGGCTTCCCGCGCACCGAGGCCCAGGCCGATGCGCTCGACAAGATGCTGGCCCGCGCCGGCAAGAAGCTCGACCGGGTGATCGAAATGGAGGTCGACGAGCAGGCGCTGACCGAGCGCGTCGTCGGCCGCTACACCTGCGCCAAGTGCGGCGCGGGCTACCACGACAAGTTCAAGCGGCCCAAGGTCGACGGGGTCTGCGACGTCTGCGGCAGCCGGGAGTTCACCCGCCGCCAGGACGATAATGCAGAGACCATGAAGACCCGGATGGCCGCCTATCGCGCCCAGACCGCGCCCTTGCTGCCCTACTACCGGGCAAAGGGGGTCCTGAAGAAGGTCGATGGCATGGTCGCGATGGACGAGGTTTACCGTCAAATCCGCGCTGTTTTGGCCGGGGCTTGACAACAGCAAGGTCCGTTGACTCGGGGGCGCCGGTACCTATAATCGCGCGCTTTTCCGGGGCCAGCGGAACGTCACACGGGCGCGCGTCAGCGCGCCGTAAGTGTTTGAAGGAGAAGGAATTTTGGCTCGTATAGCCGGCGTGAACATTCCCACCGCCAAGCGGGCGGTCGTGGGGCTGCAATACATCCATGGGATCGGCCAGGCCAAGGCCAAGGAGATCCTGGGGAAAGTGGGGATCGATGAGTCGCGGCGCGTCAACACGCTGACCGACGACGAGGTGATCCGGATCCGCGAAGCGATCGACCGCGACTACACGGTCGAAGGCGATCTGCGCCGTGAAGTGGCGATGAACATCAAGCGTCTGATGGACCTCGCCTGCTATCGCGGTCTCAGGCACCGCCGCGGCCTGCCGGTCCATGGTCAGCGTACGCACACCAACGCACGGACCCGCAAGGGCCCCGCGAAGCCGATTGCCGGCAAGAAGAAAGTCACGAAGTAAGTCGAGGGAAATCGGACCATGGCCAAGCCTGCAGCCGCTGCTGCCACGAGCGGCGCCGCCGCCACCGCGACAGCGCGTCCGCGCCGCAAGGAGCGCAAGAACATCATCGCCGGGGTGGCGCACGTCAACGCCTCGTTCAACAACACCATCGTCACCATCACCGACGCGCAGGGCAACACCATCGCCTGGTCGTCGTCGGGACAGCAGGGTTTCAAGGGCTCGCGCAAGTCGACCCCGTTCGCCGCGCAGATGGCCGCCGAGAATGCCGGCCGCAAGGCGATGGAGCACGGCATGCGCACGCTCGAAATCGAGGTGCGCGGTCCGGGCTCGGGCCGCGAGTCGGCGCTGCGCGCGCTGCAGGCCGTTGGTCTCGCCGTCACCGCCATCCGCGACGTGACGCCGATCCCGCACAACGGATGCCGCCCGCCGAAGCGCCGTCGCGTGTGATAACGCGCTGCGTCTGAGTTCAGTTGCCGGCGCGCCGTTCGGGCAGCGCCGGCCGTCAGTGGAAAGTGTGGCGGCTCCCGAGCGAGCTGCCGAAACCGGTCTAGAGAGGTAGCCCCCGTGCTTCAGAAGAACTGGCAAGATCTCATCAAGCCGGAGAAGCTCGTCACCGAGGCGGGCGTCGACGCCAGCCGCACGGCGACGATCGTCGCCGAGCCGCTCGAGCGTGGCTTCGGCCTCACTCTCGGCAATGCGCTGCGGCGCGTGCTGCTGTCGTCGCTGCAGGGCGCGGCCGTGACGTCGATCAAGATCGACAACGTGCTGCACGAATTCTCGTCGATCCCCGGCGTGCGCGAGGACGTGGTCGACATCGTGCTCAACATCAAGGCGATGGCCGTCAAGATGCAGGGCGACCGCCCGCAGCGTCTTTACCTGCGCGCCGTCGGCCCGGGCGAAGTCACCGCCGGCATGATCGAACTGCCGGGCGACGTCCAGATCATGGATCCCAAGCACCTGATCTGCACGCTCGACGACGGTGCCTCGATCTCGATGGAGCTGATGGTCGCCACCGGCAAGGGCTACATCCCGGCCTCGGCAAACCGGCCGGAGGATGCCCCGATCGGCCTGATCCCGGTCGACTCGGTGTTCAGCCCTGTCAAGCGCGTCTCCTACAAGATCGAGAACAGTCGCGTCGGCCAAGTCACCGACTACGACAAGCTTTCGATGACGGTCGAGACCAATGGCACGACGGCTCCTGCCGACGCCGTGGCACTCGCCGCGCGCATCCTGCAGGACCAGCTGCAGCTCTTCATCAACTTCGAGGAGCCGCGCGAGGTCCGCAAGGAAGAGGCGCAGGACGATTTCCCGTTCAATCGCAACCTGCTGCGCAAGGTCGACGAGCTCGAGCTGTCGGTCCGTTCGGCCAACTGCCTGAAGAACGACAACATCATCTACATCGGCGATCTGGTGCAGAAGACCGAGGCGGAGATGCTGCGCACGCCGAACTTCGGCCGCAAGTCGCTGAACGAGATCAAGGAAGTGCTGGCCGGCATGGGCCTGCATCTCGGCATGGAGATCCCGGGCTGGCCGCCGGACAACATCGAGGAAATGGCCAAGCGGCTGGAAGAGCCGTACTAGGCCGACGAAGGGGTAAGGGTCATGCGTCACAACAACCGCGGCCGGAAATTCCACCGCACCGCCGAGCATCGCAAGGCGATGTTCATGAATCTCGCCGGCGCGCTGATCAAGCATGAGCAGATCACGACGACCTTGCACAAGGCGAAGGATTTGCGTCCGATCGTCGAGAAGCTGGTCACGCTCGGCAAGAAGGGCGGTCTGCACGCGCGCCGCCAGGCGATCGGCTTCCTGCGCGATCCTTACGTCGCCGACAAGCTCTTCACCACGCTGGGGCCGCGCTACGCCAAGCGCAACGGCGGCTACCTGCGCGTCCTGAAGGCGGGCTTCCGCTTCGGCGACATGGCGCCGATGGCGGTGATCGAGTTCGTCGAGCGCGACGCCAACGCCAAGGGCCAGGATTCCGGACCGTCGGCCGAGCAGGACGAGCAGAAAGAAGCGGCGTAAGCTTCGTTCTCCATCGAATACGAAAGCGCCCGGTCGAAAGACCGGGCGTTTTTGTTTTGGAGCTCTCTTCCCCATTCATATGGGGAAGTGCCGTCGTCATACGACGGCGATGAGGTCATGAGCGCCGCGACGAAGCCTATGACTCCTCCGTCGCTTCGCGCCACCTCCCCATTTGAATGGGGAGGAAGCTAACTCCACGCCACCGGATATTTGGTGAAGCCGCGGAAGCGCGCGCGGCCACCCCGCTCGCAAGGTCCGGCGCGTTCCAGGCCCTCGAGCCGCGCCACCAGCCGGCCGATGGCGACCGTGCCCTCCATGCGCGCCAGCACGGCGCCGAGGCACATGTGCAGGCCGGCACCGAAGGCGACATGCCGGTTGGGCTCCCTGTCGATGACGAACCGGTCGGGCTCGGCGAACTGCGCCGGATCGCGGTTGGCGGCGCCGATGCCGATATGGATGTAGGTGCCGGCTGCGAGTTTCTCGCCGCCGAGCTCGAGGTCGGCCGTGAGACGGCGGTTGCCGAGCTGGTTGGAGCTCTCGAAGCGCAGCCCTTCCTCGACGCAGGTCTTGATCAGCGCGGGATTGGCCTTGAGCCGCGCCAGCTCGTTGGGAAAGCGCAGCAGCGCGTGGACCGTGTTGCCGATCAGGTTGGTCGTTGTCTCGTGGCCCGCGTTCAGCAGGAAGATGCAGTTCTGGATCAGCTCCTCGCGCGTCAGGCGCTCGCCGTCGACTTCGCCGTGGATCAGTGTGCCCAATATGTCACGATCGTCGGCCGGCCGCCTGGCGCGCTCGGCGATCAGCGCATCGAGATAGGCCGAGAATTCGGTGACGGCCTCGTTTCCCGCGGCTTGCCGTTCGGCGCTCACGACCGGCTCGAGAGCGGCCAGGATGGCGAGCGAATAGCGGCGGAACGGCGTGCGGTCGCCGGCCGGCACACCGAGCATGTCGCAGATCACCTCGACGGGCAGGCGAAAGGCGAAATCCTCGACAAGGTCCATGCGGCGCGCCTCGGCGTGTCGGTCGATCAATCCGTCGACCACGCTCTCGATGCGCGCCTGCAGGTTGGCCAGGGCGCGCGGCGTGAAGGCCGCGGCCAGCAGCTTGCGCACGCGCGTGTGCAGCGGCGGGTCGTTGAACACCAGGCTGGTCGTGTGATGGCGGTAGAGCGGCGTGCCGGCGCCGAAGCGGGGTCCGAACTCGGCTTTCTTGTCCGAGCTCATGCGGCCGTCGCGGTAGCAGACCGCGACGTCGGCATAGCGCGACAGGAACACGCTCCCGTCGGCCAGGCGCTTGACCGGCGCGAAACGGCGCAGCGCGTGGTAACGCGGGAAGGGATCGGCCAGGAACTCGGGCTCCAGCCGGCCGAGATCGAAGCGCTCGGCGAAGGCGCGGGCCTCGTCCTCGGGCAGCTCGATCAATCCCTGGCGCACGCGCTCCTCTCCCGACGGAGTTCTATACGACGGAATCGTCGCCGTTTAACGGTCGGCCTTAGGATGCCGGCGCATGGTCGATCCAATGCACCGATCGTCGACGGTTACCCTAGATCAATGGTCTGGGATCAGCTGTTGGTATGGTCCGCCACCCCGTTATTTTCCCGTTAATTTAACGGGAAGGGGCTCAGAACCGCTCTTCAGGCAGGGCGAACACTGTGCGGCCGGCGGCCTTGAGCGGCCCGAGCTGGGCCAGCGCCGGCGGCACGATGACCTCGGCGTAAAAGCGTGCCGTGACGATCTTGGCCTCCAGGAAGGCCGGATCACTGTCTCGCGCTGCCAGCCGCCGCTGGGCCACCAGGGCGCTCCTGGCCAGCAGCCAGCCGCCCAGCGCCGTACCGGCAAGCCGCAGGAAGGGCACGGAGCCCGCCAGGGCGGTCGTGAGCTCGGCCTTGGCTGTCTGCGCCACCCACTTGGTGGCGTCCTCCAGCGCCGCCGCCGAGGCCGCCACGCCGGCGGCAATCGCGGCCAGATCATCTCCCGGGGCGTTCTTCAGGTTGGCGACCAGGGCGCGCATCTCGGCCACCAGTGCCAGCATGGCCTCGCCGCCGTCCTTGGTGATCTTGCGACCGACAAGATCGCGTGCCTGGATGCCGTTGGTGCCTTCGTAGATCGGCAAGATGCGGGCATCGCGCAGGTGCTGCGCCGCGCCGGTTTCCTCGATGAAGCCCATGCCGCCATGGATTTGCACGCCGGTCGAGGCGATCTCGTTGCCCAAGTCGGTGAACCACGCCTTCACGATCGGGATCAGCAGGTCTACCCGGTCCTGGATCTTGCGCGCCGCCTCGCGGTCGGGGCTCTTGAGCGCGCCGTCGATGCCGGCCGCGGTGTAATAGCCCAGCGCGCGCATCGCCTCGATCTGGGCGCGCATGCTCATCAGCATGCGGCGGATGTCGGCGTGGTGGACGATCGAGACCGGTTTGGGGTCGGCCTTGCCGTCGTCCTTCGACTGCACGCGCGTGCGGGCGAACGATGCCGCCTGCTGGTAGGCACGCTCGGCGATGGCCAGGCCCTGGATGCCGACCGAGAGGCGGGCATTGTTCATCATGGTGAACATGTAGGAGAGGCCGCGGCCTTCCTCGCCGACCAGGTAGCCGGTGGCGCCGCCGCCGTCGCCGAAGCTCATCACGCAGGTCGGGCTGGCATGGATGCCGAGCTTGTGCTCGAGCGACACGCAGCGCAGGTCGTTGCGCTGACCGGGCCTGCCGTCCGCTGTCGGCAGGAATTTGGGGACGATGAAGAGGGAGATGCCGCGCACGCCCGGCGGCGCGTCCGGCGTCCGCGCCAGCACCAGGTGCACGATGTTCTCGGTGAGGTCGTGCTCGCCGTAGGTGATGAAGATCTTCTGGCCGGTGATCCTGTAATGGTCGCCGTCCTTGACCGCGCGCGTCTTGAGCTGGGCCAGGTCCGAACCCGCCTGCGGCTCGGTGAGGTTCATCGTCCCGGTCCATTCGCCCGAGATCATTTTCGGCAAATAAGTCGCCTTCTGTTCGGGCGAGCCGTGATGGTGGATGGCGTCGATCGCACCCTGGTTCAGCAGCAGCACCAGGCCGAAGCCCATGTTCGCCGCCTGCCACATCTCCTGCACCGAGGTGGCGAGCAGCCACGGCATGCCCTGGCCGCCGAATTCGGGGTCGAACGGCAGCGAGTTCCAGCCGCCGTCGACGAACTCCCTGTAGATGCCGGTGAAGCCGGGTGCGGTGAGCACCACGCCGTTCTCGAGCTTGGCGCCCACCTTGTCGCCGTCGCGGTTGAGCGGGGCGAGGCCGTTGCCGGCGAGCTTGGCCGCTTCCTCGAGCACGGCATCGACCGTGTCGTCGGTCGCATGCTCGTAACCCGGCAGGCTCGCGATGTGCTCCAGACCCGCCACTTCGCGCAAGGCGAAACGGATGTCGGCGAGCGGGGCGGTATAGGTCATGCAGGTTCCTCCGGGCCGCACTATGCCGCGACAGTTCGCGTTCGACCACCCACTGCGGTATTCTCGGCCAACATGACCGACACCGTCCTGCTCAAGATCGACGGCCCGCGCGCCACGATCACCCTCAACGATCCCGCCAAGCACAACCGGCTCGATCCGCCCGCTCTCACCAGACTGCGCGAGGCGCTGGAAAAGGTCGAGGCTGACGCCGATGTGCGCGTGCTGGTGCTGACCGGGACGGGCGAGAAGACGTTCTGCGCCGGCTACGATCTTGGCTCGATTCCGTCGGGCAAGAACGCGAAGCCGTCCTCGGAAAGCCACAAGGACAGTTTCGAGACGGTGATGGACCGGCTCGAGGCCATGCGCATGCCCACCTTGTGTGCACTGAACGGCGGCGTTTACGGCGGCGCCACCGACATGGCGCTGGCCTGCGACTTCCGTCTCGGCGTGAAAGGCATGCGCTTTTTCATGCCGGCCGCCCGGTTCGGCCTGCACTACTATCCGAGTGGCGTGCGCCGCTATACGCAGAAGGTGAGCCCGAGCTTCGCCAAGCGCGCCTTCATCCTGTCGGAGGATTTCAGCGACGAGGAGCTCCTGCGCGTGGGCTATCTGGACTGGCTGGTCGACCGCGCCGAGTTCGGCAAGAAGGTCGACGAGGTCGCCGGCAAACTGGCCGGGCTGGCGCCGCTTTCCATGCGCAACATGAAGCGCGCCATCGAGCAGTTCGCCCAGGCCGAGCCCGACATTCCGCGCATCCGCGACGGCATTCGCGAATGCCAGACGTCGGACGATCTGCGCGAGGGCTTGACGGCGCTGCGCGAGAAGCGCGCGCCGGCGTTCAAGGGCCGTTGAGCGCGGGACCGCGGCGATGGCGACCCTGCAGCGCCGTCTCGCGGCCATCGTCCACGCCGATCTTGCCGGCTTCACGCGCCTGATGGAGGGGGCGGAGACGCGCACCTTCCGCCATCTTAAGACGGTGCAAACCGACGTCTGGCGGCCCGCGATCGACGCCGGTGGCGGGCGGCTGGTGGGCACGGCGGGTGATGCCATGCTGGCCGAGTTCGGCTCGGCGGTGTCGGCGGTGGCGGCGGCAATCGACATCCAGGAGCGCATGGCGGGCTTCAACGAGAAGCTCGACGAGCGCCAGCGCATGCTTTTTCGCATCGGCGTGCATCTGGGCGAGGTGATCATCGACGAGGAGGACCAGAACATCTTCGGCGACGGCGTCAATCTCGCGGCCCGCATCCAGGCCAAGGCCGATCCGGGCGGCATCGCCGTTTCCCGCGCCGTGCGCGACGTCACCGAACTCAAGATCGATTACGCCTTCGTCGACGGTGGCGAGCACCGGATGAAAAATGTCAGCCGACCGGTGCACATCTATCATGTGCGCGCGGCCGCCGGCGCCGCGGTCAAGACCACCACCAGGATCCTACCGCAGATCACGCTGCGTTTCGAAGGCGCCGATTCAAACGGCACGGCGTTCGCGTTCGACGTGGCGCTCGACAAGCTGATGGCGCTGCCCAAAGGCATGACGGTCGGCCGCGCCGCGGACCAGTGCGAGTTCGTTGTCGCCCATGCGACGGTGTCACGCCGCCATGCCAGGTTGAGCTTCGTCGGCGATTCCTTGCAGATCGAGGATCTCGGTTCGACCAACGGAACGGCAGTGAACGGCGTTACGCTGGGGCCGGCCGGGTCGCGCCCGCTCCGCACGGGAGACGAAGTCCGGTTCGGCGACGTCACGGTGAGGGTGCGTCAGCTTTAGGCAGCGAAGTTCGGGAGGTTATGAATGACGACGAACATCAAGGCGCGGGCGTTGCGCGACAAGCTGGCCAAGGGTGAGTTCATCCTGGCGCCCGGAGTCTTCGACGGCATCTCGGCCAAGGTCGCGGACCGCATGGGGTTCCCGGCGCTCTACATGACCGGCTATGGCGCCACGGCGTCGGCGCTCGGTCTGCCCGATGCGGGCCTTGCGACCTATTCCGACATGGTGGGCCGGGCCGAGATGATCTGCTCGGTGATCGGTACGCCGCTGATCGCCGACGCCGACACGGGCTATGGCGGCCTGTTGAACGTGCAGCGCACGGTGCGCGGCTACGAGGCGGCGGGCGTCGCAGCGATCCAGATCGAGGACCAGGAGATGCCCAAGAAGTGCGGGCACACGCCCGGCCGGCGGGTGGTGCCGGCCGAGGACATGGTGCTGAAGATCAAGGTCGCGGTCGAAGCGCGGCGCGATCCCGCGACGCTCGTCATCGCACGCACCGACGCGCGTACGACGCTCGGCCTCGACGAGGCGCTGCGGCGCGCCAAGCTCTATGAGAAGGCCGGTGCCGACATCATCTTCGTCGAATCGCCCGAGAGCGAGGCCGAGCTTGAGAGGATTGGCCGCGAGGTCGAGAAGCCGCTGCTCGCCAACATGGTCGAATTCGGCAAGACCCCCAGGGTCGAAGTGGCGCGGCTCAAGAAGTGGGGGTTCGACGTTGCCATCTATCCCGGGCTGGGATTCAGCGTCGCCGCCGAGGCGATGCGCCAGGCCTGGACGCATCTCAAGGAGGCCGGCACGAGCGTCGGCATGAATGTGCCGCAATTCAGCGGCATGCATGAGCTGATGGGGTTCCCCGAGGTGTGGGAATTCGAGAAGAAGTGGGCGCAATAGGTCTTCGTGAATCGCACTCCGTTCCTTGAACTGCTGGCGCGCCTGCCGGCCCGCGTGTGGCTGCAGGCGGCGGTGGCGCTCGTCGGCTTCATCGTGCTGGCGCTGCTGGGCTTCGCCGTGATCGCGGCCGGCGCGGCGGTCCTCTTGCTGGTGGTGCTGGCGTTCAAGGCCCGGCAGTGGCTGCGTGGCATGTTCGCCGGCACGACCCCGGCGGCCCGCGACCGGCCCAAGGTGATCGACGTGCAGTACGAGATCGTCGACCGCAATAAGGACGAGAGTTAGCTCGGGCTCAGCACGACCACTGGAAGCCGTCGATCACGAAGTGCTGGCCGGTGATGAAGCAGGGTTCGGAGGTGGCGAGGAAGGCGACGAGCTGGGCGACATCGGCGGGCTTGCCGAGCCGATCGAGCATGATGCCGCGCTTCATCTCCTCGCCGCGCGACTTGGTGAGGCTGTTGCCCAGCTCGGTCTCGATCACGCCGGGACAGATCGCGTTGATCATGATCTTGGGGCCGAGCTCCTTGGCCAGCGACCGGGTGAGGCCCAGGATGCCCGCCTTGGCCGCAGCATAGGCGTGCTTGCTGACGGCGGAGGTGACGCCGCCCGACAGGGCATTGAGCGACGACATGCTGACGATGCGGCCGCCGTCGGGCTGCTTCATCATGATGGGCGCGATCGCATGGATGTAGTTGAAGCAGCTCTTGAGGTTGACGGCGATGGTGCGGTCGAACTCCTCCTCCTTGATCTCAAGGATGCCCTTGGCGTTGGAGGCGCCGGCGTCGTTCAGCAGGAAGTCGATCCGGCCCCACTGCCTGGCGACGTCGTCGGCCACCTCGTGGGCGCGGGCGAAGAGCGCGACGTCCGCCTTGTAGGTCAGGGCCTTGCGGCCCTTGGCCTCGATCTCGCCCTTGGTGCGCGCCATCTCGGGCTCGAGCAGGTCGACGAGCGCGATGTCGTAGCCGCGTGCGGCAAGCTCGAGCGCGCAGCCGCGGCCGATGCCGCGGGCGCCACCGGTCACGACAGCGGTCTTGCTCATGCGGCGTTGGCTTTGGCGAAGCGCGCCACCTCCTCATGCGTGGCGAACCATACGCTGCCTTTCGACTTGGCGTGCCGGATCAGCTCGTCGACGATCCAGATGCGCGAACGGTAGCCGATATGGTGCGGGTGCATGGTGAGCTGGAAGATGCCGCCATCCTCCCATGCCGCGTCGAACTCGCGCCGGAAGATGTCGAAGACGGCGGGCGGCGGCGTGTAGGGCCGCAGCGACGAGAAGCGGTGCATGGCGAAATAGACCGCGTCGTCGCGCACCCA
>Ga0070741_10007992_pt1 | contig 21491 bp, 20 predicted proteins | sample Coa_R1_4_FD_66440 | JGI IMG/M metagenome (GOLD analysis project Ga0070741, IMG submission 66440) | Surface soil microbial communities from Centralia Pennsylvania, which are recovering from an underground coalmine fire - Coalmine... | ecosystem: Environmental > Terrestrial > Soil > Unclassified ... | reverse complement strand
CGGGCTTGTACGCCAACCGCGCCCGAATTGCGAAATTGTTGGCACGAATGGAGTGAGGAATCTACTTTCATCGCGAAGTAGAGCATTCTTTCCAATTGCGCCAAACAGCATGCCCCTCGCTCCGCTCGTAATGACAGTCTTCCGATAGCTGTATTCCTTCATTACCCCGCACGTCATTTAGAAGCAATCACACGTGCTTGGCTCGGCAGAGAGGCGCACCAGCCACATATAATTGACCTTCAGGACAAGTGCTCCTTTTGAAACGTTGGAGCGCCGCCCTGCGCACTTCGGATTCCTCCATGATTCAGACCCTGTTCGGCAGCACGGAAGAGAAGCCCAGTTTTCTGCAGCGCATGAAAGAGGCGGTCACGCGCACGCGCGAGAGCCTCAGCGAGCGCATTGAGGACGTCGTTGCCTTCCGCAAGGAGATTGATCGCGAGACGCTCGACGAGCTGGAAGCCACGCTGATCGCCGCCGACCTGGGCACGGCCACCACGACCACCGTGCTGGATGCGCTGCGCGAGAAAGTAGACCGCAAGCAGGTGGGGAACGCCGAAGAGCTGAAGCGGGTGCTCAAGGAAGAGCTGCTGGCGATTCTGAATGCCGCCGACAACCGGCCGGTGCAGAGGGTGGATGGCGAGCCCGAGGTCATCCTGGTGGTCGGCGTGAACGGGACAGGCAAAACGACCTCGATCGGCAAGCTGGCCCACCTGCTGCGCGGGCAGGGCAAGACGGTGCTGCTTGCCGCGGCAGACACTTTCCGCGCGGCGGCGATCGAGCAACTGGAAGTATGGGGCGATCGCACCGGAACTGAAGTCATTAAGAACAAGCCCGGAGGGGACCCGGCGGCAGTGCTGTTTGACGCGTTGCAGGCGGCTAAGGCGCGCAGCACGGACTATGTCATTGTCGATACCGCAGGCCGGCTGCACACCAAGAGCAGCCTGATGGAAGAACTGGCGAAGATGCGGCGCACCGCACAGCGCTTCAGCTCCAGCGCGCCGCATGAAACGCTGCTGGTGATGGACGCTACCACCGGCCAAAACGGTTTGCAGCAGGCGCGGCTGTTTACGCAGTCGGCAGGCGTAACCGGCATCGTGCTGACTAAGCTCGATGGCACCGCGAAGGGCGGCGTGGTGGTGGCGATCTGCAAAGAGCTGGGCTTGCCCGTGCGCTACGTAGGAGTGGGCGAGAAAGCCGGCGACCTGCTGCCGTTCAATCCGCAGGACTTCGTGAACTCATTGTTTGATTGACCGGACCAGCGGCCCTGAGCGCCGCGACATTCGAGGCGTACAATTCGCTCAGCGGGTGAATACATGGCAAGAACACCACATAAATCCGGTAACCCACCTCTTCGTGACGTGATCCATGCGGTGGTCCAGCCAGATGAAAGCGGTTATTTCGCAGAATGTCTCGAGGTTGCCGTAGTTACACAGGGCGAGACCATTGACGAGCTGATGCAGAATTTAGATGAGGCGCTAAGTCTGCACTTGGAAGGGGAGGATCTCGCCGCCATGGGGCTGTCGCCGAATCCCAAACTACAGTTGTTAATCGAAAAGCCGCTCGCCGTTTGATGAAACTTCGGCAACTATCTGGACAAGATGTCGTCAAGGCGCTAGGCAGCTTCGGATTCCAGATCGTTTCCATCCGTGGCAGCCACGCTAAACTCCGTCGCCTTCTCACTACGGGCGAGCGACAATCCGCGACCGTACCGCTGCACAGGCAACTCCGCCCCGGCATGCTTCACGCAGTTTCCGACAGGCTTCGCTATATCCCCGAAGCTGATTTGAAGGCCTGGTTCTTCGCTGAATAGACGATGGCGCCGCGACCAATCCCCGACGAGCAGTCCATGCAGGAAACGCTGGAGTTGGCCCATCAGGGCATCGCGCTGGCGTCACCGAATCCCTGCGTCGGGGCGGTGATTGTGAATCCAGCCGGTGAAGTCGTCGGGCGCGGCACCCACACCTATGAAGGCCGCAAGCACGCCGAGGTGCTGGCCATCGAACAGGCCGGCGAACGTGCGCGCGGGGCAACGCTCTACCTCAACCTGGAGCCTTGTTCGCACACCGGACGTACCGGGCCGTGTGCGGACGCAGTGATTGCCGCCGGTCTTCGGCGAGTTGTCATCGCGATGCGCGATCCGAATCCTCTGGTGAGCGGCGCGGGCCTTGCCAAGCTTCGGGGCGCCGGAATTGAAGTGACCGAAGGCGTGCTCGAAGCGGAGGCGCGGAAGTTGAACGAGGCGTTCGCCAAATACATCCGCCACAAGCTTCCGCTGGTCACGCTAAAGACGGCGATGACGCTGGACGGGAAGATCGCTCCGCCGCCGGCAGAGCTGCAATCGCCACCGGACGCGGCGGTGCCGGCTGCCAGCGGCGGCTGGATCACCAGCGAAGTCGCGCGGGCGCATGTGCAGCAATTGCGGCACGCCAGTGACGCCATTATGGTCGGCGTGGGCACCATTCTGGCCGACGATCCCCTGCTGACCGATCGCACCGGCCTGCCGCGCCGCCGTCCGCTGCTGCGCGTCATTCTCGACTCGCGCCTGCGGTTGCCGCTGGATTCTCGTGTCGTCAAAACTGCACGCGAGGACGTGATGGTTTTCTGCTGCTTCGCGGAGGAGAACAAGCGGCGCGAGCTGGAGTCGCGCGGGGTCGCAGTTGCGCAGGTGCCCATGCGCAAGCTGACGAGCGACGGCACCATCCAGTTTCCGGCGGGAACGCCGGCGGTGGATGGTCGTCCCGACCTGAACAGTGTGATGGCTGAACTTGGCAGCCGCGAGATCACCAGCCTTATCATCGAAGGTGGCGCGATGGTGAACTGGGCCGCACTGGCCGCCGACATCGTGGACAAGATCTTTTTCTATTACGCGCCCAAGATTCTGGCGGGCACCGGGTCGATTCCCTTTGCACTGGGCGTGGGATACCGCGGCATTCGCGAAGCCGCCCGGGTGAAGTCGGTGACGCTGCATCGGTTCGGCGAAGATTTCGCGGTGGAAGGGTATTTGCGCGATCCCTACGAAGAGGCGCTTGGCAGTTAGCACTTAGCATTTAGCCAAGCCTCAGGGCGCAAGCTGCCAAATGCTATTTGCTAAATGCCAAAGGCTGAGGTACTCATGTTTACCGGACTCGTAGAAGAAGTTGGAAGCGTAACGAACATCGCCGAACGCGGCGGCAATCACCGCATCACGATTGAGGCGCCGAATACGGCGAAAGAACTGAAGGAAGGCAACAGCGTGGCCGTGAGCGGCGTCTGCCTGACCGCACTCGACATTAAGGCCAATTCCTTCTGTGCCGATCTTGCGGCCGAGACCTGGGCGCGCACTTCCCTGTCGCGCATTACCCAGGGCGCACAGGTGAACCTGGAGTTGCCGTTGCGGGCGGATGGCCGGCTCGGCGGTCACATGGTGCAGGGGCACGTGGATGGCGTTGCGCGCTTCGTCGGGCTGGAGCCGATTCCCAATGCCGACGATTTCTGGCTGCACCTCGATATTCCCGAAGAGCTGGAGAAGTACGTCGTCTTCAAGGGCTCGATCTCAATCGAGGGCATCAGCCTGACGGTCGCCAAGCTTGACGGCATGCGGCTGACGATCGCCATCATCCCTCACACAGTGAAGATGACCAACCTGGGCACGCTCAAACCTGGCGATCCGGTGAATATCGAGACCGACATCGTCGCTAAGTATCTTGAAAAATGGACGCAGCGCGATGGGCAAACCGGCGCGCTCACCGTCGAACGGCTTGTGGCGCAGGGATTCTAGGTGTAAAAACCAACCTTGGTTTCGCACGGTCCGCATTGCCGTCGCAACTTCGCCCAGGTCTCGAAATGCGCGAGACCTGGGTCACCCGGTTAGTAGCTTGAAATTTTCGGTCAGGCTAGTCCGCCGCAATTGGCGCAGAAGTGAGCACCCGCCGCCAGCGGCGCTCCGCAATTGCCGCAGAATTTATGCGGCGAATTGGTCGCCACCGGTGCCGCAGGCTGCGGTGCGGCCACGGGTGGCGGCATCACTGGTTGCGGCTGGTACGGTGAGGGCGCAGGACTAGCCACCGGCTGCGCCGGATACTGTGGTGTGGGGGCTGGCGCAAAACCAATCGACGGGGCCGCGGCTGGAGTTTGATAAGCCGTGGCAGGTATCGGTGGAGGCGGCGGCATGGATTGCGCAGGCTGCGGATAGTACGGCTGCGGCTGTCCCATCGGAGCGCCGGCCGCCTGGGCCATCGCCTGATAGGGCTGCGCCGGATAAATGGGCGCGATCACGCCCTTCGGATTCGGACCGAACTGATTCACTCCCGCATCGCTGTCCTGCACCGCGAAGACCAGCAGTACCAGGCCGCCAAAGGGCACCAGCGAGATCAGCACCCACCATCCGCTGCGGTTCGTGTCATGAAGCCTTCGAACCAGCACGGCCAGGCTGGGCAGGATGGTTCCCACCAGATAGACGGCGGTCAACATGCCAAAGGGCATGCCGTTAGCGGAGCTCCCCAGCACCGCGTCGACGATCATAAACACGATCGCCGCGATGGAGTTGAACAGCACATACATCCAGTATTCCTGGCGGGTGGCCCTGCCCTCGAATACTGCGTACTTCTTCAATGCCTGCAGATACCAGCTCATAGTCTCCTCGTCCCGACTCGAAAGGTGCGCTGTGGTCGGGAGATTTTCTGTCGGATTCCAGCAAAATGCAAGGGAAAAGCGCCGTCAGTTCCTTGTACGGCGAAGGCCCGGCAAGTGGATGTGGCCATGGACAAAAGGGTAAGCCGACTGGGGTCCCCTTACAAAAAAGGAGTAGAGTCGCGTCCTGACGAGTATCAGGAAGCTTCAAACCTGGGCTGGTGGGCGGGGCGCTGCGCGCCGAAATAGGCTTCGAAGTCCAGCGAGTCGAGCTGTAGAAATTCCTGCACGATGGGCTCGGGGCAGCGGGACATCTGCTCGAAGCTCCCGAAGAAAATTGCCTTGGCTTCGTGCAGGAAGAGCAGGCGATCGGCGAGCTTCTTGGCCAGCGCCATGTCGTGGGTGACGACGATGCTGGTCAGCTTCAACTGCTTCTTGAGCTTCTTGATTAAGTCGCCCAGCAGGTGCGCCATCAGCGGATCGACCATGGTGGTCGGCTCGTCGTAAAGAACGGCGTCGGGCTGCGCCGCCAGCGCGCGGGCGATGGCCACTGAACGCTTCATGCCGGTCGAGAGGTCGGAAGGCAGCAGGTCGCGGAACTCGGGCACGCCCACCATCTCCAGCAGGCCGTCGACGATCTGGAAGATCTGCTCTTCTTCCAGGCCGCCGCGCTCGCGTAACGGGAAAGCGACATTCTCACCGACGGTGAGCGAGTCGAAGAGCGCGCCGTTCTGGAAGACCATGGTGACTTTCTTGCGAATGCGCTCCAGTTCGCGCTCGGGATAGTCGGTAACGTCCTCGTAGGCGACCCAGATGCGCCCTTTGTCCGGCTTGAGAAATCCCATGATCTGGTGCAGCGAAACCGATTTGCCGACACCGCTGCGGCCGAGGATGCAGACGGTCTCGCCCGGCATGACGTCGAAGCTGACATCGTCGAGCACGACATTGGTACCGAAAGCCTTGTATACGTGTTGAAACTCGATGTAGGGCTTGCGGGACTCTTCGTGAGCTGTCTTGGGCTGCTCCTGCACGGGTGTTTCGACTGGAGGCTCGGCTATGGCCGACATTGCGCGTATTCCTCCGGAGTATTGACGTTGCGGAAAATCTCGGGAGAGAAGCCGGCGCCTAGAATTTCGGTTTCCGCCACCATGCGGGTGGGCACGCGCTCGAACAGCCGCGCGATCTTGTAATCGCCCGTTTGCAACACCTCTTCGGCTACCGCAGCTACGGCCCGGCGATAGGTAGCGCACAAGGGTTGCGGGCCACCGGCAACCTCCGGCAGCACAATCCATTCTTCCGACGCACGCGCCTTTTCCACCAGCCAGCGCAGGAATTCTGGAGTCATCAGCGGCATATCGACCGAGAGTATCAGGTTGAGGCCGGTCGTGGTAGCGGTGAGCGCCGCGTGAATTCCGCCCAGCGGCCCGCATCCCGGATAGATGTCTTCCATGGTTTCGCCGAACGACCCATAGCGCTGCTTCGATCCCACAATGTAGGAGGTTGGAGTAATTGTCGATACCGTGTGCAGGGCGCGCTCCAGCAGGGTTCGTTTGTCGATGCGCAGCAGCGCCTTGTCTGAGCCCATGCGCGAGCTGCGGCCGCCGGCGAGGATGAAGGCGGAAATGCCGCTATTCGCTGTCCGCTTGTCGCTGTTCGCCAGAGCCATGAATCCGACTTTGACGCCTATGTTGAAAGAAGTCAATTTAAACGAGGCATGAATTCCCGCCGCACGGGAACTCGGTGGCGACTCTGGCGAAAAGCGAAGAGCGAATGGCGAAGAGCGAAGAGCGAACCGCGGCTCCTCTACGCGTGCGCCGGATTAAACGTGCTGGTCTTGGGAAGGCAGCCATTGATCTCGATGGCTACGATGCGTCCTGCCTGATCCAGTTCCAGCGTGGCTGGTACGCGCAGCACGGCGTCGCCGCTCAGGCCCGGCAGGGCGATAAACACCCGGTTCTCAACGCAGGAGGCATAAGGGTCGCGCTTCAGAAAGGAAAGCGAATGCTCGTCGCGGCAGTCCTTGGGCAGCATGAAGGCCAGGTCCGCGACATCGCCGGTTTCGGAAAGCGAGATGGCAACTTCAATAGAGACGCGGGAGCGCACTTCGTCGCCATCAACCTCGACTGCCGGCTTGAAGCAGATGTAGTACTCGAAACCCGACTCAGGATCGAAGGGGCTTCGATCGACCTGAAACGACATAGCGCCTCCTCGGAGGGTCGGGAACAACTTGGAATTGGATACTAAATCACGGACCGGCTACCTGAAAAGTGGGATATGCAAACAGGCAACAGTGCCACGCAAACTTTCGTAACTCGATGTTGCAGGAGCAGGAACACCGGCCGGGGCGCTCGCGTGGTATCCGCGCAGGCTCTGGTATAGTTCGGGATTACGCTGTTCGATCGTAAGCGATGCCCATCTTCTCGGTCACGGACTTTGTCAAAGACCATATCCTGGCGGCTCAGGATTACTTCCAGCTCGCCGGCCGAGCAATCGCCAATATCTTCAGTCCGCCTCGTTACCTGGCGGATACCTTTTTGCAAGCGGACCTCATCGGCGTGGGCTCGCTGCCGATTGTGGTGCTGACCGGCTTCTTTACCGGCGCCGTACTGGCACTGCAAACCTCCAGCACGCTGCAGCAGTTCGGCTCGCTGTCGCTGACCGGACAACTGGTTTCGCTGTCGATGGTCCGCGAACTAGGGCCGGTGCTGACGGGGCTGATGGTGGCCGGACGCAACTCCAGCGGCATGGCCAGCGAGCTGGGCTCCATGAAGGTGACCGAGCAGATCGATGCCATGCGGGCCATGGGGGTCGATCCCTCCAAGAAGCTGGTGACGCCGCGCGTGACCGCCACGGTAGTGATGCTGTTCTTTCTCAGCGTCATCTCCGACCTGGTGGGCCTGACCGGCGGCTTCATGATCTCCTTGCTGCTGCTTGGACTCAATGCCAATGAGTATTGGACGACCGCCTATCAGTCGCTGCGCTTCGGCGATGTGGTGATGGGCCTGACCAAGCCGACGCTGTTCGGCTACATCATCGCGACCATCGGCTGCTATTACGGGCTGTCGGCCAAGGGCGGCACGCAAGGCGTCGGCCGCGCCACCACGCAGGCGGTGGTGGCCGCCTCGGTGCTGATCCTGGTCAGCGACTTCTTCCTCACGCGCCTGCTCATGGGCGTCTTCAGGTATTAACCATGGTCGCACCCCCATTTCCGGCTGACACACGCCAGGCCGGCGGCCTGCGCGAGGGCGAGCCGGTCATCCGCTTTCAGGACGTCTCGATCGCTTTTGATCATCCGGTGCTGGAAGGGATTTCATTTGAGCTGCCCCGCGGCGAGACCAAGATCCTGATGGGCGTGGCCGGCACCGGCAAGACCTTGACGCTGAAGCTGGCACTGGGCCTGCTCCGGCCCGACGCCGGACGCATCACGGTGCTGGGGCATGAGATCACCAACATGCGCGAGCGGGAGCTGTTTGCCGTGCGGCGCGAAATCGGCATGGTCTTTCAGGAAAGTGCCCTGTTCGACTCGCTCACAGTGGAGGAAAACGTCGCCTACCGGCTGATCGAGGAGACCGGAAGGATCACCGATGAGATCCACGCCCGGGTGCTGGAGGCGCTCCGCTTCGTGGAGCTGGAGCACACGGTGAGCCTGTTCCCTTCCGAGCTTTCCGGCGGCATGCGGCGGCGTGTCGCGATTGCGCGCGCCATCATCACCCAGCCCGAGGTAATCCTGTACGACTCGCCGACCGGCGGTCTCGATCCGGTCACCTCCAACACCATCATCGAGCTGGTGGTAAAGCAACGGGACGTTTACCGCACCAGTTCCCTGCTGGTCACGCACCGGCTGCAGGACGCCTTCACCATGGCGAGCCATTACTTCGACCAGACGCAGAACAAAATGCTGCCCATTACGGAAGGCTCGGGGCGCGACGTGAATACCCGCTTCCTGATGTATCGCGATGGCAAGATCATCTTCGAGGGCAGCGCGACCGAGATGCTGCGCGACCATGACACCTATGTCCGCGAGTACTTGAGCTAGAAGGCGGCAGCTCCCGCTTCCGCCACGGCATGGTCCTGTTCGCCCGAGCCGCCACTGACGCCGATCGCTCCGACAACCTTGCCGTCGCGCTTCAAGGGAATGCCGCCGGCGAAGATCATGATCCGGCAATCGTTGGAAACGTGAATGCCGAAGAACTGCCCGCCCGATTGCGAGTGGGTGGCCAGGTCCTTGGTCGCAATATCGAAGGCGCGAGCCGTGTAAGCCTTCTTGATGGAGATATCGACGCTGCCAATCCAGGCGCCATCCATGCGGATGTGCGCCACCAGGTTGCCGCCTTCGTCGGCAACGGCAACATTCATCGGCTGGCCGATTTCCTGCGCCTTCTTCTCCGCCGCGGTGATCACGCGCCGCGCGTCCGCCAGGTTCACTGCTGACATGAGTACCCCCTTTGCTTCGGTGCTTTTTCGCTTCGGTGCTTCTTTGCTTCGATGCGTCTATGCCTCGGGCCTTCTTTGCTTCCGCGCCTCTTTGCTTCAGTGCGTCTGTGCTTCTGTGTTTCCGGTATCTCTGCGATTCTGACCGATGTTTCTTCCGAGCTCAATGCTGTGCGAGCTACGAGATTGTCATCACGAGCGAAGCGAGGGATCTGCTTTCTGCCTGAACCACAAGAATGCCTGACACAGCCTCCGCATGTGCGGACAGCAGATCCCTCTCCCGCTCGTGATGACAGTTCCAGCAGTGTTGGTTTTAATTTCAATTTCGGCTAGTGGTGCAGTTTGAAATCATTGTGCCTGATGATGCCCCAGCCGCAAGCTGCAGCACCCAATCTCGTGCTTCCATCTGCCTCGGCTTTGACCCCAGAGATCGCAGTTCGCGGATCCGGATATCAAATCGAACCGAAGAAGCTGTAGCACAAGATTCCAAGCACGATCAGCGTGATCACGACATACGCATAATCGCGCTCAATGGCGAAGGCAACCGCCGAGAACAGCACGCGCGCAATCGGGGTGGCGATCAGCAGCAGCAGCCCGAACTGAATTACGTCGCGCGGCCGCAGCGCAATCGCCCCATGGAAGATTGCGGTGAGGCTCTTCAACCGTTCGGGTTCGCCGTGAAAGGACTGGTAGTCGGGAATGCCATGGCCATATCGCAAGAGATACATCACGGCTCCGGCAAAAACCACCGCAGCCGCAAGAATTACTCCCGTGCGCAGCAGCGTTCCAATGATGATCTCGATGCGCTGATCGTCGAAGCCGCCGGGGGCGGGTGTGCTGGTTTGCGCGCTCATATGCGGCCGGTCGCTCCATTGAAGATCATCTCGATGCCGAGGGCCACAATGACGGCCGCAAATACATAACGTAAAACTTTAACTTTCGCCTGCACCAGGATCTTGGCCCCGATCATGGACCCTGCCAGCACGCCCAGCATCACGGCCATGGTGATGCCCGGGGCGATGTAGCCTCGCGCCAGGTAAAGGCCGGCGCTGGCGGCGGCGGTGACGCCAATCATAAAGTTGCTGGTGGTAGTTGAGACCTTGAATGGGATTTTCATCGCCTGGTCCATCGCCAGCACTTTCACTGCGCCCGATCCGATTCCCAACAGCCCGGACATCACGCCCGCGAGGAACATGAGGCCGTAGCCCGTGCCGACGCCGGTCACGGCGTACGCCTGCTTGCCTTCGGGCGTGGGATAGGTGCCTTCCAGCCGCAACTTCTTCGCCAGTGGAGACGATTGCAAGTGCGGGCCGTGCTCCTCGCGATGCCGGCTCGAGAGATACGCCGAGTACAGCAGCACCAGGCCGAAGACGATGGCAATCGCGCTGGTGGGAACGCGCAGCGCGACGGCTGCACCGGCGATCGCGCCCGCCGTGGTTGCCGTCTCCAGGAACATGCCGATGCGGATGTTGGAGTAGCCCTCGCGCACGTAGGCCGCGGCCGCGCCCGATGAGGTCGCGATCACCGATACCAGCGATGCTCCGATGGCGTAGCGAATGTCGACGTGGAAAAGCAGCGCCAGCATGGGCACTACCACCACGCCGCCGCCCAAGCCGGTGAGAGCTCCCAGAAAACCGGCCAGCAGCGAGCCCAGGGCCACCAATCCGGTGAATTCCAGAACGTTCATGCTGTGTTCACAATTTCGCGTTGAATACCCGAATCGACGCCTTCGGATTGTACATGGCGCTGCGCCAGCGGTGGTGCTGGATGCGATTCGTCGACAGGTGGCTTGCAGTTCGCTTGCGATGAGCTGGATTTAAGGGCGGGAACACGGTAGGTTAGAAACGAGGGCGCGGTACCCAAGTGGTAAGGGAGAGGTCTGCAAAACCTTTATGCGCCGGTTCGATTCCGGCCCGCGCCTCCAGTCTTCGACCCACGTATCTGCCGGATGAGATTCCTCGCGGGGCGCTTCGGGATTTCGCCTGCGGGCTCCCGCTTCGCTCACGCCCGCAAATCGGCTCAAGTCTCGATTCTCACCCGCGCCTCTTTCGGCTGGAGCTCCTACTCGGCTTGCACGCCGCAGGCGTTGCGCATCTGTTTCATCAGCAACCGCTGCGCACGGCTTTGGTAACGATGCCGCGAACGGACAATGCCGACTTTACGCGTGCTGTGCTTGCCGGAGATTGGAATGAACTTGCATCCGGGATGCGGCTGCACCGCCATGGCGGGCACTGCCGAAACGCCCATGCCGGCGCATACCATCGCCAGGATGGTAGCGAACTGGCCGCTCTCAAATACCACGCTGGGCGTCATTCTGGACTTGTGGCAGGCGTCGATCAGGCTGTCGCGGAAGCAATGCCCCTCTTTCAGCAGCAGAAACGGCTCGCGGTTCAACTCCGCCAGGCTGATCGCGCCGCGTGATGCACGGCGATGCGTCTCCGGCAGCACCGCATAAAACTTCTCCTCGAACAGCTCCTCGCTGGCCAGCTCGCGGGCGCGAATCGGCAGCGCCACTACCGCCATATCGATGGTTCCGTCGTGCAGGCGCTGCACCAGGGCGGGCGTGATGTCCTCGATAATCTTGACGGTGATGAGTGGATGGCGCGCGGCAAAGCCGTTGAGCAGCTTCGGCAGCAGGTAAGCCGCTATCGTCGGAATGATTCCGACCGCGACCTCGCCTTTCTCGTTGCCCGTCATTTCCAGCAGTTCGGTCTTGGCTTCTTCCAGCTCACGCAGGATGTGCTCTGCCTTGGGCAGAAACGTCCGGCCGAAAACGGTGAGCCTGGCCGAACGCGGCAGGCGATCAAAGAGGCGCGCACCGAGTTCCGCTTCCAGCTTCAGAATCTGCTGCGAGAGTGAAGGCTGGGCAACATGCTCCACCTCGGAGGCGCGGGTGAAGGTGCCATGCCGGGCCACGGCGCAGAAATAACGAAGCTGATGGACTTCCATAAACTTTGGAAGCGGCTCCTTTTAAGACGCGATGCCTATGGGAATCATAGGAAAGATATATTTTACCTCTATCGCCGGCGCAGTTAGACTGGTTAGTGTAATCGGCCCAGGCCTGTCTTGGGTCTCCCGCAATGTTACGTCACAGCGTTTCTCGCACGAGTTGCCGATAATTCGCCTGACGAACGCGTCTCATCAATGGAAGGAAAGAGGAGTAAATGGAAAAAGAACTCGCCACCGCAGTGGGGGCGTCGGCCCCCGCTCAGCAGCAAACCTCGTCGACAGAAGCCAAGTGCCCGGTAGCCCACGGCAGCAACGGGCGGAAACCCTACAGCAATGCCCAATGGTGGCCGAATCAGCTCAACGTCAATATCCTCCACCAGCACTCTCCTCTTTCCGACCCCATGGGGAAGGAGTTCAACTACGCGGAAGAATTCAAGAGCCTCGACCTGAACGCCGTGGTGCAGGACCTGCATGCGCTGATGACGGACTCGCAAGAGTGGTGGCCGGCGGACTTCGGACACTATGGGCCGCTGTTCATCCGCATGGCGTGGCACAGCGCCGGCACCTATCGCATCGGCGATGGCCGTGGCGGAGCTGGCTCAGGCGAACAGCGTTTCGCGCCGCTCAATAGCTGGCCCGACAACGTGAACCTCGACAAGGCGCGCCGCCTGCTGTGGCCTATCAAGCAGAAATATGGACGGAAGATCTCCTGGGCCGACCTCATGATTCTTGCCGGCAATGTCGCGCTGGAGTCGATGGGCTTCAAGACGTTCGGCTTTGGCGGCGGACGCGAGGATGTTTGGGAGCCCAGCGACGACATCTACTGGGGTCCTGAGGGCAAGTGGCTGGCCGACGAGCGCTATAGCGGAGACCGCGATCTTGCCAATCCGCTGGCCGCGGTACAGATGGGACTGATTTACGTGAACCCGGAGGGACCCGGCGGGAATCCGGACCCGCTGGCGGCGGCGCGGGACATCCGCGAGACGTTCGCGCGCATGGCGATGAACGATGAGGAAACGGTCGCCCTCATCGCGGGCGGACACAGCTTCGGCAAGACGCACGGCGCAGCCGATCCCAGCAAGTATGTCGGACCCGAGCCCGAGGGTGCGCCGATCGAGCAGCAAGGCCTGGGTTGGAAAAACACCTATGGCAGCGGCAACGGCGATAAGACCATCGGCAGCGGCCTGGAGGTCACCTGGACCACGACGCCGGCGAAGTGGAGCAATAATTTCTTCGAGAACCTGTTCAAGTATGACTGGGAGCTGACCAAGAGCCCGGCCGGCGCGCATCAGTGGGTGGCGAAAAACGGCGCAGGCAACGGAACGGTGCCGGATGCCCACGATCCTTCCAAGAGGCACGCGCCCACCATGCTGACCACGGACCTCGCCTTGCGGTTCGACCCGGTTTACGGGCCGATTTCGAAGCGCTTCTACGAGAACCCGCAGGAGTTCGCGGACGCATTTGCCAAGGCATGGTTCAAGCTGACGCATCGCGACATGGGGCCGATCGCGCGATATCTTGGCCCGCTGGTTCCTAAAGAGCCACAGCTCTGGCAGGACCCTGTTCCCGCAGCCGATCATCAAGTGATCGACGACAAGGATGCGGCGGCTCTGAAGGCGAAGATTCTCGCCGCGGGACTCTCGATTTCGCAACTCGTCAGGACGGCGTGGGCCTCGGCCTCGACCTTCCGCAGCTCCGATAAGCGCGGCGGCGCCAACGGAGCGCGCGTTCGCCTCGCGCCGCAGAAGGATTGGGAGGTGAACCAGCCGGCTGAGCTGGCGAAGGTGCTGCAGACGCTGGAGACAATCCAGAAGGAGTTCAACAACTCGCAGAAAAACGGCAAGAAGGTTTCGCTCGCCGACGTCATCGTGCTGGCCGGCAATGCGGCAGTCGAAGAAGCTGCTAAGAAGGCCGGGCACGAGGTGAAGGTTGCGTTCTCGCCGGGACGCACCGACGCTTCGCAGGCGCAGACCGATGAGCACGCGTTCGCGGTGCTGGAGCCCAAGGCGGACGGCTTCCGCAACTACGTCCGGCAGACGAACGGAACGTCGCCGGAAGAGCTGCTGGTGGACAAGGCGCAGTTGCTGAAGCTGACTGCTCCTGAGATGACGGCGCTTATCGGCGGCATGCGCGTGTTGAATGCCAACGCCGGGCAGTCGCAGCACGGCGTCTTTACCAAACGGCCCGAGACCCTGACGAACGATTTCTTCGTCAATCTGCTCGACATGAATACCGAGTGGCAGCCCACGGCGACCGCAGGTGTGTACGAAGGACGCGATCGCAAGACGGGCGAAGTGAAGTGGACCGGCACTCGCGTTGACCTGATCTTCGGCTCGCACTCGCAGCTGCGTGCGTTTGCGGAAGTTTATGCCTGCTCCGACGCCAAGGAGAGGTTCGTTAAGGACTTCGCGGCGGCATGGGGCAAGGTGATGAACCTGGATCGCTACGATTTGGCGTTGGCGAAATCGGCAGCGGTCAACTAGGACCATCCCTCCCGGAAACGGGCTCACCGGCTTAGCAGCTTCGCGGCGGTGCTTGCTTCTGGGCGGACAGTCTGACAATGACACGGGAAGTGCGAGCGCTTAGTTGGCGCGCACTTCCCTTCTTTTATGCCTGAAATTCGTACGGCAGCTCGAAGCTGGTCGCGCCAGCAGCCGGCTCAGGATCGAGTCCCGCCCGCGCCTCGAGATTTTTTGTTGCGGGCTGAAATCATGTAGACGTATGCGCCCATCTTCACCACCGGCACCGATGCCAGCGGCTCCAGCAGGCTCGCCACCTTCACATCCAGCGCCGGAAAGCGGTCCAGGGGATACAAGAAGTAATTTGAGTAGGCGTCGCGCTGGGGTTCGAGGCCGTGCTCGCGCACCAGTTTGCGCAGACGCCAGGGCACGCACAGTTTAGTTTTCGGCTCTGCAGGGGCCGCATTCGGCTTGTGCCCCAGCGCGCGTCTGCCCATTCGCCACAGCGGCCGCAGTGTCAGCTCGGCGATGCGCTCGCCGATGTTGTAGGCGCTGAGCACGGTAGGCATTGCGAGCACCATCAGGCCATTGGGCCGAAGCACCCGCGCGATTTCGGCCAGCGCCGGGGAATAATCGGGCAGGTACTCAAAGACCCCGAGGCATACGACGTGGTCAACTGAATCGGTGGCAAGGGGGATGCGGTCGGCCTCGGCGCAAAGCACCTCGACCGCGCGGTCGGCATCGAAGCGCTGCTTGCAGGCGCACGCCATGCGCTCGGAAAGGTCGGCAGCGATAACGCGGTGGCCCATGGCGCGCAGCGCGGCGGCCTCGGAGCCGGCGGCGCAGCCAAGGTCCAGCACCGTACCCACGCTCTCGCCCGCGAGCATCCGCTGCATAATGTCGATCTGCTTGCGGAAATACGGCAACTGCTCACGTTCGGTGGCATAGTGATCGACGCAGTCATCGAAGATCTCTTTGAACGCGCTTGGCATCAGGTGCGAGACATCCCTGGTCAGGATTATGACATGCGTTGGAGGGCCAGCCGCAATCGCACACTATGGCCGATGACGCTGCGCAGAATGAGGCAGGGCCCCGGCGCAATTGCGTCGGGGCTGGAATTATTTTGTAGACTCATACACGACAGACTCCCGGGTCCTGGTGTTTCGATGACGACATCTACCGGCGCCGTGAAGGCGCTCGCGCGCTTCGCCCTGCATCGGCTGGGAATGATCCACGCCGTCTCCTGGTCGCACCGGCAGTCGTTTCAGATTCTCACCTACCATCGGTTTACAGACGTCAAGACGGTCGATCCGGTCCAGGTGCTCACGCGGCAGTGCGCCTACATTCGAAAACATTTTCGCCCGGTTTCCCTGACGCAGGTTGAGCATGCGCTACACCAGGGCGCTCCGCTGCCGTCGCAGGCGTTGGCCATCACCGTGGATGATGGCTATCGTGACTTCCTGACCGTCGCTGCCCCCATCTTTCGCGCCTACGAGCTTCCCGTCACGGTGTATCTGATTTCCGGCTTCATCGATGGCCAGCTGTGGCCGTGGTGGGACCGGCTGGCATACACGTTGCAATCGACGCGCAAGCCGTATCTGGAAGACGGATTCCTCGCCAACGGGACCCGGCCTCTAAAGAACGATGCCGACCGGCAAGCAGCCTACTCGGAGATGTGCGCTGCGCTGGTGAAAATGTCGAACCGCGACCGGTTGGCGACGATGGAACGGCTGCCGGCGGCGCTGGAGGTGGAAGTTCCGGCCTCGGCGCCGCAGGAATACGAAGCGCTAACGTGGGGCGAGGTGCGTGCGCTCCAGAAGGCGGGAGTGGAGTTCGGCGCGCATACCAGGACGCATCCGATTCTGACCTCGCTGGAGAGCGACGACCAGGTGCGGGCGGAGCTGTCGGAATCCAAGCGCCGCATCGAGGAGCAGCTGCAATGTCCGGTGACGCACTTCTGCTACCCGAATGGCGATTTCAACGACAGCGTCGTCGCCGCAGTGAAGCAGTGCGGATTCCTGTCGGCGACAACGGTGCTTTCCGGCTACGATTCCCTGTCGGCCGATCCCTATCGCCTGATGCGCCACTCGCTGGAGATGGACTTGTCGGACGAATATTTTCGGGAGAGTTTGGCCGGCCTGCATTAACGTCAGGTCGTGGCGAAATGCGGAACAAAAAGACCTGGTGCCTTGGGCGAAAGGCGTGTTGCCCACTGGAAGTCGGCTGGGAAGAGAACTTCATGGATTTTTCGGCACGACTGAAGTCGTGCCGTTTTACGAGGCGTTTTGTCGGCTATGCGCGGGGAATTTTGCACCGAAATGATGCGGAAAGATCTTTCAGCAAACGGTCTAGGCAACGCCGAGTGTCGCCCGCTAAATCGGGCTCGATAGCAAGAGGTTCGGCTTGACGCGGCACTGAAGCGCCGCTCTACCCTACCGCGCCTTCTCCGGATGGATCTCGAGTGAACTTAGCGAAACTCCATAGACGGAAGCCACGCGCAGGCGCTCCCCCACTTCCAAAATTCCGTTGCTGACCGTCGCCTTCACCTGTTTGGTCCATCCATGGAAGCGCCCGCCGGCCAGGGTGAATGCGTCGAGATACGACGCGACCACCTGCCCGCCGATCTCCAGATCAAAGACGTTCTGCCCCGCCTTCTCCGTTCCGTAACCAGGCTCGCCATACAGAGTGAGTGCATAGGTTCCGTTGGGCACGGCGATGTTCAGCAGCATGTCGTTCGATAAGGAAGTGCTCTCCGCAAAGAGGCGGGCATCGGGAGTGTCGGCCCAGTTTTTCGTGTTCGCACCCCACGTGCCGTTCAGCGACGAGAAGTTCACGCCATCGGCGATCTCGTAGTTAGAATTGAACTGGCGGGGGACCGGCTCGCCCCACCAGGCGTTATGCGCGCGATCGGTATACGAAGGCGTGTGCCCGCCGACCCACAGCCGGATATTGCCGTCGGACGAGACAGGAATGAAGTACACGTCAATGTAGGCGCATGCGTTACTCGCACCCGCGGCAGCGCTGCAGACGGTGACTGTAGTCTTCACCGTCGCGCCCAACGATGATGGCGGCTTGATCAAGCCGGAGCGCGAGACAGACGCGCCCGGCACCGCCGGCGACATGGTGTAGGTCAGGCCGGGATTGGCATTGCCGTTCACCCAGGCGTCGATTTGATAGCTGTTGCCCGCCATGGCGGCGATGGCCATACGGCTCCTTGCGACGCCCACGGCAGTGCCTAGAAGATTGACGTCCATGGCGGCGGTGCCGTGTCCGGGACTGTCGATGGTCACGATCACCCGCCCGTAATCGGTAGTGCCGAGCAGATTGAAATCATGGGTAACCTGCAGGCTGGAGGCGTCGACCACTTCCAAATACTGCTCGAAACCTCCACCGGCCGGCCACTTCGGGTTGAAACCCAGCGCCGGGCTGTGGTTCATATCGTCGATGGAATCCACCAGGGGATCGGGGAAAAACTCTTCCGAGACGATGTTGGAGTCCCAGTTGTCGGCCGGGTAGGTGCCGTCCAGCAAGATGAGCCCGTATACCTGGATGGTGTTGAGCAGGGCCTTCTCGTATGGACACTTGCTGTTGAGTGAGTTGTCGTTGCAAAAAGCTTCCACGTTGAACGACGGCTTCAGGCGAAAACGCGCGCCGTAGGGCGCCCAGTCGAAGTAAAAGAACAGCCCATCCGGCAGCGAGTGTCCGGAGGTGTTCAGGGGAATGATGAAGGTAGCTGGCCCGGTCACCTCCGCCACATAGTGCTTGCCGTTCACCTGCGACCAGGCGCCCGTTGCCCCGCCCAGCACCACCGAAAAGCGGCAGCCGATCGAGAACGTCCAGTTATCGCACGGCTTGATGCACTGCAGGTACGACTGCCCATTGCATTCATTGGGCGAGAGCACGAACTCGGCCGGATTGTTCTTGTCGATCTTGAGTGGACGAATATAGGGGTGTCCCCAGGTGACCGCGTGCCCGTTGATAGAAGGCCAGAGGTCGGCAGGAGCGATATCGGAGTTGGTGAGCGTGGTACGGATGGCGTGGCCCAGGGTCACGCAGTTGCATGCTGGGTCGAGAATGTGCCGTTGCACCGCGTTCCACCACTCCTGCGGGTGAATGGAGGTGCGCGACATGGGCGAGCCGGCCGCGTCGACGCCGTAGAGGATCGCATTGCTCGCCGCCGGCCAGTGGGCTCCTCCTTGGGAATTGCAGGCCATGCAATTCACCATGATGCCGGAGATCTGCGCGCCGTAGAGGCCACACGAACTGGAATCGACCGGTATCTGCAGCTCGCTCGGGCTCACCACCTTCGCCATCTGCGGTCCGTTGAGGGGGCAACTCGCGGCAAGGCCGCTGATGTAGACGCGGAGCGGATCCTGCAGAGGCCGGATGGTCTCCGTCGTGAACTTCACGATCGTGGGGTTCCCCTTGCTGATTTTTGCGCTCTTGAAGTCAATGTAGTCGTTGTAGATTTCTTCGTCATCGCACGTTTGGCGATTGATGGCGAACATATGGCGGTCCAGGCCCGCATTCACATCCACAGACCAGCCGCTCTCCATCTCGATGTTGGGCGGGAGCGGCTGAGCGAATTCGGTGTCCTGCCAAGGCCCACCGTAGTAGAAGTGGCGTTTCTGTTTGGGCGTGGAATTGTCTACCACGTTGTCGTACAGGCTCAGCATCCCGGGCGTCGGCACATGAAACCGATGGAAGACCCAGGAGACGTTGCCGCCATCGTTTTCTCCGGCGATGCGGTTCAGCCAGCGAGCGCTGTAGGGACTGACGGGCAGCTTGTTAACGGGGATGTTATAGGCGTTGTTGTTGGGCCCAAGCTGGCAACCGCGACTCTGGTTTTTCGCCACCACTGCCGCGGGAGCGCAGTACAAGCCGGCGGCGTCTATCTTGCCTGCCTGGCATCCCGCGCCACGGCAGGTAACGCTCCAGGTGCCGGGATAATTGGCGCTGAATTGAAAACATGCGCCGGCGGCAACGCCGGGCGGCGAGGCGGGCGTGATCTTCACCTGCGCCGCGGCCGGCGTCTGGACGGACGCCCAGAGGAGCATCACCAGAATGCAGGGCAGCTTCGCGGTCCATCGCTTGCACTTGGCCGCCGCCGAGTCTTGAACATCGAGGTTCCTGTGGGGAGTGTTCATGCGCTAGTAAGGCCCGTTGACTGGACGTGCATTGTAGAATTGTGCAGATGCTGCCGGTCGGCAAGGCGAACTGGCATTCTATTCCAAAGATTTACGGGCGGCCAATGGGCGAGAGATTGATGCGTACGGCGAGCCTTGCCGGCCGCATGCGCGGTGAAGAATCCGGCATTGCCGTCTGTCGCGCGCCTGGCATTGCCATACGGCAATCGGCAGATACACCAGCAAACATTCCCTCGGGCCGCAGCGCCTGCGGTACTTTGGCGGAGGCGGCATGAGTCTGCCGGGGGGCAACTCCAACGGCCACGTGGGTCTGCGGCAACTGCTGAGCAGCGCCGCGCAACGACCGCGCCTTCCGCAGCGCATTCGCGATCGCTTCCGTCCGCTGACGCCGGAGCTTCGGCAAACGGTCGAGCAAGCGTTGCGAAATCATTTCTTCGCCGATCGCAGCGTGCACCCCGCCGGCGCCGAAGCACACCTGGCCACTCCGGAGGGCCAGGCGGACCTGGAAAGCCACATTGCCGGCCGGCTGGATGTGTTTCGCACGTGGACCATTCCCTGGCTCGATTCCCTGCTGAAGCTGGAGGGCGCCCGTATCCTGGAGATTGGCTGCGGCACGGGAGCGTCGACGGTCGCGCTCGAGGAACAAGGCGCAGAGGTGGTTGGCGTGGATGTCAGCGCCGCCGCCCTGGCGTCCGCTCGTGAGCGTTGCGCCGCGTACGAGCTACACCCGGAGTTTGTCGAGACCAACGCCACCAGCATCGCTTCCATGTTTGCCGGGCGGCGATTCGACGCCATCCTGTTCTTCGCCGTGGTGGAGCATTTGACGTGGGAGGAGCGCATTGCTTCCCTGCAGGCCGCCTGGAAGCTGCTGCCGCCGAATGGAATTCTGGCTGTGATTGAGGCGCCAAACCGGCTGTGGTACGTCGACATTCATACCACGGACGAGCCGTTTTACAATTGGCTGCCGGACGATGCCGCCATCGCCTACACCCGCTATCTGGCCAGTGGCCCTTCGCGACAATTGTTCACCGAACCCGCCGAAGATGCGAAGCTTCACCTGGCGCGTCTGGGCAGAGGCGTGAGCTACCACGATTTTGTGATCGCCTGGAATATTCCGCGCGACCGGTTGCCGGTGGCGGGATACCTGGCCGAGTTTCACGGCAGCAAATGGGGTAGCGCTCTTGGCCGGCTCACCGCCGGCGGGCGCTATCGCAAACTTCTGTCGAGCGCTGCGCCCGATCTGCATCCGGCCTTTCTGCAGCCAAGTCTTGACCTGGCGTTTCGAAAAGTTGGGAGCTGATATCAATACTGGGCTGCAAACACGAACTCCATCGCGGAACCATGACCGCGGCGGCGAACCTGAGTCGCAAACTCTGAAGGTGCTGGTCTTCCTGGAAGCCAGCAACGTGGCGGGCGCGGTGAAGCCGATCCTGGAATTCGCCCGCGAAGCTGCAGCCGGCAAAGGCGATCGCGACCTATCGCTGACACTGGCGCTGTATGCGCGGTCGGGGCAGGAAAGCAAGTTGACGGATTACCTCCGCGAGCTGGGGATCCCTGTCGAGATTATCGCGGAGCGCCACACCTTTGATCTGCAGGTGATTCCGCAGCTTCGCGAGTTGCAAAGAAAGCTGCAGCCGGACATCGTTTGGACCAACAATACCAAGTCGCACTTCCTGGTGAGACTCAGCGGGCTGCACAGGTCGTGCGAGTGGATTGCGTTTCATCATGGATATACGAAAGAGGCGCGGCGAACCCGCGTCTACAACGAGCTCGACCGCTGGTCGTTGCCGCGGGCCAGGCGGGTGGTCACCGTCTGCAACGACTTTGCGCGGCAGCTCGAAAGCAAGGGGGTTCCGGCGGACCGCATCCGAGTGGTACGCAATCCCATTCGCGTTTC
>Ga0070741_10007991_pt1 | contig 21494 bp, 12 predicted proteins | sample Coa_R1_4_FD_66440 | JGI IMG/M metagenome (GOLD analysis project Ga0070741, IMG submission 66440) | Surface soil microbial communities from Centralia Pennsylvania, which are recovering from an underground coalmine fire - Coalmine... | ecosystem: Environmental > Terrestrial > Soil > Unclassified ... | reverse complement strand
ATCATTGGGGCGCGCGCAGAAAAGCACGTGGTGGCGCACGGTGGAAGCTCAAATCCTGCCCTGCTCAAGTGGAGCTTACCGAAGCACCCGCAAAGGCCGCCGACATCATTGGAGCCTCCCCGCCCCTCCCGCCACACAGCCAGAAGTGCATATGTGCGCCTGCTCAACCCAGGATCGAAGTGTACGAAGCACGCGCAAAGACCGCCCGCCTCAGCGGGTCCCCTCGCCCGCCGCCCCGGCGTCCCCGATGGCCCGATTCCCACGATCGCACTGCCTTCGCCCCATGTTCGCGTTTGGCTGTTCCGCTGCCGGGAGCACGCCCTGCCACACCGCCTCTCTGGCACCTCGAGCGCTGGCCGGAAATCGTGGCAGTTCGCAGCAGAATAGCCAGCATAACTCCCTGAATCCACAGAGGATGCACCGAGGCCACGGTTTGCCGAAACCTTTGATGGCGACCGGCTGATCGTCTATGACGACAACATGCAACAGGCGCGTGATCGCATTCCGACCGAACCGGGAGCCGCAGATTTCGCCTGCACCGCCCGCCGCCAGACTGGCGTGATCTCTCATTGCGGCTAGATGCAAGCGCAACATCTTGCGCCCTACACCCGCAATTGTTGCGAGTGCCAGATAGTGGTGTTTCTTGTGGCTCAAGAAGATAGCCGCAATGAGGACGGTGGATCGTTTGAGTTTCATTTCACGCAACACAATTCACCACCCATGAGCACGCGCGAAAGCTTACCAAGGGCCAGCTTTCCCTGCTAGCCCTGGCCGAACAGTTGAAGAATGTATCGCTGGCCTGCCAGGGGGCGGACTCGAGCAAGCAGTCGTTCGAGAAATAGACCGCCGAGGGTCTGGCTTCTGTTTCCCGGTGCCAACCCGCGATGCCCCGCCAGACCCGCCAGAACTGGAGCGGCAGAACCTGACTGGGATTTTCGCAGGAAAAAAAGGCATTCGTACTACTATTGTGAATTGGGCGGTGTGATAATGCCAATGTTGTTTTCGATCCGGATCTCAGTTCCGAACTGAGCCGACATGCTACGAATGCGCTCCAAAATGATTTTCGCCACCTGGGGCGAGGCGAGTGTCGGAATACCGATATAGCGTTTCGGTGATTTACGAGCGGGATCGAGATCCAAAGGATAGAGCCGCATTTCCTTCAGGTGGTCTCCTTCAAACTCCGTAACTGCGATAACGCTCTCAAACCATTCCCGAGGCGGATTGAAACGCGTCTTGAGATATTCCAAGTAGGTGAGCGGCTCGGGATCCAAATTCATGCTCTCAAAGGTTTCGCGAAGCGGAGGAGCGCGGTCGAGTTCCAGATGGAAGAAAAAGCTCGCCAGGCCATAGAAGATCGGTCGTCCTTTATAAAGCTCAATGCCGCGAAGGACGTGCTGGCCGTGCGCGACCACGATGTCCGCACCCGCGTCGATGGCGTTATGGTACAGACTGCGGAGAAAGTCTGCCGGCGCGGGATCGTCGGCGCGGCCGGACGCAGTTTCGTGGGCATGAATTGTGAATATTGCCAGGTCTGACGTCTGCTTAGCGCCGCGAATAGCCTTGAGGATTTCGTATTGGTCGTACGGGTTCATCTCATAGGTCAGCCCGGGCTTGTCGGCAAGGCGATACGTCTGGCCGAACAAGTTCAACTGTTTGGCGTCAGGCGCCACACGGGTTCCGCGCGACGCGGCCATCGCGCGCAACGCGGCCATTTCCTCCGCGGTGACTAAATTGATCCGATTTGTGCGCAGCACGCTGATTCCGGGGCGCCCCGGCGTCTCGCCTTGCGCGAGCCCTGCAACCGACGCCGGGTTGAATGTTGACGCGGTCGCGACCATGGCGATGCGGCCATGCGGAGTTTCGAAGTAGACAGCAGCCCGGGCCTCCGGACGATTGCGACCGCTGCCGACGTGCAAAATGCCGGCTTCATCGAGTACGCGATTGGTTTCATCAAGTCCTTCCTGCCCCCAGTCGGTCGCATGATTGTTGGCCTTCGACACAATGTCGAAACCCATCACCTTCAGGTCTCTTGCAACCGCAGCATCGGCGAGCGGATTGCCGCCACCGTTTTGCGCCGCTGGATAACCCTTGAAAGTTCGCAAGTCGAAGATCGATCCTTCATTGTTACCAAAGGCAACATCGGCGCTCCGCAGGATGTGGATCACGCTTGCGAAGTCGGGGTCTTGGAGCGGCGTTACCGGCCGTCCGGGCCCTAAAAGGTCGCCGACGGCAGCAAACGTTAACGTTCCGGAAATGGTTGGCGGCAGGGGCTTCTGCAGCAGCTGCGTGCGCGGGTCCGGATTCATGCGTCCCAGCGGCTGCTGCGCAACCAATCCCAATGGTGCCAAAAGGATCGCCATAATCCCTAGCCAGCGACGGGAAAGAGCCGGCTTGCTTTTCATTCGCGTAATCATGGTTATCGAAATCCCCTCAGCAGCTGGCATCTTAGCCGCTCAGGGCTTCTAGAAGCCGGTCCACATCGCGATCGTCGTTGTACACCGAAGGGGAAATCCGCATACGATGGCCAGTGATGCTCACGTCAACCTTCCGCGCGGCCAACCGACGCGCCACCGCATGCGGCTCCTTCACAACAAAAGTGGCGATGGGCGACTTGGTTCCCGGAGGGGTCAGTGGCTCGTAGCCCAGCGCCGGCAATTCTCTTTTCACGCGCTGAAGCAAAGACTGCGTGTGGGCCTGGATGCGTTCGACCCCCAGCTCGAGAATGTAGTTCAGCGAGTAGGCAAGGCATGCGAGGGTTGCATTGGCATATGTACCAACTTCGAAAAAGTGAGCCGCGCTCTCGCCCTGCCGCCATTCCACGATGGAATCACCCGGCTCGTCGAGTGGAAAAATATGATACTGGAACTGGGAAAGCTGCCGGTATCCATACTGGGTACGCTTCACCACCCGGCCGAGCAGGTCCTGGCGAACGTAGAGGAATCCCAGCCCCATGTCGCCCATTAGCCACTTGTAACTGGCGCAAGCGCAGAAATCCACGTTGCTGGCGCGCACGTCCACGGGAATTGCGCCTACAGCCTGGATGATGTCGGCATACACGTATGAGCCATGCGCGTGGGCTAGATCGCATATGGCCTTGAGATCGTGCTGGAACCCATTGATAAAGGAGACAAGTGAGACCGCCACCAGCTTCGTCTTATTGTCCACAAATTTGGCAACATCATTGAGTTCGATGCGCCAGTCACGCGGCTTGACGATGCGCACATCGAGTCCTTGTCTTGCAAGGGCTTGGTACAGGTAAAGCGAGCCCTCAAAGTGCAGGGCGTCGGTCACCACGTTGCCGCCCGCGGCCGGAAGCCCCATCCCGCCGACAATCAGACTCTCGCCGACCATTGTGCTGGGCACATAACTGATCTCGCCAAGTCGGGCATTAATCAGGCGGGCAAACAGAACTCTTGGGGCCTCCTGGATTTCGTGGATGAGCTCCTCGGCCTCCGGATCGTCTTGTGCCTTCGCCTCCAGATAGCGCTGCACGGAGCGCACCGCCCCGACGGGCATGGAATGCCAGCGTGCGTTGTTCAGACAAGTGACGTCGGAGGGAAGGGCAAACGCTGCCTTCTGTGGAAATTCCGAGATTGGCGATTCGTCGGTCGTCCCCAACACCACCTTCATTGGCGCCGCCAAGGAGACCAGTCCCATGCCAGCCAGCAGTTTACGTCGAGTCAGATTCACACCTTCGCTCTCGAGTTACTTCTGCCCACCACGCGCACTACCGAGGAAGACTGATTGCAGGCACCTTCTCCGCTTCCGCCAGCCGATTCAGGGCCCCCACGTCGGTATCAAAGACTGCGCTCAGCCGCTGCTTGTAATCCGCCCAGTGGCGCGCAACCTCTGCGTATGCCTGACGATGTCCCTGGGTAACAGTCGGCGTCACCCGACCCATGGCGGAACGCAGGAAAAGGTAGCGCGTTACCAACGGCTGAGTTCCTGTCACGTCCAGTGGTCCGCCGCCCGGGCGGGACATCAGTCCGCCTTCAAGCTGGTCGAGTTTCGTAAGCACTCTTTTTGCGCCCTCCTGCACCGCAGAACTTGCGGTCTTGTTCATCAAGGATTCAATCTGACCACGGAGGTCACGAATTTGAGAAACGCTACGATAGAGTTCGCGCAGTCCCTCATCGAGATCAGCCAACATCTGATCCTGCTCGCTCAAGCCCTCTTCGGTGGAATTGAAGCGCGGGTCTTGCCTGACCTCTAGGGGGACGCTAAGGCTTGTTCCTGCTGCCGTGAGTCGCACTTCATATCGTCCCGGGCGGACCAATCGTCCAGGTGCGCTGCCGATTCCGCGCACACCAACCGGATCATGGCGGAGATCCCACGTAATCCGGTTCATCCCCGGCTGCACCTTGAGAGATGGGACCAAGTCCGCCGACCCGCTTTCGGTGGAGTACAGGCGGACCCTGCGCCCGGGCGCGTCACGAATTTCCAGCGACACAGGCCCGCCTTGCGCAACGTAAAAATTGATCACAGCACCCCCGGGAGCATTCGTCGCCTGCGGACGATAAATATAAGGGCTATCCGTCAATAGCAAATCGTTCCAGCCGATATTGCTGCGGTAACTGACACGCGGGCGAAACAGGTGTGCTGCGGCATTGATTAGCTTGGAATCCATCTGGCGAAGCGGGCTAAGATCGTCGAGGATCCAAAAAGCCCGACCCTGTGTGGAGGCGACCAGGTCCGTGTCGTGGACCTCCAGGTCCGTAACCGGTGTAACTGGAAGGTTTAGCTGCAGCGACTGCCAGTGCGCGCCAGCGTCGAACGAAACAAAGACGCCGGTTTCAGTTCCCGCGTAGAGGAGACCCTTTTGGACGGGATCTTCGCGGATAACGTGACTGCGGCTCTCCAGTGGTATGCCGCTGGAGATCTCTTGCCAGCTGCCGCCAAAGTTAGTCGTGCGAAAGAAATATGGTTTGAAATCATTGAACTTATAGCGCGTTGCAGCCACATACGCAGTGGCAGGATCGTGCGGAGAAACCTCAATCGCATTGATGAGCGCATCCAGCAGCCCGGGCAGCGAAAATCGTTTCCAGGTGGAACCGCCATCACGGGTAAGGGCGACCACGCCGTCGTCGCTGCCCGTCCAAATTACATTCCTGTCGTGCGGCGATTCGGCGACGTATGTAATTGAGTGGTAAATCTGATCTTCGTGCTGGAACGGTCCCTGCCCGGCACGGAGTGTCGCCGGCGTGGGCTGCGTCAGATCGGGACTGATTTCCCGCCAATGGATCCCCCGATCCTCGCTCCGAAGCAGCTTTTGGGCTGCATGATAGAGGGCGCCGTCATGCCGGGAAGCGATGATAGGGGCATTCCAATTGAACCGATATCTTCGGTCCTTCAGTTCGAGCGCACCTTCCTGTAACGGATAGGCCATTATGTTATGGACATCCTTGACGGCGGGATCGAACTCGGTGATCTGTCCGCCCTGGCAGCCCGCATAGATCCACCTTGGATTGCGGCGGTCGAGAGCCACCCAGCCGCTCTCGCATCCGCCGACTTGGTACCAGTCCTTCCAGCCAATTCCAAACTGGTGACTGGCGCTGGCGATCGCAACGGTTGTACCGTCCTGCTGGGCTCCGTAAACCCAGTAGGGGAAGCGATCGTCCGTAATCACACGATAAAACTGCCCCGTCGCCTGATTGTCCATCGAGGACCAGGACAAGCCTCCATCGTGGGTAATGGTTCCGCCGCCGTCAGTGGCGATGATGAGGTTATTCGGGTCCGACGGGTTGATCCACGCGTCGTGAAAGTCCCCATGCGGACCCTCCACTAGCGTAAAACTCCGACCTGCATCAATCGACCTATAAATCTGTGTATTGAAAACCCAAACGACATTAGGGTCCTTCGGATCTGCCACGAAGTGCGTGTAGTACCAGGCACGTGAAATCAGAGTGCGCGATTCGTTAATCAGCGCCCAAGTCTTCCCACCATCTTCGGAACGATACAATCCACCCTTGGGTTGGCATTCGACCAGCGCATACACGCGGCTGGGATTCGCCGAGATAGCGATACCAATGCGCCCCATGACGTCCGGGAGGCCAAGCGTCATTTTTTCCCAGTGGTCACCGCCATCTGTGCTCTTATAAAGACCGCTGCCGGGACCCCCGCTCCGTAGGTACCACGGTTTTCGCTGGTGATCCCACATCGCCGCATAAAGAATTCTTGGGTTTGTCGGGTCCATCATCAGGTCTGCGGGTCCCGTAGTTTCGTCCACATAGAGGACCTTTTGCCAAGTCGCGCCACCATCTCGCGTTCGATACACGCCGCGGTCTTTGGAAGGGACATAGGCTGTGCCCTGCGCTGCGATAAAGGCTAGGTCCGGGTTGCTTGGGTGCACCACGATCCGGGAGATTACGCGCGTGTCCTGCAGCCCGAGGTGCTTCCAAGACTTGCCTCCGTCGGTTGATCGGTACACACCGTCTCCATAGGAGGTGGTCTGGTCGCGTACCGCGTATTCCCCCATACCAACGTACACGACATTCGGGTCGGAGGGTGCAACGGCAATCGCGCCGACTGATGAAGTTTTGACGTATCCGTCGGTGACATTCGTCCAGCTGATGCCGTCGTTTGTTGTCTTATAAACACCGCCGCCCGCACTGCCGAAATAGTAGGTGCGTGGATCGGAAGCAACTCCTGCGACCGCAACTCCGCGACCCCCCCGCAGCGGACCGATATTGCGCCAGCACATGGATTGATAGAAGGAGAGCGGAGGCTGGAAGGGCCCAGTCGCTTGCTGCTGTGCCTGAACTAGGGAAGCTGCGAAGGACACCGCCAGCGCCAAAGCCAGTGTCTTACAACCGGCGCACCATCTGCCTGCGCCTATAGGAGTTGCTGCTGTCGGCATTCTAATTGTCCTCCCAGCTTGGCACGCTTTTGATCAAAGCTCAAAAATTGAACTTCAACGCGAACTGGACAATCCGGCTTGCAATGCTGGTGGACGTAATGCGGCCGAAGCTCGCGCTCGACACGTTCGTGTCTGGATCGGAAAAATTCGGCGTGTTGAAGACGTTGAAAAACTCCGTTCGGAATTCGACGTTGCCTGCGTCCGTTGGCCACGCCGTGCTCGTACGCTTGATCAGAGTGATGTCGAAGCTGCGCTGGTCAGGTCCTTGCACAATGCCGACCCCACTGTTACCGAAATCCGTGGCGGTGCCCTCCACGATGGGCCATCTGGCAGGATTTGAAGAGCTCAACGGGGCGTTGAGATTGGCGCGATTGATGCAATTCGAGTTGAAGAAGCCATTGATCTTCTTGTCCACAGGGCCGGAAACTGCCAGGGCAGCATTATTGCATCCCGGAGCGAGCGCAGCACGATCGCTGGTGATCCCAAAAATGTTGGAGCCGTTTGTTCCCGTCAGCGTCAGGGGATGTCCGGCCTGGAAGGTGGTAACGCCGGCGACCGCCCAGTTGCCCAGCAGGATTCGTCTCCAGCCGGTTGCCGCTTTTAACCACGGCAGCTCGTAGATGTAGCTCACCACGAACCGGTGGGGGCGGCTGAAGCTGGAGGGGCCATATCGCTGTCGGTCATCATTTTGGTTGCCGATCACCGTGCCCGCGCTGGAATTGGACTCTACATTGGCGCCATCGGTATCGAGCGTTTTGGACCATGTGTAAGAAGCAAGGAACTGCAAGCCTTTGCTGAAGCCTTTGGTTACACTGGCTTCGAGGCCGTTGTACCACATCGAGCCTTTACTCTGGACTTGCATTAGGCCGCTGGTCCAGCCCTGAAACGGAACGCGGCTGGGTATGTTGGCCACAGTGTTGGTGGTGACGCCGCGGATGGGATTGCCGGCGCTGGCCAGCTGCGCCTGGTTCAGGGACACCAGCCGCTGCAGCCGAGTTCCCCGTGTGCCCACATAGCCGAGTTCCAGCAGGAAGTCGCGCGCAAACTCGCTCTGCAGATTCAGGCTGTAGTGCTGAACGACGCCTGGCCGTATTAGCGGATCCACTACATTGGCCGTGAGCCGCGTAGTCGGCGAGTAGGGCGTAAAGAACGGAAACGCCGACAGCGTGCTGCCCGCCGCAGGAAACGGGTTTGACCACGTCGCTGCTGCGTTTGCGGGCCCGCCCAGGGCCTGCAGCAATCCAAACGGCTGCACCGTGGTGTTTTGCGTCTGTACCTGCCCGGTGACCTTGGAGTAGTAGATTCCGTAACCGATGCGCAGCACCAGCCGTGAGGAATTCGGGAAAACTTTCCACGCCAGCCCCAGCCGGGGTGCCCAGTTGTGGCTGCCTTCTCCCTTCATGATGGTTTCCGTGTCGGTCTCAACAACCCCTGCCGGCAGCACGCCCGCGAAGTTGGAGGCGACAACCAGCCCGGCCAGCGTACCGGTCACGGGCGGATTTGGATTCATCAAGCTCGGGTCGAAGTTGCTGAAGCGGCCAAGCGCTTCCGAAAAAGGAGGCAGAAATTCGTAGCGTAGCCCCAGGTTGAGCGTCAGCGACGGCAAAATGCGGTAATCGTCCTGGGTATAGGCCGAAGCTTCCCAGTTCTGGATCACCCGGTTAAACAACCCGGTGAGCTGCACAGAGGTGAAGATGTTGCTGAAGATGTTGGTCCCGTTTTGCGCGCCGTTCAGTCCGAGCAGAAAATCGGCGAAGCTCTGAAAGGTGACTGCTTGGTTTTGGCTCGGGTTATTGAAGTAGCGGTTGATTCGATTCAGACCACCGCCGAATCGCACGGTGTGGCGGCCGTGCGTCCAGGAAAGGGCATCCTCCAGCAAGAATGTGTTCTGCGTGCGTTGTGCCCTCTGTCCCGAAACCATGGCATATGAGCCCGAAATCGTGACCATGGGCACTGCATCGTTCTGGGCTGGCGCGGCGACCCCGATTTCGGAGAACTTGAAAGGCGACTGCGGCACGGAACTCGTTAGAAGCCGATTGAAGCCTAGACGCACCTCGTTCAGTAAGGTCGGCTTGAGTATCCAAGTGTGTCCCAGCGAGCTGGCCACGAACACGTTGTCGGTACCAACCGCAAATCCCGGCACATTCGCTCCGGCCAGGGCCACATTCTGGTCACTTAAGGCAACAAAGAACCGCGCTGCAAACTTGCTGGCAGCCGTATGCAGGAAATCAACATTCGCCATGTATTGGTCTTCGTTGAACCGCGAAGGCGTATTGAAGGTCGATGATCCGCGACTGCCAAACGGCCGGGCAGGGTCAACGGTTTGCGGGCGTTTTGATCAGGAATGTGCCGTCGGGAAGTTTGAGTTGCAGGAGGCGCAAAGCGACCGGGTGAATATTGGAACCGTCCGGCGCAACCACCGGGCCCACGCCGCCAAGCGCTGTCTGTTGCACGCCCCGCCGGTCGGCGGCCGTAGTGCCCGGGCCGTAGAGAACGTTCGCGATTCCTTGGGGAGTGCGGTCATCGGTCAGCGGAACCGAGAGCACTGTGCGCAAGCTTGCGACCCCGTTGACCTGCCGCGTTCCTTGGTAAGAGCCAAAAAAGAAAAGGCGGCTCTTAACCACGGGCCCGCCAAGTGTGAAACCAAACTGGTTCTGATTCAATACCGGCTTCGGCTGCCGGTTGAGATTGGAAAACCAATTGTTGGCGTTGAGTGCCGTATTGCGGAAGAACTCAAAGACAGTACCGTGAAATTGCTTGGTACCGCTGCGAGTCACAATGTTGACATTGGCCCCGGCATTGCGCCCAAAGGCGGCATCGTACTGAGCGGTCTGAACTTTGAATTCCTGAATTGCATCCGGGTTGGGAACAGGCACACCGCCGCTCGTGGCCCCTTGCTGGAAGAAGTCATTGACCCCGAGGCCGTTGATCTGGAAATTATTGTCGTACGTGCGATCACCATGCACTGAATACCCAGCCCCTGATCCCCCCGTGCTGGTGCTGCCGCGCCCTAATTCTCCTGCATTCGCCAGATTGCCCACGACTCCGGGGGAGAGACCAATGATCTGGGTGTAGTTCCGCGCCAAAAGCGGCAGGCTTCGTACCACGTTTTCATCAACCACACGGCCCAGAGTAGTCGATTCGGTCTGTGCGACGGGTGCATTCGCCTCCACCTGAACCATCGTCTCTGCTGTTCCCACCGAAAGCACAACGGGGAGCTTTGTCGTTTCGGTGACAGCCACACGGATATTGCTCGCGGCAAACGTCTTGAATCCCGGTTTGCTCACCTCGACCCGATAGAACCCGGGCGGCAGGAGCGGCACGGCAAACGCGCCATCCGCATAGCTCTGCATTTGGCGTGACTCGCCGGTGGCGCCACTGACCACCTTGATTGTGGCCGCGGGAACGACGGCGCCGGTTTGATCGGAAACGGTGCCAATGATCGCGCCGGTCCCGGCGGTCTGCGCAGCTGCGGGCGAAACCAGGGCAAGTTGAACGATTGCCAGTGCGAAGAAGCAAAGCCATTCCAGCCTGGTTATTGGTAACATCGCGCACCCCCTTTGCGTCAGCGATGCGGCGTCTTGCAGGCCAAGGCCCTTATGTGGGGCGCAACATTTAACCTAAATTTTATTTTTGGTCAACAATTTTTTTGTATCCGACCAGTCGCAACGAGCTCGGATAAGTATAGAAACAACATAAACTATCTGATTCCCGGACACTTTTTGCCGCAACCGGCTGGGAGGCATCGGTGAACGGCATCCAGATTTTGTAATGCCATACAAGAACTGTTGACATATAAGACTTGGTCAAGTAGCGTTGCGCAGCGGTGCTGTCATGACGGAAACACAGAAAGCGGAATTGTTCGGTGTCTTAAAGCGCCTAACGGAGGCCCTGGGGCACGCGTTGGGACCGAGTTCCGAGATCGTGCTGCACGATTTCAGTCACCCGGAGAGCTCCATTGTGGCCATCGCGAATGGCCACATCACCGGCCGCAAGGTCGGCGACACATTGGACATCTTGGGTTTTCAGATGCTTCGCCAGCAGCCTCCCGGCGACTTGCTCAATTACCGCACGACTACGAAGGACGGCAAAGTTCTGCGTTCGTCCTCTATTTTTCTGCGCCAAGCGGCGGGCGAAATCTTCGGATCCATTTGCGTCAACTTTGATATCTCGGAGTTAGTTTCTTTCCGCGACTGGTTAAATCGCGAACTGCAGACGGAAGAGGTCGGGGTGGACGAGCACTTCGAACACACCGTGGACGAGGTGCTGCAGGGACTTGTGCAAGCTGCGGTCGGGGCGACGGGCAAGAGTGTCCCTGAGATGACGCGCGAGGAGAAGATCTCGGTAATTGCCCAACTGGAATCCAAAGGTGCGTTCCTCATTCGGTACTCGGTGGATCGCGTGGCCGAACATCTCAGGCTCTCGAAATACACGATCTACAACTATCTCGATGAGATCAAGCAGCGCGCGAGCGGGGAATTGACGAGCAGTGGAAAACCGCCTCGCAAGCTGACCCGGTTCTGAATCAGGGAACGCCATGCAGGCCGAGAAGACCACGCCTGGACGCAAGCACATCAAGCTCGATTCGGAGGCGCCGTTCAGCGCGGCTGTATTGGTTGGCGACACGCTTTACCTTTCCGGGTGTATCGGCCTGGATCCGATCACCAAGCGCATTCCGGACGAATTGGAGACGGAAATCCGCTATCTGATGGAGAGCGTGCAAGACGCCCTTGCCAAGGCCGGCATGACGCTGAACGATTTGGTTTACGTGCAGGTCTTCTGCCCTGACGTGTCACTCTGGGATCGCTTCAACGCGGTTTACTGCACTTATTTCTCCAGCAATTTTCCGGCTCGTGCTTTCATTGGCTGCGGCAAGCTACTGTTCGATGCCCATTTCGAACTCCAAAGTATCGCCGTCCGCACCTGAAACTCTCGGCTGCTGAACAGGAGTTAACTATGAGTCGACGCTATCCGTGGAATTTGGCTCTAGTCGCTCTCTTCCTAGCTGGTGCCGCCGCCGCGGCGGGTCGCACAGCCGAAGCGCAAGAGGGCCTTGTCAGCACACAACACCGCATTCTGCTGGCGGGCAAACCACTGGCCTATATCGCGACCGCCGGACGCCTTCCCATCATCCACAACGACACCGGCAAGCCGCACGGCTACATGTTCTTCGTGGCCTACATTGTCAAGCGAGCGCCGGGCGAGCCGGTCCGACCGCTCACATTTTTGTGGAATGGTGGCCCTGGCGCCTCGTCATCGCAGGTGCACCTGTTGGGATTTGGTCCTCGTCGATTTAAAACCGCTGACACCTATCCTGAAACTCCGCCGGTTGGGGCGGGGGAACTGGAAGACAACCAGGAAACCTGGCTCGACTTTACCGACCTGGTGTTCGTGGATCCCATCGGCACCGGTTACAGTCGTCCGACCAAGCCTGAATATGGTGTGGAGTTTTACAACCTGGTCGGCGACGCTGAATCAGTGGCCGAATTTATCCGCGTCTATCGTCAGCGTTTCGATCGCTTGGAGGCCCCAATTTTTCTTGCCGGCGAGAGCTATGGCACGGTGCGCGCGCAGTGGGTGGCCGAGGCGTTGGAGCGTCGGCGGACCACGGTTGCCGGTGTCGCCTTAATTTCCGGCTTTCTTCGGCTCGATCAGAAGCTTCCGCCGGCAATGCAGATTGCTCTGCTGGTTCCGCGCTTTGCGGCAACTGCTTACTATCACAAGCGGCTTCCGGCAGATCTTCAGTCCTCCTCGCTGCAGGCGATTTTGGATAAGGCCAACCGCTGGGCGCGCGAAGTGTACGCACCGGCGTTGGAGAGGCGCGAAAGCGTCAACCCGCTGACCCCGGCGGAGCGGGAGGCGATCATCACTGAACTGGCGCGTTACGCAGGCGTGAAGCGCACCCTTGTTGACTCCCAGACGCTGACCCTCCCCGGCTTCACTTTTACCGAGCACCTGCTGGAGGACAAAGGGCTCGATCTCGGCCGCTACGATGGCCGCATGACCGCATCCCGAGACGTAAGCAAAATCCCGTGGACCACCTTCATTGATCCCAGCCTGAGCCGCGTCATGGATGTGATGCAGGGCACATCGCCGACGATGATCCGCTACTTTCGCTCGGAACTGCAATACAAGAGCGATCTCGTTTACCGCGGACCTTTTGGCGGGGCGTATCCCGCGCCGAGCAGTCCGAATGGCGACTGGATGGCCAGCAGCTGGGCGCGCGGACAAGAACCTCAAGGCGTGCCGGCGTACTTTCCCCCTCCCCCGGGCGCTGGACCGAGTGCGACAGTCCCCCTGATTTCCCCGTTACGACGGGCCATGGAATTGAACCCGCATCTTCGCATCCTGGTTATGACAGGCATGTATGATCATGCGGCACCCGGAATCGGTTGCGACCTCGTCGCCTATTCGGTTTCCCTGGTTGATGCCAAGCTGCGCGATCGCATCAGAGCACGCTGCTATCCTGGCGGACATATGATGTACACCGACAAGGGCGCTCGCCAACAATTAAAGCGCGACATGGCTGAATTGATCGCCTCGGCTTGGCAACCACAAAATTCGCAGAGCGGCGCACTTCCATGAGGTCACGCCGCCACGAGCACCCAACATGCCCGTTTTGCGGCCTCCTGATACACGCCTGCGAAGGAAAGCATCATGATCACGACGCTAGCGGAGCTGCTAGGAGGTTGCTTCCACTCGCTGAGCTGCGCTCCAGCCCAAAAATTTTGCGCCGGTTTCAGCGGACGCCGTTGCTGATGAAGAACGGTTGGTTCTTGTACGAATTTCCGTTCCCATTTTCTACCAACAGTCGATAAAAAAATTGGTTATTGACCCTTGCACGACCTGGCGGTACTTTTCTCCGCTCTCGACTTGGGCCATAAAGAAACGCAATAACAACATCCATCGGCATAGCTAGGTGAGCACGTCGGACGCAACCAGATTACCGATTTACGCGGAGGAGCTGGATCGCAAGTTGACCCGGAGGCGCCGGGTTGTCCCCGCCACGGCTCTCACCGAGCTCGACGACGAAGCGCTGCTGGTGCGCTTGCAATCCTCCGACAGGGAGGCGCTCAGCATCTTGTTCAATCGCTATTCCCGTCTGATGTTGCGCATCGCACGAAGCGTGCTTCAGAACAAGGAAGAAGCTGAAGACCTGGTCCAGGATGTCTTCGTGTTCCTTTTCTTCAAGGGGAAGCTCTTTGATCCGTCGAAAGGATCGGCGCGGGCCTGGCTTCTGCAGATCACGTATCACCGGGCGTATGATCGCCGTCGGTACCTGACCGCCCGTTTGTTCTACGATCAAGCGAAGAAGAGCCCCATAGGGGGGGTCCTGCTGCCGATGGCGGGCGACAGTCCGGAAGAGTTTCTCGCTTGGCAATCGTTTCTGCGTCCCGCATTCCAGGAACTGTCAGAAGACCAACGCAAGACACTCACCCTCCACTTTTATGAAGGATATACCTTGCGGGAGATAAGTGAAACGCAGGGCCAGCCGTTTGGTAACGTGCAGCACCATTATTATCGCGGTTTGGACCGGTTGCGTCGCTACGTGTTTCACCGCGGCTCGGATTCAACGGTTCTACCGCACAAACGGCAAAACCGGCAGGTTCAGAAACCCCAGTCACAGAAGGAGTGCCTTGACAGATGACGGAGCATCAGGACTTCATCGAATTGTGCGCTCTGTACTCGACAGGCGAGCTGCCGGACGATCAACTAAGACGGCTGGACGAGCACCTCCAGTCATGCATTGACTGTCGAAGAGCCCTTGATGAGTTTCACCAGATTACGACGATGGGGCTGCCATCGCTGGCGCCGGACTTCGTAGCTGCTGCGCGGGACGAAGAAGTTGTCGTTGATCGTGCGCAGGCACGACTGCTCGTTCGCATCGAGAATGAGATCCTCGCCAGGGAACAGGCCAAAGCCGCGCGGCCGGCGAGCTTTCATCCTGGCTGGGGTTCCACACGCTGGTCCTGGAACCTGCACCTCCAAGCGCGCGTAGCCTGCGTCCTAGCCGCGGTTCTGGCGGTTTCCCTAGGTATCTATTCGTACCATTTGGGCGCTCGAAAAATCACTAAATTGGCAGAGGCAAGGCTAAGGCAGGCACAACAGAATGCGGACTCTTTGCGGGCTCGTCTCTCGCAGTTGTCGGCCGATCGCGATGTCATCAAGTCGAAACTCCAAGAGAGCAATAGGACCATCGGTGAGCTCAGGATGCAGTTGAGCAGGCAGACTGATGAGATTGCTGCGCTGAAGGAGCAAGAGCATCAATTTACAGCTGCCGCGGCGGCGAGTAACGCGCGGCGAATTGCCTGGGATACAGAGCGGGCTGCTCTGGCTCACCAGTTGGCCGCCGCCCAAGCCGCCCAGGAGGATCTCCGGAAGCGAATCGATATTCTGCGCGAGGAACGAGCCGCTGATCTGGCACAGATGGCCAGTTTGGAAAAACGCCTGGAACAAGCGTCGTCTGCCATTCGCGAGCGCGACGCGACGATCCAGCAGCAGCGAGAGCTGTTGGCACACGACCGAGATATTCGGGAGCTGATCGGAGCTCGTGACCTCTATGTCGCCGAAGTCACCGATGTGGGACGCAACGGTGAGACGCAGCAGCCCTTTGGCCGCGTCTTCTATACAAAGGGCAAATCCCTCATCTTTTACGCCTACAACCTTGACCGCCAGCCGGGCGTGCGTCAGGCCAGCACATTCCAAGCTTGGGGGCGTTGCGGGCCTGACTTCCAAGGGGCGCTCCCGCTTGGCATTTTTTACCTGGACAGCGGCTCCAACCGGCGCTGGGTACTCAAATTTGATGATCCCGAAGCAATTGCCCGCATTGACGCCGTTTTCGTCACTGTCGAACCCCGCGGTGGCAGCCGCAAGCCCAGCGGCAAGCCCTTGTTGTTTGCCTACCTGAAGGTTGGTCCGAACCATCCGTAGCTCGGTGAGTCTGGGCTGTCGAGCGACTTGCATATTCCCGCCGGCCGGCTGGTAGAAAGCCGCTCTCCTATTCGTATAACCAGCAAAGCGATTTTTAGTTGTGCTGGGGGGCCGGCGTGAGAATTTTGCGAGCGTCTCTTTTATTGCTGGTTGCAGGTGGTTTGCTGTCGTCGGTTGGGATTCAGGCGCAGTCCACCAACGCCACGGTGAATGGGCTGGTGACGGATATTACCGGCGCTGTCATCGTCGGCGCGTCGGTGCAGGCGATTAACGAAAACACGAACATCGCATATCCGACAACAACGAATGAAAGCGGCGTCTACTCGCTGCCCATCCTCCCACCGGGGAAATACCGCATGCAGGTCTCGCACCCGGCGTTCAAGACCGTCGTCAAACCTGACATTATCCTGAATGTTCAGGATGCACGCGCCGTTAACTTCACGCTTGAAGTGGGCGCTACCTCAGAAACGGTTACGGTCCAGAGCGCGCTGCCTTTGATCAATACCGAGTCCGCCGGCATCCGGCAGGTTGTCGATTCCCGCGCCATTGGCAGCATTCCGCTTAACGGCCGGAACTACCTGGATCTTGTCCAACTGTCTCCCGGAGTGACGGTGAACACTAACGCCCGCTCGGACCTTACCGACCGCGACACGCGCGGGGCCATTCTGGGAGAGCGTGCAGGCAATGCCGCCTTTCTCGTGAACGGGTTCGAAAATAACGATGACTTCCACGGTGGCGTGTTCCAGAACTTCGCCCAAGATGTGATCCAGGAATTCGAAGTCGTCGAGGCCGGCTATAAGGCCGAGTTCGGCCGAGGATCAGGCGGCGTGGTCAACGTTGTAACCAAAAGCGGCACTAACGCTTTCCACGGCAGCGGCTTCCTGTTTCTCCGCAATGACGCCCTCGATACCTCGAACGTAGCCGGTGAGACGCCGCCCCAACTGGCCCGCTATGACTACGGGTTCACGATGGGAGGCCCGATTCGACGAGACAAGTCGTGGTTCTTTGGATCTCTGGAGCAGTTTCAGGAGACGCGGGGGGCCATCTTCCCTTCCAATATTCCTGAGACGCTGAGGGCTGGCGAGGATTTCAATCGGCAACCGGAAACCCGCAACCTGCTGGCTTTTGCGAAGTACGATCGGCACCTCAATGTCCGCAACGACCTGCACGCGGAAGTCAGCTTCAGCCGTCGGAAGGCACTGAACGAACTGGCCACGGCCACGTCCCTTCCAAGCAGCAGTAACAATAGCGTCACCAAGACAATGCTGGGCACGCTCTCGCTGACCACAATGTTCAACCCCCATCTGGTATTGGACAGCTCATTCAGCGTACGCGGCCAAAACTTCGACCAGAACCGCGGAACCCGCACCGGCCAGAGCTTCAGCGTTTTTTTTCTCGACGACGGTAGCTCCTTCGACTTTGGTCCCCCCGCGGGCTCGGTCCAAACCCTGCATCAGCGCTATTACACCGCCCGCGAGCAGCTCAGCCGATTCTCCGGCTCCCATACGTCGAAAGTCGGTGTGGATTACATTCGGACGATCGCGAATGGCGAAAACGGCCAGGGATTCCAGAATGTAATTGTGACCATTCATCCCTTTTTTGCCCTGTATGGCACCGGTTCCTTTCAGATTCCGCAGGGAGTCGGATTCTTTAATCCCGGCGACAATCTGACCCGCCTCGCAAATAACGGGGTGAGCTTGTATGGGCAGGATGACTGGCGGGTGCACAAGCGGTTACTTCTGAGTGGCGGCATTCGCTACGACTACGATTCCAAATTTGGCACCCACAACGTCGCGCCGCGCCTCGGTCTGGCCATCAGCTTGAATTCGAAGTCCGTGGTGAAGGCAAGCTGGGGAATTTTTTACGACCGGTACCGTCTGGGCATTGTACAAGCCGTACCGGAGTTCGGAGGCTTCAATGGCCGTACCGTGGTCGAGCTGAATTATCCGCGGCTGGCTGTCGATGCTCTGGTCCCTTTTCCCGGAAGCATTGCAGCCTTGGCCCGGGTCGCGGGCGGGCCGACTTACCTCAATGCCCAATTCGGCATTCCGGTCGGCGCACTCGTGAGCGACAGCAACATTCAATCCCTGACTGGCATGACTCCGTCACAGTTCGCCGCCGCTGTCAACGCCTATCTGGCGACCCTCGGCAGGCCATTTGTGCCCGTGGACTTTTCGCCAGGGACCGGCTTTCTGAGACAGGACCTGGGAGCAGCCTTCCAGGACGAGATTCGGGCTCAAAAACCGTTCCGTACCCCCTATAACACCACGCTAACCGTGGGCTGGCAACAGCAAATCCTGCCGGATCTCGCTGTGGGCATTTCTTATGTCCATCGGAATATGCACGACATTTTGGGATTGCGCATTCCCAACCTGGCATTCGAGTCGCGAACCCTGGGCGCCGCGGTAACCACCGATGGCGGGCCGCTACAGCGCACCTATGGCCCTTGGTACAGCGGTATTTATAATGCCGCCATTCTTACTGTCGAAAAGCGCTTTGCTCATCGTTTCCAGCTGCAGGCCAACTACATCAAGGCGAAAAGTATCGATAACCTGCTGAATTCCAACCTTGGCCTGGGCATCGCGGCGCAAGGTGGCGGTGCTGTCCCGACGGATAACCTCAATGTCAATTTCGATCGCGGCAATTCCGACCTCGCGGTTCCGGACAGCTTCGTCCTTTCCGGCTTGGTTTCATTGCCGGCTGGGTTCTCCGTTAGCGGCGTGGCGCGTGCGACCAGCGGCACTTACTTCACCGCAGCCGGCACGCCAACGGACTACGACGGGGATGGGATTGTATCAACCCGTCCCCCGGGCACCTCACGGAATCAGTTCCGCGGGCCACGAACCGGAAACCTCGACTTGCGCGCTGAAAAGAAGTTTACGTTCGCGGAGCGCTATACGGCGTCGGCTTTAATCGAGTTCTTCAATATTACTAATGCGGCCAATCCTAAGCTAATTGACAACTTCTGGGTAAATGGAGCGCCAGGACCAAAGTTTGGCAAGACACGCGTGCCCTTGCCCGGAAGGGAAATCCAACTCGGTTTTCGCTTTGAGTTCTGACAGATTAGAAAACCCGCTTTTTGCACGAACAGCCAGTGTCCGGAGCGAGTGCCCGCTTGTGCTCATGTTTTGCATGGCGGGGGGGGCCGCGACACCGCCGTGCAAGTTAGCCGTGTGAAAGGCATTTTCGGCAACCGAGTTTAATTCAATGAGCTGACCACCAGGGAGCAACTTGCGCTGCGATTTCGGATGGTCGTCCAAATTGCTGTGACAAAAGTATCCAGAACATGGATGAGCAGGAACAATGCGAAATATCCGCATTGTGCTGCAGTTCTTCAGCTCAGTGAGGTGCAGAGCATGATTGTGCGTATTGCCATTAGTTTGATTGTTCTACTTTTAGGAACTTCGCAGGCCGCGAAAGTGACGGTGGATGATCTGATGAAGCTACGCTTCATCGCCGACGTGAGCCTATCTCCTGATGGCCAACGCGTCGCCTACGTGGTTTCCACACCTGATGTCGAACGTGGCGAGCACCTACCAGTGTTGTACCTCGTGCCTGCCAACGGTGGGAAGGCAACGCGGCTCACATACAGCACGCGGATTTTCAATCAGCCCCTCCCCCAGCCGCGCCTGCGATGGTCGCCCGATGGGTCCATGCTGTCGTTCATCGGTTGGGTGGGAGATAAACCCCAGGTAATGGCGATGTCGAGCAGCGGGGGAGAGCCCTTTCCGTTGACTACGGCCGAGGATGGTGTCGCGCTGTATGAATGGTCACCGGACGGGAAACGAATTGCTTTCGCGGCGCCTGACCCGCTTGCACCCGAGATCCTGGAAAAAAAGAAGAAAAAATCATACGTAATCCACGTTGACCGCGAGGACCGCCCTCCGAGGTTGTGGGTGCAGGATGTCGAGGGCGGTACACCAAAGGCATTATCTTCGCGCGAGCAAGTGGTGGTGGATTTTGCCTGGTCTCCCGATGGTTCAACAATTTGTTACTCCGCATCCGAGCGCAAAGGCTTTTATGCCAAGTACAACACCAAGCTTTATACGGTGCCATCTTCAGGGGGTAAGGCCTCTGCTTTCCTGGATCGAGGGGGCACGAATCGAACACCTGCGTACTCACCAGATGGTAAATGGATTGCCTTTATCTCCACCGGGGGCTATGAAGGCATGATTGCCGCCCAGGACCTCTACACCATCGCCTCGGATGGTCGCCGTGAGTCGATCCGCAATCTGACACGTGAACGCGAAGCATGGATCGGCGAGTTCGTCTGGTCTCATGACGGCCGATCGATCTTTTACATCACTACCGAAGAAACCCAGTCAGGCGCGCACATGTTTGAGCAGCCAATCAACCGCGTCTGGCTGGACAGCGGAAAGATTGAGAATCTTACGCCGGGGCAGGTTGTGAACTACTCCGTGACGCTCTCGAAAGATGGCTCGCGCATCGCCTATCGTTCGGTCAAACCGCGCACAATGGGCGACGTGGCTGTCATGGAGTTGCCGGGAGGGAAGCCGCGCTTTATTACCGAAGTAAACCCCCAGCTAACAAACTTTGAACTCGGAAAGTTGGAGCCGATTTCGTGGAAGTCATTTGATGGAAAGGAGATCTGGGGTCTGCTGCTTACGCCACCCGGCTACAGGCCGGGCACTAGGATACCCCTCGTGGTTTACTGTCATGGCGGCCCGATTGGCGGGTACACGTATGGGATCTTCCCTCAGTTCATGCACATTCCAGGGCAGGTGGACCCCTATCCGGTGGAGGCCATGGCCAGCGCAGGTATGGCGATCCTGCTTCCGATGCCGCGCGGCGGTTCAGGCTATGGTACCGCCGGTTTCCGTGAAATTATTAACTCCTGGGGCGAAAAAGACTACCAGGACATAATGGCCGGCGTGGATCACGTAATCGAAATGGGCATCGCTGACCCTCAGCGCTTGGGCGTTATGGGTGCGTCTTATGGAGGATTCATGACCAGCTGGATCGTGACACACACGGACCGCTTCCGCGCGGCATCCACCGCCTGCAGCGTTAATGACCTCATGCAGCTGTATTATCTCTCCGATGCGGGTGAAGTCCTAGTGGAATACTTCGGGCTGCCCTGGGAGGCCGCTGAATCCCTAGTCCAGCACTCGCCCATTGCCTTCGTTCGCAACATCACAACACCGTTGCTCATTCAGCACGGGGAAAACGACCTTCGGGTTCCGGTAGCGCAGGCATGGATCCTGTATCGCGCGATGAAGGCGCTGAACAAGACGGTCGAATTTGATCTTTATCCTCGGGGCGGGCATGTAAATTTCGAGCCACCGCTCGAGCGTGAGTACATGCGCCGAAATTTGGAGTGGTTCGCGCGCTGGCTGATGGACAAATAACTTTTGGAGGGACCTCCCACGCCATTTTGGAACAAGGGGGCAATGCAGGCGGTATGCGCGTCCTCCTGGTGAATGGAACAGCCCGCCGACGCTCGCGTGAAACTCGTCTGCAATTCGCTCCCAATTGGGTGCGATCTGGTCATGGTCCGCTCTGGATACGATTACGCTAAGGTGAAGGCTCTTTCCAAGCAGGCGCAATAGCCGCCGGCGTCAGTGGGCCGGCGCGCGCAGAAAAGCACGTGGTGGCGCACGGTGGAAGCTCAAATCCTGCCCTGCTCAAGTGGAGCTTACCGAAGCACCCGCAAAGGCCGCCGACATCATTGGAGCCGGCGCGCGCA
>Ga0070741_10007990_pt1 | contig 21496 bp, 22 predicted proteins | sample Coa_R1_4_FD_66440 | JGI IMG/M metagenome (GOLD analysis project Ga0070741, IMG submission 66440) | Surface soil microbial communities from Centralia Pennsylvania, which are recovering from an underground coalmine fire - Coalmine... | ecosystem: Environmental > Terrestrial > Soil > Unclassified ... | reverse complement strand
TCTGCGGTCTACTTCCCTCCGGCTCTCGACGAGCTCGGCGCGCAGTCGGTTCCATTCCCCGGCGCGGTCCTGAGCGGCAGCGACCAGCTGGGACGCTGGTCCCCGGGGAACAATTGCAACGACTGGACGGACGCGGGCGCCCATCCATTGTGGCTGGGAAATGCGCTCTCCGGCTCCGGAACGTGGTCCGAGTGGGGATCGTCCAGTTGCGGATCGAGCTGGCCGATCCTCTGCATGGGCACCGCCCTCCGACGGCCGCTGCAACCGAAGAAGTCGCCGGGCCGCCTGGCGTTCGTGTCGTCGGCGGTGATCGCGTCCGGAGGCGGGCTCGCCGCCGCCGATTCGCTTTGCGCCCGCGAGGCGCGCACCGCCGGACTCCCCGGCTCGTACAAGGCCCTGCTCGCGGTGGACGGAGCCTCCGCGGCGAGCCGCTTCGACCTCGGCGGTCCTCCCTGGGTCCGGCTCGACGGAATTCCCGTCGTGGAAAAGGCTGCGGACCTCGCCGCGGGAAAGCTCCTTGCGCCCATCGAGCTCACGGCGGATTCGGTCCGCCAGTTTTGGTGGTATCAGACCTGGTCCGGCGCTTCGAAGACGGGCCAGCCCGGGACGAACACCTGCGCATCCTGGACGTCGACGGCGGCGGACTCGTTCACGTACGTGGGCTCCGCGAACTCCATCGAGCCGGAGTATTGGTTCGGCTCGTACGGGATCCCGTGCCAGCCCGCGTACCAGCTGCACCTGATCTGCCTGCAGGAATGACGATCACTCCGCGCGGACCTGCGCCTGCTTGTCCGGCGCGAGGCTGACCCGCGCGACGCTGCGGCGCGGCGGCTTCGCCGCATAGCGCAGCGTGGTCTCCACTTCCGCCTCGCCCGGGGCGGCGTGCAGGACGACGTCGATCGTTCCCGGCGCGCCGCCCGCACCGTAGCTGACGTCGTGCCGCGCCAGCGCGTGCCCGCCGCGGCTCACCACCACATCGACTTCCCGCACGTCGCCGGGCAGGACGCCGGTCAGATCGACGGCGAGGCGCAGCTCCCGGGGCTTGCGCAGCTCGCTCCACCAGAGCAGGCCGCCACCGAGCAGGGCGAGAAAGAGCAGGCGCGGGAGCAGTTGGCCGCGCAGGAACCGGCTACGCATCGCCCGGTTCGGGCTCCTTCTTCTTGTGCTTGATCTTCGCCTTGATCCCGGACTCGCTGCTGGGCTTGAGGTGGATGCTCGCGGTCACCTCGAGCGTCACGCCGCTGATCATCTTCCAGATCTCCCGGCGCAAGGTGTCGCTCTCCAGGAAGCGGCGGACCTCCTGCGTCACCACCCGCGCCACCTCGGTGCGGGTCTTGTCCGCCTGCGACATCAGGAACGCCAGCGCGTCCTTGGGCATCTTCATGTCGCCCACCAGGTTCCGGATGCCCTCCTCGGTCATGAAGAGCGCCCCGACTCCGGTGAGGACCGCGCGGCGCACGATGTCCGGCACCAGCCCGGAGAGCTTCTTCACGTCCTCGGGCGGGAGATCGTCTTCTTCCTTGTCGGACATCAGCGGCCTCCCCGCGAAGGCTTCACTGCTCACCTTCATAGTAATCGACGGCATCGTCCTGCCTGTGCACGGTCACGAGGCCATGCCGGCGAGCGAGCACGCCGAGCTTCTTCGAATCCGGATAGACCGCGATCTCGGGGTCCAGCATCGTCGACATCGCCAAAAACCGGAGCGGCGCCTGCGAGCGGTTCAGGATCTGGTGCGCCGGCGGTCCGGGCGGAAAGGCGACGTAGTCGCCGGCCCGCAGCGCATGCTCCTCGTCCCCGAGGCGCAGCACGCCCTCCCCTTCGAGGACGAACACCGCCTCTTCGTTCGCCAGATGGTAATGGTGCGGAAACGCCTTCGTTCCCGGCTGCAGCTCGAACCAGCTCACCCCGATGCCCTTGCCTCCGGCGGCCGCGCCGAGCCGCTTGCGGCGGAAGGCGAACCCCTTCTCGTCGACGCTCTGCTCTACGCACTCGACGAGCGAAGTGCGGTTCACGCCTTTCTCCCCAGCTGCACCAGCGGCTTCTGCCCGCGCGGCACCGCGGTCATGTTGGCGAGAGCGACCCGATCGGCCACGTTCTGGGCGATCCGGACCATCGCCTGCGCTTCCGGCAGCCCGGGATCGGCCGCGACCACCGGCCGCCCGTCGTCGCTGCCCACCCGGATGGCGGGATTGATCGGCACCCGGCCGAGGAACGGAACTCCGAGCTTGCCGGCGGCGAGCTCGGCGCCGCCCTTGGAGAAGATGTCCGTCTCCGTGTGGCAGTGCGGGCAGATGAACCCGCTCATGTTCTCCACGAACCCGAGCACCGGGATGTTCACCTTGTCGAACATCGTCTTCGCCTTGATGGCATCGGCGAGCGCCACGTCCTGCGGCGTGGTCACCACCACCGCGCCGCTGACGCTGACCTGCTGGGCGATGGTGAGCTGGATGTCGCCGGTTCCAGGCGGCAGGTCGAGGATCAGGTAGTCCAGATCGCCCCATTGCACGTCGCGGAGAAGCTGGACGAGCGCGCCGTGGAGCATGGGGCCGCGCCAGATCATCGCCTGGTCGGGATCGACGAAGAACCCGATGCTGATCACCTTCACCCCGAAGGCTTCGAGCGGCTTGACGCTCTTGCCGTCCGCGCTGGTCGGGCGCGCGCCGAAGAGGCCCATCATCAAGGGCATCGAGGGCCCGTAGATGTCCGCGTCGAGCAGGCCGACCTTGCACCCGAGCGCGGCGAGCGCCACGGCGACGTTGGCCGAGATCGTCGACTTGCCCACGCCGCCCTTGCCGGACCCGACCAGCACCACGTTCTTCACCGAGGGGACAAGATCGTTCGGGTTGTGCTGCTTCGCCGGCGAGGGCCGCACGTTGGCGCTGAAGGCGACCTCGACCCGCGGCAGCTGGAGTCCCGAGAGCGCAGCCCGCACCGCCTCCTCGATGCGCCCCTTGTGCGGCGAGGCGGGCGTGGGCAATTCCACCCGCACCCGGACGCCGTGCCCGTCCAGCATCTCCGGATGCTTGAGATACCCGAGCTCGGACAGCGTCCGGCCGGACGAGGGGTCCTTCAGATCCTTCAGCGCCGCGAGTACCTGCTCCGGGGTGACTGCTGACATAGGGCGCGGGAATGTGCGCGGCGCGAGGGGTCAAGTCAAGGTGAGTGAACGAGCGGGCGCCCGGGTCGTTCCCGGGTGCGCTTGCCGCGATCGAGGACGAGCTTTCCGTTCACCACCACGTACGGGATGCCCTCGGGATAGGCCATCGGGCTCTCGAACGTCGCGGTATCGCGCACGGTCGCGGGATCGAACACGGCCAGGTCCGCCTTCATCCCCACCCGGATCAGGCCGCGATCCTGCAGGCCGAGCCTCCGCGCGGGCAGCGAGGTCATCTTGCGCACCGCCTCCTCCATCGTGAACAGGCGCTCCTCGCGCGCATAGTGCCCGAGGATCCGCGCGGTGGTCGCGAACGCGCGCGGGTGCGCGCTTCCTTCCGTCGCGAACGGACCGTCGATCCCGATCGCGCCGTAGTCGGTGTCCATCGCCACCCAGGGCTGCGAGAGGCCGAGCTTCACGTCGTCCTCGCTCATCCCGAATCGCGCCACGCCCACGTTCGCCTTGTCCATCGCCACCAGGTCGACCAGCGCCTCCGCCGGGGTCTTGCCCAGATCCTTCGCCGCCGCGTCGAGCCGCTTGCCGGTCTGCTTCTTCGCCTCGGGGCTGACGGCCGAAAGGATGAGGATGTCCTCCGCACGCAGGTCCGGCTCGATCTCCCGGATCATCCTCGCGCGCTGCGCGGGATCGCGGATGCGCGCCAGCATCGCATCCACGCCGCCTTCCCTCGCCCAGGGCGGGAGGTCGCTCTGCAGACCGTAGGCGGTGGCGATCCAGGGATACATGTCCGCCGTGACGTCGAGCCCCGCGTCGCGGGCGGCTTCGATCCGCGCGACCACCTCCTTCATCCGGCCCCAGTTGCTCCGTCCCCCGACCTTGAGGTGCCAGATCTCCACCGGCACGTGCGCCTCGCGCGCGACCGCGAACGCCTCGTCCAAGGCCTCGGCGATCCTCGTTCCCTCGCTGCGCAGGTGCGTCGCATACAGGCCGCGATGGCGCGCGGCGGCCTTGGCCAGAGCGATCAGCTCCGGAGTCCGGGCGAAGTACCCGGGCTGGTAGACGAGGCCGCTGGAAACGCCGAAGGCGCCCTGCCGCATGGCGGCGTCGACGAGCTTCTGCATCCGCGCGAGCTGCTTGTCGTCGGGCTGGACGTCGTTGAACCCGAGCACGATCCCGCGCACCTGTGCCGCGCCGACCATGACCGCTTCGTTGATGCTGGGCTTCGCCTTGCGCAGCCGGCGGAAGTAGCCGGCCAGATCGGTCCAGTCGACCTTCAGCCTGTACTTGCGGAGCCAGGCCTCCTTCTCCCGGATCCAGGCAGGGTTCATCGGCGCGGGCGAAAGGCCTTCGCCGGTCAGCTCGGTGGTGATCCCCTGCCGGACCTTCGACTCCTCGCGCGGATCGATCAGCGCGTTCAGCTCGCTCTGGCCGAGGAGGTCGATGAACCCGGGGGCGATCGCCAGGTCCTTCAGCTCGATGCGGCGGCGCGCCTGCTGCCGGGAGAGATCGCCGACGGCGACGATCCTGTCCCCGCGGATCCCCACGTCGGCGCGAAACCATGGCGCACCGGTGCCGTCGATCACCCGCCCGCCGGAGAACACCAGATCGAGGATCGCCGCGCAGAAGAGGGCGATCATGCCTGCGGGGCTACCACGATCACTCCCTCTTCGCCTTCCGCGCCGTCGACCACGGCGCGCACCGGCAGCGCCTGCCGGGCGATCGTGGCCAGCTCCAGCAGCCCGGAGGTGACTTCGCTCGCCGTGTAGTGGCAGCTCGGCGGCGCTCCGGCGCGCGCGCCCAGCCCGCCTGCGCAAAGGAACGAGGGCAGCAGGAGCCGCTCGGCCATGGTGGAGTCGAGCGCTCCGCGGCGCTCGAGAAATCGCGCGAGCTGCTCGGCCAGGCGATCTCCCTGCTCGGGCTCCACCAGCGCCGGGGCCTGGCCCAGGGTGGAGACGGTGACCACGCTGTTCTCGAACTCGGCCGTGGCGGTGATCGCCCAGCGGCTGCGCGCACCCGCCGTCGACGGGAGGGGAAACGGGACCCGCTCCGCTTCCGCGATCACTCCTCGCCGGCGCATCGCGCGCACCACCCGCTCGGCGGCGTCCAGCGCCGCCTCGTGCCGTCCGCCGCCGACTGCCGCGACCACGCTGACCTGCCGCAGGAGCCCGCGGTGCACGGCATGCAGCGGCGTCAGGGCGGGCGCGGGATCGAGCGAGGCGACGATCTCGCCCTCCTCCGTGCCGAACCCGGCCTGGGTCAGCTCGAGGGAGATCTTCAGGCCGAAGTGGCCGGCCAGAGGCGCCCAGCCGAGCCGGAGATCGTGGAAGGTGGGTGCGCCGTCGCTGTGGTTCGGGCCTCGCAGGCGCAGCTCGCTGGGCTTTCCCAGGAGCGCCAGGGGCCAGGAGAGGGTCCACAGGGCGCGGGCCACCGTGCCGGGCTCGGGGAGGTCCAGCACGTGCACTCCGGCACGCGGATGCGGCAACGAGAGCTCGACGGTTGCGTCGCGCGAAAGCAGCTCGCGGGCGGGCTCCGGATCGCCGCCGAGCTTTACCGCCGCGAGCGCGATCGAGAGGTCCGCCGGCTGGAGCGGCGCACGCAGGCGCAAGGGCACACCGGTGGCGAGCGCGAGCCCGATCGCACCGTCGAAGACCGCCTTCGCCGGATGTTCCCCCAGCTGCAACGGGCTGCGCATCTGCCTCGGACTCTACCGCGCCGGGCGCTTTCGACAAGCCGTCAGGCCGGCCTGCCGTCTACCAGCACGTTCCGCAGGCCGGCGAGCCTCGCCGCATCCACGGCGGATCGCACTTCTTCGGCCGTGACGCGGCGGGAGATCACGGGAAAGCGCCCCGCCCTGTAGAGCGGCCGGTATTGGGAGAGAACGTTGACGCAAAGATCCACCGACACGGCAGCGATCAACGGCATCAGCTTTCCGGGCCCCGCGACGCCGCCGGGCAGCACCAGGTGGCGAACGATGACCTCGCATTGCCGGTGCATCTCTCGCAGCGAGATGTCCAGGGCGGCGGTGTACCGCGGGCACCCGGACAGCTCGAACGCCGCCGCGTCGTCGCCGTATTTCGCGTCGGGCAGGTAGACGTCGACCACGCCGTCGAGCAAGCGAAGCGCCTCGACGCTCTCGTACCCGCCGCAGTTCCACACTACCGGCAGCGAAAACCCGTTCTCGGCCGCGACGGCGAGCCCTTCGAGCAGGGCCGGGAGCACGTGTGTCGGGGTGACGAGGTTGGCGTTGTGCGCGCCGCGCTTCGCCAGGTCGAGAAGGAGCGCCGCGAGCTGCTCCGGCGAAGTCTCCACCGCGCCCTTGCGATCGAGCGAGAGCTCCCAGGTCTCGCAGGACTGGCAGGCGAGGTTGCACCCGGCGATCAGCACGACGCCCGACGGTACGAGCGAGGGCTCCTCGCCGTAGTGGACGCCGGCCCCGGCGAGGAAGAGGCCGTCGCCTTCGCGGCAGAGGCCGGCGGGTCCCGACCTGCGATCGACGGCACACCGATGCGCGCAGAGATCGCACTTCGCGTAGTGCATCCGCGCCTCGGCGGCGCGATCGCGCAGCTCGCGCGGCGACAGCTTCACGCCGGCTTCACCTGTCCGCGCGGCACCACGAGGAGCGCGCCGCCGGAGACGCACAGGTCCTGACCGATGCAGTGCGAAGAAGCGTCGCTGAGGAGCCAGAGGGCCGCGTTCACCACGTCGGCCACTTCGGCGACGCGCCGGTTCGGCAGCGTGGGCAGGAGCGCCGGCCCGATGCGCTGCAGCGACTCCTCCGCCATGGGCGTCCGCACCCAGCCGGGAGAGACGAGGTTGACGCGCACCTTCGGGGCCAGCTCGACGGCGATCGACATCATCATCGATTGCACCGCGCCTTTCGACGCCGCGTAGTGCGAATGGCCGGGCTCACCGCGCTGTCCCGCCGTGCTGCCGATGAAGACGGCGTTGCGCAGGCCCGCCCCCAGCAGCTCGCGGATCAGGTAGAAGCCGGAGAACACGTTCACCCGGAACATCTCCTCCAGCGCCGCCGCGGAGATGCCGGCGATCGGGCCTTCGTTGTAGATGCCGGCGGAGTGGACGAAGAGCTGCACTTCGCCCAGCTTCTCGCGGGCCGCGCGCACCGTCTCGATGCAGCCCTGCTCGGTCCCCAGCTCAGCCCGGATCGCCACCGCCCCGGGGGGCGCGCCGCGCGTGCGGTGCTGGCCGGCGACGCGCACCCCCTGCGCCGCGAGCGCCTCGGCGATGCCGCGCCCGATCCCGCTCGAGGCGCCGGTGACCAGGGCGGTCCGGTTCTTCAGATCGGGGTAGGCAGGAAACATTGCCCATTCTTCGCACACATGCTTCAGCTAGGCGAAGTGCTCGCCGCGCTGATCATCTTCGTCGCGACGTACCTCTTCCTCGCCGGCGCGGAGCTGCCCTTCCTCAAGCTCGATCGCCCGGGAGGCGCCGTCGCCGGAGCGGTGGCGATGGTCGCGTTCGGCGTCCTCACCCCGAAGCAGGTGTACCGCGACGCGATCAACTGGGACACGCTGGTCCTGTTGCTCGGGATGATGGTGATCGCGAGCGTGATGGCGCGCGCGGCGATCTTCCGCTGGATCTCCTGGGCGGCGCTGCGCCGTGCGCACGGGCCTCGGGCGCTCCTCGCGATCCTCGTGCTGGTGTCCGGCACCCTCTCGGCGCTGCTGGTGAACGACACCGTCTGCGTGATGTGCACGCCGCTGGTGCTGGCGCTGGTCGAGTCCGCCGCGCTGCCGGCCCTGCCGTATCTGCTCGGGCTGGCATTCGCCTCGAACGCCGGGTCCGTCGCCACGCTCACCGGCAACCCGCAGAACATGCTGATCGGGACGCTCAGCGGGATCTCCTACGCGCAGTTCAGCAAGTCGCTGCTCTTGCCCGCCGCGCTCTCGCTGGCCCTGGTGCTGCTCGTCCTGCTCGCCGCCTTCCGCCGCGAGTTGGCGTGGCGGCCGATCGCGATGGACGTGCCTGCGCCCGTGCTCGATCGGCGGCTCGCGTGGCTGTGCGCAGGCGCGCTCGCGTTCGTCGTCGCCGGCTTTCTCCTCGGCTACAGCCTGGCGTGGACGGCGATGACCGGCGCGGCGCTCCTCCTCGCGCTCTCGCAGAAGCCTCCCAAGGGGATGTTCGCGCAGGTCGACGGCACCCTGCTCCTCTTCTTCGCCGGCCTGTTCGTGGTGATCCACGGCGTGGGCCAGGCCGGGATCGCGGAGCGGATCCACGCCGCGCTCGCGCCGTTCTTCGGCGAGACCGCGGGGCAGCAGACGCTCCGGTTCGGCGCGTTCACGGTCGCGGCGTGCCAGCTGGTCAGCAACGTGCCGTTCGTCCTGCTGGCGGCGAAGTGGGTGCCGAAGCTCGCCGATCCGCACCTCGGCTGGCTGTCCCTGGCGCTCGTCTCCACGCTGGCCGGCAACCTCACCCCGGTCGCCTCCGTCGCGAACCTCATCGTCCTTGAACTCGCTGGAGAAAAGGGAAGAATCCCCTTCCTGCGCTTTCTTTGGCTCGGTGCGTTATGCACCTTTCTCCCACTCGCCGCAGGGCTCGCCTGCCTGCTGATCGAGCGCGGCCATCTTTGACGTGAAATACTCGGCCCCCACCCGCCGTAAAACCCCTCGTGGATACGGCTCTCGCGCTTCCCTTGCCCTTTTCGCCCGCCAGTGAGCTGACCCGCATGGGCTGTCCCGCCGATGAGGTGGAATGGGCGCGCGCAGCGGCAGGAGGCGACAAGGCCGCATTCGCGCGGCTGGTGGAGAAGCACAAGCAGTCCGTGCACGGCCTCTGCTTCCGGCTGCTCGGCGCCGGCGAGGAGGCGCGCGACGCCGCGCAGGAAGCGTTCGTGCGCGCGTACACCGGCATCGCCGACTTCGATTCGCGCCAGCCGTTCGCCGCCTGGGTGCTGCGCATCGCCCGCAACCACTGCATCGACCTCCTCCGCCGCCGCCGGCCCATGCTGGCGTTGTCGTCGGAGAACCGCGGCGACGACGCACCCGAAGTCGGCATCGCGCCGGAGCTGCAGGACCACTTCGCGGTCTCCGGCGAACAGCGGGTGCAGGAGGAAGAAGCGCAGCGCGACCTCGATCGCGCCGTCGCCGCCCTGCCGCCGCGCTATCGTGAAGTGATCGCCCTGTTCCACATCCAGCACCGGAGCTATGCCGAGATCGCGGAGGCGCTGGGCGTCCCGATGGGCACGGTGATGACCTGGCTGCACCGCGCCCGCAAGGAGCTGAAGGCGCAGCTCTCGGAGCACCTGTCATGAGCCACCTCCTCGACGCACAGATCCAGTCGCTCGCCGACGGGACGCTGCGCGGCCCCGAAGGCCTCGCCGCCCGGGAGCACTGCGACTCCTGCGCCGAGTGCGGGAGCGAGCTGTCCCTCTACGCCGCGCTTTCCGGGCGGCTCTCGGCCCTGCGCGACCCCCCGCCTCCCGCCGACTTCACCGCCACGGTGCTGGCGGCGGTGCAGGTGCGCGAAGCCCAGCTGATCACCCGCCGGCACACGGTGCTCGCCGCCATCCCGGCGTTCGCGCTCGCCCTCTTCGCCATCGTCGGATGGGCGCTGAACGCGCAGGTGAACCGCCTGATCGACTCCGTCTCCGTCGCCCGGACCGTCTGGGTCGCGGTGGGGCCGGTGTTCGAGGCCATCCGCATCCCTCTCGGGATCGGGGCCTTCGTCTTCCTGGCTGCGGTCCTCACTGCCCTCTCGCGCACGCTCAGGCCCATCGACGCGCGTCTCACCGCCGGGTCCTGACCATGATCGCCTTCCTCCTCAGCGCTCTGCTCGCCCAGAGCGGGTTCTTCCTCGAGCACCTCGGCGTCCACGGCCTGATGGGCAAGGCGATGGGCGGGATCGCCGACAAGGTGATCACGCTGCGGGTCACCACCGACGACGAGGATACCGGCGGCGACACCGACGTGGATCCGGACGATGGTTCGGACCTCGAGGTGCTGCCCCCGGTGCCCCCCGTTCCTCCGGTGCCGCCGGTGCCGCCCGTCCCTCCGCGGGTCAAGCGGTTCTCGGGGCCGGGAGCCGCCCGCGAGCTGCCCCGGTTCACCGAGAAGGCAAAGAACGTCCCCACCGCGGAGGTCCTGCACCGCATCGCGCAGACCGCCGGCTGGTCGATGACGCTGGTCGGATCGCCGAAGGATCGCGTCGACATCGACGTCAAGGACGCCGACCCGCGCGAGGCGCTGCGGCAGGTGCTGCGGCAGAGCGGCGCGATGGGCGTGCTGAAGAACGACAAGCTGGTGGTGGTGGCCACGCCGGACGCCGGGAGCGCGGCGGGAATGCTGATCGAGAAGAGCACGGCCTCCCGCCGCGACACGAGCAAGGTGGCCCAGGAAGGGTCGAGCCGCCGCGGCAGCCGCGACCTGGTCCGGGTGTTCCAGGGCGATCTCACCGTGCAGCAGGGCCAGATCGTGCAGGGCGACGTGGTCTGCGTCGGCGGCTCCATCGACATGGAGCCCGGCAGCGTGGTCCAGGGCGACGCGGTGGCGGTCGGCGGCGGCGTCAACGTCAGCCAGGGCGCGTTGGTGATGGGTCAGGCCGTCGCGGTGCTCGGCTCGGTCGAGGTGGAGCACGGCGGACAGGTGATGGGCGAGCACGTCCAGGTCGGATGGGGAAAGATCATGGCGACGAAGGCCTCGCGCCATCCGCACCGGCTGACGCACCTCGGACCCTTCGGCCTCTTCCCCACCATCGCCCTGTTCGCCGTGATGTACCTGATCGGCTTGCTCGTGCTGCGGATGTGGCCGGACCGGGTGCGCAACGTGGGATTCGCGATGTTCGAGAACCCAGTGCGCAGCTTCACCGTCGGGTTCCTCTGCTGGCTGCTGCTGCTGCCGCTCGTCGTCCTGCTCGCCATCAGCCTGGTGGGAATCCCGCTGATTCCGCTGCTTCCGGTGATCATCTTCCTCAGCATCGCCGTGGGGCTCTGCTCGCTCGCCCTGCGCATCGGCGAGTCGCTTCCGGCCGGCCCCGGGCAACGCTTCGTGCCGCCCGCCGCGCTGGGCATGGGAATGACGGTGCTGCTGCTGGTCGCCTTCATCCCCTGGCTGGGCATCTCGCTGCTCGCCTTGCTGCAGTTCTTCGCTCTCGGCGCCTCCGTCGGATCGCGGTTCGGACGCGCGCTGCCGCCGCACACGGCCTGAAGCGACCCGTTGTCCCACCGGAAGCTTTTGCCTCGGCCGGTCCCCGCGTACACTGGGCGTGGATGAGATCCGCCATTTCTGCGGTGGCAGTGCTCGCGCTGACCGGATGCCGCGAGAGAGCGGTCCCGCCTGCCACGCCGCCACCTGCGCCCATTCCCGCCCGGCCGCTCTCGACGGTCCGGAGCGATGCTGCCTGCGCGGCGCCGTTCGACGCGCCCGGCGCGCGGGAGAAGCTGCGGGCCGCTGCGGGCCAGCTGAAGATCGGCGTCCTCGCCGGGCTCAAGGACGCGGACGAGGAGAACGTCGCCTCGCTCCGGAAGCTGGTGGCCGAGCTGAAGACCCGCGGCGCCGAAGTGCTGATCGCGGACGGCGATCTGGGCGACAACCCCGACGAGCAGGAGACGCTGCTCGGCGTCCTCAGCGAAAGCGGGCTCCCCGTCCTGGCGGTGGCCGGGAACCGCGAGGTGCGCTCGGAGCTGGACGCCGCGGAGGCCGAGCTGCGCAAGAAGGGCGCCCGGATCGTCGACCTCTCTCATACCCGGGTGGTGGAGCTCGGGGACGCCACCGTCGTCGGCCTCCCCGGCGCGTTCGAGCGGCGCCAGCTGCACTCCGAGGGCGCGTGCGTGTACGTCCAGCGCGACATCGACGCCGTCGCCGCGGCGCTGGATCGCCTGCCTCCGCCGGTGGTGCTGGTCGCGGCGGTGCCGCCGCGCGGGCAGGACGGCAGGGCGCTCGACGTGAGCGAAGGACAGAACCTGGGGGATCCCCGGCTCGCCCCCCTCCTGCAGAAAGCTCCCTTCGGCATCTTCGGGCAGGTCTGGGAATCGGGCGGCCGCGCGGTGGACCGCAAGGGGGCGCCCGTGCCGCCCGGGACGGAGGTCGACCAGCTCTACCTGAACCCCGGCGCGGCGGATCGCACGCCGTGGCCGCTGGCGGACGGGGGCACGGTGGCGGGACAGGCCGCGATCCTCACCGTGCGCGGGCGGAAGGCGGCGTGGGAACCGATTCGACTCGCGGAGGAGAAGCGATGACCCGGAAGCTTGGCGACCTCCTCATCTCGCACGGGGTGATCGACGAGGAGAAGCTCGTCGCCGCGCTCAGCGACCAGCGCGCGTTCGGCGGGAAGCTCGGGCGGACCCTGGTGGATCTCGGATACGTCACCGAGGACCAGCTGATCCGTGCCCTCTCCCAGCAGCTCGGGTTGCCCACCGTCGACCTCGATCACACCGAGGCGCAGCCCGACGCGCTGCAGTGCCTGGCGGTGGACGTCTGCGAGCGGTACGGCGTCTTCCCCATCAGCGTCGACGAGGGGGAGCGCGTGCTTCGCCTGGCGACGGCCGAGCCGGATCGGCAGACGCTCCAGGAGCTCGCGCAGCTCTCGCAATACACCCTCGAGCCGCTCCTCGCATCGATGAGCAGCATCGATCGGGCGATCCGGCGCTGCTACTTCGGCGATTCCGGGCGGAGGGCGGCGCCCACCACGCGTCTGGGAGAACCGCTGAGCGCGATTCCGGCGGACCTGCCGGGGACTGCGGCGACGGCGCCGAATCCGTATGCGATCGGCACCATCGCGCCTTCGGCGGAAGCGCAGGACGCGGTGCAGGAGCTGAAGACGCTGATCATCCGGCTGGAGAAGACGGTGGACGCGCAGAGCCGGGCGTTCCGCGCGCTGGTGGACCTGCTCCAGGACAAGGGCGTGGTGCGCAGGGGGGAGCTGGGAAACCGGACCACGCGGCGGTGAGCGTGAAGAAAAAGCATTGACCGCGGCTGCTGCCGGAGCAGCCCGGAGGCTCTCCCGCCAAGGATCGACAGCCGGCCCACGCGAACCGCTGACCGGCACGACCTGCTAGAGAAAGCTGACCCCGTCATGCCCGGCGCCCTGCCCCTGGATGGCGTCGATCGCGCTCCGGCGCTGCTCCGTCAGCTCGCTGACCAGCGCGAGGATCTGCGGGTGCGTGATCACCAGCTCCTGAAAGCTCTCCCGGGGCAGCCGCAGGAGGATGGCGTTCGCGTCGGTCCGCACCGTCGCGCTGGCCGGCTCGCGGGTGAGGAGCGACATCTCTCCGAAGATCTCGCCCTCCTTCAGACGCGCGAGCTCGACGTCGCGCGCCACCACCTGCACGCTGCCGTGCAGCACGACGTACAGGCCGTCGGAGTTCTTGCCCTCCTCGATCAACGTCTCGCCGGGTTCGGCCTGCCGCATCCGGAACTTCTCGACGATCGCCTTGCGCTCCGAAGGATCGAAGTCCTTGAACAGCGGTGAGATGGCCATCACGTTGTTCAGCAGCCGCTGCCGGTAGAAGTTCTTCAGCGAGCTGACCACCTGCGGGTACTTCGTCGCCAGCCCGCGGAGAACGGTATCGGTCACTTCCAGGATGCCGGTCTCTTCCTCGGCCGCCACGTTGGCGGTGCGCGGCGCGCCGGAGAGCAGCGCCATCTCGCCGAAGAACGCGCCCTCGCCGAGGTGCGCGAGCGTGATCTCCTTGAGGTCCGGTCCAGTCTTGTAGATCCGCACCCTGCCTTCCACGATGATGAAGAAGCTGCGGCCTGGATCGCCCTCGCGGATGATCAGCTCCCCCGGGGCATGGCGCTGGTAGCCGAGGCGGTTCACCAGGGCCACGAAGGCCTCCTGGGAGAGATCGTCGAAGAGCGGCACCTTCTTCGCCGGTACGTGCGCCGCCGCGGCGGTCCGGGCAGGCGCGACGTTATCGAAGGCGCGATCGAGATCGTCCTCTCCGGCGGCGGCCGCCGGCGCTTCCGTGGGGCGCGGGCCGGCGAGCTGCTCGTCGGCGCTGATCGAGAGCAGCTCGACCTCCTCCTCCGACCCGCTGGAGAGCAGGTCGGCGATCGGGCCGCCTTCCTGGCTGAACGTCTCTCCCGGGATCACTTCCTCGTCCTGCGCGCCGGCGACCAGGTCCTCGGGCTGCGGCGTGAGGATCGCATCGTCCGGCAGCAACTCCGGCTCTCCCGGCGGCAGCTCCGGATCGAGCTCCAGCTCGAGCTCCCGCTTCTGCGGAAACGGCTTCGCTGCCGGCTTCGGCCGCGTCGGGACGACCTTTGCGGTCGGGGGCACCGCGGCGGCGGCGGCGGGCATGCCGTCGTCGAGCTCGAGCGGCTCGTCCGGTTCCGGCGGCAGCTCGATCTGCTCCGGATTCGCGCGCGCCGGCGGCGGCGCGTCGAGCTCGATGGCGCGGCTCGGGGGCGCGGCGGGAGCCGGCTTCTTCAAAGCGCCGGGCGCCAGCGACACTTTGCCCAGCCGCTTGTCGTTCATCTCCGCGAGCTGCTTCTGCGCGGCTTCGTTCCGCGGATCGACGTCGAGGATCATCTTCACCGCGCCGATCGCCTTGATCACCTGCCGCTCGTCCGCGAAGAACTTCGCGGCGTGCTGGTACGCGGCGATCGCCTTGTCCGGCTGATCGAGGCGGCGATACGTATCGCCGAGCTTGAGGCGCTGCGCCATGTCCTTGGGCTCGACGCCGACCAGCTCCTCGAGGAGCTCGGCCGCCTTCTCCCACCGCGACTTCTTGAGGTGCTCGGCGATCTCGTCCTTCAGCTTGCGGACGTCGACCTGGGGCTTTTTGGCCATCGGCGTCGTTCTAACCCTGATTGCGGGGCGGTGTCTTGCCGGCGGCGATCGCGGTCACCTGCGCGCACGCCCCCGCCGGGTCCGGCCGCCCGGAGACGGCGGACCATGCCCGTGGCGCCGGGCAGGGAGCGCGACCGCGCGCGATCGTGCGCCCGGCGTCGCCTTTTTCCCCATCTGCTCGCGCAGCGTGTGGATCTCGGCCCTGGTCAGCTCGCGCACTTCCCCGGGCCGCATGCCGGCGACCGCGATGCCGCCGTAGTCGGCGCGGAACAGCTTCTGCACCGGCGCGCCCACCGCCTCCATCAGCCGCTTGACCAGGTGCTGGCGGCCCTCGGCCACCACCACCCGCACCCAGGTGTTCCTCGGCGTGCGCGAATGGATCTCGGCCTCCAGCGCCCGGGCGCGGCCGTCCTCGAGCCGCACGCCGCGCCGCAGCCGCTCGATCTGCTCCGCCGATGGCACCCCGTGCACCTTCGCCAGGTAGGTCCGGCGCACGCCGAAGCGCGGGTGCATCATCGAGAAGGCGAGGTCGCCGTCGTTGGTGACGATCAGCGCGCCCTCGGCGTCGTAGTCGAGGCGCCCGACGGGATAGACGCGCTCGGGGATGTCCTCGAGGTAGTTCTTGATCGTCGGCCGGTTCTCCGGGTCGCTCAAGGTGGTCACGCAACCGGCGGGTTTGTAGAGCAGGTAATAGACCTTGTCCTGCGTCTCCCGGATGGTGCGCCCGTCGACCGCGATCACGTCCTCGGCGAGATCGGCCTTGCTTCCCAGCTCGCGGACGAGCTTGCCGTTCACGGTGACGTGGCCGCTCTCGATCAGATCCTCCGCCTTGCGCCGCGAGGCGACGCCTGCATGGGCGAGGATCTTCTGCAGCCGTTCGAGCGCCATCATTCCCCTTTCGGCGGCTCGGGCGGAGGAGGAGGCGGCGGCGCCAGCACCGAAGCGGCGGTCTTCGAGCGCTCGTCGGCATCGTCCATCGCGCTCTCCAGCTGCGCCAGCGCGCTCTCGCTTTCCACCGTCGCGTGCATCATCCGCTCCGCGACCTCGGGATCGCCGGCGAGATCGCTCAGGCCCGCGACCGGCGGAGGCGTGGTCTGCTCCTCGACGATCTTCCGCGACTCCTCCGAGAGCTCCTGGAACTCGCGCAGGGTGGGGAGCTGCGTCAGATCGCGCAGGTTGAAGAGCTCGAGGAACTCCCGGGTGGTGCCGAAGAGCAGCGGACGGCCGGGCTCGTCCTTCTTGCCGAGGATGCGGATCAGCTTGCGCTCCAGCAGCGCCTTGGTGATCGCGCCGCAGTCCACGCCCCGCAGGTCCTCCATCTCCGGCCGGGTGACCGGCTGGCGGTAGGCGACGATGGCGAGCGTCTCCAGCGCGGCGCGGGTGAGGCGCAGCGGCTTCACCCGAAGCATCCGCCGAACGTACGCCCCGACCTCGGCCTCCGTCCGGAGCTGCCAGCGGCCGCCGAGATCGACCAGCGTCACTCCGCCGGCGCCGGGCGCGTACCGCTTCTGCAGCGCCTCCAGCGCGCTTTGCAGCAGCTCCTTCGAGAACTGCGTCGCCTCCTCGAGGGTGGCGAGATCGAGCGGCTTTTCGGCGGCGAAGAAGAGGGCCTCCAGCGCCATCGCCGCGCGCTCCGGCGTGGCGAAGCGGGCGGCTTCCTTGAGCTGTTGCAGCTCGGTCTGGGCCGCCTCCTGGAGCTCGCGCTCGTCGGAATCCTCCTGGACTTCGGCCGGCGGCGCGTCCGGCAAGGGCAGATCGGGCTGCTTCTCACCCTCGATAGTCAAGCGAGGCTCCTTCCGCGGACGTGGTGAGGAGCGCGTCCGTCCGCCCGATGTAGATCTCCGAATGCCGCTCCGGCTGGTGCACGCGGATCAGCTTCAGCTTCGCCATCTCGAGCACCGCGAGGAACGTGGGGACGATGCGATGCCGGTCGCGGTCGCCGAGATCGGCGAAGAGCGAGGTGAAGGTGATGCGCTCGAATTCGCGCAGCCGGTCCGTGATCACCGAGATGCGGTCGCCGATCGAGAGCCGCTCGACGAACACCTCGTGGGGGATCTCGAGCTTGCGCTCCTTGAGCACCCGCGCCATCAGCTCGATCAGCCGGTAGACGGAGAGCTCGGGCGACTTGAGATACGCGGCGTCTCCCGGCGCCAGCGGCAGATCTTCCCTCGCGCGGCGGACGAACACGTCTCTCCCGAGCTGCGGGCGCGCCCCGATGCGCCGGCCCGCGTCCTTGTACTTCTGGTACTCGAGCAGCCGTTTGACCAGCTCTTCGCGCGGGTCCGGTCCCGCCTCGCCGTCGGGGGCGTCGGCGGATTGCTCGCGCGGCAGCAGCATGCGCGACTTGATGTGCGCCAGCGTCGCCGCCATCAGGAGATATTCGCCGGCGAGATCGATGTTCAGCGCCTGCGCCGCGTCGACGTACTCGAGGTACCGGTCGGTGACGAAGCTGATGGGGATGTCGAAGATGTCGAGCTTGTGCTCCTGGATCAGCGAGAGCAGCAGGTCCAGCGGCCCCTCGAAGACCGGGAGGGCGATGCCGAACGTGCCGTTCTCTGCTGCCTGGGTCTCCATTTCGCACGCATCCTATAACCGTGACCGGGCAACCATCGCGTCGAAATGCAGCCGCCCGGCCGGCGCCGTCTAGGTGAGCTTCACCGCGTCGCGGACGGCGGCCATCGTCTTCTCCGCCACCGCCTGCGCCTTGCGGGTTCCCAGTTGGACCAGCTCTTCGACGCGCCCGGGCTGGCGATCCAGCTCCGCGCGCGCGGCGCGGTGCTTCTCCAGCGCCGGGACGAGCGACTCGAGCAGCATCTTCTTGCAGTCGACGCAGCCGATGCCCGCGCTGCGGCACTCGCGGTCGACGAGCTCCACCCGCTCCGGAGTGCTATAGGCGCGGTGCAGCCAGTAGATGGGGCAGACTTCCGGATGCCCGGGATCATGCCGCCGCACCCGCGCCGGATCGGTCACCGCGACCATGATCCGCTTGCGCGCGCTCTCCGGGTCCTCCCCCAGCTCCACCGCGTTCCCGTAGCTCTTGCTCATCTTCCGCCCGTCGAGCCCGAGGATCTTCGGGACGTCGGTGAGGTAGGCATGCGGCTCGACCAGCACCGGCTTCTCCGGCGTGCCGAAGTGGAAGTTGAACTTGCGGACGATCTCGCGCGCGAGCTCGAGGTGCGAAACCTGGTCCTGTCCGACCGGCACCGCGTCGGCGCCGTAGACGGCCACGTCCGCGGTCTGCAGCAGCGGGTACCCGAGGAACCCGTAGGTGTTCAGGTCCTTGTCCTTGAGCTGCTCCTGCTGCTCCTTGAAGGTCGGCACGCGCTCCAGCCAGCCGAGCGGCGCGATCATGCCGAGGAGGAGGAAGAGCTCCGCGTGCTGCTTGACGTGGCTCTGGATGAACAGCGTGCACCGCTCGGGATCGAGGCCGGCCGCGATCCAGTCGGCGAACATCTCGCGCTGCGCCTCTGCGATGCCGGAGGTGTCCTTGTATTCGCTGGTGAGCGCATGCCAGTCGGCGGAGAAGAAGAAGCACTCGGCCTTCTTGCTGATCTCGATCCAGTTCTTCACCGCCCCGTGATAGTGGCCGATGTGCAGCCGTCCCGTGGGACGCATCCCGGAGACGACGCGTCGTGGCTGGCGCTGGAGCTTGTGGGCGGCGGCTTCGGTCATTCGGGTGCTCGATGCGGGCGGCTCCCGCCGCGCGCGGGCCGGGACTGTAGCGGATCGCAGGGGGGAGCGGCCACGAAAACCGCCGTGGGCGACAGGGCGTGCCCGCAGACGCGCCGAGATGTGTCGCGCGCGGAATGTCTGCCCAACCAGGTTCGCAGATCTTCGCGGGCCGCGTGCCGGGCGCCTCGCCTCGAATGTCAGACCCCCTTGCTACGCTGCAAGAATGAAGAAGGCGCAACAGGATCTTCCTTTCCCGCAGCGGGGCGGAGCAAGAAAGGGATCGGGACGCAAGCGCAAGGCGCCGCGTCCGCAGGTGCCCCACCGTCCGAGGCTCGAGTTCCGCAACGCCGCCGTCCATGTCACCCTCCGCGTCTGCGAGCACGTCTGGAACCTGCGCACGAATCGCTGCTTCAACGCGCTTCGCCATGCCTTCGAGCGAGGGTGCGGCAGATTCGGCGTGCGCGTGATCCACTTTTCCGTGCAGGGCAACCACATCCACCTCATCGTCGAGGCGCCCGACGCCGATTCGTTGGCGCGCGCGATGAAGGGGCTCCAGGTCAGCATGGCGCGCGCCCTGAACAAGGTGATGAAGCGGCGCGGTCGGGTCTTGGCCGGCCGCTATCACAGCCACGTCCTCTCCTCGCCGAGCGAGGCGGCGAACGCGATCCGCTACGTCCTCGAGAATTGGAAGATCCACGCTCGCCGCGACGGCCGCCCTGTACCGATCGGCATCGATCCCTGGTGCTCGACGGCATGGGCGCGCAGCACATCCCTGGTGCGCGAACCAGAGTGGTGGATGCTCAAGGTCGGGGCCGGCAGGTTCGGACGACTCGCGCGCGCTGCGTAGTGACGGAGCGCGTGAACGCTGTCTCTGCCCATCCCGCAATTGGAGGCGATGTTCCAGATGCTGAGGACCGAGCTGGAAACCACGCCGTGCGACAACAGCCGACGGCTCACATAGCTGTGGCTCGTGACCCGTGGTCATGACGTACGAAGGGTGTTCGCCTGGCTCGAAAGGCACGGCGGCTTTTGCGACTGCGAAGTCCTCTTGAACGTCGAGGACTGCGTCGAACAAGCGAAGGAGGCTCTCCGCCTTCCGAACTGACCATCGCAGCCCGCAGGTCAGTCTGGAGTGTCAGCGATGTCCCGGTCTGGACCCTCGCGTTCGTCGGCCGCGATTGTGCGCCCAATCAAGTCCGGTCACGATCCTGCAGCGCGACCGGAACATCCGCGCTCGGACCCCCGAGACCTCGCTCACGCTCGCGGGTGCTTCGCGATCACCGCCTTCAGCCGCTCCCGGTCGACATGCGTATAGATCTGCGTCGTCGCGATGTCCGCGTGCCCCAGCATCGCCTGCACCGCGCGCAGGTCCGCGCCCCGCTCCAGCAGATGCGTCGCGAAGCTGTGCCGCAGCGTGTGCGGATACACCCGCTGCTCGATCCCCGCCGACCGCGCATACCGGCCGAGCAGCTTCCAGAACCCCTGCCGCGTCATCCGGCTCCCGCGCGGCGTGACGAACAGGTCGTTGCTGCGCCGGGTCCCGAGGAGCTTCTGCCGCGGGCCGGCCAGATACGCCGCGAGCGCGTCGCGCGCCCGCTCTCCCACAGGCACGATGCGCTCTTTCCCGCCCTTGCCGCGCACGCGCACCACGCCGGTCGCGGAATCGATCGCGCTGAGCGGCAGCGTCACCAGCTCGGAGACGCGCAGGCCGCTCGCATAGAGCACCTCCAGCATCGCCTTGTCGCGCGCACCGGCCGCGACGGCGCAGTCCGGCTGGGCGAGCAGGCGATCCACCTCGTCCACCGCGAGGAAGTGCGGCAGCGGGCGCGAGCCCCGCGTCGCCTCCACTCCCGCGGAAGGATCCGCCGGCGTGAGCCCCTCCGCGCTGGCGAACTTGTGCAGCCCCCGCACCGCCGCGAGATGGCGCGCTTGCGAGGCGCGCGACAGCCCACGCCGCTGGAGGTCAGCGAGATGGTGCAGGATCATCGCCTCGGTCACCTGGTCGAGGCGTGGAACCGCGTGCGCTCCGAGCCAGTCCGCGTACTCGCGCAGATCGCGCGCGTACGCCTCGAGCGTCGCCGCCAGGAGTCCCCGCTCCACCCGCAGGTGCGCGAGATACCGGTCCAGCGCCTCGTCGAGCGGCGAGGGCCCGTGAAGCGCGGCCTCCATCGGGCGACTTCCCGCGGCCTCGGTCATGCGACCACCCCTTCCACCGGACCCTTCCCCGCGCGCAGGACCACCGGCGCCGGGCCGGTGAGATCGAGCACGGTGGAGGGCTCGTTGAGCGTCACGCCGCCGTCGAGGATCAGATCGACGCCGTGGCCGAGATGCTCCTGGATGTCCGCCGCGTCGATCAGCGGCTCCTCGCCGGGGAGCGAGGCGCTGGTGGTCGCGAGCGGGCGGCCCAGCGCCTTCACCAGCGCGATCGCCACCGGCGCGTCGGGCACGCGGACGCCGACCTGCCGCTGGCGGGTGAGCGCGGTGCGGGGCACGAGGCGCGTCGCATCGAGCACCACGGTGTACGGGCCCGGGAGCAGCCGCCGCATCCGGCGGTAGTTCTCGTTGGAGACGATCCCGTACTTCGCCACCTCGCCGAGGTCGGCGCAGAGGAACGCGAAGGGCTTGCGGTCGTCGCGCCGCTTCAAGGCGGCGAGGCGCTCCATCGCCTTCTTCTGGAAGACGTCGCAGCCGAGCGCGTAGTACGTGTCGGTCGGGTACGAGACGATCCCGCCGCCGCTGAGCACGCCGACCGCCCGCTGGATGTGCCGCGGCTGCGGATGCAGCGGATCGATCGGCTGGATCGGCGCACTCTTCGGCACACGCGGCATGTTCCGCCCGCGCGCGGATCAGCGCAAAAAAACGGCAGAATCCCGCTGCCGGTCGCGATCGCGAAAGCGAAGGGGCGGATCCCCGGAGGAACCCGCCCCTGAGAAACCCCCTGAAGGCAGCGCGCAGCTACTTGTCGTC
>Ga0070741_10007989_pt1 | contig 21504 bp, 25 predicted proteins | sample Coa_R1_4_FD_66440 | JGI IMG/M metagenome (GOLD analysis project Ga0070741, IMG submission 66440) | Surface soil microbial communities from Centralia Pennsylvania, which are recovering from an underground coalmine fire - Coalmine... | ecosystem: Environmental > Terrestrial > Soil > Unclassified ... | reverse complement strand
AGACCAAGCAGCTTGCGCGGCGCAATGGTGACGTTGTCGAGCACGGAAAGATGCGGAAACAGGTTGAAGGCCTGGAACACCATGCCGACCTTGGCGCGCAAGGCATTGAGCTCCGTCTCGGGCAGCATGCGCCCGTTCTCCACCAGCCGCACGCCGCAAATCTCGATGCTGCCGCCATCGGCGACTTCGAGCCCGTTGCAGCAGCGCAATAACGTGCTTTTGCCCGAACCCGAGGGGCCGATCACGACGCTGACCTGCTGGCGCAGGCAATCGAAATCGACGCCCTTGAGCACCGCGAGCGCGCCGAAGGATTTGGTCACGCCGCGCGCGTGGATGATCGGGGACGCCTCACCGTTCACGCAAGCCCTCCGGCCGCAAGCCGCCGCTCCGCGCCGCGCAGCGCAAGCCCGGTCAGGTTGGTCAGCACGAAATAGATCAGCGCGATGGCGAGATAGACTTCGAGCGAGCGATACGAGGTGGAGATGATCTTCTGACCCTCGTGCATCAAGTCAGCGATCGTGAGCAGCGACACCAGCGAGGAATTCTTGATCAGCGCAATGAATTCGTTGCCGAGCGGTGGGATCATGCGGATCGCGGCCTGCGGGACCACGATCTCGCGCATCGCAACCCGGTAGGGCATGCCGAGCGAGCGCGCCGCCTCCATCTGGCCGCGGTCGATCGACTGGATCGCGCCGCGCACGATCTCCGAGACATAGGCGCCGGAGTACATCCCCATGCCGACGACGCCGCAAAAGAACGCCGGCAGGTTGATACCGAAATGCGGCAGCCCGAAGAACCAGATGAAGAGCTGCACCAGAAGCGGCGTACCGCGGATGAAGCCGACATAGGCCGTGCACGCGGCGTAGATCACCCGCCGTTTCGGGTCGAGCCGGCCGAGCCCGACTGCAAGGCCCACCAGACAACCAAGCACGATGGCGCCGATCGTGATCTCGACCGTCACCAGCGCGCCGTGCGCCAGCTCTCTCCATCCCTGCCATACCGGCGAGAAGTCGAAATCCATGGCCGCTTCCCCCGTCGCCTAGAGATATTTGCTCACGAGCTGATCGTAGGTTCCGTTGGCCTTCAACGTCTTCAGCGCCTCGTTGAACTGCTTGACCAGATCGAAATCGCTCTTGCGCAGCGCGAAGCCGTACTCCTCGACGGTCAGCGCCTGATCCAGCACGTCAAGCGTGCCCCGCGTCCTGGCATAGACTTTTGCCGCCGGCTTGCCGGTGACGGCGGCGTCCGCACGGCCGATCTCGACCAGCTGGAACATCTCCTGGTTTTTCTCGACCTCGATGCGGTCGACCGAGGGAAACTTCTCTTTCAGGAAATTCACCGATTTGGTGCCCACTTGCACCGAGACCTTCTTGCCGGCGAGATCGTCGGGTCCCTTGATGCGCGCATCGCCCTTCTTCACCATGATGACGAGGCCGCCGGGGTAATAGGAATCGGTGAAATCGACCACCTTCTTGCGTTCGTCGGTGATGTAGATCGCGGAAGCCGCCACATCGAAGCGATTGGCGAGCAAGCCCGGCACCAGTCCCTTGAAGTCGATGTCGATCCACTCGACGCCCTTGTTGAGCTCCTTGGCAATCGCCTCGATCAGCTCGATGTCGAAGCCCATGCGCTTGCCGTTCTCTGAGTATTCGAACGGCATGAAGGTGGCATCGGTGCCGACGCGAATGACGTCCTGCGCGCGGGCAAGGCGGCCGCCGAGCGCGAGGGAGGCGGCAAAGAGGCCAAGCAGGCGGCGGCGTGCGATTTTCATGGTCTTGATTCCCCAACCAGAACTTCAAGGATCAGAAATGTTGCGCGACATGGTGTCAACCATGCCACCGCAACGGCTGGATTGGTAGGCAGATTCTCGCCCGCCGCAGCGCGCCCCTCGTTGCTGCTTTGCGATTGCGTGTGTTAGGCTCTCGCTACTCAATAAGGCACGCGACGGCAAAAGACGGCAGAATAATAAAGGGTGCGGCGTATGCCGGTTTCACTCGCCAACTCCCAGGTGATCTACGAGGCGCTGAAGGCCTGCGACGTGAAGATCATGTCGGCGCTGCCGGAAACCTGGCTGGTGCATCTGATCAAGATGGCCGACGACGATCCCGAGGTGACGCTGATCCGTGTCGCCAAGGAAGAAGAGGCGATCGGCATCTCCGCCGGCGCGCATCTGGCGGGTGTCGGCTCCGCGCTTCTGATGCAGAATCACGGCTTCCTCGCCGCCATCAACCCGATCGTCTCGCTGGCGCTGCTCTACAAGATTCCGCTCCTGATGCTGATCAGCTATCGCGGCCACATGGGCGAACGCGACCCCTGGCAGACGCAAGGCGGCATGGTGACCGAGCCGCTGCTCAAGGCGCTCGGCATTCCGACCTGGCACCTTTCAAATCCGCAAGACGCCCAGCGCCGCATCAAGGATGCGCAGACCTTGGCGAATGCGTCCCTCTCGCCGGTCGCGGTGCTGCTCACCCGCGAACTGATGTGGGAGGAGTAGCCATGCTGCGCGTCGATGCCTTGCAGGCGATCTATGGCGAGCTCAAAGGCCAGATCGTCGTCACCATCATGGGCGCTGTCGCGGTGGAGCTCTACACGCTTGGCCACCGCCATAACTTCTTCTATCTCGAACACGCGATGGGGCTCGCCTCCTCGATGGGATTAGGCATTGCCGTCGCCATGCCGGGCCACAAGGTGGTGGTGATCGACGGCGACGGCTCGCTCCTGATGAACCTCGGCACGCTGAGCACGATGGCGCGCTATTCACCCGGTAACCTGGTTCATATCGTGTTCGACAATGCGAGCCTCCTTTCCGTCGGCGGCTTCCCGACCGCGACCGCGACCGGCACCGATCTCGCCGGCGTCGCACGCGCTTGCGCCATTCCGAAAGTCGCAGAGGCCCATACCCCGGATCAGCTCAAGGGTGCGGTTGCCGGCGCCTTGGCCGGCGGCAAGCTGACAACCATTGTCGCCAAGGTCGAGGCGGTCGGGCCCAAATCATTCCACATGGATCTGCCGCTGCTGGAAAACCGCTTCCAGTTCAAGCGCGCGCTGGAGGCGCTGCGGCAACACGATTGAGAAACAACCTGCTTTTGGCGTAACGGGAGGTGAGGATGGCCGGCGTACTAACTCAACTGGTGGAAGAGCTGAACGCAAACCGGATTCGCGTCGTCGACCTTACCACGACGTTGACCCCCTCGACGCCGGTGATCGATCTGCCGCCGATCTTTGCGCCCTCGCCGGGGCTAACGCTCACCGAAATCTCGCGCTACGATTCCAAAGGTCCGGCCTGGTATTGGAACGTGCTGACGCTCGGCGAACACACCGGCACGCACTTCGACGCGCCGATCCACTGGATCACCGGCAAGGATTTGCCGGAGAATGCGACCGATACCATTGCGCCGAGGAAGTTCGTCGGTCCCGCTTGCGTCATCGACGTCACCGCCGACGTGAAGGCCAATCCGGATTTCCTGCTCACGGTCGAGCGCGTGCAGTCCTGGGAGACGACGCATGGTCGTATCCCGGCGGGCGCCTGGGTGTTGCTGCACACCGGCTGGAGCGCGCGCACCTCCAAAGAAGCATTCATCAACGTGCGCGAGGACGGCCCGCATTCGCCGGGATTCGCCAAGGCCTGCTCGGAATTCTTAGCGCATCAGCGCGATGTGCTCGGCGTCGGCGTCGAGACCATCGGAACCGATGCCGGACAGGCCGGCACATTCGATCCGCCCTTCCCCAATCACGGCACCATGCATGGCGCCGGCAAATTCGGCATCACCAGCCTGATCAATCTCGATCAGTTGCCGCCAACCGGCGCGGTCGTCATCGCCGCGCCGCTCAAGATCGGTGGCGGCTCGGGCTCTCCGCTGCGAGTCATCGCGCTCGCGCCGACTTGATCAAACTATCTCGGCGCGGCGCAGCAGCGGAATCACCTGCTCGGCGAACAGCTCGACAGACTGAATGCGCTGCTCGTCGACGGCGCGGCCGAGTATAGCCAGGATGTGGCCGGCACCCGTCGCGCAGCATTGCGCGATGATTTGCTCCGCCACCTGGGCCGGCGTGCCGGCGATGAATTCGTCGGCATGCACCGAGAAGCCGCCGCCGCGTTTGGGTGCATCGAGCAGCGACGAAGAATGTTGCACGCGCGGATCGCCCGCCAGCACCTTCGCCGCCACCTCCCTCGCCTTCTGCGATCGCTCCTGCGCCTCCGCTTCGCTCACCGCAATCGAGATGTTGCGGCGGATGGCGAGGTGGCCGGCGGCGCAGGCGAAACCAACCCGGTCGGCCTCGGTGCGATAGGCATCGAAGATCTCCTTGATGCGCGCAACGGATTCGAAGGCCGAACAAATCTTCGATCGCCGCCCCGCCGACTTGGTGGCCGAAGCGGTGCTCACCACCGTCGTCCATTTGGGCGGCGAAGGCTGCTGCAGCGGGCGCGGCACGACGCGAAGATTGTCGAAGTTATAGTATTGTCCGTGATGCGAGATCACGGGCTCGGCGAGCCAGGCATCGAGGATCTGCAAGGTCTCGTCGAAACGTCCCCTGTTCTCTTCAGGGCCGATGCCGGTCTGAATCAGTTCCTGCGGCACGCCGCTGGCGCAGCCGATCTCGAGCCGGCCGCCGGTCAAGTGATCGAGCATGCCGATCTCCTCCAGCACACGCCAGGGCTGGTACAGCGGCAGCACAACGCCCATGGTGCCGAGGCGCAAGTTCTTCGTGGAGCGCGCGATTGCAGCAATCAAGAGGTTGGGCGACGGACTATAGGACAGACCGAAATGATGCTCGCTGAAGAAGATGCCTTCAAATCCAAGCTCATCCAGCCGTTTCCAGAGCGCGATGCCCTTGTCGAACACGGCAGTCGGAGCCTGCGGCGCGGCGTCGCCGCCTTGATCGGCCAGCGCGTACAGAAACTCGAATATCCAAGGCTTGATCATGTGTTCCCCCTTGGCAGTCGCCAGTTCTTCTTGAGCTTCGCGCCTGATCAAAATAGGAAGGTTACCTGACTATTTTGTCAAGGCTCCGCGCAGTGTCTCGGGCCCGGATTGGCGACTTGACACGCCAGCCAGTCCGCCTCTCTCCTTACGCGACATTCGTAACCTCGATCCGGACCGCATCCCCGATGCTGAAAACAGTCAAGCGCCGCATAGCCGAGTTGGGACCGCATTTCGACCCGGCCACTCTCGAGACGACATTTGCGCTGTACCGGTCATTGTTGCCGCAAACGCCCGAGGGCGTGAAGGTGCAGCTCGACATTCCCTATGCGCCCGAGACGCGGCAACGTCTCGACCTCTACGCGCCGGACAAGGCGGCGGGCTTGCCGGTCCTGCTCTATGTGCCGGGTGGCGGCTTTGTCGGCGGCGACAAACGGAGCGAGGACGGCTTCTACGCCAATATCGGCTACGACTTCGCTGGCCGCGGATTTCTTGTGCTGGTGATGAATTATCGGCTGGCGCCGCGTCATCCCTGGCCGGCCGGAGGCGAGGATGTCGGCCTCGCCGTGTCCTGGGCGCGCAAACATGCCGCAGCGCATGGCGGCGATCCGGACCGGATCGCGGTCTTTGGCCAATCGGCGGGCGCCACGCATGTCGTGACATGGTTGTTCGATCCATCGCTCGAAGGGGCGAAGCCGATATCCGCCTCCATCCTCGCAAGCGGCACCTATCGTGTCGCCGGCGACAAGCTTCCGCCGAACGTTACGGCCTATTTCGGCTCCGATCCTTCACTCTATGAGGCGCGCTCGCCGATCACCCATATCCGCCGGACGGACGTGTCGCTTCTCCTGACGGTCTGCGAATTCGACCCACCGCACCTCGCCTCGCCGACATTCGAGCTGGCGGCGAAGCTGACAGGCGCCAACGGCCGTCCACCGCAGCTACGCTGGCTCGAAGGCCATAATCACGTCTCCAACGTACTCAGCATCGGCACCGCGGACGATGTGCCTGCGAATGTCGTCGCGAATTTTCTCAGAGAGGCGCTTACCGGATCAGTCCATCAGACGTGATTTGCTGGTGTCCCGGACAAAACTGAGTGCGACCAAGGCCGCGAGCGCCAGGACAATGTAGTATCCGGTGATCGCAACTGTGGTCCCCGTCGCCGCAAAGAGGCTTGTGGCCACCAGCGGCGCAATTCCGCCGCCGAGCACCACGCCAAATTGTTTGCCGATCGAAACGCCGGTAAAGCGAATGCGCGTGGGAAACAGCTCGGGAAAATAGCTTCCCTCGGTCGCAAACATCAGCGGATGAATGATTCCGGCAGCAAGCACCACCGGGATGGTGACAAGCAGCGTCTCGCGGGTTGCCACCAAATGGTAGAACCCAAGCATCGATATCGCCGCCAGCACGACGCCGGCCACAAACAGCCGCTTCCGTCCCACTTTGTCCGACCATGCGCCGATCGACGGTATCGCGACGAGAGCGACGAGATTGGCCAGCAGCACGGCCTGGGTGATCACGTCCTTGGCGACCCCGAGCTGGCGTGTTGCGAACGAGATCGTGAAGATCGCCGTCAGATAAAAGTACGATGTCTGTGCGATTTCGGCGAATAACACGACGAGGGTCTGACGCCAATGCGATCCGACTGCCTCGAGGGCCGGCACTTTCGCGGTCTCCGAGACCTGAAGAAACGCCGAGCTCTCCTCGATACGCAGCCGTATATACATGCCGATGACAACCAGGATCGCACTGACGAGGAACGGCGCGCGCCATCCCCACGACAGCAAATCGGCGGCCGGCAAGTGCGAAATGGCAACGGCCGAAAAAGAAGCGAGCACCACGCCGATGGGACCGCCGGCCTGAATCACGGCCGCTGAGAATCCGCGTTTGTCGTCCGCGGACGTTTCGAGCGCCATCAGATTGGCCGCGGTCCACTCACCCCCGAGGGCAAAACCCTGGATGAAACGCAAGACGACTAGCGCGACCGTCGCCGTGCCGCCCCAACTTGCGTAAGTCGGCAATATCCCGATCAACGTGGTCGCCGCCCCCATCAAGAGCAGCGTGCAGAGCAGAACGGATCTTCGGCCGGACCGATCGCCGAAGTGGCCGAACACCAGACCGCCAAGTGGACGCGCCACGAAGCCGACGGCGAACGTTGCAAACACCGCAAGGGTTGCCGTCAGCTGATCGAACTTCGGGAAGAATAGCTGGTCGAACACCAGCGGGCCAATGAAGCCATAGATGAAGAAATCGTATTGCTCGATCGCATTTCCAATGGCGCCGGCAATCAGGGTGCGGCGACGCGCGTTTGACGGTCGGCGCACGTCTGCAATCGTGCTGTCGAGGCTTGCGCGGTCCTGAAGACTCTCCGTCGCCACGTCGTCCTCCCCCGGTTCACTGATCTGTTGGAAGCCGTAGGCCGGCATCTTCCGATCTTGGCAGCGACTGCTGCAGCGTCAGCTGATGGTGAGGTAACCTGACTATCTCGTCAAGCGGCAGACTATTTGTCGTCGAGGGTGTCGAACCTGGCACCGTAGGCCGCGAGCCCTTTCAGGATCGTGTCCATTCGCGCTTTACCGAGTTCGGCGCGCATCTCGCGCTCGGCGACGTCGATCGCGCCGCGAAAGGCGCGAAGCCAGGTGAGCCCCGCGCGTGTGAAACGGACAATCCGGGCACGGCGGTCGCCAGGGTCGGCAATGCGATCAACCAGCCCGAGCTCGGTACATTGGTCGACCAGTTCGCCCATCGCCTGCTTGCTCATCGAGGCGCGCCTGGCGAGTTCGGTCAGGCGCGTCCCGGCCACGTCGAGATTCCTGATCAGACTGACATGAGCGATCCGCGCCTGCGAATGGCCCCGTTCGCTCATGAGTTCAAGGACGCGGGCCTCAAAGCGGCGCACCGCGTTGTTGAGAAAGCGGCCAATATTGGCGTGTCGCCAGGCCGTGGCGGATTTTTTGGTTTTCAAAAGATCCTGATTCCTGATCGGTCAGACAAATGCGGGCGCAATTCTAGCACAGCGACAAGCCGGTTCGAGCTGTGACAATCAGCGCCGCGCTCCCATGATGCAAAAGCCGTTGCCGAACGGGTCGCTACAGAAGGCAATGGGTGGCCGCCCGGCGCCACCTTCGAATTTCTGCTCGCATTTGGCGCCCGCATTCACGGCGCTCGCGAGAACGACTTCGAGATCGTCGACCTCAAAGTCGATGTGAACCGGTGTCCAGTGCCGTTCATATCGGCGAACGTCGTCGGCGCCCTTGGCCGGTCTGGTGCCGGCCGCTTTCTCGATCAATCCGATCCGGGCGTCCCCGCATCGAAGAATGGCATAGGTCGGAATCGGCTGGGCAATTTCGGTCAGTCCCATGGCATCGCGATAGAAGCGCATGCCCTCTTCGAGCTGCGGAACGTCAATCGTCACCGAATACTTCATGCTCACACTCCCGCCTTGTCGCAGAGCGCATCCAGCTTCCGCAGCTGGCTTTCGTGTCCGGCGCGCGCCCTTTGCGTCCACACATCGTCGTGCATGGCATCGAACGTGATGACGAGTTGCACCCGATCCGCCACCTGCTTCAACGCTACAACCGTGCCCACTTCATAGGGCGTGACGCCCGGCACAAAATCGGCCAGAGTTTTGTAAGCTAGCCGGCTCATCGGGGACACGTCGGTGTATGTGACCTTGCACTCGCTGGTCAGCGGCATCCCCGCCGCCTTCATAAACGCCACTTGTTCGGGGGCCACGGCAGTCATCAGATAGACCAGTTGGCCGCCCGACCGCAGGTCGAGCGAGGCGACGGCTACGTCGAATCCCTCAGGCCCCCACCAGGATTCGATGCCGGATTTCGTGGTCCAGAGCGCCCACACGTCTTCAATCGAGCAGACATACTCGCGCCGAATCGAAAACTGGGCCCTTGCGGCCGTATTGGCGGAATTCATCGCGACTTCTCCCGGAACGGATTCTTTGCCGCGGATTGGCGCCGTTCAAGCGCAGCGCCCAGCCGGTCGAGCCGCGCATCCCAGTGGCGGCGGTATTGAGCGACCCAGGCCTCCAGTTGCTCGAATGCTTCTCTGCGCAGTGAGTAAAGCCGCTTCTGGCCATCCGGGCGCATTTGCACGATGCCAGCCTCCGTGAGGATGCGCAGATGTCGCGAGACGCCGGACTGTTGAATATCCAAACGATCGACGACGTCGCCAACAGAACATTCGCCCGACTTCATGACCTCGACGATCCGCAGGCGGGCAGGATCCGAGAGTGCTCGAAAGATCGTAATATCATGCTTCATGTATATACACTCTTATGTATATATTTGTGCGTGTCAAGCCAAGGTCCGCCGCGGATTGACGGTCCGCAGGGAGAGGTGGGGATGTGCCGGACCGAGCCCGCCAGTCTTTGTCTGCGCCGGACGGTTGAACCCGCCCGTGGGCTTGCGCGTTAGAACGAGATGGCAGCACGTTTCAAAAAAGGCGATCACGTCACCTGGAATTCCGAGGCCGGGCATGTCAGCGGCAGGATCGTCAAGGTCCATACGCAAGATACGAACTACAAAGGCCACACGCGTCATGCCACCAGCGATGAGCCGCAATACGAAATCAAGAGCGACAGGACGGATCATGTTGCCATGCATAAAGGCTCGGCTTTGACGAAGCTCAGGACGAAATGAGCGGCTACAGCAAGGTGGATTGTTCTGGCGGATAGGTGATGCGCGCACCTTCGACGCGGGCGAAGGATGTCAGCGTGTGCGTCCGGTAACTGGTCTCCGACAGAATCTCGACCACCGGTACGCCATGGACACCAAGTGCATCGGCGACCAAAGAACGGTGGCAGCGCCACGGCACCGCCTCGGCGCACATGATCGCCACGCGCCGCTGGCGGCTCATGCCGATCAGGGTTTGCAGTCCCGCCGCAAAATCATCGGTTTGCATATAATCGGCGTAGCCACGAAAGCTTTCGTTGCGCCAGCCCGTATTGGGCGAATCCTTGCGCGGCCGCCGCAGGCCCCCGAGTGACGCCGCGACGGCATATTCAATGTTGTTTGCGCCCAGCGCCTCGCCGAGTGCGTCGCTGTTGAATTGCGGATTGTGCCGCGAGCGCGGGATGGTGCGAATGTCGACGAGCCGTTCGACGCCGTAAGTCTTCAGGAGCGCGATAAATTGCGCGATCGGCAACGTCGAATGCCCGATGGTGAAGATAGCGCCTTCCGGCCAGTGCGCCTCTCGCGGCAGTGGCTGTGCGCTCATCCCGACGCCGCTTTGCCCGCCACCCCCAGCTTGGCCTCTGCCTGTCTGGCGCGGCGTTCATTGCCCAGTTTCAGCAGCCGCTCGCGATTCTCTGACGTGACGCGACCGTAGCGGGGCCGCCAGATGGCACCATCTTCTTTCCAGGCAAACGGCGCCTTCACCGTCGTTCGTGGCGCCGTGGCCGTGGCGAACAACTCAAGCGCGTTCCGCACGATCTCGCGCTGCATGTCGCGCTCATAAGGATGTCCGCAGGGGTTACCGAGCGGAAAATCCGTGAAATAGAATCTGGCCACGCCGCAATGCTCGACGACATCGAGTGCCGAACCGATGATTACAGTCGGAATTTTGTTAGCTTCGAGGTGGCGCGCCACCAGGCTTGTGGTCTGGTGACAGACCGGACAAAGCGGCATGAGCATGGCCGCATCCGCGCCATCCTGACGAACACGCGCAAGGATCTCGGGTGCGTCCTCTTCGATCGTCTTGCGCTGGCTGTATTCCGTCGGCACGCCGTGAAAGCGCGCGGTCAGGCCCTTGAAGATACCCTCGCGCGCCAGTTCGGATGCGGCCTCGATCGGCAGGAAGCTCGCGCGGTCATTGGTGTGCGTCGATTCCTTGTCCCATGCGACATTGTCGGTAAAGAGCTTTTGCGGCGGCGGCGAAACCGCGCCCGACCACACGCGCTTCACGCCGTCGAAATCGGCGGGGCTCGCCGTCGTGATCAGCGCGATGCGAAGCTCCCGCAGAGGCCTTGGCAGCGGCGCGAAGGGAACATCGGCGAAGGTCGCCCAGACGTAGTCTTTGGCATAGCCGAGCGCGCGGTAATAGTGGCGCGTGCGTTCCATGTATTGAACGGGTGCGTCCGCTTCGGCCATTTGCATCTCCTCCTGCGTGTCGATCGAGACACAAATCTAGCCTTATCCAACTTTGTATCAAAGCCTCAAGACGGGCCAAAGAAGGATCAAAGCGGACCAAGCCGCGTTCATCTGTAACAGACCTTGTGGGGGGCGCCCTCGCGAGGGAGATCAAACATGCGCGCAACCATCGCATTGGTCGTGCCGCTCATGACCGCGCTCTGCGCGGCGCCGGCTCAGGCGCAGCAAACAAGCAGCAACCCAATCAATGTCAAGATCGGCGTGCTCAGCGACATGTCCGGGCTATACGCCGATATCGGCGGACCGGGATCGGTCGTGGCGGCGAAGATGGCGGTCGAGGATTTCAAACCCGACAGCCATCACATGAAGGTCGAGATCGTCTCCGCCGACCATCAGAACAAGCCCGACATCGGATCTTCGATTGCGCGCAGGTGGTTCGACACCGAACAGGTTAACGCGATCGCGGATGTGCCGAACTCCGGTGTTGCGCTCGCGGTCGCCAATGTGACACGCGAGAAAAACGGTGTGTTCCTGATTTCGGGAGCAGCCGATTCCGATCTGACCGACAAGCAGTGCTCGCCCAACAACGTGCATTGGGCCTACGACACCTGGGCGCTGGCGCACGGAACCGGCGGCGCGATCGTGCGCCAGGGTGGCAAGACATGGTTCTTCATCACCGCGGACTATGCCTTCGGCCACGCGCTGGAGCGCGACACCGGCGCGGTTGTTCAGGCGGCCGGCGGCAAGGTGCTCGGCGCCGTCCGCGCGCCGCTCAACACCGCCGACTTCTCCTCCTATCTCTTGCAGGCGCAAGGCTCGAAGGCGCAGGTCATCGGGCTCGCCAATGCCGGCGGCGACACCATCAACTCGGTCAAGCAGGCGGCCGAGTTCGGCATCGTCAAGGGCGGTCAGCGACTCGCCGGGCTTCTCGTCTTCCTGACCGACGTTCACGCGCTCGGCTTGCAAACCGCACAGGGCCTGACGCTGACGACGGCCTTCTATTGGGACCTCAACGACAAGACCCGTGCGTTCGCCAAGCGCTTCGCCGCGCAAAACGACGGCAAATATCCGACCATGGTTCAGGCCGGCGTCTACTCCTCGGTGCTGCATTATCTCGAAGGCGTCGCGAAGACGGGCTCAGCAACGGACGGCGCCAAGGTCGTCGAGGCCATGAAGTCTACCCACTATGACGACCCGCTGTTCGGCGAAACCACGGTTCGCCAGGACGGGCGCGCAGTTCACGACATGTATCTCGTCGAGGTCAAGAAGCCGTCGGAGTCGAAGGGGCCGTATGACTACTTCAAGGTTCTGGCCACGATCCCGGCTGACCAGGCGTTCCGTCCGCTCGCTGACGAGAAGGGCACGTGCGGTCTCGTGAAGAGCGCAGCACTGACCGGTACGAAGTAGATTGGGGCACTCGCCATTCTGTGCTCGCGACGACTGCCGCGAGCAAGCCAGATTCCGCGTCTAAACCCCGCCAGCGATCAAGGATCGAACTCCATCCATCGACAGGGAGGGTCAAACATGAAAATCGTCGTGATCGGCGGCAGCGGCCTGATCGGCGCCAAGACAACAGCCATTTTGCGTCAGGGCGGCCATGAGGTCCTCGCTGCCTCGCGTAAAAACGGCATCGACGCCATGACGGGCAAAGGACTCACGGAGGCCATGGCCGGTGCCTCTGTCGTGATCGACCTCGCCAATTCACCCTCGTTTGAAGACAAGGCGGTGCTGGAGTTCTTCGAGACCTCGGGCCGCAACCTTCTCGCGGCGGAGGCGACGGCAGGCATCCGGCACCATGTCGCGCTCTCGATCGTTGGAACCGACCGGACGCCGGACAACGGCTATTTCCGCGCCAAGGTCGCTCAGGAGAAACTGATCCAGGCTTCACACATCCCCTACACCATCGTTCGCGCGACCCAGTTCATGGAATTTCTTGGCATGATTGCCGCTTCAAGCGCGGATGGAAACGTGATCAGGCTTTCGCCTGGCCTGTTCCAGCCCATCGCTGCGGACGATGTTGCGGCCATCGTTGCCGATATCGCGCTCGCGCCGCCAAAAAACGGCATTGTCGACATCGCAGGCCCGGACCGCGCGCCGTTCAATGAAATCATCGCCCGCTATCTGAAGGCGGCCGGCGACACGCGCGAGGTCGTGAGGGATCCCGAGGCCCTGTACTGGGGAGGCCGGGTCGAAGAGAAATCGCTGGTGCCGCTCGGCGAAGCGCGCCTCGGCCGGATCGGTCTCGACGAATGGCTGCGCCATTCGCACGCTGCCGCGTGAGCGGCGGCCGCTGACCTTGTCGCCCTTCGCAAGCGACCACCAATAAAAGGAGCGTTCAAGCCCGGAAATTTCCAGTGGAGTATTTGTCGCCCGCTTATTTCGCGCTCGTCATGGCGACCGGCATCGTGTCGATCGGCGCGTCGGATTTCGCTCTTCCATACCTCGCGACAGGATTGTTTGCTTTCAACCTCGCCGCCTACGTGGTGCTGGCCAGCCTGACCATCTGGCGTTCGATCCGCTATCCGAAGGCGTTGCTTGCCGATATGACCGATCATCGGCGCGGGCCCGGCTTCTTCACCGCGATTGCCGCATCGTGCATTCTTGGGACTCAATTTCTGCTGATGGCGCGCAGCCTGACGGCGGCCAGCCTATTGCTGGCGCTCGGCACGGTGCTATGGGTCGGCCTCACCTACTCCATCTTCGCCGGCCTGACGGTCAAGCGCGACAAGCCTCCCCTGCAAGAGGGCCTCACCGGTGCCTGGCTTATCGCCGTGGTCGCGGCGCAGTCGATCGCCGTCCTTGCCGCTCTGATTGCGCGCGAATGGCCAGAGCCGCATCGGCTGGAACTCAATTTCTTTGCGCTCGCGATGTGGTCGTGGGGCGGAATGCTGTACATCTGGATCATCTCGCTGATTTTCTACCGCGAGACGTTCTTCACCTTCTCACCCGGAGACCTTACGCCGCCCTACTGGATCAATATGGGCGCGATGGCAATCTCGACACTGGCCGGCTCGGAACTGGCGCAGAATGCGCCTGACGCACCGTTTCTCGGCGCGTTGCTGCCGTTCCTCAACGGATTCACCGTCCTCTACTGGGCGACCGGCACGTGGTGGATTCCGATGTTGCTCGTGCTCAATATCTGGCAGCACCTGATCCGGCGATTTCCGCTGCGCTACGATCCCCTGCATTGGGGCGCCGTCTTTCCACTGGGGATGTATGCGGTCGCGACCAAGCACATGGCCGCGACACTGCAGCTTCCGTTCCTGGCTCCTTTGCCGATGGCGGCTTTTGTCGCGGCGCTTGTCGCCTGGACGTTGGCCTTTGCTGCTCTGGCATGGCAGATTCTGCCCGCCGCCTTCACGCGACCCTAACGGGCAGACGCCTGTTCAGCTTTGGTGCCCGCGAGGCTCTCCTTGAATTTGACGAACAGCATTTCGCGGTCCTTGGCTGTGAGCACTTTGCCGCCGGCAGAGGCATAGGTCTCCATGAACTTCTCGAAGGCCTGGCGGAGTTCGGCGGGCGAGAGGCCGGCCGTAGAGTCGGCCGGATTGGCCGAGACCGCCATCGTCTTGTGAGCGGCAAGCCAGTCGGCGGCAGGCTTGTAGCGCACCCAGCCGGGCATGTCGGCCGCAAGATTCACTTCACGCCATTTCGGATGCCGCGCCGTATTGTTGAACTGATCGATCTTGCTGAAGAACGCATCGACGAACTTGGCGATCTTCTTGTACTTGTCGGAGTTTTCCGGCCAGGCATAGGCAACCAGCAGTGCGCGGTTGGCAATGGTCGGAACCGTCGTGCCCTCAGGCACCAGATTCGGATAAAGGTCGTGCGTGATCTCGGCCGGCAGATATTCCGCAAACAGGCCGTTGAGGTCATGCTTGGGCAGGCTCTCCTGATCCAGCCCCAGGAAATGCACGCCGTCTTCCTTCTTCAGCTTTGCAAGAGCTGCCTGCGGCGCGCCGGTCAGGATGATCATCGCCGAGATGTCTCCCGCGATCAGCCGCTTGATGGCTTCGTCGTTGTCGTAATAGGAGCGCTGCACCGGGATATCGAGTGAATTGAAAACGGTGTCGGCGGTGACTTCGGTCTGGCTGTCCTTCAGGTTGAAGTTGACCTTCTTGCCGCGCAGGTCGTCATAGGACTTGATGTCATCGCGCGCAAGAACATGGAACTCGGAGTTGTAGAGCTTGGTGATGTACTGAACGCGCTGTTCGATGTTGGCGTAGAGCACCGGATCCTTCTTCTTCAGAAGGCGCAGGTTGTCCTCGTCGACAACGCCCATGTCGATGTTCTTGAGAAAAAGCACGTCGTTGACGTTCTGAAGTCCGCCGACCCCGAGCACCGGCAGAATGCGAACGCCATCCGGGCTCAGATCGTTGACGACGTTGCGGATGTCCTCGGCGAACCTCGCGCAGGTGCACGACAGCCCGGAGACCACGACCGATACCGCAATATCGTTGGCCTGACGCTTCTTTTCCTCGTAGCTGTTGGCTGCCTGCGCCGCCTGGCTTTGCGCCGTGACCCGCTTCTGGCTTTCGGCCATCGCGGGGCGCGAGGCGATCGTTGCAGAGATCAGCAATACAAAGAACGAGAGGTATACGAGGAGATTTCTAGCCGCTGCGGTCAGGAAGCCCATAACTTATGCCCTCTGCTGGTCTTCAGTTTTGCTTTTTCGCAAGCAGGTCGAGTTGCGGCGTCGCCTCAGTCGCGCCGAGCCGCTTCGCCTTTTCGTACCAGCCTCGCGCCACCGCGAAGTCCGGCACGACGCCGCGCACACCGAGCTTTTCCAGAACCGTCGGATCGTAGGTTCCCCCTAGCATCATCGCCGCGCGCGCATCACCCGCCTCGGCTGCGCGCCGCAACACAAGGCGGGCCGCAGCCAGATCGCCGTTGCCGATCAAGGCATCCGCCCGCTTGAGCAGCAAGGCGATTTCGCTTGCGTCAAGGTGGTGAAGAACCGGGTCGGCCGGTGCCGCGCTCTCCGGAAGAGCTGCCGCCGGCGGTGCGCTGCCTTGCGCGGCGCTCTGATAAGCCGCCTTGATGTCGTCGCGGGTCGGCGTCAGGGCCGCAACGGCGATGGTTCCGGATGCAGCAGTTCCGCTTGCGGCATCTCCGGAAACAGGCGGCTGATTATCCGCCGCCACGGCTTGCAAGGGTTGAGCGGGTTCTTTTGCCGGAACGTCGGGGGCTTTCGGCGGCGCCGGAGCCGGCTGCATCGCCACGGACGCCACCGAAAGCGCGGCGACGCTCGAAGCCTTCGCGCTGGCCATGAACTCACGCGCGTAATCCGAAGACGCCAGCGCGGCCAAACCTGCGATGGCGATGCCTCCCAAAGCGCCTGCCAGAATTCGGGAGATGTAGTAAGACGCCGGCATCTTCGCGAGCTGCGGAAGGAATTCGCTCGGATCCGGCACGCTGTCGCGATCGGAGAGAAACAGAGGCACCCGTTGTGCAACCTGGTACGGCGCGACCAGACGGCTGGTCAGTTCTTCTTCGTTGCGCTCGATGTCAGGATCGTACGATGGATGACGCGGAGCGTGGTCTACCATGGCTGCTCTCCGAGCTACTGTTACGCAACGCCGGGGCGTGCTCGGCAATCGGCTTTGCGATTTTTTCCACCCGGAGCCCCCGCGATTAGAGGTAACCCAGTGAGCGACTCAAATCCGTCCAAAAATCGACAGGGCCTTTCTGATTTTTGAAAATTGTTGGGTTTGAGTGTGGCCGAAACCGGATGGCCGTTTGTTCCAGGCGTTTGAAATGCCAGGCGGCTGTTCGTCATGCGTCGTCGCAAGCGCATCGCGTCACGACAGGCTGTACTGATGCAACGTCACAGTTGCGACGCAGTCGAAGCCAAATCTTCTCCGAACGCGCAAATGTCGGGGAGAAAATCAATGAAAGCCTTCGCTGGTTGGTTGATCTTGCTGTTGATGGCTTCAAGCGCGGCGCATGCGCTCGATGCCGCGAGCGTCCCGGACATCAAGCGCACCAAATTGGGACAGTACCTGTCGTCGCAAGAGGCGGCGAAGTTCATGAGCCAGAATGCATCGAAAGCGCTGTTCCTCGACGTGCGGACACCGGCCGAGGTGGCGTTCCTGGGCATGCCCGCACAGGCCGACGCCAACGTGCCATATATGAAGGAGCCCGACTTCGCGGCCTGGGACAACGCCAAGAGCACGCTGAAGCTCGAACTCAATCCCGACTTCCTTCCTGAGGTTCGCAAGAGGCTCGCCGCCAAGGGGCTGAAGGCGGACGACGCGATCGTGTTGATTTGCCGGTCCGGCGACCGCAGTGCGGCTGCGGCCAATCTTCTGGCCGAGGCGGGATTCAAGAACGTCTATTCCGTCGTCGACGGATACGAGGGCGATCTCGCCAAAGACGGACCAAAGGCGGGGCAGCGCGTCGTCAACGGCTGGAAGAATGCGGGATTGCCGTGGTCGTACCAGCTCGACAAGGCCAAGATGTACAAGGTGGAAAACTAGGCGAGCGCTTCAGGCCAAGGCGCTAGGAACCAACTTCTGGGTGCAGCGGTTACTGCACCCATGATCGCAGATCCGGGAACCAGGTTGCGCCGGTTCGGCGCGGCCGGAAAACTGGCGGCCGCTGCATTGCTGCTGTCCACGACGTGCGCAATCGCTGACCAGCCTGATAGCAGTCACACGCTCAAGGACCCGTCCGCGTTTGCCTCCATTGCAAACAAGACCGAGCGTTCGCGCGCGATCTTCGGTGAAATCGGCAAGGTTCTCACGCATCCCAGATGCATGAATTGCCATCCCGCAGGCGATCATCCGCTGCAGGGCGATGACCAGCACGAACACATGCCGCCGGTGTGGCGCAGCGAAACCGGGCATTTCGAAGCCAATTGCGCCAGCTGTCATACCGAGCACAACGTGACGCTGCACGAGGCCGCCAGTTATAAGAGCATTCCCGGCAATCCGCGCTGGGGTATCGCGCCACTATCGATGACCTGGCAGAACAAGTCGCTTAGCGACATCTGCCGGCAGCTCAAAGACGTCAATCGCAATGGCGGGCGCGACCTTGCGTCGTTGCAAGAGCACATCGCCAAGGATGAGATCGTCGCATATGGCTGGGATCCAGGCGAAGGGCGAAAGCCAGCGCCCGGGAGCCAGGAGACCGCCGGAAAACTGGTTCAAGCCTGGATCGATAGCGGCGCGGAATGCCCCCAGTGAGCCGCGCCAAACGAGATCGAAACATCGCGACAGCAATGAGCCGCAGCTATCCCTTCTTCGGCGACCAGCCGTAGGCCTTGGCGGTAGCGCCGCCCATCAGCATCGCCCGCTCGCTTTCGCTGAGCCGCTTGGTCTCGAAGAACGGCCTCACCGCCTGCTCGTAGTTGACGACGGCGAAGGCGCGCGTCCAGTCGGTGCCCCACAGGCAACGCTCGAAACCCCAGGCGTCGAACACGCGCGCGAGCGGATCCCAGATGTCGTCGAACGGATAAGGCTTCTTTGACAAGGTGCACGCGCCGGAGACCTTGATCACCACGTTCTTGCGCCTGGCGAGCTCGAGCACCTTTGGCAGATCGGCCCACGGCTCGGCCGGCGGGCCCGGCACGCGCGGTTGCAAAATGCCGAGATGGTCGAGAATAAAGCGCGTGTCGGGATGACGATCGATCAGCGTGGTGCCCGCCTCCAGATTGTCCCAGCAGAGCACGTTGACCGGAAAATCGTGGCGCACGGCGGAACGCGCGATGCGGTCGAGGCCGGGGTCTTTGGGATCGCGCTTGTTCTCTTTTGTCAGCATGATGCGGATGCCGACCGTGCCCGGCGTATTCTTCCATTCGGCGACGACCTCGTCCACCGCCGGATCATCGGGATCGACCGGCTTGACGATCGCCATCCGGTTCGGATGGGCGCGGGCCACCTCGACCGCGTAACTTGCGTCATAGCGATACATTGAAAAAGCGGAGATGAAGATCGCGCCGTCGACGCCGACCTTGTCCATCGCCGCCACCATCTCGTCGCCGGTGACATGAGGCGGCCAGTTCGGCACGGTGGCCCAGGGCCGCTTCGGCGTGTTCGCCTCATAGGCGTGGACCTGGGAATCGATAATCGGCATCGGGACATCTCCTCATTATTTTGAGGGAGTTTTGACGTCCATGCGTGCATGTGTCCAGAGCCGAACACCCTCATGCATGCGCCTGCCTGCGTCGCGCATGGCAGCTTGAGGCAAGTCACGCCGATGGGCGCTCGCACCCATCGGCACATGATCGATCACGCGCGCGACAGCGTCAAAACTTCGACGTCCTGCGGTCGGGGTCGTCCTCGTAGGGCGGCGGCCATATCTTGCAATCGAAGCTTCGGCCGATGCCGGGGCAGACCCAGCTCGAGCCGGATTGGCTGTAAGACCTGGTCATCGGCTGGGCCGGATAATTGTAGCCGTACCAGGGCCCGCCGGCGTGATGCCGCCAGTGCCGATGATGTTGTGTCCTGGCCTGTGCCGAAGCGACTGCCGCCATCAATACGGCGGCGCAGATTGCCGAAGCCAAAAACGGGATCGCAGGTTTGCGCATGAGTGTCTCCCGATCGTCTCGCCATCCAGGATTAAACCCGCGAGCGAGCGATCTATTCATCACTTAAATGAAATTTAGGATGGCGTGATGTCGTGCAGGCTTTTCGACAGCGTTTCCGAAAAGGCCGCAGCCGCAATGGGAAGGACGCGTCCGCGCAACTGACACAGCACGAGTTCGGCGGTCGGTACGTCTCTGACATCGACGGGAATGCCGAGCAGGTTCATGCCGAGATCACCCGACGGCGCGCCGATCTCGATCTGGAACGAGATCGCGTTGCAGCGATGCACGAGCCCCCGCAGCATCTCGAATGAATTGGATTCCGCCACGATATTGAAACGGAGATTGCGCCGCGCCGCGACCTCATCGAGAATCTGCCGGCCCGAGAGCGAGCGGTCGGCGAGCGCCGCCGGATAGTCCGCGCATTCCGACAGCCGCAGCGACTTCTTCGCCGCCAGCGGATGATCGTCGCGCACCACCGCGACTAGCCGCTGGGGGATGCTGGCGATGGCCCGAAACGCCGGCCGCATCGACGGGCGAAAGATCAGCGCGAGATCGACCTCATAGGCCGCGAGCGCGGCGAGCGCCCGCTCATGGTCCATGGTCTTGAGGTCGAAGGTCACGCGCGGGTGCTGCTTCTGAAATCCCGCAATGCGCGAGGCCAGGAAATCGAGCGCCAGCGCCTGGCTGCAGGCGATCAGCACCGGGCCTCGCCGCAAGCCGCGCAAATCCTCGACCTGCGACTTCATCCGCTCGGCGTCCGCAATCTGGCTTCGCGCATAGCGCACGAACATTTCGCCGGCGGTGGTCAGCTTCACCCCGCGCGGACGCCGCTCGAACAGGGGCGTGCCGACTTCGGCTTCGAGGTCCTGGATGCGCCGGTTCATCGCCGACGGCGTCAGGTTCAGTTGCTCGGCGGCTTTGCGGATCGAGCCGGTCCGGGCGACCTCGACGACATGGCTCAGCAGTCTCAAATGGCGCATGGTTTCAGGGGTTTCCGGTGATGCCTTTTTTGCACCGCTCAAGTCAAAATATAGCAACAGATAAGATCACTGGAAAGCGATAGGTTTTTGCTCCAGCGGCGGCCCTTGAGGCGGGACATGACGGGCCGGCAACCAACACAGGAAAATCCGATGACTGGGAAACATGCGTTTCGTGGAATGCAGGCGCTCGCCCTCGGCTTTGTTCTCTCCGCCGGTTTTGCTGTTGTGGCAGAGGCGCAGACCAAGATCCGGATGGTGCTGAACTGGAAATATGAGGGACCGCAGGGGATGTTCTTCCTCGGCGACGACCGCGGCTACTTCAAGCAGGAAGGCCTCGACGTCACCTTCGACCAGGGCAACGGCTCCGGCGCCGCGGTGCCGCTCGTCGCCAATGGCGCCTACGACATGGGTTTTGGCGACATCAACGCGCTGATCGAACTCTCGGCGAAGAAGCCCGACGAAGCGCCGATCGGCGTGTTCATGCTCTATAACCGCCCGCCTTTCACGCTTGCCGTAAAGGCCGACAGTCCGTTCAAGGCCCCGGCTGATTTCGTCGGGCACAAGCTTGGCGGGCCCGCCAGCGATGCCGCGCTCAAACTGCTTCCGGCGCTGTGCTCGGCCACCAAGATCGACTGCGCCAAGATCGAGATCGTCAGCATTCAGCCGAGCCTGCGCGAGCAGATGCTGATGCAGGGCCAGGTTGACGGCGTGTTCGGCTATGTCACGACCATCCGCTTCAGCGCGAGATTAGCCGGCATCGATCCCGACAAGCAGCTGCGCTTCATCAAGTTCGAAAACTACGGCATGGACCTTTATTCCAACGGCATCATCGCCTCGCGCAAGCTGGCGAAGGAGCATCCCGAAGCCATCAAGGGTTTCCTGCGCGCGCTGAACCATAGCATCAAGGATGCGATCGCCGATCCGCAAGCTGCGATCGATGCGGTTGCCAAGCGCGAGCCGCTGATCAA
>Ga0070741_10007986_pt1 | contig 21507 bp, 18 predicted proteins | sample Coa_R1_4_FD_66440 | JGI IMG/M metagenome (GOLD analysis project Ga0070741, IMG submission 66440) | Surface soil microbial communities from Centralia Pennsylvania, which are recovering from an underground coalmine fire - Coalmine... | ecosystem: Environmental > Terrestrial > Soil > Unclassified ... | reverse complement strand
CAGAAGTACAACATCGCCATCGCCAAATTTGCCGCCCAGGCCGGCGTCGATGAAATCCAGTTTGACTACGTGCGCTTCCCCGCCGAAGGCGATCAGAAGGACGCCACGTTTGCGTTTTATACTTCGCATCCCCAGTGGAAGCGTTCCGACGTGATCGCCGATTTCCTCGACAAGGCGTACACCGAGCTCCATCCCACCGGCGTGCTGCTTTCGCTCGACGTCTTTGGCGTAATGGCGTGGCAGCGGCCCGTCGATCTGTCCCACACCGGTCAGGACATCGTGGCTATGGCCAAGCACTGCGACGTGCTTTCGCCCATGATCTATCCCTCGCACTTCTTCGGCATGGAAGGCTATGCGCATCCCGGCGACGCGCCTGACCACTTCATCAGCGAATCCATGAAGAAATTCGAGCAGATCACCGCCGGCAGCGGCGTGGTGATTCGTCCCTGGCTGCAGGCCTTTGCATGGCGCACTAAGAGTTACTCGCCCGAATACATCGTGACCCAGGTGACGGCCGCTAAGAAAACCGGCGGCATCGGCTTCCTCTTCTGGAATGCCAACAACGACTACAGCAAGCCCTTCGTCGCTATGCCGGAGATGCGCGCCACCCCGGGCAAATTCTTCCGCGGCGACGAGCTTCCCGGCACCGCCACCGCCCACGCCTCGCGGACGGCCCCCGGCCAGCCCACCGGCCAGCAGACGCCACTCGTGCAATAGCTCTTAACCGCAACTCGTAACCACGCGACTCATTAACCACACGTTCGTTAACCACAAAGATCACGAAGGTTCACGAAGGACTACGAAACGAATTGCCCTTCGTGAACCTTCGTGTCCTTTGTGGTTGGTTTTGTAGCGCCGACAGTAGCGCTGGCGTCCCGCCGGCATTACCGCTGACAGTAGCGCTGGCGTCCTGCCGGCATTACCGCTGACAGTAGCGCTGGCGTCCCGCCGGCTGTCGCGAGGGCATCCTGCCCTCGTGAACTTTGTGCTCGACCAAAAATCCGTCGTCATCTGAGCGCAGCGAAGGACCTGCTTTTATGTCATGCCGAACGCAACCAGGGATCTGCAGTTCCCCCTCCCCCTCCCCATGTGATCTTTGAAAACAAACATGATCCCGCGCGGATTGCCACAGCAGCATGAAAACAAAGATGTTGCTGATGAGATCTTTGAAAACAGGGTACTTAGCTCGCATTTTTGCGGGGAGCCGGCGATTGTGCGAAGTGGCATTCAACTTTCGGTTCAGCTCGGCTAATTAAATTGACCAACATATAGCTCAAAGAACGGCCCGTGTCAGTGACAACAGTGCAAACACCTCTGTGTTCCAGCCCCGCAGGGCCGGCACAGGATAGCCCAGGACGGCAGTCCTGGGTCGCCTCGGCGAAATGACGAGCTAGTCCCGTCGGGACGGCACCCAGCACGTCGGCGCACCACACATATCTATGGCAAACGCCTGGTGCCCCACGTTCGCGGAGGCGCAGCCGGAGCTAACGTGGGAAGCTCGGTGACCCACTCAAGCCCGCTTTTGGCTTGAGTGGGAATCTTCGCGCGTCACAGACATGTGACACCCGACAAACTAGATTGTCCTCATGCCACGGGGACTGATGCGTTTTCACCAGAGTGGACAAACTCATTTCGTCACATTCTGCTGTTACCATCGCCGTTGCTTGCTGACAACAGACGCAAGCTGCCGAATCTTCGAGTCAGCCTTGGAACGAGTGCGGCGTAGTTACAGACTCTCTGTTTACGGATACGCGGTCATGCCCGACCATGTCCATCTCCTGCTCAGCGAGCCGCGACGGGACACGCTGGCCGATGCGCTGAAGTCGCTGAAGCAAGGAGTATCTCGGCGCTTGATTGGCAATGCCGGGCATTTCTGGCAAAAGCGGTACTACGATTTCAACATTCGCAACTACCCGCAATTTGTGGAAAAACTTCGCTACATCCACCCGGTCAATCGCGTTATGCGAGCGTCCCGACGATTGGCAGTGGAGCAGTTTCCGCCAATACTCAACCGGCGCTGAGGGACGCGTAGAGATCGAGTCGGAATGGACTGCGCGCAAGCGCGAACGAGTCGAAGGGACACTTTGTACAGCCGTTGAACTGCCCCACTCAAGCCAAAACCGGGCTTGAGTGGGCCACCCGCCGAAGATTTGAGAGAAACAGAAATCTGGTTGTGGTCAGTTTGAATTGCCTAACTTGTCGCGGCATAATGCGACTGAGGCAGTGGCATGAAACGAACGTTCATTATTGCATCCCTTGTGGCCGTGATTGTCGGCCTTGTATATCTCGGGATCGCCGGGAAGACTGACTCATGGCCGAAAGCTCAGTGCCGGGTGGTGAGCAGTCGCGTCGTACGGGAAGCCGCTCAACGGCCGAGCGGACGCTCGCCACTGGTGCTGTTATACACTGGGCAATTCGAGCTTCAATACATCGTAGGAGGACGAAGCTATTACGTTTGGGCCAATGCAGGGTGGTCGGATAAAGACGAGAGATTCGTGCAGAAAAAGATAGAAGATCTACCCGAACAATGCCCCTACTACGTGCAGTACAATCCACGCAATCCTGTAGAATCATTTGTTCACAGCGATTCAAACTGACCACCAAAAAATCTTAATAGCCATTAGTTCGTGGACGGGTGGCCCACTCAAGCCCGATTTTGGCTTGAGTGGGAGTAGCGGATGATCCTAAGCTCGCTTGTGTGCTCTGGACACGCGATGACAAGAACGACCCCACACAACGAACACCGCGTTGTGTGGGCCACCCGCCCAGACAACTGGCCTGCGCCTTAGTTCCCCGCGATCTCACTTTGTTTTCGAGTGGCCCCACGGACAGTCACATCCATACTGCCGAACTGTGGACCGTCGAATTCAACATTCAGCTTATTCTTTTGTTGCAATTCGACTGACACCCTCACCTGCGGGCGGTCCGGCCAGGAAATCGCTGCGATTTGCCGATCATTTAGAGTCAACCTCGCTGTTTTCATCGGCGCGAACCCACCCGAAGGCGTCCTCAGTAGCACGTCGTACGGTCCTTCGATCTTTTCATCCAGCTCGAACTGCATCTCTTTGGAACTGCCGTGGGCATGAATGGACGCGTAGAAAACCACATTTAGAACATCTTTGAAGTCGTAAAATTCCTGCCGCGGGCTGATGCCATTGGAACGCAGCTCTCCAAGCCAGTGATCATCAAGGGCGACAGCCGCCACCACGTCCTTCAGAGATGTTTTCCTTCCAACAGCATTAGCCAACCGTGTGGCCGTCCAGAGGAGCCGGATGAGCTCGTCAGAAAGCGAAATGTTATATCCAAAGCCGGTTGAATCCTTATCCGACGCGGCATTTTCAAGCACAGTCTCGGCAACTAACCCCTTGTCTCCGAAACGATGCTTGGGGAAGATGCGACCCACAACTGCGCCAATGTCCCCAGAAAAATGTACTTGCAGGTGATCCCTGAACTGGAGATATAGACCACAGAAGAATTCAGTGATGCCGGTGCGCGTAATCTTGTTTTCAGCACATCCGAGTGTTCCTCGTTGCAACGCTTCCGCTACTTCGTACGACAAGGGACGATCGAACAAGAGCACATGGTGAGCTAGTCTGCGTTGGTTATCCGTTAGGTGAAAGGCCATGGTCACTTAGTCCACAATTGAGCGGGAACCTCGTATCGGCATAAGTCACGATTTTGTAGCGCGTGATCGTAGCATGAGCGGTCGTAACCTTTGCGGGCTGTCCACATACCCAGTTAATGGGGTCTCCTATCCCGGTTCCCCGTCAGCCGATGCTCACCGTAGCATGTAGGTCTTGCGGCAAAACGAGACGACCATATTCATTGGCCATCACAGTAAATTTTGCTGAATTGACATATGAATATTCCACTACCAGCCGCTTCACCTGATTGGGTGCGGGATCACAACCGAAGAAATTGTTATCAACAGGAATTACTAGACCATCACGTTCAGCCGTATTGAGTTTTTGAAGTACAGACACGTCAGTTAGAGGGCCAGTCCCATAAAAAGCAGAATGGATAATCAATTTCCCGCTCCCGTGAGGATTACAGAATGCCTTCCACGCGGCTTTCCATCGCGGCCAATATAGAATCACGACTGCACAGATGTATGCACCGATGGCCGTAAGCAACCAAATCCAGCTTGGCACACGTTGCTTGTCAAGGTAGATTGCTCCGCTTGTTCCACCAACAAACAGCAGGATTGAAGCAAGAATTCGCATACACGTTCCCCTACCCCGGTTGCAGCTTGCATTCCTCTAATGTTGCGCGTCCTAGGTCTCTGGGCTGGACCCACTTGTATCACGGTCTCGCAGACCAAGCAGTTACGCCAGACAGCATTGTCGTTATCGTAGGAAAATCGGAGACGAAAATCGCGTACAGACGGAACGTTCACTGATTTTCTACATCCACACTCCCCGAGAACCGGCACCGTCCCCCCTATCCCCAGGTTTGCCTGGCCCTACTTGCAAACGGTTTTTAGGCTGTCTGGATACTCATACTCCGTGTGGCACACGACTTGAGGACGAAAGTTACCGGAAGGCGGATAGCGGTATCCGCTCTCCTGAACTTTCTTCGCCACGTCCAAGAGTGCCTGTCGGTATCCCTGCTGATAGAGGTCGTCGCCCGCTTTGATTGCCAAGTCCCTAAACTTCTTAAAAATTTTCGTTCTCTCGGGCGAACATCTCCTGAGCGGACGCCGCGTATGCTGCGAGCATTCGCGACTTTATGGTCAGCACGTTATAAGTCTCACGATCACGCGGCGTGTCTAGGGACTCAACCGGCGGTGAGCTAGGCAATTTTCATCAGCTCGTTATACGCAGCGGCCATTTTGTTGTACAAGGGATCGTCACCGTGCTCGTCCAAAAGTTCTGGTTTGGTCTGGCTTGATGCAGAACCGCCAGTTGGCGCCCCTTGCGCACAATACGAACCATACGCCGTGGTCATCTGGGTGGTTCCCGTAGGACAAGACTGGGCGGCTGCGCCAAGCGCAAACGCGAGCGCCACCGATAGAGACATAAGCCCGGCGGAAATGCTTCGATTCATGGGTGCTGCCTTGCCTTGCTTTATTGAATAATCGTCGGAAGCGTACACCCCGCTGTCTGCATGTGTCGAGGCTCGGAAACGCGGAAGAGGGATAGACGGAGGTTGTCTTTACCACATTCATCCGTGACCCACGTCCTTGACACCGCCCGCCGAAAATCCCACCCTGAAGCGTGTCCGCCCACAACGGACCGCGGCGACCGTTTCCAACATGCGATGGTGTCGAGCATCAGCCTGGGCTCCGATCATGGCCAGGGTGGCGGGGTGGCAAAGGCCGAGAGGGTTAGCAGCTAAGTGCCTCGTTATCTAGATCTTGCATGTAACTCGTTTGGATTCATAGATTGAGCGCCCGAAGCGCGGCGGCTCCTTCCCAAGTCCCTGATTCTAAGGGTTTAAGAAAAAAGTATGGGGGGGAGGTATCCCCCGTCTAAGGTTTACTTATTGATAACTTTCGTTCCAGGATGGAACCGCAGCCTCTTGCCGGGAGCGCCGATGACGTCCGCGGCTGCGTGGTAGAGCGGGCCTTTAGGCCCGCGTCACAGCCGAACCTGACGAGGGCTTTAGCCCCGGAGGTTCGTAAAAATGGTCGAGGCCCGCATTTTGGGTTGAACTGACTTAAGTAACGTTGGGTGCCCAGGCAAAGATCGCTAGAATTTCACCAGGACCAACTGGGCCTGATGAGCGAAGTTATGGCGGGAAAGCGCCGGGATGATCGAGTCGCAGCGACTCTGCCTGTCAGGATCTTCGGCATGGACAGCGCCGGACATCCGTTCACAGAACAGGTTCGCACCCAGAACGTCAGCAAACGCGGAGCGCTCCTGGTGGGAGTCAAGACTCCTCTCCAGGCTGGAGAAGTAATCGGCCTCACCCACAGCGACCGCAAGTCGCGCTTTCGTGTAGTTTGGGTCGCTCCAGCAAATTCCTTCCAGGCCGGCCAGATCGGCGTAGAAGATGTGAACGTCGCCGGATCCATCTGGGTGGTGCCAGTACCGAAGGAGCAGCCGGACACGTTCATCGCATCCCGCGGCGAGAATCGCCGGCAGCACCCGCGCTACCATAGCGAAATTGCTGCTGAACTGCGGGTCCCTGGCGGCGTGCCCATTTGGGGAAAGCTTTCCGACATTAGTGCGGGTGGTTGCTACGTCGAAATGATGATTCCCCTGGCGGTATCGACGAAGCTGAAACTCACCCTCTGGGTGGACCAGACGAAAGTCTTTGCGCAGGGGATGGTCATCAGTTCCCACGCAGGCTACGGCTGCGGCATCAAGTTCACCGACATGACGAAACCGGACCGCGAGACCCTCGAACACTTTCTGGAAGTCCTCAAAGCCACTGCGCCCCCCGAAGACCGCCGCTTCTCCCGAGTCGGGGGGAATTAGCAGGACTCAGTACTCAGTACCCAGTTCTCAGTACTCAGTACTCAGTAATCAGTAGTCAGTTCACAACTCTTCATTGTCAGTTGCCAGCCGGCAGGCCGCAGTCGCGAGTTCTGAGTCACTTTCTTTCTCAATAGTGAGCAGGGACGCTGAAGAACAGGATGCTGAAGGCGGGACGTAGAAACGGCGATTCCAAGAACTGAGTACTGGGTACCGAATACTGAGTACTGTTTACTGCAGCCAGCGGCGCAGAGCCGCAGAAAGCTGCACCTGGCGGAAGGGTTTGGGCAGATAATCATGCGCCCCCAGCGCCTGCGCCCGAGTAATGGTATCGACATCGTCGCGGCAGGAGCACATCACCACCTTCAGTTCCGGACGAAACTGCAACAATTGGCTGAGCGTATCCAGCCCGTTGAGTCCGGGCATCTCGATGTCGAGCAGGACCAGGTCAGGCCGGTATCCGTCGCGCACACGCGCAATTGCGGCCGACCCACTGCACTCGGTCTCTACCGCGCAAAATTCCAACTCGAGCGCGCGCCGGAGATATTGCAGCATTCCCGCTTCGTCATCCACCACCAGAATCTCTGGCCCGATTCGGTTACGGTGCGTCTGCGCCATGATCAACTCCTGAGAAAAAGCCTGCCTGTCTAGACACCCGCCGTATGACTCGTCCCCAGAGCGCCTGGAAATTCCCCAACGTCGCCTGTCAGTTTTCAGAATTGTCGGAAAACCCCAAGCCCGCGTGACCATGTAAGAAGGCTGGATTTGATTTACTCTGCCCAATTTCCGGGTCAACAGAATTCTTGAAAAATTAACATTCCGGAAATGTGTGAGGTGCACGCCTTCCACAGGGCTTTGCGAAGAGATGGTGCAGTTCTCCTGTGAATAATTTCAGCTCCTCTTTCAACCAGCACTGTCACCTCAAGTTACGGGCGAACGGAGTGGATCTAACCGGCGTTCACCGGAACTGGCGACCTGTGAATAATCCAGTGGAATTGGCGAGCGGCGCGATTCTGCACCTCGGGCATGGCAGGGCTTATCGCAAGGCCGACGCTGCCACCATCGGCCCCGATGCGACTTCCGCCGGAGTGATCCTGAGCCAATCCGGGCCGCCGTGATTGGCCACGTACAAGGCCAACTCCAGCCGGCTCCATACCCCGAGCTTGTCAAAAGTGGTCCTCAAGTAGTTCTTCACCACTTGTTCTGTAGTGCCGATCAGGTTGGCGACTTCCCGATTGGTCAAGCCTTCGGCCACCAGTTTCGCCACCTGCGCCTCGCGCGGCGTTAAACGATTGCATGGCTGCATAATTCGCCGTCCTCCTTGTTTCGCATCGCAATGGCTAATTTGACTCGCTTGCGTCCATCCTTGATTCCCGCGCGCAGAAATAGCGTGCGCAGATGCTGCTTCACCGTGCGCGGACTGATCTTGAGTTCGCTGGCGATTTCCTTGTTCGTGCATCCCTGCACCAGCAGCTTCAGCACTTCCTCATCGCGTTCCGTGATTTTCACTTCCGCCAAGTCCAGCATGACCGCACTCCCTTCAGCTGACCCCTCAGCTTGTCTGTCCATAGCGAAGCAAAAGCAAATCAGTCGCCAAAGTGTCTTGCTCTTGCTCTGTGGGATAAGCCCAATCGTCAGGCGAGTTACGGAGATGCGGGATGCGCCTTCGCTGGCCCGCTGCTTTAGTTTTCGGGACTCCATTCCCGCATCGGACCAACTTGGTTACGTTCGGTCGCGACGCCTTCAGCCGCATGATCGCTGACTGTTTCTGGACAGCCGCTCCCCTGCTATGCCAGAGTTCCATCCTTCAAAGGGGGATCGGTCATCCCACCAATGCTGCTCTGGATTTCCGGACGAGATTTGTGACCGAGGAAGAGGTGCCAAGTATGTTGGCTCAAAGAATAAGTAAAGCGTTGCTGCAGGAACTCGGCGTCTTGTTGTTGCTGTCTCTGCTGATGCCTGTGACCCCATTCGTTACACCCGCTGCGGCCCAGGTTCCGGCGCTCTCCCTAACAGTCGATTCCGCAGATTCCCCCCAGCAGCCTTCAGGGGCCAACGCGGGAAGTCCTCGCACCCTTACCCTGCAGGACGCCTTGCAGCTCGCGCGCAAGAACAGCCCACAATTCAATGCTGCACTTACCGACATGAAAGTGGCGCATGAGGATCGCGCGCAGGCCCGCGCGGCTCTGCTGCCCACGATCAGCTACAACTCGCAGTATGTGTATACGCAAGGGAATGGCACTCCTTCTGGACGGTTCATCGCCAACAATGGCGTGCATGAGTACATTGCGGAAGGCAATGCGCACCAGGTGCTGTTCGCGGGCGGGCTTTACGTCGCTGAGTACCACCGCGCCGGCGCGCTCGAAGCAATGACGGGCGCAAAAGCCGAAATCGCCCGCCGCGGCCTCGAGGTCACGGTCACCGAGGCCTATTACGCACTTGTCGTCGCGGAGCGCAAGTACGGCAATGCGCAACGCAGCGCCAGCGAAGCCGATCGCTTCCTGTCGATCAGCCAGCAACTCGAAAAGGGGGGCGAAGTTGCACACGCCGACGTGATCAAGGCCGAGATTCAATTCCAGCAGCAGCAGCAGGCCTTGCAGGAAGCCCAGCTCGCGATGGCGAAAGCTCGTTTGGATCTGGCGGTTCTACTGTTTCCCAATTTTTCGCAGGATTTCACGGTGGTGGATGATCTGCGCTTTACCGAACCACTGCCGTCCTTCGACGAAGTGCTGGCTCTGGGTACGCACAACAATCCTGATCTGAGCGCTGCTGACGCCGCTCTGCGCGCTGCCCAGGCAGAAGTCAGCGCCGCCCGCGCGGGATACTTTCCCACTATCACGCTGGATTACTGGTATGGCATCGATGCCAACACGTTCGCGCGCTCCGGCGTGGTTGAAATCGTCGGCCCGAACGAAATCGTCCGGGAGCGCGTTGCAAACCTCGGCTATTCGGCGGCGGCGACGTTGCAGTTGCCGATCTGGAATTGGGGTGCAACCCGCAGCAAGGTCCGCCAGGCATCGTTTCGCCGCGAACAGGCTCGCCTCGAACTCAGCTTCGCGCAGCGCAGCGTGCTGGCGAATTTGCGAGCCTTTTACAATGAGGCCGAAACTGCGCGTGCGGCAGTGGAGCGGCTCGGCCGGGTCGCCGATCTCGCGGCCGACAGCCTTCGTCTGACCAATTTGCGCTATCGCGCGGGAGAAGCTACGGTACTGGAAGTGGTGGACGCGCAAAACACGCTGACGCAAACTCGCAATGCCTTCGACGATGGCCAGGCACGCTATCGTACCGCCATCGCCAATTTGCAAACTCTGACAGGAACTTTCTGAGGTGCGCCGCGGATATAAACTCGAGCCTTGGTTGCATCGCGATCCGTCGGCTCGCATTTTTCTGGCAGCCATCACCGCGCTGGCTACCGCTTCCCTTCTGTCCTTTTCGGCATGTTCGCGTGAGTCCAAGGACAGCGAGCCTACTGTCTCGGTGCAAGTCGCTCCCGTCACCCGCAAGCCCGTACAACAAATTGTGCAAGCCGAAGCCGTGCTGTACCCGCTGAACCAGTCGGCGATCGTGCCCAAGATCAGCGCACCGGTTCGCAAGTTTTACGTGAATCGCGGCAACAAGGTCCGGCGCGGGCAGTTACTGGCAGTGTTGGAGAACCGTGATCTGGCGGCAGCCGCCGTCGAAAACCAGGGCGCCTACGAACAGGCAGAGGCGGCTTACAGCACGACCACCGCCGCAAGCCTGCCAGAAGAAATTCAAAAAGCGGAACTCGACGCGAGAGCTGCCAAGACCAATCTCGACGCCGAGCAGAAAGTATATGACAACCGCGTCATGCTCTTCAGTCAGGGCGCGCTCCCGCGCAAGGAGTTGGACACGTCGGCGGTGGCGCTGACCCAGGCGCGCAACCAATACGAAATCTCCGAGAAGCACCTGAATTCGCTCCAGGCGATTGGGAAACAGAACGAGATGAAATCAGCCACGGGCCAGCTCACTTCGGCCAAGGGCAAGTACCAGGGAGCGCAAGCGCAGCTTTCGTATTCTGAAATTCGCAGTCCGATCGACGGGGTCGTGACCGATCGGCCTTTATATCCGGGAGAAATGGCAACTGCCGGAACTCCCCTGATCACTGTCATGGATCTTTCGCAGGTAATTGCGAAGGCTCACATTCCGCAACAACAGGCAGCGCTTCTGAAAATTGGGGATGCAGCTTCGCTGAAGGCGGCCGATTCCTCCCAGGCTGTCCACGGCAAAGTCACGGTGGTGAGCCCCGCGCTTGATCCCAACAGCACCACGGTGGAGGTGTGGGTACAAGCGCCCAATCCCGGCCAGCAACTCAAGCCCGGCACCAGCGTCCAAATCAGTGTTGTGGCGCAGTCGTTGCCGGACGCGCTGGTCATCCCATCCTCCGGCCTGCTGACCACGCCGGAAGGCGCGAGCATGGTGATGGTGCTGGGCTCGGACGGCCGCGCTCACCAGCGCACGGTGAAAGCAGGTGTCCGGCAAGGTGACGATGTCCAGATCACCGAGGGATTGAAAGCGGGAGAGAGTGTCATCACGGCCGGAGCGTACGGACTGCCCGATAACACCAAGGTGCAGGTCGAGACCGCTAAGGCCGGAGGCTGAGCTCATGCCTCTGGATGCTCGCTCGGAAGCCGGACGGCAACCCTCCTACTGGTACGTCCGCCATTCCAAGTCCATGGTGTTTCTCATTGTCACTCTGGCGCTCGTCGGCGCCTATTTCGCTTTCACGATTCCAGTTTCAGTTTTCCCCACGACAAATTTCCCCCGCATCATGATCGGGGTCGACAACGGCGTGATGCCGATCGACCAGATGATGGTGACTATCACCCGGCCCATCGAGGAAGCCGTCAACAGTGTGCCCGGGCTTCACGAAGTTCGTTCCATCACCAGCCGCGGCTCGGCGGAAATTGACCTCTTCTTTAACTGGAACGTGGACATGTTCCAGACTCTGCAATATGTCAATGCCGCCGTAAGCCGCGCCCAAAGCGCCTTGCCTTCGACGGCAGCGATCCAGGTGCAACGCCTGACTTTCGCGACATTTCCCATCATGGGCTACAGCCTCACGTCCGACACGATGCCCCAGACCGACCTCTGGGAACTTGCGACCTATGAATTAAAGCCGCGCCTCAACCGTCTCGACGGAGTTTCGACGGTGCTCGTGCAGGGCGGTCAGGAGCCCGAGTTCCACATCACGCCCGATTCCGCGAAGCTGCTGCAGACCGGCGTGACCGTGACCGACATTCTCGACGCGGTGCGGCGCACCAACCTCATTGATTCACCCGGACTGCTGGCCCAAAACCACCAGCTCTATCTCGGCCTGGTCAGTGCGCAGGTGCGCAATCCGGACGAGATCAAGAACATCGTGGTGAAAACTACGACCACCGGCATTCCCATCCACGTGGGTGATATTGCATCCGTTGAGCACGCGGTAAAACCCGTGTACACAGTGGTCACGGCAAACGGCAAACCCGCGGTGCTGCTCAGCATCAACCGCCAGCCGGAAAGCAACACGGTTGCGGTCGCGAAGGAAGTTCACCAGGAAATTGAACAGATCAAGAAGTCGTTGCCGCCGGGCATCCACGTTCAGTCGTTCTATGACCAGTCCGACATCGTCAGCCAGTCCATCGGCAGCGTACGTGACGCGATTCTGATCGGGCTGGTTCTTGCCTCCATCATCCTGGTGGTTTTCCTGCGGGACTGGGGGACTTCCATCGTTGCCGGACTTGTCATTCCTGTGACCGTGCTGGTCACGTTCATCTTTCTGAAAGCGCTAGGACAGAGCTTTAACTTAATGACGCTGGGCGGGCTGGCGGCGGCCGTCGGACTGGTGATTGATGACGCGATTGTGGTGGTCGAGAATATCGTGTTGCACCGTGATGCCGGGCATGACCGGCTGGAGGCCATTCACAACGCCCTGCAGGAAATCACTCCACCCCTCATAGGTTCGACCATCACGCCCATTGTTGTCTTCCTGCCGCTGATCTCGATCACCGGAGTGACCGGAACTTTCTTCCGCGCCCTGGCGATCACCATGACGGTGTCACTTCTTACGTCCCTGGTGCTGGCGCTTACCTGGACGCCCAACCTGAGCCAGTTCCTGATCTCCGCGCATGGGAAGGCGTCCTTGCCGCCGAACGCGAAGCTCTCGCGAGGCAACGAAGCAGAGCGGCTCCTGGCGGCGGAAGAAGCAACCTTGGGTCCTTTCTTTCACCGCATCATTGAGTTTCACCAGCGCTGGCTTCGGCGCGCGCTGGAGCGGCCGTTTTGGCTGATCGGCCTCAGCGCTGTGCTCATCGTGCTCGCTTACGTCTGCTATCACTTCAACGGTTCGGATATGTTGCCCGCTATGGACGAGGGCGGTTTCATTCTCGACTACATCATGCCGCCGGGAAGTTCTCTGGAGGAAACCAATCGCGTCATCACCCAGGTAGAAAAAATTATCCGTAGCATGCCGGAAGTGGAGAGCACATCGCGGCGCACCGGTTTGCAACTGGGAATTGCCAGCGTCACCGAAGCCAACACCGGAGACGTCTCGGTAAAGTTGAAGCGCAGCCGCCATCGGGGTATCGAAGACATCATTGCCGACGTGCGTGGGCAAGTCACCCGCCAGGAACCAGCCCTCCACGTCGAGTTCATTCAGGTGTTGCAGGACATGATCGGCGACCTGACCAACGCTCCCGAGCCGATCCAGGTGAAACTGTTTTCGCCGGATGCGCAATTGCTCAACCAATGGGGTCCCAGAGTGGCCGACGCTATCCATAAGATTCCCGGCGTGGTGGACATCCTTGACGGAATTGATAACACCATCAGCAATCCCGCCGTGATGTTCCAGGTGGATCCCGCCGTGGCGGCGCGGGCGGGGTTCACGACGGAAGAAGTCGCCACCGATGCGGCAGCGATCCTGGAAGGTGAACCCGCGCCGACGCCGGTGATCGCCAACGACCGGGCGTACACCCTGCGAATCCGTTATCCCGATCGAAACCGCGCCACGCTGGAGGCCATGCGCGATACGGTCATCAACAGCGCGTCCGGGAAGACAGCGACCTTGGGCACGGTGGCGACGGTCACCGAGCTGCCGGGTCAGACGGAAATCCGCCGTGAGAATTTGCAGCGGGACGTCGCGGTGACGGCGCGGCTGGAGGGCCGCGACCTGGGCAGCGGCATGTCGGATGTACAAAAAGTTGTAGCCGGACTCCACATTCCATCGTCCATTCGCGTGGAGTACGGCGGCACGTACCAGGAGAAACAGCAGTCGTTTCGTGACCTGGAGATCGTGCTTCTGCTGGCCATCATCCTTGTGTTCACGGTCCTGCTTTTTGAATTCCGCAGTTTCGCCGCCCCCGTCGCCATCCTGTCATCGGCGCTGCTGTCCACCTCGGGCGTTTCCATCGCCCTGCTGATTACCCGGACCAGCTTCAGTATTTCGTCATTCATGGGCATGATCATGGTGGTGGGCATCGTCGCCAAAAACGGCATTCTCCTGATTGACGCGGAGCATCATTTTCGCCGCCTGGGGATGTCCGACGAGGAAGCAATGATGCAGGCGGCGCGGCGACGCCTGCGTCCGATCGTCATGACTGCGCTCGCCACCGTCGCAGGGATGCTTCCGCTGGCGTTCGCTTTGGGCGCCGGCTCACAGATGCTGCAACCGCTCGCTATCGCCGTCATCGGGGGCATCCTGATTTCTATGGTCCTGTCGTTGATCATCACCCCTGCCGTCCACTTCTATCTTTCCAAACCCAAAGTACCCCGCGCGGAGTATTCCCCGGTCCGCGCAAACTAAAAGTTGTCAGTTGTCAGTTCGCGTTCAGGCTGAGATATGGCCAGAAATGAGAAGAGGGAAGCGGAAGCTTCCCTCTCAATGAATTTGTGCTGAGTTGCTAGCGATTCAGCTTGCGGCGCACCATCGTGCCTACACCGAGCAATCCGGAACCGAGCAAGATCAGGCTGGCGGGCTCGGGAACCTCAGGTTGATGGTTTGTTCCCAGACCTGCCTCAGTAAAGGGCGTGCCGTACTGGGTTACATGCCGATGACCATGTTTATCCACGGTGGTCGCCTGGCCCCAGCCGACAGCAAAGGTTCCCAAAGGAATTCCCTGAATGTCCATGTTGAGGAAATCCTTGGCGCTGAATCCGTTCGTGTCCAACGTGTAGACGTAAATGCCGAAGTTCGTGGCCGTGATCCCGTTCACTGCCATGTCCCAGGTCGCGTAATTGGTAAAGCTGTTGGACTTGTTAACGTCCTTGCCCAGGAAGTCGTAAACGTTCTGCCCCGGGCCCATCAGACCTTGAAATCCCATGAAGCCAAAGCCGATCGGAATGGGAGCATAACCGGGACCCTGATTCAAGAATGCCGCGGTCAAATTGCCGGGATTTAAGGAATGACCGTTATCGTTGGGAACCGCGAAAATCAACCAAACAGGACTGTCGAGGGCGGGAGCGCCACCGGAATTCTGGAAGAGATCAATGTGATTCTGGAAGCCATTGGTCTCGCCATGATAGAGGTAACAACCGCCCAACGCACACCCGGTGGTACCGCCGGGACCGACGTGAATCGTCGATTCCGCGAGAACGGCGGGCACCAGGATCAAAGACCCAAGAGCTACAAATAAAAGCGCCAACCATAAAAAGTTCCGGCTCTGCATTACTTTCTCCGTACCATTTTTCGACTGAACCTAACAGCTATGTTGCAATTGACGAACCACGTCAGTGGTCTTTGACAACCTATAGGTCCATTGTTTTCAGCAGCTTACCATGGGCGCAGTGGAAGAATGGGGAGGTTACTGCAAAGCCTTGCACACTTGGCCGCAAACGCTTTCGTTTCATGGCAAAAGACCGTTTGCAGAACAGTTAACTGCTACTCACGGCCGCTATAGGTCTTGAAGGCGCGAATAACCTGCAAATCCTTGCTGGCGTCGCCGGAATAGCAGATCGCACGATCATCCCAGTACACGTCGGCCACGGGTTTGGGACCGTTGTTTTTGTAGTCGGAATTGCGATTGATCTCGTCGCATGGGATCCCATGCTGCTTAAGGTACTCGCAGATTTCCTGTTCGCTGCGGGTGGTATGGATGACGATTTTCCACCCCTCGCCCTTCAGTTCGTTGAGGGCCTGGAGCACGTCAGCACGAGGCGTGCCCAGGACGGTGGTGCCTTTCCAGCCGTCGTATTCGGCGATGACGCCGTCGAAATCAACGGCAATAGTGCGTCGGGAATTATTTAATTGGTTTGCCATAAGTTCCTAAGATTGGGTTGCAAGCCTCAGAATTGCAATTGGTATGCCAGCGGTGCGGCATGGGTTCAGTTGTAAGTAGCTGATTATACATTGTTTTAATACAAGGTCCAGACTGCGATCGTCCCTGGGTAATCGGGGGTGTGAAAGTTCTTTCACTCCACGAACCCGTCCGGAATCAAGGCACGAACGCGCTTCGACCATTGAGGAAGTGAGCGCCGCCCTCGACGGCCCGCTTCCTCCACGGTAATCTAGCTTTTTCGACGGGTAGATGGGAAGTTAATCATTTGCTGCCTGCACTCATTCAGGAGACGAAATGAAAAGGAAGATCTGTGTTCTCGGGCTGGACTGCGCCGCCCCGGAAATTATCTTTAATGACAAGAGTCTGAAGAACATTCAACGGTTGATGGGGGAAGGGACATGGGGGCGGCTGGAGAGCGTGATTCCGCCGATCACGGTGCCGGCGTGGATGTGCATGGTCACCAGCCAGGATCCAGGGTCGCTGGGAGTTTACGGTTTCCGCAACCGCACGGATCACTCGTATAGCGGACTGGGATTCGTTACCTCAAATTCCATCAAGGCCCCGGCGATCTGGGATGCGCTGGCGCGCGAAGGAAAAAAGTCGATCATCATGGGATTGCCGCCGGGTTATCCGCCGCGCAAGATCAACGGGATCAGCATTGGATGTTTTCTCACGCCAGATACGGTGAAGGGCGAATTCACCCATCCTCCCGACCTGAAGGCGAAAATTACAGAACTGGTGGGCGAGTATCCCACGGACGTAAAGGGATTCCGTACCGACGACAAGGAATGGCTAAAGAAAGAAATTTTTGAGATGTCACGCAAGCAGTGGGAGGTGGTGCGCTGGCTGCTGCGCGAGCAAGAGTGGGGCTACTTCCATTTTGTCGATATCGGCATGGATCGCATGCATCACGGATTCTGGGACTGCTGGGATAAGCAGCACGTGCAGTACAAGCCGGGCAATCCGTACGAGGATCTGATACCGGAGTATTACCGCTGGCTGGATTGGCAAATCGGCAGCGTGCTCGACATTTTGGACAAGGACACGGTGGTGCTTGTGGTTTCGGATCACGGAGCGCAGCGGCTCGACGGCGGCTTTGTGGTGAATGAGTGGTTGATGAATGAAGGGCTGTTGGTGCTCGATGAGAAGCCGACGGAGGTCACGCCCTTCAACAAGCTGAAGGTGAATTGGGCCAAGACCAAGGTATGGAGCGAGGGCGGCTACTACGCGCGGGTATTCTTCAACGTGCAGGGGCGTGAGCCGCAAGGCGTGATCCCGGCGGCCGATTACGATCGCTTCCAGGATGAGATGAAGGCAAAATTCGAAGCGCTCACGGATGACAAAGGAAAGCCGCTGAACTCGCTGGTGTTCAAACCCAAGGAACTGTACCGGACAGCGCGGAATGTGCCGCCGGACCTGATCGTGCATTTTGGCCGCTTGTTCTGGCGATCGATCGGAAGCGTCGGGTACGGGCGTCTGCACGTACAGGAAAACGATACCGGGCCGGACGCGTGCAATCACGCACAGTACGGAATGTTTCTTCTTGCGGCGCCAAATTCGCCGGGACGCGGAGAATATCAAGGCGCAAAGCTGCTGGACATTGCACCAACGTTGCTGGATGCAGCCGGGTATGAGATTCCGGCGTTGATGCAGGGGCGATCACTGGTGGCGACGGTGGCAGCGCGGTAGAGTTCCACCCAGTAGAGCTACATCGAAACACGACGCTCTTACATCCTTTCCGATTTCGGGCGGCACGGCATCTGAGAAAAGCACTAGAATGCCGGGCTGACTTCGATGGAATCCGACGCCACCGTTCCCTCTCCCACCACGCTGACGCGTGCGGATCAATATCACGCGGTCACTGCCAGCTTCCTGGGCTGGATGCTGGACGCCTTCGATTTCTTCATACTTGTTTTCATGATGGACATTCTGGCACAGCACTTTGGAGTGCCCAAGAAAGCCATCGTGCTGACGCTGACGGCGACGCTGGCGATGAGGCCGGCCGGCGCGCTCGTGTTCGGACTGCTCGCGGACCGCTACGGGCGCCGCAAGCCGCTCATGGCGAACATCATCTTCTTCTCGATGATCGAGTTGCTATGCGGCTTCGCACCCAACTACACGTTCTTTCTCGTGCTGCGCCTCTTGTATGGAATCGGCATGGGAGGAGAGTGGGGCGTGGGCGCATCGCTGGCACTGGAAAGCGCGCCGCCGAAAGCACGGGGAATATTGTCGGGATTGCTGCAGGGTGGATATCCCATCGGATATTTGCTGGCGGCGATTGCCGCTCGCTTTGTGCTGCCCATGTGGGGATGGCGGGCGATGTTCTGGGTAGGAGGGGCGCCGGCGTTGCTTGCGTTCTACATCCGATCGAAGGTCAAAGAATCGGAGGCTTGGAAACAGCATCGCGCACCCACAGTGGGAGCCATCGTCAAGACTGCGAGCGGGCACTGGAAATTGTTTTCCTACCTTGTCCTGATGATGGCCTTGTTCAATTGCCTGTCGCATGGGACGCAGGACCTGTACCCGGATTTCCTGATTTCGGCGCTGCGTGTGCCGCGCTCGACAGTTTCTTACGTGACCATGCTGTCGATGGTGGGAGCGCTGGTGGGCGGGCTGAGCTTCGGACAGCTTTCGGAAAAAATCGGGAGACGTCGGGCGATCCTCATCGCACTGGTGGTCACGATCGCCGTGATTCCCTTGTGGGCTTTCGGAAAGACGCTGGCGGTGCTGGCGCTCGGGGCATTTCTCATCCAGGTGGGCGTACAGGGAGCCTGGGGCGTGATCCCGGCGCATCTGAACGAGCTATCCCCCGATGCGGCGCGAGGCCTGATGCCGGGATTCGCGTATCAGATCGGAATTCTGTTCGCCGCCCCAACCAATTCGATTGAATTCGCGCTACAGGAAAAGCTTGGATATCCGTGGGCGCTGACGGCGTTCGAACTGGCAGTCATTGTTTTTCTCGCCGTGACGGTGGCTTTGGGATCGGAGCATCGAGGCAAGGCATTTACCCGGGCACCGATTGGGCAACCGGTGGGGCACTCATAAACCCACGGACCAGATTAGCCGGTGACCTTGCGTGCCGGTACCGACGTGTGCCGGCGTGCGGCTCTTGCTGCCTGCCGTGACTCGCTGACGACGGCTGCGAAGCACAGGACTCCGATTCCGACAAAGCCCAGCAAAGCCAGAAGAGCCATAAACAGGATCGGCATAACAACTCCTGGAGTCAATTCTGAGGCGTTACGACCACCGATGCCGTGATTACCATCACCCCTGGATGTGAGTGTTACTGCGTCAGGCAAATGCGGCGCGGCTGAAAAGCGGAGGGCGCTCCGAATCTGGTAACCATGTTTCATGACTATTTCCGGCTGCCCACGTCCAATGGTCAACTGGCTGGTACTACTCGTACCGTGGAGGCTAACTATGAAGGTTGGTTATTGTGCACTCGCGATTCTGATTGTCAGCACCGGAGCCTTGCTCGCCCAGGCCCCTGACAGTTCCAAGCCTCAATACACAAAATCGAACGAATTAACGCGTCCGGAAAATTACCGTGACTGGGTCTATTTGTCATCCGGACTGGGTATGAGCTATAGCGACACGAATCCGGATCACCAGATGTTCACGAATGTATTCGTGCCACGCTGGGCGTACGAGAAGTTTGTTGCCAGCGGCAAATGGCCGGATGAAAGCATGTTCGTGGTGGAGGAACGCGGGGCTTCGTCCAAGGGGTCGATCAACAAGGCAGGACATTATCAAACCGAGGTGATGGGCCTGGCGGTCGAGGTAAAAGACGCGCGCTTTCCCGACAAGTGGGCGTATTTCGGTTTTGGCGAGAACAAAACCGCCAGCGCAAATCCTAAACAAGGCTGCTGGCAATGCCATGACGAGCACGCCGCCGTGGAGCACACCTTTGTGCAGTTCTATCCGACGCTCAAGCCGGTGGCGGAAAAGTTTGGAACCTATCGTGAGAGGTAGCGCCGCGCTACCTACTGGCCGGGAGTTTTCTCAAAGACGACTTTGCCGCCGACAATGGTGCGTTCGACGGTGACGTTACGGATGAGCTTGGGATCAATGGTGAAAATATCGTCGCTGAGGATGACCATGTCGGCCAGCTTGCCGGGTGTGATCGAGCCCTTGACGGCATCCTGAAATTCCGCGTAAGCCGAGCCCATGGTATAGGCCTCGACCGCTTCCGGGAGTTTGAGTTTCTGCTCGGGCAGCCAGCCGTCGGGATTCTTGCCGTCGAGGGTGGCGCGCGTGACTGCCGCATAAATCGTGAGAAGGGGATTCAGGGGCGCAACGTCCCAATCCGTGCCGAAGGCGAGCCGCACGTTGTGGTCGAGGAATGTGCGGAACGCGTAGGTGGTCTTGATTCGCTCCGAGCCAATGCGCTTCTCGGCCCAGCGGCCATCGTCGATGGCGTGGTAGGGCTGCACAGAGGCAATCACCTTCAACTGAGCGAAACGATCAAAATCTTTAGCCGCCATGTGCTGCGCATGCTCGATGCGCCAGCGGCGGTCGGCGGGACCGTGTGCCTTCAGAACATCGGAATAGAGATCCAGAGTGATGGAAATGGCTTCATCACCAATCGCATGGGTGCAGATCTGCAGCGCCGCATCATCCGACTTCATTATGCGTTCGCGCATGGCATTGAGCGGCTGCATTTCCGATGAGAGCAGGCCACGGTTTTGGGGATCATCGGTGTAGGGTTGAAAGAAATACGCGGTGCTGGAGCCGAGAGAGCCGTCGGCGTAGGCCTTGACCCCGCCGATGCGCAGGAAAGGGGATCCGAAGGCGCGGCGGACTCCGATCTTGGCCTGATCATGCCAGCCAGTGATAAGAGGTGCGGCATAGATACGGGTGGTGAGTTGGCCGAGATCCGCGAGTTCGGAGTACACCTGAACATCGGCGTATTCCGGATTCATGTCCTGGATACTGGTTACACCGAGAGATGCAGCGTAGGCGAGCGCCCGTTTGGCTGCGCGCAGACGTCGCTGATGCGAGGGCGGAGGGATGACCTTGAACATCAGATCCATGGCTGCATCTTTGAGGATGCCGGTGGGATTGCCCTGAGGGTCACGGAGAATAACTCCACCTGCCGGGTCAGGCGTCTTGCTGGTGATTCCAGCAAGTTTCAAGGCCAATGAATTGGCCAACGCCATGTGCCCGTCGTAGCGGCCGACGAAGACGGGAGTTTTGGGGGCAATGGAATCGATCAGATCGCGAGTGGGAAGCTGCGCGGGATTCCACTTAGTTTCATCCCAATCGCCTCCCAGGATCCATTCACCGCGGCGCGTGATCTTGGCGCGCTCGGCAATGCGACGGGCGAACTCTTCGGGAGAGCCGGCGTCGTTTAACTTGACGCTATCGAGTTGCAAGCCGCCGCTGATGAAGTGCAGGTGGGCATCGTTAAAGCCGGGCAAGAGAAGTTTGCCACCAGCGTCGATCATGCGGGTTTCGGGACCGCGCCAGGCATCCATAGCAGCGCTAGTGCCGACACCGACAATGCGTTCTCCCAGGACAGCGACGGCCTCGGCCTTGGGCTGATTCTTATCGACCGTGTAGATTTTCGCGTTGGTAACGATGAGATCGGCGGCGGGACGTTCCTGGGCACAGAGGGCGAGTGCAGACAGGATGATGAGAAGCAGAGCGTTAATCACATTCGGTTTCACGGCAAATTCTCTCGCTAGAAGCAGCAACTGCAGCTACCGCTGCCCCCATTTCAACTTCGTCCGCAGGACGTCGAAAAAAGTTTTGCGCATGCGCAACAGCTTCACCCGGTATTCCGACTTGCTGCAATGCACGCGGTCGCCATTGAG
>Ga0070741_10007985_pt1 | contig 21507 bp, 19 predicted proteins | sample Coa_R1_4_FD_66440 | JGI IMG/M metagenome (GOLD analysis project Ga0070741, IMG submission 66440) | Surface soil microbial communities from Centralia Pennsylvania, which are recovering from an underground coalmine fire - Coalmine... | ecosystem: Environmental > Terrestrial > Soil > Unclassified ... | reverse complement strand
TGCGAATCAGCTGCGTCGCCGGCTGCGCCATGTATCCATGCCACACGGTTGTCCCGTAGTAGCTCACCGGCGTCTTATCGCTGAGATAAGAAGGCGTGCCGGTCGTAGTCGCACCCGACGTTTGCACCACTTGGTCGATTTCGACATCAACCACGCCCAACTGGTTCACCAGGCCGAACACTATGTTCAGCAGGCTCAGCGTCGAGGGAACATTCACCAGAAAAAGCTGCCCCTGGTTACCGTCCAGAGTCTGCTGCACCGAACAGCCCAGCAGCAGGCAGGTGTTGGTAATACCCAGTAGCCCAAGGTTGTCGCGCACGATTAAGCGCGCCGGAGGCTGGGACGATCCCAATAAGCCTCCGAGCAAGCCTCCGAGCAGCTGTGCATTCGCGCTCGGCGCCGATCCGATACTTAGCGCCAGGATCACGGCCATCGTCGCGATCCATTTCTTTGTCGTGCGCTTGTTGTTTCTCTGGTTTCCCATATTCCCTCTCCAAAGTCCCCCAATTTTGCTTACTGCTCTCGGACTCTCTGGTCCGTTAATCAGAATTCTTTGCTCGGCCTCGTGCTTCCACCGCCGACAGGGGTATCAAAATGTTCTTCCCGCTTCGCTGCTGCAGCGACAAAACCAGCCCGGGCAGCACCGGAACGTGCATCTCAAATTCACCCAATTCGTTGGTCGTCGTGTGCCCGAGAGTCTGGGTTCCCTCCATCAGGCTGACTTCAACCAGTTGTTCGCCTCGTCCGGTCTGACCTTCCTGCAGGATCTGCCCGAACAGGAACACCGGCACTTCGCCCGGCTTCACTTCCACTCGCAGATCGATCGCAACGTTCCCCGCCCGATACAGTAGTTGCCGATCATTCATCGTGGCCCCCCGTACTCCCGCGGTTAGCGGTTGCGTGAAGCTGTCAAAAACCAGTTGTGCCAGCTGGGCGACCACGGATGTCTTTGGCTTCGACGCGAGCAGCACCGCCATCGCTTTGGCTTGCCGCACCAGGTCCGCCGGCGGGGTATAACTTTTTTCGTTATTTGCCTTTTTCTGAACGCTGTTCCACACCCCGAACGTCCCCGTGCATTCCTCGCACCCTCGCTCCAGGTGCTGAGCCATCGCGGCGCGAACGTTCTCCTCGGAGTGAATTCCTCGGCTGAAGTCCGCCCACTGCTCTTGCTCGAAATGCCTCATCCCATCCTCCGCCGGTGTTATTTGCCGAATTGTCCAAATCCGGCATTCCGGCTCATCTAGCGAATAAGGTCGTCCAGCGGGCAGGAAAATATAGGCGCTCGTAATTTTTTTCTTCCCGCCTCTGTCCGCTGCTAAGTCCCACAAAATTAGGCCTTTCCCTTGTATTCCCGGCGTCATGCCTGTGCTACCCGCCGACCATCTATTCTGTTTTGAATCAGTTACTTACGTCTGACTGGGGAGGCCCCTCGGCTCATTCCTGTTCGCCTCAGGTGGGAACAGTCTAGGACAGTTCACGTCGGGGAAACAGTTTACGGGCGTAATCCGAGTGAGGTAACCACTGGGTAGATTAGGGGTGACTACTCTTCAGGAGATTGGCCATTCCTACAACTAAATACCTTATTTTAAACAACTTATAACGAGTGCCAGCGTCCAGGGAATCCAGCGATGACCGGTTGAACGCTGAGTGCTGACCGCTCTTCTAGCATTTCCCCGGGGCCGACGAAGCCCCGATCAGCAGAAATGGCGCCCAATAGAAAGGATGGGGATGTTCTTGGCGCAGCTGCAAAGCCGCCTCGCGCAGGGCCGCCGGCTTGCTCTTGCCCGTTTCCAGTTCGCGGTAGAAAAGGGTCATAAATTTGGCCGTGCTGACGTCGTTCACCTCCCAAAGGCTCAACACCAGCGATCTCGCCCCCGCATGAAACAATCCGCGCGCCAGTCCCAGCAACTCGTCTCCCGCCGCCACCACATTCAGGCCCGTCGCGCACCCGCTCAGCGTCACCAGGTCAACCGGCAGCCGCAACTGGTAAAGATCAAACAGGTTTAGAAACGAATCCCCAAGCCGGATGGCAGAAAACATCGGGTTATCCGGCCGGAAATACCCGTGGCTCGCAATGTGCACCAGGCGGCTGATTGATCCCCGGACCCGCAACACGTCGCTGCTGGCCTCTTTCCCAACATAGACCTCTGCCTGTGAAATCGCCGATCTCAGCGATTCCACCTCCTCCGCAATCAGCGGCGCTTGATCGTCGGGAACGCCCAGCACCAGCGCCGGCCCTTCCTGGTTCGCTGCTCGTCCCTGCGCCAGTGCGTAAAGGTTCGCACTGGGCGCATAGGAAACGCTGAATCGGTCCAGCACGTATTGCTGACCATCCCAAAGCGCGTGGAACGGAACATAATGCAGGCTCGCATGCGGCACGATCACCAGGTGTTTACACTCCAGATCGCCGGCGATCGGCGCCAGCAGTTCGTCGTAAAGTTCCTTTAAGTGTGCTTGCGTCGTGCGCAGCAACTGCTCTTGAAAACTCTTAAGGTAATCGGTTCCTAGCCGGAATTTCGAAAGTTGAAACTGCAGCTTGTGGAGAAAATTCCCCGTCCGGCTCGCCAAAGTGACCGGCATGATCCTCAGACTTTCGCGCGTGACCAGGCATGCCAGGATCCGCTCTCCCGCCTGGAAATATTCCAGCACCGTTGTATCCGCCGGAATCGCCGCTTGGATTTCATTTAGAGAGAGCCCCGCCGACGTGTACAGTCCCGCCGCCTCCGCCTGGGTGGGCGTCAACTCCTGCAGCGAACGCATCAGGTCGCCTTCGCGTCCACGCGCGTTTTCCTCCAGGCTCTTGATGCGTTCCGGCGAGCGCTCCTCCGGTTTCAACTGTTCGCGCTCGATCAGGTTGTAGTACCAGTTAAGTTCTTCGCGCAGGTTGCGAATGGTGCGTACCAATTCGCTCTGTCCCGCATCATCTGCCGTCAGCGTGTACACCGGACGCGAAATGCGTTCCATCAGGGCCCGCGATTTCGCATCTTCGATGTACTCAAAAGCTTCGCGTTCCGACTCTTCGCCACCTTTTTTCAAACAAAGCTCGACCAGGTGCTCGAAAACTTCTAGCCGGTTCTTCACGAAAGCAATCTTCAGTTCTTCCCCGCGCAGGCTGCCCCGCAATCCCTCCAGAGCCTGGCGCGATACCTGGTATGCCTCGTATGCCTTTTCCGAGTCGCCCAACGCAGACTTGATTTGTCCGGCAAGAAAATAAGTTTGCTGGATCAATGCCGGTGCTTCGATTTTTTTTAGTTGCTCGATCGCCGCTTCGCATTCCTGCGCAGCACCCTTCAAATCGCCCGTCTGGAAGCAGATTCGGGCCAGTACCAGGTGGCAGAGGATTGCTTTGTTCGGCAGGAGCGAATCGCGGAAAAACTCCAGCGCTGCCACGCACAGTCGTCGCGCCTCGAACAGCCGGCCTTCGTTGTAGAGCACCAGGGCTTGATACAGATCAATCAGCGACGGCCAAACCACGTTCGTTTCCTGTACGAATGTCGTGCGGCTTCGGCGAAAAAGCTCCAGCGCCTCAAACGCGTGTCCTTGCTGGCTGATCGCCATGGCATGGAATGCGGTCGCTTTGGCCTCTTCGTAGCCCATTGCCAAAGCATGGAAACCGGTTATGGCTTCCTGTGCCAGTTCGGCGGCTTCCCCGTGCAGATTCAATTCCAGGTAAATTTCCGAGAGATCCAGGTTGCACAGCGCGCCGTGGTACCGCTCTCCAACCTCCTTGCAGCTGACCCTCGTCGCTCGTAGCCGGTCAATCGCCCGCCCGTACTCCCCGCGCAGGTAATAAAGGTAGGCGATGTTGTAATCCGCCTGCGCCACCAGCACCGGCATGGTGTGATCGCTGCAGAATTTTCGCGCTGTTTCGTAGGACGCGAGCGCGTCAGAAAAGCGGTTGAGGCTGATGTAGGTAACGGCCAGGTTACTGAGCACCGCTGCCACTGCCTCCGCGTCATCGTGTCGCAGCAGTTCTTCGTAGGCCCGGTGATAGCAGGCCAGCGCCTCGTCAAACCTGTCCTGCCGATGAAAGATGTTGCCGATATTAATTTCCACCCGCGCCAGCCGCCGCACATTTCCTTCGCTTTGAAAAATGATTCGTGCGCGCTCTCCGGCTTCGAGCGCCCGGTCGTAGTTCCCGAGCAGGAGCAGCGGCTGAATGGAACTGCTCAGCGTCCGCGCCACTTCGGATGGATTGCCCAAAGCCTCGAAAATCCGCGCCGCGCTTTCGTGAAGCTCCACCGCCATCGCATACTCGCCTAGCGAATACAGCGTGTTGGCTTTGGCTCGCAGGCTCTGTGCCTGGGCTTCAGGATCACCTAGCTGTTCCGCCAACTCGATCGCCACGTCCGCGAACCGTCGCGCCACCTGCGTATCGATGCGCACGCGCCGCCACACTTCCTCTGTCATTTTGGTTACGTACTCGCGGCGTACCAGTGCGGGATTTCGGCGGAGGAATGCTTTTCTTTGAGCAGAGTCGTCGAGCGCCGCCAACTCCTCAAGCAACGACTGATCCAGGGCCTTGTCGGGCTCGGCCATCAGCGAAACCCCGTTTTCTCCAGCAGTCGGCGGAGATATCCCAGGCAGCGCAGGCGGATGAATCCAATCGATCCCTTTGCCAACCCGAGCTCCCGCGCCACATCCTGGTAGGGCCGGGGTGGCTCTTCGTAGAACAACATCCAGATCAGGCTTTGACAACGTGGCTGCAGGCCTGAGATCGCATCTCTTAACTTCTGCTCCTGCTGTACCCTCTCCACCAGATCGTCCGGCACCTCGAATTGCGCCGGGTTCACCATCATCGCGTCTTCCGGCTCTTCGGCGACGAACCGTCGCCCCTGCGCTCTCGCCTTCAGACACTTATGTGCCGCCACCCGGATCAGCCATTGTGGCAGCGCCCCCGCTTTGCGCAGGTTCGGAAGCTCCGACACTAGCTCGAAGCAGACCGCCTGAAATATCTCTCCCGCGTCATCGCGCGACAACCCGTACTTAATCGGAATGGAAAAAATCAGGTTCTTGTACTTGTCGATCAGTCTGGACCACGCCTCTTCATTCCCTCGCAGGCATTCGCGGCACAGCTCTTCATCGGACAGAGGCGCCGTCCCCACAAGTGCTCCCGCGTTGTGCACGGCCGAACTCATTGTCCCTGGCTCGATCCTCGCGGTCGCAGGTACATCTCGTCGACATTCCACAACACATAGGGGTCCAGCACCGCAGGATGGAAATTCGCCACCTGCGGCTGCGCGCCCGTGAGCACATTGGGAGTGGCCAGGAAAATCATTGGCAGGTTTTCCGCAACTAGTTCCTGTACGCGGTCGAATAATGCCTTTCTGCGTTTAAATCCCATCGTGACCATCTGCTTCTGCATCAGCTGATCAATTTCCGCTTCCCACGCGGTGCTCGGATGGTTCTGGCCCAGGTTCCAGATATGCGTGCTCCCGTTCGACATCCACACGTTCATTTCGCCGTTGGGATCAGCATCGCCGCCGCCCAGACCCAGAATGCATGCTTCGTAATCGAATTTTTGAAACACACGGTTGATCAGTCCGCGAAACTCCAGCGGCACGACGTGGACATTCATCCCCAGTTGCGCCAGGTCCTGCTGCAGCAGTGTGGCCATCTTGATCCGTTGTTGGTTGGACGAGCTGGTAACAATCGAAAACTCGACTGCGTGACCCATGGCGTCCATCAGTTGGCCATCGCTGCGCCACGTGTAGCCTGCCGTCTTCAGCAGTTCGCGCGCGTGTTCCACCGATCGCGGATTGTGCGGAATATTCGCATCCACCCACATGTGATTGCCGGGCGTCACATCGCTCCACAACGCTGCCCCACGTCCGCCATAGACCAGCCGCACAATGGCCGCGCGATCCACTGCCGCCGAGACCGCCTGCCGGAACCGCAGATCGCGAAACCACGCTTGTTTGGCCGCGATATCGGGCAGATTGCGCGAGCTCACATCGTTCAGATTGAAGAAGAGAAAGTTGTATTCAAGGCTGGGACCGCGATCATCCAGTTGATAACCACGTCCCGCCGCATCCCGCGACAGCAACGTGAAATTCTCTGGACTGATGCGGCTGATTAAATCCGTCGCTCCCGATTCAAACTGCAGCACCTGCGCGTCTTCGTTGCCGACAAAGACAAACGCCACCTCGTCCAGATACGGCAGCCGGTTTCCTTTGCTGTCCGCTTTCCAGTAGTGCGGATTTCGCTCCAGCACCACTTTCTGTCCGGCAACGTACTGCTTCAAGCGAAACGGCCCCAGGCCCACTATCTCGGCCGGCGACGTGTTCAGCCCCCAGCTCTGTTCGAGCTTGCCTTCGCGGTACGCATGTTCCAGCACATGCTTCGGCAGAATCGCGATGTTGTCGAACAGGCGTTCCGCCGCCGCGTAAGGCTGCGCCAGGTGAAACCGCACCGTGTACGGATCGATTTTCTCGACCTTGATCGGCTTTCCGCCCACCATCAGCAGGTCGCGATTCGGCGAATTCAGCTTCTCGTCGAGATAGACCTGGAACGTAAAAACCACGTCGTCAGCGTCGAAAGGCTGTCCATCAGAAAAGCGGATTCCCTTGCGCAGCTTCAGCACGAACGTGGTACCGTCTTTCGAAATCGACCACGACTTCGCCAGCGCAGGCTCGGTTTTTTGTGTGACGCGATTGATGTGGACCAGGTCGGCATTGATGCGTCCCGTTACTTCCCGCGACGGCGCATCGGTAAGAATCACCGGATTGAAAGTCTTGGGTTCGGCGCGCTCGCCTACCACCAGCCGCCCACCATAGCGGCCCGCTTCACCGCTCGTGGTCTGTAATTCTTCTTTGGGCTGCGAGGCTGCGGCGCAGGAAACTGCCAGCGCACACCACACGATGATGGCCGCGAAAAGACGCATTTTTCCCCACACCAGTTATTGCTGATTCGAGGCCGATTCTAGCCGATGCAGGGAGTCGGACAGTACGAAGTACGCGCCTGAAATGATTACCAAGGTCACCGCCGGCGCGAACATCCACCAGCACGAACTGATTACTTTGTACTGTTGCAAGGCGGCCAACATGTTGCCCCAGCTGGGCGTCGGTTCGCCAAGACCCAATCCCAGGAAAGATAGCGTCGCTTCCGCGAGGATGTATTGCGGCACCAGGATTGCCGCTTGGGTCAGGAGTATGCCGGTCATCTCTGGCAGGATGTGTCGGCGCAGTAAGTACCAATCGGATCCGCCGAATCCGCGCGCTACCAAAACGTATCCTCGCTCTTTCGCGCTAAGAACTGATCCGCGAATCAGCCGTGCCGGGCGCGTCCATCCCACCACCCCGATCACGCACACGATCAGCAAGAATGCCTGCACGGGGGATACCTGCAGCGGCAGAAACGCCCGGATCGCCAGTAACAGATAAATCCACGGCAGCGCCATAAAAAGTTCGGTTACGCGCATCGCGCTTTCATCGAACCAGCCACCGTAATATCCCGATATCGCTCCGAGTAGAAGTCCCAATCCCAGCGACAGGATCGCCGCTACAAGTCCCGCTGTCAGCGAAATTTGCCCGCCGAACACCAGCCTTGAAAGCTGATCGCGCCCGTATGCATCCGTTCCCATCAGCAGTATGCGGTTCGGCTCCTCGACACCAAACAAGTGCAGGTTCGAATGGAAAACGCCGCCGATAGCGTATGAATCGCCCCGCACCAGCAACCGCACAGGACAATTGTGCGTCTTGTCTTCCAGGTACGCGTCGTAATTTTCAGGATCCGGAATTGTGGGATGGACGAATGGGCGCGCATGGAATCGGCCACTCGGATCTACGAAGTGAATTTTGCTGGGAGGCGCATACGGCAGATCGCGATTCTGCGCCGCAGGATTGTACGGCGCGAAGAATCCGGCGAACAGCACGCACACGTGCAGCATTCCCAGAAATATTCCCGCCAGCCACACTCGCGTCTTCTGTTTCATCATCCGTCCGTCCGGATGCGCGGATCAAACGCGACCAACGCCATGTCCGCCACCAGCGTGCCCCCGACCAGAAACAAGGTCGAAAGCATCACCGTCCCTATCACCACGTAAAAATCCCGCCCCATGATGGCCTCGAGCACGAGCGGCCCGAGCCCCGGCCAACCTGTAATCACTTCCACCAGCAACGATCCACTCAACAATCCTGCAAGCGACATTCCAAAGAGTGAAATCAACGGATTCGCCGCTGCCGGCAGGGCTTGCCGGAACACCAGCGTCCGTCCATGAATTCCATGGCTGCGGGCGGCGCGAATGAACGGCGCTTGCATTACCTCCATCATGCTGGCGCGCACATGACGAAACAGAATTGGAAACGCGCCGATCACCAGCACGGCCGCTGGGATCGCGAGATGCCACACGAGGTCTCGCAACTTTGCTCCCGCGCCCAAAGTGTCGTGGTCGAGTCCCACCATTCCGCCCACCGGAAACGCTCGAGTCTTCACCGCCAGCACCAGCAGCAGTAATGCCACCACCAACTCCGGAACCGACAGCAGCACGGAACTGGTTGCTACGCACACTCGATCGCCTGCTCTCCCCACCCGCGTTGCCGACCAGACACCTGCCAGAATCGCCAGCATCCACGCAATCATCATCGCGGTGATAGTCAGCAATAATGTGTTCTTGGCGCGCGACCAGATCAACGGCATCGCCTCGGTGTCGTACGCGAAAGAAAATCCCATCTCCCCGTGCGCCAGGGATTCGACCCATCGTGCATATCGCACGTACAACGGTTGATCCAGCGCGTACCGCGCCTTCAGTCCGGCAATCGTCTCCGCCGAGATCTGCGGGTTGAGCTTCATTTCGTCGAAGAAGTTTCCCGGCGCAAGTTCTGACAACACAAACGTGAGCATCGACACTCCCACCAGCAAAATCGCCGTATGAACTAGCCGTCGTCTGAGAAACTTCATCGTCCCCCCACTGCGGCGTGCGCGTTGATTTCCCGCCGCATGGCCAGCGCCGACTTCACCAGGCCGATGGTTTGTGGATGCTGTGGTCGCTCCAGAATTTCCTGCGGGCTGCCGCATTCGACAATTTGTCCGGCATGCATGACCGCAATGCGATCGGCGATCCGCGATACCAGCCCGAGGTCATGCGAAATAAATAGGTATGTCAGCCCGTACGACTGCTTTAGCTCGAGCAGCAGGTTCAACACCTGCGCCTGCGTGGAAAGATCCAGGCCCGACAGCGCCTCGTCAAGAATGAGGAACGCCGGCCGTAACGCCAGTGCGCGAGCGATCGACAACCGTTGCCTCTGCCCGCCGCTGAACTGCGTCACAGGGCGCTCCACCCAATCTGCCGCCAATCCAACTTGCTGCATGAGTTCAACGGCTCGACTGCGGCGCTCCTCGGTCGTACCGATTCCCTGAATCACCAGCGGCTCTTCGACAATTTCTGCCGCCGTGAATCGAGGATTTAATGCCCCAGCCGAATCCTGCAGAATGAGTTGTATTTGGCTGCGAAAAGGCCGCAACTCGCTTGTGTTAAGTTTCGAGATATCCGTACCGTCGAAAAAAACTTCACCGCTGTCCGCATCTTCCATTCGCGCGATACACCGCGCCAGCGTCGATTTTCCTGATCCCGACTCGCCCACCACCGCGATGACTTCTCCGATGACGATCTCGAGTCCTACATCCTGCAACGCGACCACGCCGGCGCGACGACGTGGCAGAGCATTCCGCGACACATAGCGCTTGCTCAGGCCGTTTACCCGCAGGATGCTTTTGCCGCTATTCATATTCAAAGCACGTAACCAGTCGTCCTTCGCGAGTTGTCGCCGCAGGTGCGCAGCCGCGGCAAATTTCCATGCGCTCTCGGCAACGCGGCTCGAACTCGCACCCCGGCGGCAGGTTCGAAGGATCAGGCGGCGTCCCGGAAATGACTTCGAACGCGCGCCGTCCATGAACCTTTTCTCCCTGCATTAACCGCAACAGAGCGCGCGTGTAAGGATGCAGTGGACTGCTGAAGATCTGCCGCGTGCTTCCCTCTTCCACCACCCGCCCCGCATACATCACGGCCACGCGATCGGCGACCGCCGCCAGCACCGCGGGATCGTGTGTGATCAGCAGAATCGCACTTCCAAATTTTCCATTCAGGTCCTGCAGTAACTGAAGAATCTCCAGTTGCAGGGTCGCGTCCAGCGCCGCCGTGGGCTCATCCGCCACCACCAGCTTCGGACGGCACGCCAGCGCCTGCGCTATCGCAACTCGCTGCTGCTGCCCTCCGCTGAGTTGATGCGGATAACGATCGTAGATCCTCGCTGCATCCGGAAGCTGAACCTCGTTCAGCATCGCCAGCGCCCGCTCTTTCGCCTCCCCCGACGACACCGGCAGGTGCGTCCGAATGACCTGACTGATCTGCTCTCCCACCCGCAACACGGGATTAAGCGACAGTCCCGGCGTCTGATGGATGAGAGCAATTTCTTTCCCGCGGATTTCGTTGAGTCGCGATTCGCCGAGCCCCAGCAACTCAACTCCATCAAAAACGATGGCGCCCTCACACCGCGCATTCTCCGGCAGCATTCGCACCAGAGACTGCGCCAGCGAACTCTTCCCGCAGCCAGACTCCCCCAGGATCCCCAACACCTGCCCACGCCCCAGATTCAGGTTCAGCCCGCGCACCGCCTCGACTATTTGTCCACCGCGAGGCGCACCTCGGCGCTCGATCGCGTAACTGACCCGCAATCCTCCGATTCGCAACAGAACTGGTTGATCCTGCGGCAAAGGCAAGCGTACGAACCCCACCGGCTGACTATTGCCCACCGCCGCCTCCCCGGGCAAGTTACTACCGGGAACTGCGCCGCAATGGCTTCCGCTATTAATCCCCTCCTCCTTGCTGCGCGTATGTCCGATTGCAAGCCCGCAGCTCACAGAAAATGGCAGCGGTCGGTCGATAGGACATCACGGTTGCCCCACCGGCAGCTTGCGATTTTCAGACAACTCACGCTGGCGTTAAGCGCACCAGAGTAAGGGCAGTCCAGAAATCGGAGACCAGCATGGAAGATCGCGAACGCAATCAAGGTGACACGAAGCAAGAGAATCAACAGCAACGTCAGCCGAATCAGGGCGGGCAACAGCAGGGGAACCAGGGTCAGCAGGGAAACCAGGGCCAACAAGGCCAGCAGCGCCCAAGCCAGCAGGACCCCACCCGTAAACCTGGTCAGACTGGCGGCCCGCCGGACAAGGACCGCCGCGAAGACGTCGCCTAGTTCGACTTGGCTTACTGAAACGAGAACCCCTCATCCGTTGGGGTTCTCCTCTCTTTTTAGAAGGGGCATGCAATGAAAACCTTTTTGGCAGGTTTAGGTTTGGGATTCGGCATCGGTGTATTGTTTGCTCCGATGCGCGGCGACGACATGCGCGAAATGATCGCAGCAAGGGCAAGTGAATTAGGCGACACCGCGCGCGGAACCTCCGAACAGGTCCGGGGCAAGGCTCAGGACGTGGCAACCGCCATTCGTGGTGATCACTCTGGGGACGAAGGCTACCGCAGCGGCACCCTCGGTTAATCTGACTGCGGCATCAGCTTTTCCCAAATGGCAACTCGATGTGGCTCGCCCGCCACCAACCTACTCTGGGAGAAATTCTAGGTGGCGGAAATCATTATCAGGTTCCTGGTCGGCGGCGTCGTCGTGAGCGCGTTTGCCGTCCTCGGCGATGTCTTCCACCCTAAGAGCTTCGCTGGAATTTTTGGCGCTGCCCCCTCCGTCGCTTTGGCCACTCTGGCTCTCACCGTCGCCAAAGACGGCAAGATGTACGCTGCCACGGAAGCCCACTCGATGATCGCCGGCGCGATCGCATTTTTTCTTTACGCTTCCTTTGTGAGCTGGTGGGTGATGCGTCGTAAGGTCCGCGGTCTGTCCGCAACTAGCGCCGCCATTGTCATCTGGTTCGCAGCTGCATTTGGTCTCTGGTCGGTGTGGCTGAGGTAATCGCGTGCTCGTCTCCTTCCATCCCGCGGCCCTCAAGCAGACCCGGTGGTACGAGTACCTGATTCGCTTTCTTTTCGGCGGCCTCATTACCGCCGGCGCGGGACTCATTGCCAAAGAATTCGGTCCCACCATCGGCGGCCTTTTTCTCGCGTTCCCCGCCATCTTCCCGGCGAGCGCAACCCTGATCGAAAGTCATGAACAGGAGAAAAAGGAAAAGGTCGGACTACACGGCACCATTCGTGGCCGGGACGCCGTCAGCATCGACGCCACGGGTGCTGCGATCGGCGGAATTGGCCTCGCTGCCTTTGCCCTGATCACCAGCTATTTGCTCCCGAAACATTCCACCCCACTGGTCCTTGCCCTGGCCACCACCGCCTGGTTCCTCGTTTCCGTTGCCCTCTGGAGTATTCGCAAGCGCGCCTGAACGCTGGTAACTGTTCTCAATTCTTAGGCGTCCCCGATGCCGGTTCCGGTTGATGCCCTCGCTTTAAGGGAATCTTCGTCGGTGTCAGAATGCGCGGGCGGTGAATGGCGATCGCACAGGCGCGAAAATGCAGATAAGTGACGATAGGCTAGTGGGGTGGGAGATGGGAATTGAACCCACAACGTCCGGAGCCACAGTCCGGTGCTCTGCCAGTTGAGCTACTCCCACCGCATCTCATGATTATAACAACGCCAACACTCTGATGTCGCACGACCACCCGATTCGGTCACTTCTCGCGTCCCAGGCAATCGTCCAGCGCGGGCCGAGAAAGGAGACGGCACAACTCTGCGGGCACCGCGCCTTTTTCAATTACCGATTCGTATCAGGGTACGGCTTCAGCCGTACCGCAAACCATCACAATTGCGACCGGCTTTAGCCGCTGTGGTCATCTGTGGCACCATACTTACGTGCAGCGTAAAGTCTTCTGGATCCTCGTCACCCTGCTGAGCTTGATCTCCGACGTTCTCCTGCCCTTGTGGTGGTCCGTCGCCATCTTTATTCCCATCGTCGCGCTCAGCTGGTGGGTCGCCTACCGTAGCGACTGGTTCTGATCGTCGTTTCCGTGTGATTCATGTCACAGACATAAGCTTATCAACAAGCTATAAATGATTGGTGTCAAATATCCTTGCGGGGCTCATGGATTGCTTGGATCAAATCACTGTCCCTCAAGATCTTACGCGGAAGATCTTGCGATATAACGACTTGCGGCAGTTTGTACGCTAACCCAATTAGATTCAAGATCGGTAGGGGGGAGGGGGATACCTGCTCTAAGGCCTACTTCGTCACTGGCTGGCTGGTCAGGCGCGCGATGATGTCCAGGATGGGATGTACTTCACGCGGCTCGTCCATCGCCGCGTCGACCTCGTGATGCCGGTGCGCGCTGCCATGGAGCACCAGCACCCGCGTTTTCTCATTGGCTTTCTTCACCATATAAGGAAGGTGATGGCGGTCATCCTTGGAAAGCGTCGGCCCCAGAATGACGAGATCATAAGTGCCCTTGCCCAGCGCGTTCAGCACGCCCTGGCGGCCGATTGCCTTCTCAACGTGGTGCCCGGCCTCAGCCAGCGCGCCCGCATGATGCGCCAAATGCTCCACATCTCCTTCACCATAAAGGATCTTTGCCGATTGCCCTTTTGCGTTTTTCACAGGGATCTCCTCTCCCGCACGATACCGGGCGAAAGGTCGCGCCAAAAGGTCACGAAAGAGCAGGTACGACGGGGAAGGAAGCTGCTCTAACCCGCGGTGAGCGAACATCGTCACCTCGCAGACGCAGCTAGGAGCCAGCAGCTAGAAGCTAGAAGCTGTTTCCACGGCAACATCCTCGCGAGCGCGCGTCAGCGCTTGGCCGAGATCGGCGATCAGATCGTCCGCGTCCTCGATTCCAAGCGACAGCCGCACCAGATCGCTGGGCAGAACCTTGCGTGCGCGCACTTCCGGAGGAATGCTGGCGTGCGACATGCATACCGGCAAGCTGATCGAGGAGTTCACGCTGCCGAAGCTCACCGTGATCGCAAAGATGCGCGTTGTCTCTGCCACTTGCCGCGACACCGCAAACGAACCGGTCTCGAAACTCAGCACCGAACCTGCTCCGCGTGCCTGCGCCAAATGACACTCGCGTCCGGGATGGTCTGTTAATCCGGGATAGTAAACGCGGCTAACCTTCGGATGCCGCGCCAGGAATTCCGCGATACGCAGCGCGTTCTGTTGCTGGCGGTCCAGGCGCAGCGCCAGCGTCTTCAACCCGCGCAGCAGGAGAAAGGAGTCGAACGGCCCGAGCCCAGCGCCTTCACCGTTCTGGATGAGGTACAGCTCCTCGGCCAGCTGCGGATCGTTGAGCACGACGGCTCCCGCAGTCACGTCGCTGTGCCCGCACAAGAACTTGGTCGCCGAATGCAAGACGATGTCAGCGCCCAATGCGAGCGGGTTCTGAAGGTAGGGCGACATGGTGCTGTTGTCCACGCACAGCAGCGCGCCATGACGATGCGCAATGTCAACGGCCTCCCCAATGTCCACGATCTTCAGCAGCGGGTTCGTCGGCGTCTCCAAATAGACCAGCCGCGTCCGTTCGGAAATGGCCGACTGCAACGCACCTGGCTCTTCGAAGTCCACGTAGCGGGTCTCGATGCCGCGGCCCTTCAGGATGCGCGAGAACAGGCGGAAGGTGCCGCCGTAGAGATCGTCGCACGCGACAATCTCGTCGCCCGGCCGGAGCAGGCGCGTCACCGCCGTGATCGCCGCCATGCCGCTGGCGAAGCAGAACGCCCGGCGTCCGCCCTCGAGGTCCGCGATCTGCGCCTCGAGCACGGCGCGGGTGGGATTCCCGCTGCGCGAGTAGTCGTAATCGCCAAAGTCGTCGGCCGATTCCTGGCGGAAGGTGGCGGTCTGGTAGATGGGGGTCGCCACGGGCTTACATCGATCTCCCGGGGCAGCTTCGAAGTTCAGTAAACGCGTCTCAAATTTCACAGGGGATCTCCTGGTCGGTCTCATGGGCTTCGGCGGCTAGAGGCTCAGGTGGATGGCGTACATCGCGGACAAGGTCAAACAGATCGGCCATGACTGACACCGTAGTGGGCCAGCGGCCGGCGCCGCGCCCGCGCAAGATGGAAGTGCCGCCCCGGGTGCGGATGAGCACGCAATTTCGTTCATCGCGCGTGGTGGCCAGCGGGTGTTCGCAATCGAGAACCTGCGGCTTGACCCGCGCCATGATCCGGCCGTCGCAACGTTGCAAAGAAGCGACGAGACGGATCTTCTTTCCTGCGGCGCACAGAACGCGGGTTTCCGCAGGATCGATGTGCTCGATGCCTTCGCGTTCCACCAGTTCGCGTGCGATGTCTGTGTTGAACGCGGCATGAGCCAGCAGCACCAGCTTGCAGGCGGCGTCGGTGCCGTTGAGGTCTTCGGTGGGATCGGCCTCGGCGAAGCCTTCGGCTTGTGCCTGCCGCAAAGCTTCATCGAAACTCTGCCCTTGGCTGAAACGGTCGAGGATGAAATTGGTGGTGCCGTTGAGAACGGCAGTAACTTCCTCGATTTCGGTTTCACGTGCGATTTGCCGCAGGCGTTCGAGAACGGGCACCGCGGCGCCGGCCGCTGCCGAGTGCAGCAAACGCGCACCCTGTTCCGTTGCGAGTCGAGCGAGTTCCGGCCCTGATGCCGCGAGCACAAGTTTGTTTGCGGTCACGACATGCTTGCCCGCAGCCAGCGCTTCCGAGATCAACTCGGTTGCTGGCGAACAGCCGCCGATCAGTTCGATCACGACGTCAGCCCGTTCGATGACCGACCAACAGTCACTCGTGAGCAACTGTGCAGGCGCGTCGCCGTGATGGCGTTCGGGATTGCGTACGGCAATGCCGACTACGTTGAACAATTCGGGATGCGCCGCGAGCTGCCGATAGACGCCGAGCCCGCAGGTTCCCAGTCCGAGCAACGCCACGCTGACGGGCGCGGCGACTTCGGAGGACGGTTCGAAATCGATCTCATTCGGTCCTGGTCCGATGACTGTTGCGTTACTCGATCCCAAGGCGCGCACTTCGAACGATTGACCATGCTGGCGTGCAAATGCAATCGCTTTGGGCTGCACCACGCCGCCGCCGAGAGCGATGGCCTCCTCCCACGTCAGCGTGCTGAACCGCCGCGCGCCAGCACCGGCAACCGCTGGATCGCAGTCGTACAGCCCGTCAACATCTTTGATCAGGCAGCACTGCGCGCCCAGTCTTTCAGTGATGAACAGAGCGGAAAGATCGGAGCCTCCGCGTCCCAGCAAAGCCGTACCGCCGTCTTCCTGCCCCGCCACAAAGCCGGGAATGACAGCCACCGCGCCGCTTTCGAGGACGCGCAGGATCTTCTGCGCATGAATCGACTGAGGTTCCGCATCGAGAATGGGACCGTGCGCCACGAACCCGATCTGCGCCGCGTCGAGCACTTGTGCGGGAATGCCGGCGCGATCGAGCGCCAGCCCGAGCAATGCCGCCGAGGTCTGTTCGCCGATCGCAACCAAGCGCGCGAGCGCGTCGGGATTGCTGCATCGTCCATAACGTGCCGCGTGAGTGAGCAGCCGGTCGGTTTCGCCGGCAAACGCCGAGACGACTGCGACTACATGCTTGCCTTCGCGCACCCAGCGGTATATTTCGTGTACCACGGGCCACAGGTCGTGCTCGCCGCGCAGCACGGAACTGCCGAACTTGAGGACGACTATCGAGTCGCGACGCATGCGTCCCTCCGTCCGGTGTCATTCTGCGGTCCAACTTTCGTGCGCGACGACGCGGTCCGCAGCGCCTGGTCGAGATCGGAAATGAGGTCACGAGGACTCTCGAGTCCGACTGATAGGCGCACCAGCCCATCGCTGATGCCGACGGCGGCGCGCGTCTCCGGTGGCACGTCACCGTGCGTCATCGACGCAGGATGCGTGATCAGCGTTTCGACTGCACCCAGGTTTTCCGTCAACGAGCACAGCTTGACGGCGTTCATCACTGCGATTCCCGCGTCGGTACCGCCGCGCACTTCGAACGACAGCATGCCTCCGGGAAGAGACTGTTGGCGGTCCGCCAGTTCCTTCTGCGGGAACGACTCGAGTCCGGGATAGTAGACGCGTTCGACGCCAGGATGCTGCTCGAGCCACCGCGCGACAGCGAGCGCATTCTCCGAGTGGCGCTGCATGCGGAGGGGTAGCGTCTTCAGGCCACGCAGCGTGATCCACGATTCCAGCGGCGACTGGATGGAACCCAGCGTTTTGCGCACCAGGCGCAGACGATCAATCAGCGCCTGGTCATTGGTCGCGACCGAGCCGCCGACAGTCGCATTGTGGCCCTCAATGTATTTCGTCGTGGAGAGAACGGAGATGTCGGCACCCAGTTCAAGAGGCCGTTGCAGCACCGGGGTAAGGAACGTATTGTCCACCGCTAGCTTGATTCCGGCGCGCTTGGTAACTCTGGCAACAGCGGCGATGTCGGTGAGCTTCAGCGTAGGATTCGCAGGCGTTTCGATGAACACGATGCGTGTCTGCGACGCGATGGCGCGCTCAACTTCTTCCGGCCGCGAAGTATCGACGAAGCTGGCTGTGATGCCGACACCGTTGAGGATCTGCTGGAACAAACGCACAGTGCCGCCATAAACGACATCCGAAATGACAGCGTGATCGCCGGCTTTGAGTACTGAGAAAAATAGCGCGGAGATCGCGGCCATGCCCGTGTCAAAGCAGATGGCCGGTGGCGTTCCTTCGACCGCTCCCAGCGCGCGTTCGAGCGCAGCGACCGTGGGGTTATCCGCGCGCGAGTAGGTGAATCCTTTGTGGACGCCGACCGCTTCCTGCAGATAAGTAGTGGACTGGTAAATCGGCGTGAGCAGCGCGCCCGTGGCCGGATCAGCAGAAAGCCCGGCGTGAATCACGGAAGTGGAGAAAAGATCGAGGTCGAACGACATGAAGCCTCCCGGCTCGTGAAATTGGCCCTAAAAACACGACCGCCGCCCGAGTCCCAGGCGGCTGTTCACGATGGGAAGCTTCTGATTGGGCCGTTCAGGCTCCCGACGTGGACATAGCACCGCCCGGGGTGCACATGGCCATATACATTCGGGAAGTCGAGAACGGTTTCATAGAAATTGCGGTGCCGAAGGCACCCCGAGAATATATGAGAGCTTGCAGCAGATTGTCAACAGTGGTTGTCACTTATCAGTTCTCAGTTGCACGATCGCATCGCGAGCACACTGGATGACTTCATGTGCTGAAGTTTGCCTTTCCGCTACCACCGCAGGATGAACATCTTTCGAGCCAATAGTTCCACTTCTGGCCAGCTTTAATGTAGCGGGCCGCGATGTCCGCTACTCCTAGACCGGGACGAAGCATTCTCCGATGCTTTTTGCCTTTGTCGTCAATCCACTGGCATCCCAGCAAGCGACTACCGTTAGCACGGCAGTCAAGACAGAGACCGTGCGCTCGGTAGAAGTCCTCGAGGCCAGAAGGACGCCCCGCGTCGAATTCTTGAGCGCGCCATTCCTTTACAGCCTGGATGCTGAAACCATGCATTTTCCAGCGTGCTCTCGAGTGGTAAGCAATTCCGCGACGACTCATAACATTTTCGTAAGCTTCCATACGATCCACTTTCGATATACGCATTGTCAATCTGTGACCCAATGCCTTGGGTACTGATAACTGAGAACTTTCCGTACAATGTCCGCCTGATGTCCACCGCGCAATCACAGTCACAGCCCAAACCTGCGCAGCAACTGGCGCGGCGCCTCGGCCTGTTTGACGCCACCATGCTGGTGATGGGCGGCATCATCGGGACGGGCATCTTTATTAATCCGTATGTTGTCGCCCGGCAGGTGCACACGCCCGGCCTGATCCTGGGCGCATGGATTGCCGGTGGCATCATCGCGCTGGTAGGCGCCTTCATCTATGCCGAACTCGGAGAATTGCTGCCCGAAGTCGGCGGCCAGTACGCCTATCTTCGCGAAGCCTACAATCCTCTGCTCGCGTTTTTATACGGTTGGACCCTGCTGCTGGTGATTCAGACCGGCGGCATGGCGGCGGTGACGATCACGTTTGCGCGCTATTTTTCCGAAGTGACGCATGCGGCTGCGCCGGACTGGCTTGTTGCCCTGATTGTGATCGTCGTGATCACGATCGTCAATTGTCTGGGAGTACGCGCGGGCGGCTCGGTGCAGAGCGCGCTCATGGTGCTGAAAATCGCCTGTATTGCCGCGTTTGTCGTGCTGGGAGTGATGTACGTGAAAGCGCCGCAACTGTCATTACCTGTAGCAAGTCACCCGCGAGTTCCGGGTCTGATCTCCCAGTTCGGGGCCGCGATGGTCCCCGTGCTCTTCGCCTACGGCGGTTGGCAGACCACGAGCTTTGTCGCCGGAGAGATGAAAAATCCAATCAGGGATCTTCCCCGTGGATTGCTGGCGGGCGTCATTGGAGTCATTGTTATTTACACGGCGGTGAATTTTGTTTGCCTGCGGGCACTGGGGCCGGAAAATTTGGCCGCGACCACCACGCCCGCCTCAGCCGTCATGCGAGCGGCATTCGGAGCGACCGGCGGGAGGCTGATCGCTCTTGCCATTGCGCTCTCCGCACTGGGATTCTTGAGTCAGGGCATTCTCACCGCTCCCCGCGTTTACTTTGCCATGGCGGAAGACGGCGCCTTCTTCCGCCGGATCGCTTGGGTGAATTCCACCACGCATGTTCCGATGTATGCCATCGTTCTGCAAAGCATCTGGACACTGGTGATCGTTTTCTCCGGAAGTTATGAACAGATACTGAATTACGTAGTCTGCATGGATTGGGTCTTCTTTGGGTTGTCGGCGAGTTCTTTGTTCGCGTTGCGGCGGCGGGCGAGAGCGAAGATGCGCGTCCCCGGCCATCCGGTTACCACGATCGCCTTCTGCGCGGTGTGCGTCTTTATTGTCCTCAACACGATTTACCGCTACCCTGCTAATACCCTGATCGCAGTGGCCATACTTCTATCGGGAATTCCGGTCTATTACCTATGGAAGCGAAACCAGCCCACATGAATTTTTCCCGCAGCGTAACGGGTTCGCCCTATATGGAGTGGGCAAAGCTTCACTCGAGCGCAAAATTCATCCTTTCCGCCAGTGGCGTGGCTTCCTATCCTCTTGCTGAACTGGGTGTCTCCCCCGATCATTTGGAAATCAATGGGCCAGACGCTTACGGCCATCCGCCGCTGATCTCAGCTATCGCCAGCCGCTACGAAGTTCCTCCCGACTGCGTCTTCACGACCGCCGGAACGTCTCTGGCAAACCATCTTGCACTGGCCGCGACCACTAGTCCTGGCGACGAGGTGCTCGTCGAGCAACCGACGTACGAACTGCTCCTGAGCACTGCGCGATATCTCGGGCTGACGGTGAAACGATTTCAACGACCCGTGTCGCGCGACTTTCAGCCCGATTTCGGCGATCTGGGCCGACAATTGTCCAAAAATACAAGGCTCGTGGTTCTGACCAATCTTCACAACCCAAGCGGAGCGTTACTGAGCAACGAGACGCTGAAACAAACTGGCGACCTCGCCCGACGCGTCGGGGCGCGGGTGCTGGTCGACGAAGTTTATCTGGAGATGTTATTCGACGAGCGGCCCGTTACCGCGTTTCGCCTCGATCCCGAGCGTTTCATCGTGACGAACAGCCTCACGAAAGCATACGGCCTCAGTGGCCTGCGTTGCGGCTGGGTGCTGGCGTCGCCTGAAATTATTCACCGCTTGTGGCGCATCAACGATCTGTATGCAGCAACCGCAGTTTTCCCAGGCGAGCAATTGAGTGTTATAGCCTTTCAGAAACTCGCGCAGATCGCCGCACGAGCGAAACGGCTGCTCGATATAAATCGCGAACGTTTGCGCGAATTCCTGCAGTCGAGATCAGACTTGAAGACTTTCTTCCCCGAGTACGGAACCATTGTCTTCCCGCGACTGAAAGCGGGGACTGTCGAAGACTTGTGCAGGCTGTTGCGCGACCAGTTCGAGGTCGCCGTTGTTCCAGGAAAATTCTTTGAATGCCCCGAACATTTCCGCATCGGCGTGGGCGGTGAAGTCGAAGCGATGCGCGCGTCACTGGAACAACTCGGCCGCGGTCTCGACGCGTATTCCGCAACGGAAGGCCGCTAGAGACCGAGATCACGCTTGGGCAGCAGGTTCACCACCGCGAGGATCGCAGCCACGGTCAGCAGAACGACAGGGATTACGTCGGCCCTGATCTGAAACATGAGAGCCGCAAGGGATAACAACAAGGCAGCCAAAACTACACTCCACCGCGCGATTGAACCGAGGAGCGAAATTTTGCGCACCGCATTCTCGTGCTGTTTTGTGGAAAACATGTCAGCCCCTTCAGCCGTGGCATAGGGATGATCTACTCAGGATAATCGGGATTTCACTACTTCGATGCCAAACACGCCGCAGGGGATGATTGCCTATGGGCAGCTCACGCGGCTTGTCGGAGCTCGTCAATTTCGGCTTGCAGTTCCGCCAGATGCAGCTTGATGCGGTCGCGCAACTCGGACGCGTCCAGAGGACTGGAGATCCCCGTCAGCAGTAACTGGCACATGCCGCACATTTCGCCCAATCGCTGTCGCAGAGCGCCTATCACCACGGGCGAGAGCTCCAG